>Ga0208825_1001645_pt1 | contig 16354 bp, 18 predicted proteins | sample AD_UKC113_MetaG_FD_184450 | JGI IMG/M metagenome (GOLD analysis project Ga0208825, IMG submission 184450) | Active sludge microbial communities of municipal wastewater-treating anaerobic digesters from Hong Kong - AD_UKC113_MetaG (SPAdes)... | ecosystem: Engineered > Bioreactor > Anaerobic >...
GACTTCCGGGTCCAGTCGCTTGACAAAGGGCCTTCCTTTCCTGACCGGCCACCGCTGAAGCATGGGTATCTCTGTCCCGTCAGCAAGGGTACAGACCACATCGGTCACGGTGAACTCTCCAGAAGTGATGGTTTTAATCTCACCTGATACGCCGGGTGGGACCATGATCGAATGGACCAGGTGATACTCCTGGACCGTTCCAAGAACATCACCGGTCTGCACTCTATCACCGGGCTTCTTCACCGGAGTAAATGCCCATCTCCTCTCCCGGTCAAGGCCGGGGACCATGATCCCCCTGCTGATATAGTTCCCACTTTTCGCATACAGGGCGGGAAGCGGCCGCTGTACCCCGTCATAAATCGATGCCAGCAGACCCGGACCCAGCTCGACGGAGAGCGGAACACCGGTATTCTCCACCGGTTCGTGGATCATAAGACCGGTGGTATCCTCATAGACCTGGATGACTGCCTCATCACCTTCAAGGCGGATAATCTCACCGGGAAGAGCAGCCCTACCCACCCATACCACATCATACATCCGCGATCCGGTCATATTCCTGGCAGTAATCACCGGCCCTGAAATCCTGGCTATTGTTCCGGTAATCATATTAGCTCCTCATTACCACATTGTATCCAATTGCTCTCCGGAGCAGCCGTTCCACATATCCGCTCACTTCATCGCCTTTTCGTGGTGCAGGAATCGGGATGATGACCGGGTGATAACACCGCTCAACCTGTTCATACAGACTCTTGTCAAGATTGGCCAGGTAATCCTCCCTGATGGCAATTATTCCGGTCTCCTCTTCGTGAAGGAGAGATGAAAGAACTCTGGATGCTTCAAAGGAATCTTCCACCTCAAGGACATCAGATCCGGCAAGACGAAACCCGGTTGCTGATTCCGGATCAGTGATGACGACGACTTTATACATACACCATCTCAGCCTCCATATCTTCAGGGGGGATCAGGGCATTTTTACACCGGGCGATGATACGCAGGTTCATTATCTCGGTGTATTTTGCCCACAGATACCCGATAACCACCGTCACCGACAGAGGATCCCCCCGGTATAACCTGACTGCATGTCTGATGAGATATTCATCAAGAAGATGCTGGTACGTGGATATTTTAACTGTATCGCCTTCGGTGCTTCGAAGATCAGAAAGAAACCGGTACGGAGTCTCTTCAAGATATTCAATGAGCAATGCTATGGAGCCAAGATGTAATAGCATTTTGAGCTTCTTCCGGTTGAAGACCTTTCCACCATCCAGAAGCATTGGCTGAGCATCTTCAGGATCCACATGATCCCGAAACATCATCAGGAGTGATTTAATATTGATAAGATCGATTTCAGTTCCGATAATCTCACGGATCTTACGCTCTTCAACAGATTTGCCACCGACAAGAGAAAGAGCCCGCTCATAATAGAACCGGTCCAGGGCATTTTCCAGTATGAAGAGATCTCCCTGAGCATTATAATCAGGAAATGCCTGGGTGAGGGGTATGGCATAGGGGACTTCCCAGGTTGCCAGAAGATCAATGACGCTTTTGACATCCGGCTGTTTTAAGAGTTCAGATAGGAGTGATTCATCAAATTCTCCAGCTGGAACCAGATTCTCCCGGATCTGCATGGTTGGCACTTTAATCCTCTTTCCACGCAGAATGGTTTTTAAATTGTGAATATCCCATCGGGAAGAAAAGATGAGGATATACCGCTCTCCTTTCTCTCCCTGAAGAAATTCCGAGATCTTCTGAATCGTTCTGATAAGATTCAGCCGGAGAGCTTCCTCTATCCCGCTCAGCCCGGATTTTCCGACAAGGGCACGCTCGAGATCCTCATGATATGAAGTCTCTTCCAGGGCAGTTATCAGGGAACTGATGTCAGGCTTTAAAATCAGGTTGCTTAAACTTTTTTTATCAAGCAACCGGGAGTACATACCCCGAATCCTGGCATTGACATACCCGCTATCCATCAGGCCCTCCAAGAATCAGGTTGATAATCTCAAGGGTAGACGTATCCCTGATCCGTTCCATTCTGCTTTCCAGGGTGTTATATGCACGAATCCTGCCATCTGCAGATGTTCCGGATAATCCACCAATTGTCGTGATATCCTGCATAATATCACAAACTATACCGGTTTTTTTGAGTACATCACTGCAAATTTTCGAATCTGCCGGATCAATATGAAGAATGATTTCTTCTCCAGCAAGGGCGGAAATAACCTCACGAGTCAGCCGCTCATACAAAGCAGGATATGATGGATCAGACCTGATCCCGGAGATCTTCTCTTTGGAACGGGAAAACGCATCATCAATGAGTTTTTGTCTGACTGCACTGATCCTTTTCTTCACTTCCTGTTTCGCAAGGAATTTCTGGCGGTTATTCTCCAGAATCAGGTCCCGTTTCGCTTTCTCCAGGTATTGAGCATGGATGGCAGATGATTCTGTCTCTGCTTCCCGAAGAATTGCCTCCACTTCTCGTTCAGCATTCCGGAGAACTTCCTGTTTTTTCTCCTCGGCTGCTGATTCTATGGACTTGATAAGGTCTTCGTATGCCATTCTTCGCTCACCTTCTGCATCACCTGGGTAGCAGCTCTCTTCACTCAACCATAATGATGATCATTGCCGCTACGACAAAACCAAGAATAACCAGTGTTTCCGGAATTGCTTCAAGAACAATCACCGTACCGGCCGATTCAGGTCTTTCGGCCACGGTTCCGGCTCCGGCAGCACCAATCTTTGACTGAGCGATTCCTGTGGCAATTGCGCCTCCTGCAAAGGCGATTGCTGCGCCAATGGGGACTTCCCATCCTGTCATGATAACCTCCATCGTTTACCTTATCCTGTGCAGATTTATATATTGTGGTTTGTCTGTCAAAAGAAAGAGAAGGGAAAAAAAGAGTCAGAGTCTCTCTTTTCCAAATGGCTTATACGGAACGCCTCCGCCTTCATAAAACTTGGAGAAAAATTCCACGACATGCAATCTCAGTGAGTGAATTGACGGACTGAACATGGCGAGGAAAATATTGAGTGTATGAAGGAGAATAGCGACAATAATTCCCAGAACAAGGATACCCAGCTCATGCGAAAGACGGTTCGCCACTAAAGCCAGAATAACTGATGCAAGACCTATTGCCATCAGACGGGCATAAGACATGATATTTCCAATAGTCCCCATCACTTCTATGACTCCCCTGCTTCCTCCGCCATAGATGAGACAGGCAATCGAAGCCAGCATCAGCGCGATTACGGCAAATGTTACCGACCCAGGTACATGACCGGCATATGCACCAAGTAAGAGAATAATTCCAGATAACAGTCCGAGCATCCCGGCTTTTTCGATGATATGCCTGGTTTTATGGTGTCGGTACGCATTCAGAATCCCTAGGGACAAACCCAGGAACACATGAAATACCCCGATACCAATGGTCAGTATCAGAAGAGGGATGATGGCTTCTATCCGATTCCAGGTGATCCCGAATAGCGTGATGGGATGAATCCAGCCCATGTGTTCCCCAAGATCGCCAAAAAACTCTCCATAGAAATATCCGAAAATCATCGTCGGGATAGATGAGATCATCAGGATACTCATGAGCTGACAGATCCAGGGAATCTCCCTGAATTTATACCGGACCGCCAGGCTGAAACACAGGATTACCAGTCCATACCCGATATCTCCCACGATGAGCCCGAAGAAGAGGGGGAAGAAGATTGCTATCAGAGGAGTGGGGTCTATCTCCCGGTACATAGGCGGTGTGACCAGGTTCATGAAGAACTCGAAGGGTTTTGCCCAGAATGGGTTATCGAAGAAGACCGGAGCATCATCATACCGTGATGGATCATCGGGTAGTTCATGAACGACAACCGACTCTCCAAAACTCTCCACGAGGGCCTTTTTTGTTGCCGGTAGAAATTTCTTCGGTATCCATCCCTTTACCACAAAAGTGTACTCAGTCTGACCAAAGTGTGAATATGCGGATGTCTCTTCAAGAAAATCGGTGAGCAAAATTTTCAGGGTGACGAGATCTGCATACCACCGGGTCGAAATATCACGAATTTTTGCCTCTATTTCAGTAATTTCTGTACGGATTGCATCCTTGTCTGCCTGTATGAGAGTCAGGGCGTCATCCAGAGGCATATTCGTATACTCCTGGGGTATCCGGACTTCATTCACATTTTTGGAATAGAGAAAATCATGAACTTTATTGGCATATTTTTTACTGAAGACCGTAATGACTGCAATGTTTTTCTCATCAAGATCAGCACTGATAAACTCAAACTGGTTTTTTGTGATTTCGGAGAGAAACGGGTGAATAATATCGAGAACCGATTCAAATTCCTTCTGAATAATCAGGATCGTGACTTCAAATCCCTCAAGAGTAGGGAGTTGCTGCTCAAGGGGAGAGATCTTCCGTATGATCTTCTCATATCTAAGCAGGGTCGTATACCGGACATCAAGGTCCCCCTTTCTGTTTTCAAGTGACCTGAGTTTCTCCTCGAGTGAATCACAGATTGTTGTTGCAGTAACTACAAGATCTTTAAAGGGGAGACTTGCGTATTTATCAATAAAAGGGCTTTTGTTATGCTTTTTTGAGTCAACCGGAGTAAGGATCTGGATCTGTCCCCTGATTCTGATGAGAAGAGAGGATAACTCTTCAGTATGAAACGTATCAAGAGGACGTACCACCATGCCATCAGGGATATCAGTCTTTGCATCTTCAAGATGAATGGAACCTGCCTGGTACAGTACATCAATAATACGCTGATAGTCTTTTTTCGGACCTACCACCAGGATTCTCATCATCTTTTGCAGCATGTTATCCCAGGATCATCTCGATTATTCTGTTCACCGCATTATCTACTTTTTTCTCTCCTGTCTTCAGAATTTTATCTGCTTCAGCTTCTCCCGCTGCAAGAATCGAACTGATCTGTACAGCAAGTTCATCAAGCCCGCTCTGCATGTACTGTGATGCCTCCAGAGCTCCTTTTTGTTCTGCATCCTCCCGCATACTCCGTGCCCTGACCCGTGCATCATGAATCCGGGTTTCAGCCTCTTTACAGGCAATATCACATTGACCTTTCAGCTCTGCTTCTTTTCGTGATATCTGATCCAGCAATGAGTGTTCAGTCTCCATACTCTTCCCCTTTCCCATAAAGCCAGGCTGAAACCCGGCAGTTTAAGAATCAGGAATGCCCGTATATGTCACAAATACCAATATTAAAGACCGTATTTGCTCTTCATTCTCCGGGTCATCCCATAGCTGTCGGTATCTTCAAGATGCTTTTTACAGGGCGGACGGCTAGCGGCTTCGAGTATTCGATCCTCGCACCGTTTCATTGCAATCTGCTTGAGCTCGAGGATCTTTTTCATATCTGGTACAGCCATACCTATCACCCCGTGTCATGTGAGATAGTGACCTTTTACTATCACATAATATTTAAGAGTAGTACTCCATGTATCCATCAGTGAATAACAACATTTCTATCACCTATCGATACCAGGCCTTTGTATGGTTTTCAAATCTCTCCCGGAACAGATAATATATCCAATTCGCAATAGTATATCAGGAAAATGTCATCTTCATCTAAACCAAAAGCATCTTCACCGGATCAAAATACTCCAGAAGAACCGCTCTCCTTTGAAAAAGTCTGGCTCATGTTCCTGGAGACAGATAAGAAATTCCAGGATACAGATAGAAAATTTAAGGAGACTGACCAGAAGTTTAAGGAAACTGATAAAAAACTAAACAAACTGGAACGTTTATTCGTATCCCAATGGGGAACACTCGTAGAATCCCTGGTTGAAGGAGATATAATTTCGATTCTCAATCAGCGTGGGATAGAAGTAACTGACACCATTAAACGCAGATCCGGGCGGCGTGACGGTGTTGATTACGAGTTTGATATCATCGCGATCAACGGAACTGAAATAGTAATCGTGGAAGTAAAAACCACCCTCCGACCCGAAGATATCAGAGATTTTTTGAATAAACTAAAATATGCGAAGACCTGGATGCCCGAATATTCTGACAAGCGGGTGTTCGGTGCGGTTGCATGTATATCAGAAGACGCCGGTACTGCAGCAATGGCTGAGAAGAATGGGCTGTTCGTGATCCGTGCAACGGGTGACAGTGCCAGCATAGTAAATACAGATACCTTCATTCCAAAGGTCTGGTAGGCACCCATTCAGTGTGAGGTTAAACATATGTTCAGACGAATTCTGTTTCCAACTGATTTTTCAGATTATGCACGGCGTGTCATGGACTGCATCGCAGATCTCCCCGGCGTTGAGGAGGTTGTGCTGGTTCATATCGTAGGTACAGATAAACCGGCTTCTTTGAGAGGAGATATCACATCAACTGCAAAGAACCGGATAGAGACTGAAGCATCCCTTTTAAAAAGTCTCGGTATTCCATCCATCAAATCTGAAGTTCTTGTTTCAGAATCTATCGCCTCAGGAATTGATGATGCAGCGACACGAAATAACTCGACCATCATTGTCATGGGTGCCAGGGGAAAAAGCATCATCAAAGGTCTACATCTGGGGAGTGTTACCCACCGGATCCTCCATGACTCAAAGAAGAATCTCCTGATCATGAGAGGGCAGATAATTGAAACCCTATCTGGAGAGAAGTTTCAGAAGTACTGCCCCCTGATCTTTTCACGGGTCCTGGTTCCGGTTGATCTTACCCCTGAATCATGGACAGCGGTCGAACAACTGGCGAAGATTCCTGATGTTGGAGAGATCATTGTTGCCTTTGTGATCTCACGGGGTGAGACTGAACGGGAACTTGAACGTATCAGAATCCAGGCAGAACAGGACATTCAGGAGAGATGTAAACAGATTCAAACTGCCGGAGCAGAGATCAGGCATCGTATCCTTGAAGGCGATCTTGTCAGCCGGATACTGGATTATGCACAGGAGGCGGATGTCTCCCTTATCAGTACCGTGCCAACAGAGAAAGGATTTTTCGCCGAGATGCTCCATGGAAGTTTTTCATGTGAACTTGCACGTCTGGCAACAAAACCGGTCCTCGTGATCAGAAGAGCATAGGAGATCTTCTCCGGCTACTCTCCCCTCTCCTTCCGCTCCATGTTCTGCTTCATCCGCTTTCTTCTGAAGAGGTCCTCCCGCTCCCTTTCCTCAAGCCTGAACTCAATATACCGCATGGTCCGCACCAGCCGGGGAATGACAAGATGCTCAAGGGCATTCACTCGTCTTCTCGTTCTGTTCATCTCAAGCGAGATTCGATCCACCCTTCCTTCAAGTGACGCATAGGTGATAAGGGACTCTAAAACCGATTCATACCGGAGAGCTGCCTCATCAACCTGCCCGGACGTACCTGCCATGCTATATCCCCGCTGGGTCATGAAATACCCCGCCACGTCAGGCATAGAGATAACAGGAACATGGACACCCATAACCTGGGAAGCGGTGACCGTAGGCTCCGGGATCTTTCCACAGGCTGCAGCCAGTTCTTCAAGTCTGACCCATCCGGTCATGATCCCTGCCAGTTCAAGTGCATTATAGGCAGCCTGCAGTTGATCCTGGATTGAAACAGCCATGGTTTCCAGCTCTTTTGTGAGGCGTGCATGCTCAATGACGAGGGCATCCAGCTTCTCCTGCAGGATATCCCTGCCTTTGCGGGCGATCTGCTCACGTCGTGAGAGCCGTATCAATTCCAGCCGCGTTGGCCTTACCCCGGCAATTACGGCCCTTTGCATTCCAGAATCTCCTCGCCATGATAGTACATTTTGATAAACTCAGTGCTGATCCGCTTCAGCTCAGCCTTTGGAAGAATTGACAAAAGGTCCCACGCAAGGGTGAGCGTGTCATCAAAAGAACGATCCTCGTATGATGCCTGCCTGATGAAATCATTCTCAAACCGGTCACAAAACCGGATATAGAGTTTATCAAGCGGCGTCAGCCCCTCTTCTCCCATAACTGCTACGAGACTTTTCAGCCTGATACCCCTGGCATATGCAGAGTAGAGCTGGTTTTTCACCTCAGCATGATCGGCCCTCGTCCTGCCTGGGCCTATCCCTCCCTGCATAAGACGGGAGAGACAGGGGAGGACATCAACAGGCGGGTAGATTCCTTTCCGGTGAAGATCCCGTGAGAGAACAATCTGGCCTTCGGTGATATAGCCGGTCAGGTCAGGGACCGGGTGGGTGATATCATCGTCAGGCATTGTCAGGATGGGAATCTGGGTAATAGAACCTTCCCTCCCACGAATACGGCCGGCACGCTCATAGAGAGATGCAAGATCGGTATAAATATACCCTGGATACCCACGTCTGCCCGGAACCTCCTCCCTCGCTGCTGCAATCTCACGAAGTGCTTCACAATAATTGGTGAGATCCGTAAGCACCACAAGGACATGCATACCCTTGTCAAAAGCCAGGTATTCTGCGGTGGTAAGGGCCAGCCGTGGAGTTATAATCCGTTCAATGGCCGGGTCATCTGCCAGATTGAGGAAGAGAACCGTCCGTTCCAGTGCTCCGCTCTCCTCAAACTCCCTGATGAAAAAGGCCGACTCTTCATAGGTAATACCCATCGCAGCAAAGACAACCGCAAACTTCTCTGCCTGACCGGTCACTTTTGCCTGTCGTGCAATCTGTGAAGCCAGCAGGTTATGGGGAAGTCCTGCTCCGGAAAATATGGGAAGTTTCTGACCCCGGACCAGAGTATTCATACCATCTATGGATGAAATCCCGGTCTGAATGGAGTCGCGGGGATGTTCACGGGCAGACGGATTTATCGGAGATCCGTAGATATCACGGATACATTCAGGAATGACCGGGCCGCCACCATCTATTGGCCGGGCACTCCCATCAAATGTCCTCCCAAGCATGTCAGATGACAGGGATATCTTCATCGGCTCTCCCCTGAACCTGACTTGTGTCTTCTCGGTATCCAGATCCCTCGTCCCCCGGAATACCTGCACCATGGCCCTGGTCGTTGTTGTCTCAAGCACCTGGCCGATTCGGACCTCACCGCCGGGGAGCGTGATCTCTGCTATCTCACCATACCCGATCCCCTCGACACCGTCAAGAACCATGAGCGGACCGACCACCTTTGACACTCCGGTATAGGTCCGAAATCTCAGATCGGTCATAAAACCTCCTTAAGATCCCGTATCGCGTCCGTATCACGGGCAATTCCTTCAAAGAGCGGATCCTCCTCTTCAGGGGATGCAGTGCCCATTCTTGCAAATGATTCAATGACAGGAAGACCACGGAGCCGTGAGACAGGAATCCCGGATTCAAGAGCTCTCTCTGCCTGGGAGAAGAACGTGAAGATGGCTTTTAGCATACGATATTGTTTCTTCGGGCCGGTAAATGTATCAAATTCATCAAAGGCATACTGCATGAGGTAACTTTCCCGAAGGATCTCGGCCTTTAAGAGGAGCAAACGGTCAGATTCGGGTAGTGTTTCCGGACCAACCAGTCGGATGATCTCCTCCAGCTCATTCTCCCGTTGTAATATCTCCATCATCTCCTGCTTCATCCTGATAAAGTCCGGGCCGATATGCTCCTCCCACCATATCCCGGCGATAGTACTATACAAAGAGTAAGACATGAGCCAGTTGATCGCAGGAAAATGCCGCTGATACGCAAGATCCGCATCAAGTGCCCAGAATACTTTGACAATGCGAAGAGTATTCTGGGTGACCGGTTCTGAAAAATCTCCCCCCGGCGGGGAGACCGCTCCGATTACCGAGATGGATCCCTCATGATCCCCTGACCCCAGCAGAGATACCCTGCCGGCACGTTCATAAAAGTCAGCAAGCCGGGAGCTCAGGTATGCAGGATATCCCTCTTCTCCTGGCATCTCTTCAAGCCTGCCGGATATTTCACGCATTGCTTCTGCCCACCGTGACGTCGAGTCAGCCATAAGGGCAACATGGTACCCCATGTCACGGTAATATTCAGCAATGGTAATCCCGGTGTATACCGATGCTTCACGGGCTGCTACCGGCATGTTACTTGTGTTTGCGATAAGAACCATCCGACTGCTTAATGCATGACCAGTCCGGGGATCCTTCAGGGTCGGGAACTGTTCAAGAACATCTGCCATCTCATTACCCCGTTCCCCGCACCCGATATAGATGATAATGTCTGCATTGACCCATTTTGCCAGCTGCTGCTGAACGACCGTTTTTCCCGAACCAAAGGGACCGGGAATAGCAGCAGTTCCCCCGCGGGCAAGAGGAAAGAGGGTGTCGATGATCCGCTGCCCGGTCAACAGCGGCTCCACAGGGTCCAGACGTTCACGAACCGGCCTCGGGTCTCGCACCGGCCAACGCTGAATCATGGTGAGTTCTTTCTTCTCCTCTCCGGTATCAAGGATGACAATGGTATCAGTAATGACGTATTCTCCCTGTTCTGCAATGAAATGTACAGTACCAGACAGGCCGGGCGGGATGAGAATATAATGATTGACCGATACCGACTCACGGACGCAGCCGATCCGGTCACCTTCCCGCACCATGTCACCAGACTTTGCAAGAGGATAGAACCGGTATTTTTTTGTCCGGTCCAGAGCCGGAGCAGAGGAACCCCGTTCGATCATATCACCGGTATTCTTCAGGATCTCTTCAAGGGGCCGCTGGATTCCGTCGTACATGGTGCCGATAAGTCCCGGACCCAGTTCAACCGACAGCGGAAGATAGGTTCTGACTACCGGCTCACCAGGGGTAAGACCGATCGTCTCCTCATAGACCTGGATGGTGGCACGGTCCCCTTCAAGAATGATGATTTCACCGATTAATCCGTCATTTCCTACCCTCACCGATTCATACATCCTGCTGCCGGCCATTCCTTCTGCTTCAACCACCGGACCGGTTACCCGGATAATTACACCGTTTTTCTCACCCATGGTATCTGTCTCGTTGTGTTTTTTCCATTGTTTTTCCGACCATCAGATCTTACCCGGTGCAGAACGGTCCGGGTTCTGGCACATCCGGTATTACCGAGATAACCGGAATCAGATCTGATGAACTCTTTATGTCATGTATTCTGTCCGGAATCATGGAGGCAACGGTTCTGGTCACCAGAATGATTCCAATATCTGAATCCTTCAGGCATGCATCCAGATGAGCCCGTGACGCTTCTGCATCCTCACAAACATATCCTCTATGCACACCGCCAAGAAGAAATCCCATCACCATACGCCGGGATGCAAGCAGGGCTACTTTCATGTCTCCTCCGGGACGGTGATGAGCATCGGGGTGATTTTGTCAGCAGAAAAACCATCATACAACCCTGATAAAATAATGCGGATATTGCGTAATTCAAATTCTTTGGCCACCAAGTACCAAAGCAGCGGACCTCCGGTATGGTAATAGGTAAGCCCCAGCCTGGATATGGTATTGAGAAGGTACTGATCAAGAGCCATATCCATCCGGAGCATCGTATCCGTAGAGGGATAGGTTCTGAGCACGGGGGAGAGGACGGAATCATATCCAGTCCCGGAGAGTTGCCTGAGAAGATCCGGAACACTCATCATCTCATTCATCTGAACCAGCCTCCACATGGGAAGTTCCTGACCCCCGTCAACCAGACAGAGGGGCACTGCATCAGGGTTCCACCCCGAATGCTTCGCTCTGATAAGAACCCGGATATTCTGGATATCAATCAGCACTGCAATAAAATCACGGTACGGGGAGGCAAGATATGCCTGCACCATCGACATCTGGCTTTTCAGTTCTGAAAACCCCATGCAGTCAAGGGCGTGATCCAGGTAAAAAACCGATTGCTCTTTCTCATAGAGAGCCATGCCACCAAGAAGAGTCTCTCCATACCTGGTTTCCTGCAGCAGCCTGATCCCCTCACTCATGGACCGGACATTTCCGATCTTCGCGGCAAGATCGGGTGTGCATCCTTCAGGCCAGAGTTTCGGGTTCTCTGTAATCACCCCTGCCCGATCCATATGGATAAGCCTGATGATCCGTTTGACCTTCGCTATCTCCTGAAAGAAGAGAAAGGCATCAAAAAAGAGCCATGCATCACGGGGAGCCTGTGACCGGAGCAGGGCCACCTCCTCGTACCATGCAAGGAGGAGTTCTTCTTCTGCCTGATCAGGTGTGCATTCCATCGTTACTCTGGTCAGATAGCCGCAACTCCTCAGCCTGCTCAGACAGTCCTGAACCGAACCACTCTGCATCAGTTCCTGAACCTGTTTCGGTTCAATGTACGGAACCCCTTTTGCCTTCAGTCGTGCGATAATTGCGGTATATGAGGTTATCGAAAGCAGAACCGGGAAATACCCTGCCGTGCTCAGAAGGGTCAGAAAGAGCAGGAACATGATGATGATGAGAACTGCTGCTGACAGATGGGTAACATATGGGGAGCCTGCATCAAGAAGGGTGTTCAGGTCAGGGATATCCATCAGGGTTCACCATGAAAGAGGATGCGGGATGCTGCAACGATCATCTCACGTTCCAGGCGGACAAATCTGACCTCTACGGTATTGTCAATCACCACCCGATCAGATATCCGTTCGCAGATAACCCCGCCACCTGTGTCTATCTGTTCGTCAGAGAGGAAGAGCGAGAAACCATCCTGATTCACCCGGGAGATTATCTCTGCTGCAAGGATGCGATCATCCGGATGAACCTTGACTGCAATATCAGATGGCCCAAGGTTTTTTGTAGATTCGGTCAGCATGGCATGTACAAAGGCAGGGTATTCCGGACGGGTACGGATCGTCTTCAAATACGCAGACACTTCAGCAAAACACTGCCTGAGCATCTCTTCCCTGACCTCCCTGACCTTTCGTTTCGCCTCTATCCTGGCCCGTGATTCCTGGCTTGCAATAATCTGCCTGATTTCACGCTGGCCTTCTGCTATCCGGTGGTTATAGGCATCTTCTGCTTTTTGTTCAGCCTGGGCTTTGATTGCTCCCACTTCACAGGCTTCTTCGGCCCTGATGGTCCGGATTTCCGTCTCAGCCTCCTCACGTATCCGGTTGATTATGGTTTCAACAGACATATGCCGACCGTTTATCCACTAAAGAGTCCGAGACCAAAGAGGATCAGAATGGCTACCAGCAGACCAAAGATTGCAAACGTCTCTGACATTGCAGCAAACACAAGGGATCTCCCAATCGCCCCCGGATTTCGTGCCGTTGCAGCAATACCACTTGAACAGGTAATACCCTGACCGATGGCTGAGAAGCCGGCAAGACCAACTGCAAGACCTGCCCCAATCAGCCCGATTGCAACGGGCATCGTAACAGAAAAGTCTGATGACAAAATGCCAGTGAGGGCAAGCATGAGAACAGCGATAAGAAGGCCATAAATTGCCTGGGTCTCACAGACTGCAGAGAACACCACCCCTTTCCCAAACATCTCCGGTTTTTCTGCGGTATTTGCAACTCCGGATGCGGCAGCGATACCCTGACCAATGGCTGAAAAACCGGCAAGGCCGACGGCAAGACCGGCTGCAATTGCGACAAGACCAACCGGAGTTGGTATGTCACCGGCAGTTCCACCCAGAAATCCTCCGGACTGAAGGATAAGAATTGCGATAAGAAGGCCGTATATCGCCTGGGTCTGGGGAATTGCAGTAAACACAAGAGCCATACCAAATTTATCCGATCGCTCTGATATAACCCCGGACGCCGCTGCACCAACAATTCCCACACCGATTCCTGAACCAATTGCAGAGCATCCCACTGCAATCCCGGCCCCGATAGCCATTAATACTGCTCCGGTCCCTATTGTCATATTACCTCCTCTCTTTTACCGCTTGTATGCAAGCGGTGCTCATGAAACGGAACAAACTCTTTTCCACCACCGGAATAGAATTTTCCAAAGAATTCAATATAATGCAGTCGCAGGGCATGGATTACACTCCCAAGAGTCTGGATGGCCAGATTAAAGAGCTGGCCGGCAATACAGAAGAGTATCGCAGGTATTATCATAAACGGATGAACAGATGCAATCATTTCAGACAATATGTTAATTGTCATGGCAACACCTCCGGTTGCAAGAGCAAGAGCCAGGATTCGGACATATGAAAGCCAGTCTCCCAGAAATCCGGTGAGGCTGAAAAATCCCATCGGGCCGTTCCGGACAAAGAGAACCAGCAGACCAATCACTGCTCCCAGAATCGCCACATTCGTAACCAAGGGAGAGAAGGTCATCCAGCCGAAAAATTCGACAAGGAGAACCGCTGCTGCCGGTTGAAGGATAAACCAGACTCCATGTTCCATGATAGCCGTCCGGTACATCCGGTCACGGATATTCTGCCACAATCCCAGAAGAATACCAAGATTGATATGAATGGTTCCGATGATAAGGGCTATCTGGAACAGGAGTATTGGCTGGTACAATGGCTCAATCAGAACAAACGGTGGCGTCACATGGAAGAACCGTGGCAGAAGATCCCCAAACCAGCCCCCCTGTATTGTTCCGAGAACGATATCGGCTACACCACAGCAGATGAGAATATAACTCATGTCACGAAATGCCGCATCATTTTTGCCCGGACCCCGGTAGAGCAGCCATCCGACCAGGGCGATGATTATGCCATACCCGGCATCACCCAGCATGAGGCCGAAAAAGAGCAGGTACGCCGGGGCAAAAAACGGAGTCGGATCAATCTCATTATACCGGGGCCGTGAAAATGTGGTGGTCAGGATCTCAAATGGTGCAAGCCATCCCGGGTTATCATACCGGACCGGAACATCATCCTCAGGATCTGCAGGTTTAGAGAAGAGGAAAAACTCATCACCCGTGACATTTTTAAGGACGTCGTGCAGGCGAGCCAGATCTTTTTCCCGAATCCATCCATGCAGGTATATTACATCCCTGCTTGAGCCAAAGTTCCGGGATACCTCATAACGGTCACGCCAGATCGAAAGTTCTTCCCGTATTACCCGAAGAGGGGTGAGATGGGACTCGGCCATGGAGATGAGATGAGCAGTCAGGCTCTCTTCCTCTCTCATATACTCTTCCAGCCGGTTCTGTTCGGTACGAATCATCTCACCTGGCATACCGGTATATGAATCAGGAACCGTGATACGGAAGAACCATGCATGATGAGCCAGTTCTTCAAGACGCGGTCTCATTGCCAGGGTCCCAATGCACAAAACGATTATTTCCTGCCCGTTTTGTATCATGTGATGATAGATCTCATCAGTTCCTGATTCTCTGAACCATGCCTCAAGAAGAGGGAGAGATTCCTGGAGAATCCACCCTGCTACCAGAAATGTATACGGAGCAGGTGCCAGGTAGGAGAGCGAACAACCTGGGACAGCAAGCCGGTTTAAGTTCTCTATCCTTTCCCGTGTTACCTGCTGCAACTCACGGTTTTGTTTTAAAGCCTCATATGTGGTAAGAACCGGTTCGGCCTGATCGAGCATCTCATGTGCAGCCTGAAAGACATCTCCAGGTGTATCATATCTGACCGGGAGCGGCTGAGAGTCTTTGGGAAAGAGCAGCGATAAAACCCCCTCCGGTCTGACCTCGTAGGGCTCAAGGATCTCCAAAATCCTGTCATATCTGAACTGAAGCGAAATAATCCTCTCAATATCTCCGCGGGGGATCTCAAATGATGTCTGGGGGATCTCAGTGCCCGTTCCCTTTTTCAGATCTAGGACTTCAAGCTCACCCTGCTCATGTAACGCAGAAGTAACATCCATGAGCCACCGGTTATGAATACCGATAACAACACTGTTCATTCTGGCCGGATAAAACATATTACTCCCCGGTTATGAGCCGGATCAGGGTTGAAACAGCCGTATTTTTCTGTCTTTCTGCATAGGCCCTGATCTGTCCGGCCTCATGATGTACCTCATCCATAAGACGGGCATGCTCCCGGGCAACCTGGCTTTCTGCCCGCTCCCTCTCTTCACGCAATCTTTTTTCAGCATCTGAAAGCCGCATCAGAACGAGACCTTCCCCCTCCCGTTTCGCTTCCTCGATTGCCAGCATCCTTCTGTGTCGTGCGGCTTCGATCAGAGCAGCAGCCTCTTCTTCACTGCGTTTTATCTGATCTATTTCAGGGATTGCCATTTCTATCTTTCTAGTCTATCTTCACCTCATTTATCTGTTGTCATCCATGTAATCACTGGTTGAGAAATATCAGAAATAAAAAGGGAAAAGAAGATCTGAACAGGCAGGATCAACTCATCCACATACCATGATACAGGGAGAGAAATAGTACCAGCAGAACCATCGGTATGACGAGATGTATGGTAAATGCTGCTCCTTCCAGGCAATACAATACATGTTTAGCAATTTTTACAGGTTTTTGAAACTGCATGTACAGTTATATTTACAAAATGGAATACATCCTTTCCTCTGTCACCTCACCGTTCCACAAGGGTATACGATCGTGACCCAAG
>Ga0208825_1001646_pt1 | contig 16348 bp, 14 predicted proteins | sample AD_UKC113_MetaG_FD_184450 | JGI IMG/M metagenome (GOLD analysis project Ga0208825, IMG submission 184450) | Active sludge microbial communities of municipal wastewater-treating anaerobic digesters from Hong Kong - AD_UKC113_MetaG (SPAdes)... | ecosystem: Engineered > Bioreactor > Anaerobic >...
ATCAAGACGCTTCCGGATTGGGGACCAATCGATCAGATCCGATATCTGCAATAGCCTATTCTCAGGCATCTTCTTATTCTCTCTTACCGTTTTAAATGCTCATCCAACAAAATAATTCATAATAGTTAATAGTATTATTAGTATATACACTTTTCGATAGTTTTAGAGCAGGGGTTTATAGGAATCCTCTGGCATCAAAGCTGATAAAATGATTCGGAGGCAATGATTCTTCAGGTTCTCAGCAGGAGGGCATTCCAGAACTCCAGACTCAAGAATCAGATCCCAAAGCTGCGAATCCGAAATCTATCTCCTCCACGTGGCCGCGGCTCAGCTCGACCCTTTGCGTCTCTCTTTCCGGATTTGTGGCAGTCCATCCGCTCTGCGGCACTGCCGCAACGCTGTAGTCTCCGTCAGCCAGGCCTGTGAAGCTGTAATACCCGTCTCTATCCGTAATCGTGGTTGTTCCGTATCCGTCAGGTCCATCCAGCAGCCGGACCTTCCAGCCCTCCAGGCCCTGCTCATGGCTGTCCATAAATCCGTTGTCGTTGCTGTCCCAGAAGACCCGGCCGGAGATGGAGAGCTCGAGGAGCTTGCGGGAGGGATGTGGGACGGCTGGGCTTCCCGGAGAAATATAGGAGCCATTGGCGCTGCCCTTCACGCACCCCTGCCGGTCTGCTGTGATCTGGACCGTCCGGTTCTGGCCGGGCGTCCTGTCCGGGGATGTGTACTCTATCACATATGTCCCTGTGAGCATCCCTTTAATTCTCTCAAGTATTGCTGAGAGCTCAGCAGAGTTGATATCCATCCAGACCCCGTGGGTGTCACTGGCCACCCTCCTCAGGTCCACGTAATTGCTGGGACTCTCAAATACGGGAGAGACCAGTATGAAAATGGCACCGGACTGCCTCAGCCCTTCTTTTATATCCTCCTCTGCGTACATGGAGGATGAAGTGCCGTCATTCTGATAGTGGGCGTGAGCATCGGTTATTGCCAGGATGATCTTCCGGGAGCCGGCTCTGCCGCCCATTTCCAGCACATAGGCTATTGCATCCAGTGAGGCTTCAGGCTCGTCGCCGCCTCCCCCGGCCTGCAGGGAATTTACCTCTCTCTCAAACAGGTCGGCATCACCGGTCCATTCGGTCTTCACTGAGACGCTGTCCTTGAACGATACCAGTGCGTAAGATGCATTTATCCCAGAATCCTCGATGGCACCTGTCAGCTCTTTGACCTTCGATTTCAAGGCTGCTATCTCCTCGCTCATGCTGCCAGTATCATCGAAGACCACGGCAAAGTCGAGCCTCTCTCCGGATGCATTTCCGGTGAAGTAGAGGTTATCGACCGCCTGCCGGCTGCCTTCTTCCATGACACTGAAGTCCTCAGGCTCGAGCCTGCCGGTCAGTGCACAGAATTTATCGATGAAGATATTGGCCTTTATCTTGGGAAAGGAGGAGGCATCTATTCCCTGGATCTGCATCGTGCCGCTCTGATGGGATGCAGTTGCGCTGTCAGAGGCGCTCGCAGGTGATAGCGCAATTAAAGCCGCATAAACCAGAAGCAAAAATATAATGCATTTGGACATATCAAAAGTTTAGGCCTTCGACTCCAGCCTCCTCCGAACCGACTCAGCATGAGCCCTGAGCCCCTCCGCCTCTGCCAGGGCCGTTATGGTCTCCTCCAGCCCCAGCAGGCCCTCATCTGTGATCATCTGCACGGATATCTTTTTGGTGAAGTGGTCGACGTTCAGGCCCGAAAAGGCTCTGGCATAGCCGGATGTGGGAAGAACGTGGTTGGTTCCGCTGGCATAGTCTCCCGCCGCCACCGGGGTGTACCTGCCCAAAAAGACGCTTCCTGCATGGCGAATGGCTCTCAATGCCTCCATGGGATCTGCGGTGATGATCTCGAGGTGCTCCGGGGCGAAGGCATTGCAGAAGTCCAGGGCCTCATCCAGGTCAGCTGCCAGCAGCACTGCGCTGTGATCCAGGCTCTGCTGCACTATATCCATTCGCGCTGCGCTTGCCGCCTGAATCTTCAGCTCCTCGACGACGGCACTGGCAAGCAAGTCGTCCAGGGCAACCAGAACGGATATTGATTTGGGGTCATGCTCGCCCTGGGCGATCATGTCGGCAGCGATAACACCCGGGTCCGCCGTCCTGTCAGCAAGGATGAGAACCTCGCTCGGTCCAGCAGGAAAGTCGATCTCCACACTGCCTCTCATCAGCATCTTGGCTGCAGTGACATAGACATTTCCCGGCCCCACGATCTTCTGCACCCTCTCTATCGATTCGGTGCCAAGGCCCATCGCAGCGATGGCCTGGGCTCCACCCAGCTTGTAGATCTCGTCGGCTCCAGCCATATCTGCAGCCGCCAGGGTGAGGGGCGTGATCGAGCCGTCCGCCTTTGGAGGCGTGCAGACGGCTATCCTGGAGACCCCGGCCACGCGGGCGGGAATGATGTTCATGAGGGCAGAGCTCGGATAGGAGGCCCTGCCGCCGGGAACGTATGCGCCCACGCTGTCGAGGGGCACCACCTTCTGGCCCACTGAGACTCCAGGGGCAATCTCAGTCAGCCAGAGATCCCTCTCCCTCTGCTGACTGTGAAACTGGAGGATGTTGTCAGCAGCCTGGGAGAGGGCCTCCAGCAGCCTGTCCTCCACCAGATCGTAGGCGACCTCTATCTCCTCGTCGCTCACCCGCAGGTCATCTAGGCGGGCGCCCTCGAACTTCTCAGTGTACTTGAATAGCGCCTCGTCTCCCTTCTCCCCGATCTCCATGATGATATCATTTACCGCGGGAAGGACATCCGAAATGCCCACATCCCGGGAGAGAAGGAGCCGCAGATCCTCGTCCTTCAACTCGCTCAACATCTTTTCCATCATCGTCAAATCCTCCTATTATCCGCTTTTCCGCTGCTGGCCATCTGAAGAGCCGAAGCCGCCTCTGCCTCTCTGTCCCCGGTAGAGGGAGATTATGCGCTGCAGGCCGTCCGCCTCGTCCAGAGATTTGTCGTCCCGGACTCTCACGAGCCTGGGAAAGCGCAGGGCGTAGCCCGATGAGTAGTTAGGGCTCTTCTGGATCTCCTCGTAGGCCACCTCGAAGATCACAGCCGGCTTGATCTCCATCTCCAGCTCCTTCTCGGCAATCACCAGCTCCCGGAACATCTCCGTCAGCTCGGATAGAGCCTCATCGGTCAGGCCCGTGGCCACCCAGCCCACATCCAGGAGGTCGCCGGTCTCTTCATCCCGGCAGGCCAGGCGGTAGGAGCCGAAGAGGCTCGCCCTCCTGCCTTCGCCCCATTTGGCTCCGATCACCACCAGGTCCAGGGTCTCCATGACAGGCTTGATCTTCAGCCAGTTCTTGCCCCTCTTGCCCGGCGTATAAACCGAGAGGGGATTTTTGAGTATCAGCCCCTCGTGTCCGGCATCAAGCGCCTGCCGGTAGGCCCTCTCCGCCTCCTCGGCGCTGGCTGAGAGGATCTGGCCGGCCAGCATCTCCTGCCCTGCGACCCTCTCCAGGCGGGCTCTTCTCTCCATGAGTGGCAGGTCCACCAGGCTCTCTCCGTCCAGGTAGATCAGGTCGAAGAGGAAGAGCCGCAGGGGGATTTCTGCAGCCAGCTTTTGCACATTGTACTTTCTTCTAAAGCGCTTCAGTATCTGCTGGAAGGCCAGGGGCCGGCCGTCGCCTCCTACGGCCACCGCCTCACCGTCCAGTATGGCGCTCTCTGCCCGGATGGACAATGCCGCCTGCACTATCTCCGGCAGTGATGCAGTGACGTTCTCGAGCCTGCGGGAGAATACCCGAATTCTATCTCCCTCTTTGTGGATCTGCACCCTGGCCCCGTCATACTTCCACTCTATGGCAGCAGTGCCTATCTCTCCGAGCGCGGCGGAAATGCTCTCCCCAATCTGGGCCAGCATCATCTTAATTGGGTGGTTGATCATGACCGAAAGCTCTTTGAGGCTCCCCCTCCGGGCACTCACAGCCACCAGGCCCATGTCGTTGGTCAGGTTGTAGGCCCTCTCCACAGCCTGCTCATCAGCTCCCTGACCGGCAAAGGCTCTGGCCAGGGCATCGCGCAGGCCGCCCTCTCCCACCCCGATCCTCATGTCCTCTATAGCCAGGCGGGCGATGTAGCGCGCCTCAAGTGGGCCGGCCTGGGAGAAGAGGTATTGCAGGTTCTTGACCTTGATATCCTGGCTCTTCTTGCCTGAGGCGCGGGCTATAGCCGAAAGCCTTGAGTAGACCTCTTTGATGGATAGGCCCTCGCCCTCTGCACGGCCGGCCTTTGCTGTCCCCCTGGCAGCAAAAAATGCGGCCAGGCCGAGAGGCCTTCTCTTCTCGACTATGGCTGCGGCCACAGCCCCCGGATCTCCTGTGGCGCGCAGCATATCGTATATCTGCTCAGCCTGGCAGCCGCAGGCCCTGGCCAGGCCCTCGTAGAGGATGCTGGGGCCGACCCCCAGGTCCAGGTCGAGGTCCGGGGGGAATACGCGGCCCATGATGAAGCGAGAGGCTATCGCCAGCTCGTCATCCTCCTCCAGCCCCGCGAGGAATGCAGCGACCAGATCGATCTTTTCCAGGGTGCCGGAGACCGCCTCCACCCGGGAGCAGAGATCTGCGAAGGCGAGAAAGCTGGTCATCTCCGTTTCATCCTTCCAGGATATTCAGAATATGGCATCAATGCGCTTGGTTCTGTAGATGCTGATGATGTCCGTCAGAATGGCAGATGCGGTCTCGATGGAGCCGGCTCCGAGGCCGGATACGGTTATGGTTCCGGACAGGTCTGTATAGATGGCCGCCGAGTTAAGGGTTCCGGCCACGGATATGGGGCTGTCCAGGGGCACCAGCGTCGGCCGCACTGTCAGTGCCGGCACGTCGCCTATGAGCTTGATGGCGTAGCCTCTCTTCCTGGCCAGGGCCAGGGCCTCCGGCGTCACCCCGGTGATGCCTGTCACATCCACATCGCTGTACTTGACGTTCATGTTGAATACTGAGTTGGCCAGTATGACCACCTTTCCTGCGGTGTCCACACCCTCCACATCGTAGCTTGGATCGGCCTCGGCTATGCCCAGGTCCTGAGCCTCGGATAGGGCATGGGTGTAGGGAATTCCCTCTTCGGCCATGCGGGTTAGGATATAGTTGCAGGTGCCGTTGAATATGCCCCGGATGCCGAGGATGGTGTTGCCGACCAGCGTTCTCTCCACCAGGCTGATGAGGGGCATGGTGCCGCCCACAGTGGCCTCGAACTTCAGCATCACTCCGGCCTCCTCTGCCATCCTCTTGAGCCGGCTGTAGGCTACCACCAGCGGGCCCTTGTTTGATGTCACCACGTGCTTGCCGCTGGAGAGGGCCGCCTCCATGTGCCCCAGCCCAGGCTGGCCGTGCACGATATTGGTTGGGGTGACCTCTATCACCAGGTCGGAGGGTATGGCCTCGATGGCCTCTTTGCCCTTCATGCTGTGGGTGGCCACACTGGCCAGGGTCTTCTCCTTCAGGATCTTGTCTGCGTCCACTCCCTCCTCGGCAAGGACTGTTCCGGTATGGTCTGTGACGCTGATCAGCTTAAGGTTCAGGCCCATATCGTACAGCATCTTCTTCTTTCTGTTGAGCACATCCACCACGCCGTGGCCCACGATGCCGTAGCCCACCAGGGAGACCTTGACGTCCCTCATCTAGACCGCCTCGGTCTCAATGGGCTCGATGACAAGGAGCTTCTTTTCAGCTCCGACTTCGCGCAGGATGGATAGGGCCTTCTGAATCTCGGCCTTGCCTGTGGCCTGGATTTTGAGGAAGGCAGTGGAGGGCTCGTTCACGCCTGTCATGGATAGGGTGAGGTCCATGACCTCGGCAAAGCCTGTGGAGTCGATGCGGTTGATGGTGTCGCCCAGGTCGCTGTCCAGAACATGGCCTACCAGCACCACTGATACGGCCTCTATGAGGCGGTCCTCGCCCGCACGCACAACGGAGATCCCGCTCTCCTTTAGCTGGGCTTTTAATGTATCTATCTTGGAGCTGTCCATCTCAACCACGAATCGAACGGGGATCATGCCGCGGGGCGTCTTTCTTTCCCTGTGGTGAACCACGCTGATGATGTTGGCCTTGTTGTCCCGCAGGGGCTGCAGGGCCAGCAGAAGCTGTCCTGGTATGTCCTGAAGCTCTAAATCCATGGAAAGTCGCATAGCATTCCTCATAATTTGCTGAGGGTGTGGTTTGTGTGATGGGAAATAAAGGTTTGTGTGAGTCTCTTTTATTTGGATGGAAATCACTATATTTAGTTTGTACTTATTTAACCTGCATTCCGCACTTTGAGTTCTGGATTTAGTATTTTTGCCGCTACCGATTTAGTTAATTAAATGAAAATATTTTAATTAATTAGGATTTTCTTGCTAGATAATTTTACACTATGTTGGTTTGGATCGATTTTCTCTTGAGGGATAAGATGGCAAAAAGGTCCTCTCAATTGACGCGATATGGCAAGCAAATAAATTATTAATGTATATAAATATTGCAAATTATGATTATATTTAAGAAATCGTTAGCGGGAAAAATACTCAGTTTAGAAAGTTAAAGTGCGGAAGGTGGGTTATATAGAAGCCTGACCGAAAAACCAGCGATGGAGCTAAGCGCAATCGTTTACTGCATCACATTAAAATCCGGTTTAGAACGGACCTTCTTCTAACATAGCTCCGGCTGTATCCTTTTCCTTCATGAATAATGCAAATTATTCCTGGATACGGCTTATTTTGTAGAGTATTATAATTATTATCATATAAAATTTGGAGGTGACTCGCTATGATGAACCGCACTATGAGGCTGCTCTTGCTCTCGGACATTTTCGTCCTGACCGGATTTGGGCTGATTCAGCCCATACTGGCCATTTACATTAACGATGGAGGCGTGACTGGTGGCACGATGCTCACCGCCGGCATGGCGAGCGCCCTCTTCCTGCTCACCAAGTCGCTGGTGCAGCTGCCCTTCGGCCACTATGTAGACGGCCAGCCGGGAAAAGCCCGCTGGCTGATGCTGGGAACGCTGCTTATGGCAGCAGTGCCCATGATATATCTGTCTGCCAGCAGCATATATCATATCTACCTGGCAGAGCTGGTCTACGGAGTTGGAAGCGGCCTGGCCTATCCCACCTGGCTGGGCCTGTGGTCGGTCAACCTGGAGCCGGGAAGGGAGAGCTTCCAATGGTCCGTCTACCATACCACTACGGGTCTCGGAACTGCTGCCACTGGAGCCGCTGGAGCGGCCGTGGCCAGCCACGTGGGCTTCAACGCCACATTCCTTCTGGCAGGGCTACTATGCATGGCAGGCTGCCTGGCTCTTTTAGTTCTGGAGAGAAGGGAGGGCAGGCCGTGGGAAGGAGCGGGCGGATTTGCCATTCCTTCTGCTATGGTCCAAAATCCTCGAGAAAGCTGATATACGAATAGAGAGATGCCAGCCACATGGCTAGGAGAAGATCTCATGAGAAATGACATACTGCCTCTCATCATCCTGGCCATGCTGCTGTCAGCCGGCATGGCCTTCCAGCCTGCAGAGCAGACCGGCACAGACGATACATTGCCTTCCCAAAACAATGCTCAAGAGCCGGCGGCGGTTGATGCCGCTCAGACGGCCCGCCCCGAAACAGGAACATACATCCGCGACATGAGACGGGATGGATACGGCCTGCTGGTCATATACAACAACTGGACGATGGACACTGTGGCTGTTCTTACCGACAGGTGGGATAAGCCCAGGATAGCCGTTTATCTGCGGACCAGGGATGCCCTGGAGATAGACGGCATAAGGGATGGAGAGTACGGCCTGTACTTCACCATCGGAAAAGGATGGAATTCCAGCGCAGGGAAGTTCGATGATGTTTACGGCTATTACCACTACAACGATCCCATGATATTCGAGACGGATGATGTTGGCGACGAGATCGAATACACGATTCTGGAGCTGGACCTCTACGAGGCCGATGCCACAAACTTCGTGCCCGGACAGTTCCAGTTCCCCGATATCAGCTCCTGAGATCCAATGACGCCTCAATCCTTTTCAAAGACTGCCTGCACCTCGCAGCGCAGCAGATCAGTTCCCATGATGCGCATGCTCCATCTGCACTCCTCGACGGATACGGGCCGCAAATCGCAGAAAAGCTCCTCTGCCTCCCACTCCCGGAAGAAGTGGGTGGCTATCCCATTTCTCCTCAGAAACGTCCCGGACTCCACTTGCTCGCCCTTTCCGTCCCGTATATCGCCGGCGGCAAACTCCCGGAAGAAGAGGCGGCCGCCTGGGACCAGCACCCGTGCCGCCTCGGCTGCCAGGGCGCGCCGTCCGGGCAGCAGCAGGTGGCCTGTGACATGAAAGGCAAAGACGGCATCGAATACGCTATCCAGAAAGGGCAGGCGGCAGGCGTCGGCAAGGATGAGGCGAGCGGCTGTGGAGAGGCTGCGAGACAGCCGGAGCGCCGGAAGGGAGAAGTCCAGGGCATATGACAGCCAGCCATCCGGCATGCCGGCCAGGGTCTTTCCGTCCCCGCAGCCCAGCTCCAGAACATTCGATCCTTCGGGCAGAGCTGGCATGCCGACAACCTTCCCGCCCCAGAGCCTTCCCCTGCCGGCGTACTCTCTGTCCCAGGCCTTTATGCACGTGAGCAAGTCCACAAAAGAAGATAAGCAGATGGAGGCAAATAAGACCGCCGGCCAAAAGGGTCATTACAGTTGTCAGGGATAGAGCCATCTATGATCTACACCATAACCCTCAATCCAGCTCTGGACCGCACCCTCTGGGTTCAAAAGGTGAAGAGCGATGTCTCCAACCGCATCATAGAGGAGAGGAGCTTCGCAGGAGGCAAGAGTGTGGACGTCTCCAAGGTTCTCAAGAACCTGGGCATCGATAACATCGCCCTGGGCTTTGTGGGCGGCTTCGCCGGCAGGGAGCTGGAGGGACGGCTGCTGAACGAGGGGATACAGACGGACTTCGTCCACGTATCCGGGGAGACGCGGACAAACATCATCATTCACGAGAGGGAGACGGGAGCGCAGCTGGCCTTCAACGCCCGCGGCCCGGAGATTCATCCCTCAGAGATCATGGAGTTCATAGAGCTGCTGCAGCGGCTTTCATGCGGCGATCTGGTGACCATCGGCGGCAGCCTTCCGAGAGGAGTCAGTCCCGAGATCTACAGGAAGATCATAACCATTGTCAAGAGGTGCGAGTCCGCTGCCGTCCTGGATGTGGACGGCGAAGCCCTGCGCGCCGGGATCACCGCCCGGCCTGATATCATCAAACCCAATATCCATGAGCTGTCTGAGCTGGTGGGCCGGGAGCTGAAGGGAATCGATGAGATCACAGCCGCCGCCAGGGAGATCAACCGGCAGGGAGTCAGGATCGTCCTTGTCTCAATGGGGGCGAGAGGCATACTCATGGTCTCGGAGGAAAAAGAGCTTTTGGCTGTGCCCCCCACTGTTGATGTTGCCAGCACCATCGGTGCCGGAGACTCTTCTGTAGCAGGATTCGTCAGCGGCCTGGTGCAGAATAAGAAGCTGGAGCAGTGCCTGGCCTATGCAGCAGCCGCCGGCACTGCCACCACACTGCATCAGGGGACGGCTCTCGCTCAAAAGGAGGACTTCGACAGGCTCGTGCCCCATGTGCAGGTGACTGCCGTAAGCAGTGTAATCGAGAAGGAAAAGGAAAAGGCAAATGCGATGTGAAGGGATATGGAGAGATTGATGGAAAAGGTCATAGTCCCCCTGGATGTGCCTGCAGAGAGCCGCCGCAAATACGTGGACAGCTACTCCAGGATCACCAAAGGCAGCGGACGGCTGATGCTCTTTGCAGGAGACCAGAAGGCAGAGCACCTCAACGACGACTTCTTCGGCCCTGGAATAGATCCTCAAGACGGCGATCCCGAGCACCTCTTCAAAATCGCTGAGAGGGCGAAGATAGGGGCCTTCGCCAGCCAGCTCGGCCTCATCGCCCGATACGGCATGGACTATCCGGATGTGCCCTATCTCGTCAAGATCAACTCCAAGACCAACCTTATCAAAACCACCCAGGCAGATCCAAACAGCCCCCAGTGGATAGATGTGGGGCAGGTGGTGCGTTTTAAGGAGAGTGCCGGCCTGGATATCCTGGGGGTGGGCTACACTGTGTACCTGGGATCGGAGCACGAGGGACAGATGCTCTCCCAGGCGGCGCAGATCGTCTGGCAGGCACACCAGGCGGGCCTGGTGACTGTGCTCTGGATATACCCGCGCGGAAAAGCTGTCAAGGACGAGAAGGACCCGCACCTCATCGCCGGGGCGGCTGGTGTGGCGGCGACGCTGGGAAGCGACTTTGTCAAGGTCAACTATCCGAGCAAAGATGGCATCATCCCGGCAGAGGCGTTCCGGGAGGCGGTGCTGGCAGCCGGCCGCACTGGAGTTGTCTGCGCCGGAGGGAAGAGCACAGACGCAAGGTCATTTCTGCAGAGGCTTTACGACCAGATTCACATCAGCGGGGCGGCCGGAAATGCGACAGGCAGGAATATTCACCAAAGGCCCCTCTCAGAGGCGGTGCGCCTTTGCAATGCCATTTATGCCGTGACTGTGGAGGACGCCAGCGCCGATGAGGCCTACAGCATCTACCAGGGAAACGGCAGATCGGAATAAAAGGGGGGAGCCAGCAGAGAAATGGCAAAGCTCGTTTTGCTCAGACACGGCCAGAGCATCTTTAATGAGGAGGGCAGGTTTACCGGATGGATGGATGTCGACCTCTCTGTGAGAGGCAGGGCGGAGGCGGAGATGGCCGGCCGGCTGATGCGAAGCCACGGCCTGTCCTTCGATATCGCCTTCTCCTCCTCGCTGAAGCGGGCCATTCGCACCATGTGGATTGTGCTCGATGAGATGGATTTGATGTGGATTCCTGCCCTGCCATGCTGGCGGCTCAACGAGCGCTTTTACGGGGAGCTGCAGGGCAGGAGAAAAGCCGAGGTGGAGAAGGTCTACGGTGTTGAGCAGGTGCGGAGGTGGAGGAGGGGGTATAACGAGATGCCGCCGGAGGTCTCAGTGGATGACGACCGCTACCCCGGCCTCGACCCGCGCTACAGGGATGTGGAGGAGTGCTTTCTTCCGAGGTCCGAGTCGCTAAAGGACACTGAGGAGAGGATTGTGCCCTTCTGGAGGGCTCTGATCCTTCCGGAGATCAGAAAGGGGAGAGATGTGCTGGTGGTCTCACACGGAAACAGCATCCGGGCCTTCGTCAGATATCTGGAGGACATATCGGAATCCGGCATCGAGAGGATGGAGATTGCCACGGCCCGGCCGCTGGTCTACGAGCTGAAGAGTGTGGGGAGCGAGGGGAAGAGCGAACTGTGCCTCGCGGACCGCTACTACCTGTCCGGCAGCAGGGCAGAAAATTCGAGGGGATGACAGGGATGGCATACCAGATTGAGATCATATCCATAGAGAGAAAGGAGGAATTTATCGAGAGGTACGCCGGCCAGGTGCTATACGAGATCAAGTCGGACATATACGGCTGCTGCATCAAGCTTCTCACCGGCAGCCTGTCTGTGAAGAACTCCTGGGAGGAGAGCTTCTACTTCGCATCGCAGAGCACTCGCTCTCACGGCAGGCTCTATGTCCTGGAGGATAAAGCAGTGGGCGAGGACAGCGTCTTCTACGATCCCAATTCCAGGAGCTGCTTTATATTCAACATGGACTACTACGGCTGGATAAAGTCGCTGGCATTATCCCTGGCTGGAGACATTCTGGAGGACGACCACTCCATCTACTCGGTGCACGGGGCCTGCCTGGACCTGCAAGGCCGGGGGGTCTGCATCCTGGGCGGCTCCGGGGCGGGCAAGACAACCCACACATACGGCCTCCTCAGGAGCCCAAAGGTTCGTGCAGTCTCAGACGACTGGTTCTTCGGCAGGATCTTCGGGGATGACATCCTGGCCTTCGGCTCCGAAAAGAACTTCTACATCCGCTCAGACCTGGCGGAGATATGGAAGGAGTTCGCCGGTCTCGTTGGCAAAGCCACTCTGGACGGCAGGGGCAGGGCGGTGGTGGACCTGCGCTGGGTGGTGGGAAAGGGAAGGATCCTGCCGCTGACAACGCTGCAGGATGTGATAATCCTCAAGCGCGACCCCATGCAGGAGGAGATCGTGCGGGAGCTGGACGGAGCTGAGGCGCTGGCAATACTGGAGAGAAGCGGCTACTTCAATCCCCATCTGCTGGTCGACAATGGCTTCAAGCGGCATCTGAGAAGCCGCTTCTTCCGGGAGCTGCTCTCCCGGGCGCATGTGCACGAGGTCAATACCAGGGGAACGCCGGAGGAGAGCCAGAGGGCGATCGGGGAGATATTAAAACCGAGTTGGCATATTTTATCCCCACCCTGAAGGATGGGGTATTCCCGCTGCGCCCTCTCCACTCCTCAGAGATAAAATCATTCATAACTCCCCCTATTTCTTTCGCCCCGCACCGCATAGATTTAGATACTTGGCCCTTTTACCAGATAACCGTAAATGCCCGCAGATCCTGTCGCCAAATGGGAGGAGTTCCTGCACACCCGCTACTGGGATGAGCTGCTGGAGCTTGCCGACTCCTATCCTGATGAGAGAAGCCTGCACGTCAGGTTCCCTGACCTGGACCGCTACGATCCCGAGTTCGCAGAGGAGCTGCTGGACGATCCAGAGAAGATCCTGGATGCGGCCAAAGCTGCCCTCCTCGAGCTGGACCTGCCTATGGACGTCTACCTGGACAGAGCCCACGTGCGCGTTGTAGAGCTGCCCCGCCACTTCAAGACCCGCGAGCTGCGATCCGACCACATAAACAAGCTTCTGGCCATAGACGGCCTCGTGCGAACTGCGACAGAAGTCCGCCCCAAGATCGTCTCAGCAGCCTTCCAGTGCCAGAGGTGCGGCTATACCTTCTTCAAGGAGCAGACCGGAAACAAGTTCGAGGACCAGAACCTCAAGTGCATGAACCAGGCCTGCGACAGGGGCGGCCCCTTCAAGCTGCTTCTCGCCCAGTCCAGGTTCGTGGATGCCCAGAAGATCCGGGTGCAGGAGTCCCCTGAGGACCTGCGGGGCGGCGAGCAGCCGCAAACCCTTGATGTGGAGCTGGAGGACGATCTGGCTGGGCGCATCTTCCCGGGAGACCGGGTGATCGTCAACGGCATTCTCAAGTCCTACCAGCGCACATCACCGCAACAGGGCAAGAGCACGTACTTCGACCTCGTCCACCGGGGCATATCCGTGGAGATGAAGGAGCAGGAGTTCGAGGAGATAGAGATAGGCCCGGAGGAGGAGAAGCTGATACTTGAGATGTCCTGTGACCCCGAGATCTACGATAAGGTCAGAAGCTCCATCGCCCCCTCCATCTACGGATACGACGATGTGAAGGAGGCCCTGGCGCTGCAGCTGGTCTCTGGCTTCGAAAAGCATCTTCCCGACGGAGCCCGCATCCGGGGCGACATCCATATCCTCCTGGTGGGCGACCCCGGCATAGCCAAGTCGCAGATGCTGCGCTACATGACCAAGATCTCTCCCCGCGGCATATACACCTCAGGCAAGAGCTCGACCTCTGCAGGGCTCACAGCCACCGCAGTGAAAGACGAGCTGGGGGACGGCCGATGGACCATCGAGGCCGGAGCCCTGGTGCTTGCCGACAAGGGCATCGCAGCCATAGACGAGATGGACAAGATGAACAGCGAAGACAAGAGCGCACTGCACGAGGCCATGGAGCAGCAGAGCTATCACTCATCCACAGAGATTCAGCTCTCAGACGGCAGAAAGGCCCGTATTGGCGAGCTTGTGGACAGGCTGATGGCGACCCGGCCCGAAGAGACGATTGCCGGCAAGGAATGCGAGATCCTCCCTTTAAAAGAGGGTATAAGGATAAAAAGTACAGACATGAACTGCATCTTCGATGCAAATGTTGATAGGGTCAGCAGACACACAGCTCCGGGATATTTTATTAAGATACGGTATTCAAACGGGCGCGAGATAATTGTAACTCCAGAGCATCCTGTGTACATCGCAGGTGAAGAGAATGCCGCCGCCTGCATTCCCGCCTGCGAGGCTAAGGCCGGAGAGATGGCACCTGCGACAGCTCCGGCATCTGAGGGCGGAGAAAAGATCGTATTTCTGAGGATAACAGATGTGCAGGCCGTGCCCAATGAGGGCGAGAGGTATGTATACGACATCACAGTCGAGCCAAGCCACACATTCATCTCCCTGGGCCTCATCCTGCACAACACCATAAGCGTCGCCAAAGCCGGGGTCATGGCCACCCTCAAGTCTCGCTGTGCTCTGCTCGCCGCCGCCAATCCCAAGCTGGGCCGCTTCGACAAGTACGAGCCCATCGCACCCCAGATCAACCTCACCCCGGCCCTGATGTCCCGCTTCGACCTGATATTTGTGCTGACCGACGACCCGGACACCAAGAGGGACTCGGCCATCGCCGAGCATATACTGAAGAGCAACTACGCAGGAGAGCTGGCCAGCCAGATCTCCTGGAATCCGGATATCACACAGGAGGACATCGACGAGGCCCTGGTGGTGATCAAGCCGGCCATAGAGCCGGAGCTATTGCGAAAGTATGTGGCGTATGCCCGAAAGAACATCTTTCCCACCCTCTCAGACGAGGCCAGGGATTACTTCCTGAACTACTACGTGGGGCTGAGGAGCCAGGGACAGGACAGCAGCAAGCCCGTCCCCGTCACCGCCAGGCAGCTGGAGGCGCTCATCCGCCTGGGCGAAGCCAGCGCCCGGCTGCGCCTCTCTCCGAAGGTCACCATTGAGGATGCCCGGCGCGTGGTCAGGATCCAGGAGGCCTGCCTGAGAAAGGTGGGCGTCGACCCGGAGACCGGCTTTCTGGATGCCGACATAATCGCCACAGGCACCACCAAGAGCACGAGGGACAGGACCAGATCCGTGATGGATATCATCCGCGATGTCAGCCGGGAGCAGCAGGGGCCTGCGCCAAGAGATGCAGTTCTCGACCGGGCGGAGGAGCTGGGCATAGAAAGATCTAAAGCGGAGGAGATCATCGACCGCATGAGAAGAGACGGAGACGTCTTCGAGCCACGTCCGGGCATGCTCAAGCTGCCCTAGCCGGAAAAAATGATTGATATGAATGAAATGTCTGAAGGATCAAGAAGCCAAGGATCTGCCGAAGATGCCGGCGGCCGCGAGATGTACCTGAAGAGCTATCATCAGGGCGCAGAGGTGCTGGTCGCCGTCTGCGATTGCTCGGTTTTGGGAAAGAAATTTGCAGAGGGCCGTCTCAAGATAGATGTCAGCCTGGACTTTTTCGGCTGTGAAAAGGCCTCCTGTGCCGAAGTTGAGGCGGCCCTGGCACAGGCCACCATGGCCAACTTCGTGGGCTGCAAGACAGTCGAGCACGCCATCTCCCTGGGCTATGTGGAGAGGGACAATGTCCTGTCCATCGAGGGAATTCTCTGCGCTCAGATGGTTCGGATGTAGGAGCGAATTGATGCAGGCCCTCTGCCCCAGGTGTGGCATGCCCTCAGAAGGAGGACTGTGCAAAAGCTGTGCCCTGGAGACCACAAAGATCTTCAGCTGCCCGGATCAAGTGGAGGTGGTGATCTGCTCTGTCTGCGGCTCGCAGCATGTAAAGGGCAGGTGGCTGCAACCGGATGACCGCGACGAAGAAGAGATGGCGGCCTCTGCAGCCGCAGATGCCGTCTGGCTGCACAGGGATCTGGCCGGGGCGGACATCGATGTCGACCTGAAAAAGGTGGGGGCCACACGCTACCTGGCTGCAATCGACATCACCGGCAGCTTCCAGGGCGAGCCCGTTTCCCTGCAATGCAGTATCGCCGTGAGGGTCAAAATGATGGCCTGCGATCGCTGCAGCCGCATTGCCGGAAAGTACTTCGAGTCCACTGTGCAGCTGCGGGGAAATGCGGGCCGCGCCATCACCGCCCGTGAGATGGAGGAGTGCAAGAAGATGGCCGGGGATATGGCAGACGCCGGCTACCGGGCTGGAGAGATGCTCTCATTCATCCAGGAGATGAAAGAGGTCAAAGGCGGCCTGGATATCATCCTCGGCTCAACTCAGCTGGGCAGGCGCATGGCCAGGGCTTTTCAGGAGCGCTTCGGCGGTCGGCTGCTGGAGACTGCCAAGCTGGTGGGCAAAAAGGACAGCTGTGACGTCTTCCGCACTACACTGCTTGTCAGATTCCCGAGGCTGCAGCGCGGCGACATCGTATCCTTCCGGGGATCTCTGGCCTATGTCTCCGGCTTCGATGGCAAGGCCACCCTCCTTACGACGCTGAGGGAGGGCCGCCGCACATCCATGAGCGAGGAGAACTCGCAGACGGTGCCCGTTCTGGGAAACAGAGGAGATGCAGTTGCG
>Ga0208825_1001651_pt1 | contig 16266 bp, 14 predicted proteins | sample AD_UKC113_MetaG_FD_184450 | JGI IMG/M metagenome (GOLD analysis project Ga0208825, IMG submission 184450) | Active sludge microbial communities of municipal wastewater-treating anaerobic digesters from Hong Kong - AD_UKC113_MetaG (SPAdes)... | ecosystem: Engineered > Bioreactor > Anaerobic >...
ATTATCGCGGGGTCGTAGCTCAGCCCGGTTAGAGCGCTGCACTGTCACTGCAGAGGTCGCGGGTTCGAGTCCCGTCGACCCCGCCAAGAAGCCTGACAGGGAATTTATTCCTTGGCAGGCTTTTTGTATAGACGGGACGAGAATGCCGGAGCGAGCGAATGAAATGGGTGAGCGAGGCGGGGTCGCGTGCTTTAGAGACACTTGCGAATATTTATGAGCTAGTGTGTCTTAAAACAGGTGACCGAGTCCCGTCGACCCCGCCAGAAAAGTGGGTATCACCTTGTGTGGTAGCCACTTTTTTGGTTAAGACGGGACGAGAATAATTCGCAGCGGATAAAACGAGCGAAAGGGGGTCGCGAGTCAAGAAGCTCTAAGAAATTCTCCTCTACTCCTTTTAAAAATCTATGTTAATATAGTATTACTCTGCCCCTAAGAAATAGTATTTATATTGTTTTTATTAAAAGGGGGTGCAATTTATAAAACCCATGGTTGAGACAAAAAACGATGCAACTAAAAAAGTAGCAAAAAAGAAGGATAGAGATGGTCTTTCAATCATTGTAGGCGGTATTTTCATCTTAGTTTTGGTTTTTGCAACCTATAATTATTTCAATAAAGGAGGAGAGAAAAAGGAGGAAAACGAAAAAGGAGCAGATTTTATAGAAAGTATTTTTGATAACAAAGAAGGAGATATAAATGGAGAAGGAATAAAAGAAGAAGCAGAAGAGAAATCTTCAGAAACCAAAACTACTGAGCAAGCACAGAAAACGGAATCGGTATGGGTTGCCACAGATTACAAAGAAGGTGACATAAAAGGGGAAAGCTACACGGTAGTAAGAGGCGACACATTATGGGAAATAGCTGAAGCAAGATATGGAAGCGGGTTTGAATGGATAAAGATTCTGGAAGCAAACAAAAATTCAATAGGATTTTTACCTAATGGTTCACAAGCTTTGATAATACCAGGTCAAGTACTGATACTACCGTAGTAATTTATCATTATAATTTTAATATTAAAAGCCACGCGCCAATATAATTGGTTGTGTGGTTGTTTTTCGAGTAATATAATCTAAAACTGAGTTTGTATTGTCTCACGCGGGCGTGGCTTAGTGGGAAGAACCTCTCGCTTCGCTCGAGAACCTTGCGATTGAGCCATAGTACTTCGTACTATAGCATCAATGGAAAGAAATCTTGCGATTGAGCCATAGTGCTCCGCACTATAGCATCAATGGTAAAGCGTCTGGTTTTGGTTAGTTTAAAGAATAAGTATTTGAATTACTTACGCGGGCGTGGCTTAGTGGTAAAGCGTCTCCTTCCCAAGGAGAAGATCGCGGGTTCGAATCCCGTCGCCCGCTCCAACTTATATGTGTCCATTTTGTAATATAGATAAAGAAAAGAATAGAATAATAAAATCAGGAAAACATGTGTGGGTTATTATGAGTAACCCTCGCCTAGTCGAAGGTCATCTTCTCGTGGTTCCAAAAAGACACGTTGAAAAACTTTCTGAACTTAATAGTGATGAAAAAGATGAACTGATAAATACCACAATTCAATTTCAAGAATTAATTCTTAAGAAATATGCATCCGGGTGTGACATAAGACAGAACTGCAGACCTTTTCAAAAAGAAAGCAAGTTAAAAGTAAATCATCTTCATGTTCATTTACAACCTAGAGAGTTATTTGACGATCTTTATGAAGTATCTCAGATTTATGAAAAAGAACTATTTAAAGACTTAAGTGATAAAGAGATTAAGAAGTTTACTAAATTGTTCTCGAATACCAAGTAGCATTTCCAGACTCGAGTGGTGCTCCAGAGAGGTTGGTAGGATTTTGTATCCTAACAAGCTATCTGGTAAGACGGGATGAGAATGCCGGAGCGAACAAAGTGAACGAGGCGGGGTTGCGTGCTTTAGAGACTCTTACGAATAAAATGAGTTAGAGTGTCTTAAGACACGTGACCGAATCCCGTCGCCCGCTCCAAATTTTTAAAATCCCATGAATCTTATATATTGATTTGGATTATTAAGATAATAGACTCTATATACTCCCCCACTCCGGATATTAAGTTTAGATCAAAAATGAGAAAGTTAAAAATTACACCTTCTTTTGTTAAGTCCTATATTGTTTTAGAAATGAAAAAAAAGGACTCATTCAAGAGAAAAGTTATCTATCTTTTTTAAGTCCTTTAACGAGCACAGCTCGAGTCAGTTTTAACTGACTAAGAGAAATTTAACACACTTGTTTTATGCCGTAAAATAACAAAATGTAGAAGTTTATATGAAAATATATATATAAATATACAAAAATATATTAGTTCTTATCAGGGAATACAGCGAATTTGGGTGATATAATATTTTTAGGTCGAATATTAAGTTTAGATTAAAAAACACACAATCTAAATGACTTTTAAACAAGCAGCGTACAAAATATTAAAAAACTCAAAAAAACCTCTACACAGTAAAACAATTACTGATTTGGCAATTAAAGATAAATTAATTGATTCAAAAGGTGCAACTCCGTGGGCTACCATGAATGCAATTTTAATCACTGATATTAATATTAATAATGAAAAATCCTTATTTAAAAAATCAGGTCCCTCAAAATTTACAATTAACGATAAAGTAAAATATATTGAGTTAAAACAAAAAGACAAGAAAACAATATTAAAAGAAGAGTTTGTAAAACATTCAATAATAAAATATCTCTCCTGCAAGGGTTGGGGTAACTTTGAATATGCGGATTTACACAAGAAAGGCGTTGACATAAAAGCAAAGAAGAATAATTATAATCGTTATATTTTTATTGAAACAAAAGGAAATTCCACGTTAAATCAAAGTAATGAGGTAGCATTTGTCTACTCACTCGGTCAGATAGTATCTCGAATGAAAGACTCAGGAACAACTAGGAACTATTACGGATTAGGTCTACCAGAACCATCAGCAAAAATTGCATTGAGAAGAATACCTTGGCAAGTTGCTAAAAAATTACTTCTCTATGTATTTTCTGTCAATGAAAATGGAGAGGTAGAAGAATATTCTTGGGCAGAGTTAAGGAAAATTGATCAAAAATCATGACCCTCTCAAAGTCAGACTACATAGCTTTTTTAGTCCATCCCGCCTACCTTTGGCTTAAAAAATATGAAAAATACAAACTCCCTCCAATAGACGAAGCCAAACAAGATATACTTGATGCCGGTAATTTATTTGAATCCTATGTTGAAAAACTCTATCCGGAAGCAACAAAAATAGGATTCGATAGAGATAACTTTGATACATACAAATCAATGCCAAAAAGAACCAAAGAAGCAATTGATTCGGGTGTAAATATAATTCTACAAGGCCGTTTAGAATCAAATAACACAACCTGTATTTTTGATGTTTTAAAAAGAGTTAAGGAAAATACATTTGATCTAATAGAAATAAAAAGCAGTAGCTCACCCAAACCCGAACACTCCTATGATTTAGCATTTCAAAAACAAGTATTAGAAGAAGCAGGACTTAATATAAGAAAAACATCAGTAATCCACTACAACAAAGATTACGTACGCCAGGGAGAAATTGATGTAGAAAAATTAACTACAGAAGTAGATGTAACTAAAGAAGTTAATTCCTTAAAAGAAATAACAAAAATACAAATCAGAGAAGCATTAAATGTGTTAGATCTCACAGAATGTCCAAATGTATCACCAAGATACATCAACCAACTACAAATAACAGAAACCGATTGGAAAGATTATTGGATGGAGATATTCTTTTACATCAAAAAAGACATCCCGGACTCAAGTATCTACAAACTATGTAGACTAAGTCCTGAATTAATAGCTACTTTAGAGGATATGGGAATAGAAGACATAAAAGATATTCCTGAAGATTTAGAAAACCTACATCCAAAACAACTAACTCAAATACAAACTACAAAAACAGGAAAAAGAATAATAAATAAAGAAGAAATTAAAGAATTTATTGAAAATCTTGAATACCCACTTTACTTTTTTGACTACGAAACATTTGCAAACATTATTCCCTTTTTTGATGGTACTAAACCATACCAACCATACCCATTTCAGTACTCACTTCATATCCAAGACTCCCCTACCTCCGAAGTGAAACACACCGAATACCTACATACTGAAAAATCAAACCCTATGCCACAACTAATAGAGAAAATGAAAAAAGATTTTGGAGATAAAGGGACAATCCTAACTTGGAACATGACCTACGAGAAAAAATGTAATGAAAGAATGGCGGAAATTTACCCAAAATATAGGAAATTTCTATTGGGATTAAATAAACGGATAAATGACTTAATGATTCTTTTTTCAAAACAATGGTTTATAGATAAAGACTTCCTTGGAAGTGCGTCAATAAAACAAGTACTACCTGTGTTAATACCCGAGTTAAGCTATAAAGAACTAGACGTTTCGGATGGAATGAAGGCAAGAAGATTATGGACACATACAGTTCTTGAAGATAAAAATACTTGGAATAAAGATGAAATATTTCAGGATTTAAGAAATTACTGTAAGTTGGATACGTATGCAATGGTGAGAATACTTGAAGAGTTAAAGAAGATTTAATTATATTTAAACCAAGAAAGGTTACTAAAAAAATCAAAAATTATTTCAAAAGTAGCTAGTTTCTTCTTTCCCGTCTTTCCCTTATTCTGTTGAAGCTAAATATATTACTCTTTAATCGCTCATTAAATATTTTTCCCAACTCATGGTTCATCACGTCGGTATCCCCTTCTATAGCTTTCTGAATATTTTCCATATTAAGGTGAGAAAATTCTCTTTCTCTCATTGATCTTCTTAAGTTACTTATAACCTCACCACATATGGATCTGTAATATTCTGTGTTGATAGTCAATACTAAATTGCTTCGTGAATCTGTATGTTCTAACAGATAAAGTGCACTGAATGGATTCCTATTTAACCTCCCATGTCCACAAAACTCAAATTTAGGTAGGGGGTATTCTAGAGAATTGATAAAACTATCATAATCATTTTTAAAGTAGGTATAAATAATCTCATCTATTAATACTTCTAAAATTAGAGAAAAAATCAATAAATCTCGTTGATAAACAGGGATGCCTATAAAGTGTTTCCTTTCTAAATGACCGTTAAACGAAACTGCATCACTAGTACCCCTACCCCCAAAGTCTCTTAGGAAATTTCTATGTAAACGTCTTAAGTCTTCACGATATCTTTTTGGGTAATATTCGTTCATTACCCTATTATATCAGGGTAAAAATTAAATAGTAACAAAACATACATATAAACATGGTATAATCTCTACACAACTGAATATTTCATTATCAAGAGTGACGGATAGAGATTCGGCTCGTTAAGCCGTCCGGCAACCCTAGGAACTTACTAGAAGGTGCCAAATCCGACCCGTAAGGGAAAGATAGTATTTGATTAATCCTTTCCACTTCGGAAAGGATTTTTTATGGAGGAAACCATGAATAAAATAATAATATCGCGTACAAATTTAGGAAAAATAGAAGAAAAAGAAATCTATGAACTTGAAAAAATAGATACCTTCAAATATGGATGTCTAGGTCAGGGAATGGGTATATCCGTGGCCCACTGTGTTCAAATGGGAATAAAAAATGTAGAAAATTTCTGGCACAGAGTATATGGTTATCAAATAATTAAAAACGAGACCCAAGAAAAAGAATTTTTAGAAGCAATGAAAACAGTAAAACCAGAAGTAAAAGGATACATCACAATAAAATTCTATGAACGTTTGGCAAATCAGAGACTTATGTTCATACCTAAAAGATTAAACATACCGGAGTACCCCAAGCTGAATAACTTTCCCTTAAATATAATGTTTCAAACAAACTCCTTAACTGACGATGGGAATCAAATTATTAATTCTGTCATCTACAATCCGGATCTTTCTACCTTCAGAGAAAAGAGGGGTGTACAAAGAATGAAGTACTACAACAGTCTAAGCACTGATAGAAAATTCTGGGTGGAAATTGAATATGATACTAAACGAGAATCTTGGTCAGGGACAAAGTACTGTGGTAATGAAGTATTAGGAATGGCAGACGCCCCAGATTGGGATAAGTTCTTCATACATCTGACAATGTTAGGGGTTGGTAACGATATTAGTAGTTAATTTAGAGGATATAACAAATATATAAGTAAAAAAGACGATGCTTTTAATGTTGATCTAGTCTACCCTGATGGTGATAAACTTAATAATGAGCGATGATTATTATGCTTACTATGTTTATTTAGATGCAGAGTTTGAAAAAGCACCCTGTATTATATTTGGCGATACTAATAATCCTATTTTATTGTGCTTTTTAAGCTCCTATAAGTCACTCCATGTAGGAGCATCATCAAACCACGGGAAAGTCTTCATTCATGTCTATAGCTTCCGATTTTGCCAAATTCCATTTTGTAGGCTTGATTTTTTTATAAACCCAACTATTTCATCGGGCACCGCTTCTGCCATATAAGAGACTGCTGTTGTAGCATCCCCATTACAATGGGTAGTAAGCCAATAAACATCGTGGTTCCTTAGCATATATTCGAGGAACTCCTTTAGATGATTTGCGGGACGCATATTGTACATATCCGTGTTTATTAAGGTATCGTCAATATCAAGATATATCTTCATATGAATAAATTTATTATTTCTTAGCGTCGGTTGAATTATCGTAGTTGATCTTGGATACTTCTTGATAACTTCCATTACCATCAGCTAATCTAAATTCGTACGAATATGTGATTCCTGAGGTAGCTGACGTGTGATAATTAGTCTCGATGTTATAGTAATTATTTATTTTCTCGTACCTAACTACTAGCGAGTTTCCTACCATCTCTCCAATATTCACCCACGTGTCTCCCCTCTTTTGGTAAACATAAAAGGGGCCGTTACCCGAAGCACCGCGAATCATATTCTTACAAACCACAGCAAGATACACCATTACTTCCTCTACCCCATCACCATTTAAATCAATATTTTTTGAAACGTCTCCATAAGCTTCTTTATCTGTTATTAAATATTTAGTGGAATCTTCCTTCATCTCACATGAAAGAGACGGTGTCTCTTCCGCAACTTTTTCCAATATTAAATTAACTATTTCATCCGGTGTGGATTTACTAGGAACCGAGTAACTTGTACCAGGAAAAGTAAGAAGATATTTTTGTGTTTCCTTTTTCTCATTGTTTGAAAGCTTCAACAAGGGTTTTATTTCCAACATATTTTCTATCAACATTATCCCCAGTATTTGCATCAATAAAAAAGACCCACCAACAATTAGAAGGGAGAAAATAGTGTTTAAATCCTTCTTTAGGTATTTTTTAATAAGGGTTTTTAAATTTAGAGAGGCAAGAAATATAATAAAATGACCAACAAAATCAAAAAAAGTCCCTCCTACAGCGTATTTTAAGATTATTCCTGCTATAAATTGAAATAACGGGTGATAGAAAGTTATTTTTTCTATAGGTGGTAATAAGAAGATAGTAAATTTATTTTTCATAAGTGCCTCCTTGTATTTTTATAATATCACCCGAGCAAACCTAAATATATGGGTTATAATACTAATAAATTAGAAGCTAACTTGTATACTTATTAAAATGGATGAAAAAGATATAAAAAAACAAATACAGGATGCTCTGGAAAAAGTCATAAATCAAAGAAAAAACAATCCTCGCGGTAAGTATTGGGCAATATTGTATGTAAGTTTAAAAGATAATTTCTATATTCAGTTTGTAGCAAATGTAGATAACGAAATAGAACTTGAAGTAAGCGGATCACACTATGATTTAAAAAGATTAAGTGATAATCAGTTAAAGATTATTGAATCCTATGGTTATAAATACCCATCTAAGTCTAATCCTAATTTCTTTAAGTTTATTGATTTATTAAATACCAGTGTTGAGTCTATTAGAGATGAGATTTTCTATATTTTAGTTAATGTTTTGGATTTAAAAAACAATCTTCCTTTAAAAATTGAATTCGGAGAGGATGAAAAATATGGAAAAGATACAGCTTTAAGAAGATTTTTTAGAAAGATAGAAAGACGGAAGTTAATTTAATTTTTTTCTTGTTTTGTTGTTATAATACTCTTGAATATTAAATTTAGATTAAAAATATATGAAAAATAACGATAAAAGCGAAACGTTTGAGAAAACTCTTTTTAGGGCGGCGGACAAACTTCGTAAAAATATGGATGCCGCCGAATATAAGCACATTGTGCTTGGGCTTATCTTTTTGAAATACATTTCGGATTCTTTTGAAGAACTTTACGCCAAAATAAAAGATGGAAAGGGTGATTTTTCTGGTGCTAATCCGGAAGATCCGGATGAATATCGCGCCGAAAATGTTTTTTTCGTTCCTCAAATAGCGCGCTGGTCTTATCTTCACTCGCGAGCAAAACTGCCGTCTATTGGTAAAGATATTGATGACGCTATGGAAGCGATTGAAAAAGAAAATCCAACACTTAAAGGAATTTTGCCTAAAGTTTATGCTCGCCCTAATTTGGACAAAGCCGCACTTGGTGGACTAATTGATTTAATTGGAAATATCGCGCTCGGAGACGAAGCGGCAAAATCAAAAGACTTGCTTGGCAGAGTGTATGAATATTTCTTGGGTGAATTTGCCAATGCTGAAGGCAAAAAGGGTGGTCAATTTTACACTCCGAAATCAATTGTTCGCCTAATGGTTGAAATGATTGAGCCATACAAAGGCAGAGTTTTTGATCCAGCTTGCGGAAGTGGCGGAATGTTTATTATGAGTGAAAAATTTGTAGAAAGCCACAAAGGAAACATTGATGACATTTCTATTTACGGACAAGAAAGCAATCAAACCACCTATCGCTTGTGCCGGATGAATTTGGCAATTCGCGGAATTGACGGAAGCCAAGTGAAATGGAACACCGAGGGGTCGTTTTTGAACGACTTACACAAAGATTTAAAAGCAGATTTTGTGCTGGCTAATCCACCTTTCAATGACAGCGATTGGTCAGGGCAACTTTTGCAAAATGATCCACGCTGGCAATACGGAACTCCACCGGCAAGCAATGCCAACTATGCTTGGCTTCAACATATGATTTATCATCTCTCGCCCAAAGGCGTGATGGCGTGTGTTTTGGCTAACGGTTCTCTCTCAAGCCAAACAAATAATGAAGGCGAAATTAGAAAATCCCTCATTGAAAATGATTTAGTAGATTGTATTATCGCGCTTCCAAAACAGCTTTTCTATAACACCGGCATTCCGGCTTGTATTTGGTTTATTTCTCGAAAACGCGCCGGCAATGGCGACCGCAAGCGCACTGGCGAAATTTTATTTATTGACGCATCAGAAGTCGGCTTTATGGCTGATCGAACTCATCGCGAATTTACCAAAGAAGATATTGCCAAAATTTCTGGAACTTATCACGAATGGCGAAAACGCGACGGAAAATATGAAGATATCAAAGGTTTTTGCAAGTCGGCAAATATTGAAGAAATTACTAAACATAATTTTGTTCTCACCCCAGGACGATATGTAGGTATTAAAGATGAGGAAGACGACGGTATTCCGTTTGAAGAAAAAATTGCCGGTCTTACTAAAAAACTTGCCGAGCAGATGGCGGAAGAAAAGAAATTAGACGAGGAAATTAAGAGGCAACTCAAAAATATTGGATTAAATTTGGAATGATTATGACAAAGCAACCAAAAAACAAAACAGTTGCAATTTTTGAAGGATCGGAAATTCGCAGACATTGGGATGAAAAAATGGAGATCTGGTATTTTGCTGTGTCTGATGTGATTGCCGCTTTAACCAAAAGCGTCAATCCGACTGCTTATTGGCGTAAATTAAAAGAAAGGCTTCTTAAAGAAGGTGGAAATGAAACCGTGACAAAATGTCACGCTTTGAAAATGTTGGCTCCTGACGGCAAAATACGTTTAACTGATGCCGCCGATACACAAACCATGCTTTGTCTGATTCAATCTATCCCATCGCCAAATGCTGAACTGTTCAAACTGTGGTTAGCGCGTGTGGGATATGAGAGACTGGAAGAAACCGCAACTACTGAAATTTCGCAAAAACGAGAGCCAAAAGATTTGAGTGAAAACAAACAAGTAGCACAAGAGGGCGGGTCTGTGGCGGGCAACGCCAGAAAAGAAATTGAAAGTAAAACCGGCAAAAGAATTGTTACTAACTCAAACGCAAAATCTTTGCGCGCAAAAAATGTTAAGAAGCTAAAATAATTATGGCAGACAAAAATACTACAATTCCAAAAGGCTGGAAAGAAACCACATTGGAAGCGGTTACTGATAAAATAGGTGATGGATTGCACGGTACTCCACAATATTCAAATGAAGGAGAATATTATTTTGTTAATGGAAATAATATTGAAAATGGAAGAGTAAAAATAAAATCTGATACTGGTAGGGTTGATGAAATAGAGTTTATAAAATACAAAAAAGATTTAGGTCAAAACACCATTTTGCTTTCAATTAATGGGACTATTGGAAATTTAGCAAAATATAATAATGAAAAATGTATTTTGGGCAAAAGTGCAGCATATATAAATGTTAATAATGAAACAAGTCTAGATTTTATTTATTATGTGATGTTGGATTCTAAATTTCAAAGAGATATTTTAAAAAATGCAAATGGTAGCACAATAAAAAATGTATCTTTAGCCCAGTTAAGAAATTATAACTTCTGCATTCCTGAATTCCTAGAACAACGCGCGATTGCAGCGGTGTTGTCGTCTTTGGATGACAAAATTGAGCTTTTACGGGAGCAGAACAAAACTTTAGAAGCCACCGCGCAAACAATTTTCAAAGAATGGTTTGTGAATTTTAATTTCCCCGGCGCCACCGGCAAAATGATTGATTCCGAACTCGGCGAGATTCCAGAAGGGTGGAGAGTTGGAGGTTTAATTGAAGATAGCATCTCTGAATTTGTGAAAACAAATATTGATAAATTTGATGGCACAAAAGACTATGTTGAAACCGCAAATGTAAATTTATCCAATTTTGTTGGAAATTTTGAAAAAATAACATACGAAGAAAGAGCAAGTCGAGCGAATATGCAACCTGTTGCAAATTCAATTTGGTTTGCACGAATGGCTGAAAGTAGAAAGTACCTATTATTTCAAGAAAGAGATTGGCAAAATATAGAAACAAAGATCCTTTCTACTGGTTTCGCCGGAATAAGATGTATAAAAGATTATTTGTACTTTTATTGGTGCTTTATATTATCGAACACTTTTAATAATCTAAAAAACCAATTCGCAGAAGGTGCGGTTCAGGTTGCGATTAGTAATGAAGGTATTCAAAGAATTTTGCTTGCATTGCCACCAAAAGAGATTGTGCAAAAATTTACCGAGACAGTGAGTTCTTGCTTTGAAAAAATTTCTAACAACAATTCCCAAATTCAAACCCTCTCCGCTCTCCGCGACACACTTTTGCCAAAATTGATGAAAGGCGAGGTTCGAGTTAAGGGATTTAAAGATTAAATATGAAAAAGAAAATAGTAAATAATTTTCAAACTAAAGATTTGTTTTCTTATATGGATAATATTTATAAAAAGGAAAACTTACCTTGGTTGCTTGATAAAAAAGTAAGAAAAGCTATGAATAAATTAATAAACAAAGCTTCCAAAATTACTAATCTAGAACAGAGTGAGTTATTATCTCAAATAGATTTTAAACCAAATGATTTAACTATTGAGGCTTTAGAGGGTTTGTTAGCTATATTAAGGGCAATACTCTGGTTAGAAGATTTTAATTTTACTAACATTGAACCTATAAAGAAGATAGATATAAAACAAACACCAGATTTTTCGGCATTTTACAAACCAAACATAAAATGTGCCGTTGAAGTTTTTTGTCTTACCAATAAATACGAACAACAAAAAGATAGCTGTCTTGACGTTTACGTAAACGCAGATCCTGAATTTGATGGTTCTAAATTTTATAAGGATTTTATAGCAAAGGCACATAGTAAAAAGAAACAATTAGACTCTGTAGAGAGTGTTGAAAAGAAAATATTATTGTGTGTAGTTAACCCAACACCTTTGGTTAATTTAAATGATATCTCTGATTGGAATAAACACGCACAATTTTTATATGAAAAGTTAAAATGGGGAAATAATTATCATATTGGATTTCTAACTGGTGCCTTAATTAATGGGAAACTATGTGATGTAATTTACCCAAAGTTAAGTTGAATTATGACCAAAATATTTGAATCGACAATTGAAGAGTTTGTCATAGAGCTTTTGCGAAATCAAGGCTGGCAATATTTATCACCCGAAGAACAAGAGCTTGAACGACCAAATTTGAGCGAAGTGGTTTTGAAAAATCGCTTGAAACAAGCGATTGAAGAGATAAATCCCACTATTTCCGAAGAAGCGCGCGAGCAAGCTCTACGTCAGGTTTTGAATTTGCCCAGTCAAAATCTAATAGATAATAACGAGGCATTTCACCGACTGCTCACCGAAGGCATAGAAATTGAAGTTATGGGTGAAGAAGGAATCAAAGGCGACAAAGTGTGGCTGGTGGATTTTGCGCATCCGGAAAATAACGAATTCTTGGCGTGTAATCAATTCACGGTAATTGAAAATAATATCAATAAGCGTCCAGATGTGGTTTTGTTTGTGAACGGTTTGCCTCTGGTTGTTATTGAACTTAAAAATCCAACCGATGAAAATGCAACCGTTCAAAAGGCATTTACTCAACTACAAAATTACAAAGCTGCCATTCCGTCAATCTTTCACTACAACGAAATATTAATTGCATCTGACGGTTTAGATGCAAAAGCAGGGACGATTTCATCAGATTTCACACGGTTCTCCACTTGGAAATCTCCGAATGATAATGAAGAAGAAGATAAAGTAATACCTCAAATTGAAACGTTAATAAAGGAAGTGTTAAATAAAAATACTTTATTGGATTTAATCAGACATTTCGTAGTTTTTGAAAAATCAAAGAAAGTAGATTCTAAAACGGGTCTGATATTTATCCAAAGTGTAAAAAAATTAGCTAATTATCACCAATATTACGCAGTCAATAAAGCTGTTGAATCGACAATAAGAGCGACCAAGGACACTGCCTCATTAAGATCAAACCCAATTACACTAAACTTACCCAGTATAGACACACAAGGTATGGGAGATAGAAAAATAGGTGTTTTTTGGCATACACAAGGAAGTGGTAAGTCTCTTTCGATGATTTTTTATACAGGAAAAGTGATATTAGAGTTAGGTAACCCAACAATTATTGTAGTCAATGATAGAAACGACCTGGATGACCAGTTATTTGATACTTTTTCAGGTTGTAAGCAGTTATTAAGACAAGATCCTGTTCAAGCAGAGAGCAGAGAGGATCTTAAAAATTTTCTCAAGGTAGCTGGTGGAGGTATAGTTTTTACCACCATTCAAAAATTTTTTCCAGAAAACGGCAATGAAAATTACGATCTTTTAACAGAAAGACAGAACGTAATAGTAATAGCAGACGAAGCACATAGAAGTCAGTATGGTTTCAGGGCAAAAACATTTGAAAAAGAGGGAAACATTTATACCAGATATGGTTTTGCTAAGTATTTAAGAGATGCACTACCAAATGCTTCCTTCATTGGATTTACAGGCACTCCAATAGAAAATGGCGATATTTCAACTCTAGCAGTATTTGGAAATTACATAGATGTTTACGATGTAGCACAATCCGTAGAAGATGGGGCTACAGTAAAAATTTATTATGAATCAAGGCTTGCAGAAATCCACATAAAGTCGGAGGAGAAAGAAAAAATTGATGAAGAAATTGAAGAGATTACCGAAACACAAGAAATTCAAGATAGTAAGAATAGTGAAAACGTTAAAGCGAAATGGGCTAGATTTGAAGCAATCGTCGGGCACCCAAGCAGAATAAAAATAATCGCAAAGGACATAATTGATCATTATGAAAAAAGACAAGAAACACTCGTGGGTAAGGGGATGATCGTATGTATGAGTAGAAGAATTGCAGTTGAAATGTATGACGAGATTATTGCCTTACGTCCAGATTGGCATAGCGACGATTTGCAAAAGGGGAAAATTAAAGTAGTTATGACATCTTCCTCCTCAGATCCGCAAGCTTGGCAACGCCACCATACAAACAAAATGGACAGAAAAGTGTTGGCCGAAAGGTTTAAAGACGAAACCAACGAGCTTAATCTTGTAATAGTCAGAGATATGTGGCTTACAGGTTTTGATGTACCTTGCTTACACACTATGTACATCGATAAGCTGATGAAAGGTCATACTTTAATGCAAGCCATTGCTAGAGTAAACAGAGTTTTCAAAGATAAACCAGGTGGTTTAATTGTCGATTATATTGGCATAGCCTCTGATTTAAAAGAAGCTTTATCAACCTACACAGAAAGTGGTGGTAGAGGTGAGCCTGTAATAGACCACGAAAAGGCTGTTGAAATGATGCTAGAAAAGATAGAGATAGTAAGACAAATGCTTTCTGGATTCGATTATAAAAAATATTTTAACTCGGATACTAAAGGAAAACTAAAGATAATCCTAGAAACACAGGAATATATACTAGGAATAGAAAACGGAAAAGAAAGATTCGTCAAACAGTCTACAATTTTGTCACAATCCTTTGCTCTTTCTATACCTGATGAAAGAGCTATGGAAATAAGAGACGAGGTAGGTTTTTTTCAAGCGGTAAAAGCAAGACTTATCAAGTTTGATACAGGCACGGCTGGAGGGAAGTCCGACACGGAAATTGAATCAGCTGTAAAACAAATCGTCGACAAAGCTATAGCTTCAGAAGGTGTTATTGATATATTTGATGCGGCGGGATTAAAAAAACCAGACATATCTATACTTTCCGACGAATTTTTATCAGAGGTTAGAGATATGGAGAAAAAAAATATCGCTATGGAGCTTTTGAAAAAAATTATCAACGATGAAATCAGAATTAGAATAAGAAAAAACTTTATACACGGTAAAAAACTTTCGGAGATGTTGGAAAATACAATAAGAAAATATCAGAACAACCTTTTAACTACTGTTCAAGTAATAGAAGAGCTTATTAATATTGCAAAACAAATCAGAGAATCCAATAAACGAGGGGATGACTTAGGTTTAAACGAGGACGAACTGGCTTTCTACGATGCCCTAGCTAGCAACGAAAATGCTAAAGAAGTACTAGGAGATAAACAACTGGCCACAATAGCAGTAGAGGTACTAAAGAGTGTTAGAGGGAACGCAACTATTGACTGGACTTTAAAAGAATCTGTACGAGCACGGTTGAGAAGAGATGTGAAAAGGATATTAAATAGATACGGCTATCCACCAGATCAACAACTGATGGCAACAGAAAACGTAGTAAAACAAGCAGAATTAATTGCCGATGATTTAAATAACCAATAAAGCTCTTATCAAAAAGGAGGCATGGGTTACTCGCCACTCTCATCGGGAATAGGAAATTCGTAAATTCTACCAATAGTCCAAAATTTCCTTACAAACTCATTAAAATCTTTGGAATCCTGTTCTAAATCAGAATATCTCACAAAACTTTCATGCTCCCAGGCATTATCAGGATCTTTTGGTAACTTTTCTATCTCTTCTGATATAGCTACAAGTTTACCTGCAATCTCCTCATACTCATCTGCAGGTAATCTCCTAAAGAATGGAGTTTCCGCATCAACAAAACTATGTATAGCCATAATAGCTTTTCTCCCTCGGCCAATTCCATTATTTTCTCTTTTTATTATCTCTAGCATCCCTCCTGTTATAGCATCATCATTTTCTACTAGTTCCTTTGTATTATCTTCGCTAAATTCAACACCCTCCTTGGAAAATTCCTCTCTAATTAATTTTTCAATCTCAGGATCATCCAATCTTGGAGCATTCACAGGATACTCGTCCACACATTCAATTACTTCAACCGAACCATCTAGATCAACATCACCTACCAATAGTTCTCCCCGAGAATTATAAAAAGGTGAATACATCGTCTCTTTTTCAAAATCTATACTGAAAATGGGCTCTATCTTATCCCCAATAACTGTTAAAAACACTGTCTCTATTTGATGTGGTCCTGTAGCCATATCCCATTGTAAATATTCCTTAGAGCTATTTTCATTCAATTTAACTATTTTAAATAAAGTAGTGTTATACAAATATAACTCATCCATAAGTCCTGCAATTTTATTTCCTTCCAAATCAAACAAATCCATATTTACCATTCCGGTTTCTTTTTCAATTACATTCAAAACTTCCTTAGTACCATCGCCATTAAAATCAATCATGATTG
>Ga0208825_1001655_pt1 | contig 16212 bp, 9 predicted proteins | sample AD_UKC113_MetaG_FD_184450 | JGI IMG/M metagenome (GOLD analysis project Ga0208825, IMG submission 184450) | Active sludge microbial communities of municipal wastewater-treating anaerobic digesters from Hong Kong - AD_UKC113_MetaG (SPAdes)... | ecosystem: Engineered > Bioreactor > Anaerobic >...
CCTATACCGGTGCCGATGTGGTGTACGCCAAGAGCTGGGGCGCGCTGCCGTTCTTTGGCAACTGGGCACCGGAAAAGCCCATCCGCGACCAGTTCCAGCACTTCATCGTGGACGAAGCCAAGATGGCACTGACCAATGACGGTGTGTTTTCACACTGCCTGCCGCTGCGCCGCAATGTGAAAGCCACCGACGCGGTGATGGACTCGCCGCGTTGTATCGCCATCCATGAAGCCGAAAACCGCCTGCATGTGCAGAAGGCCATCATGGCTGCACTGGCCAATCAATAACTCCTTTTTTCTGGATACGTTTCGATGACATCCCCCAACGATTCCCGCGACATCGTGCTGGCTTTTTCCGGCGGCCTTGATACCAGTTTTTGCGTGCCCTATCTGAAAGAGCAGGGCTGGAATGTGCACACCGTGTTCGCTGATACCGGTGGCGTAGACGCCGAGGAGCGCGCCATTATTGAAGCGCGCGCGGCGGAATTGGGCGTGGCTTCGCATGTCACCATCGACGGCGGCGCGGCGCTGTGGAACGACTTCGTCAAACCCTTCGTATGGGCCGGCGAGGGCTATCAGGGCCAATACCCACTGCTGGTGTCGGACCGCTATTTGATCGTGGATGCCTCGCTGGCGCGGGCCAAAGCCTTGGGCACCAACGCGATTGCGCATGGTTGCACCGGCATGGGCAACGACCAAGTGCGCTTTGACCTTGCAGTGAAGTCGCAAGGCCAGTACCGCATTGTTGCGCCGATTCGTGAAATTCAAAAAGAACACACGCAAACCCGCGCCTATGAGCAGGCGTATCTGGAAGCACGTGGGTTTGGTGTGCGCGCCAAGCAAAAGGCCTACACCATCAATGAAAACCTGCTGGGGCTGACGATGTCCGGCGGCGAAATTGACAGTTGGGAAGCCCCCGGCGACGGTGCGCGCGGTTGGTGTGCGCGCCGTGAGCAGTGGCCGGCCGAGGCAATGGAAGTGACCTTGATGTTTGAGCAAGGGCAGGCGGTGGCGTTGGATGGACAAGTACTCGCCGGTGAGAAAATCCTGGCCAAACTCAACACGATGTTTGCGCAATACGGCGTGGGGCGTGGCATGTACACCGGCGATACCACGATTGGCCTGAAGGGCCGCATCGTGTTTGAAGCGCCGGGTTTGATCGCGCTGCTCACCGCACACCGCGCCTTGGAAGAAGCGGTGCTGTCCAAGCAGCAAAACCGCTTCAAGCCCGAGGTGGCGCGCAAGTGGGTGGAACTGGTCTATGAAGGGTTCTATCACGACCCGATCAAGGCCGATCTCGAAGCCTTCCTGGCGTCCTCGCAGCGCAGGGTCAATGGTGAGGTGGTGTTGCGCACCCACGGCGGTCGCGTGGACGCGGTGGCGGTGCGCTCCAAGCACATTCTCAACAGCAAGGGCGCAACCTATGCGCAATCAGCGGACTGGGGCGTGGAAGAGGCCGAAGGCTTCATCAAGTTGTTCGGGATGAGCAGCACGCTGTGGGCCGAGGTCAACGCGCAGCGCTAAGCCATGCTCAATACCATCCTTCACCATCTTGAATCCTTAGTGTCCTTCGACACCCGCAACCCGCCGCGCCTGATTGGCACGGGTGGCATCTTCGATTACATCCGCGCGCAATTGCCCGGGTTTCGCTGCACCGTCACCGATCATGGCGATGGTGCGGTGTCCTTGCTGGCGGTGCGTGGCAGCCCGCGTCGGGTGTTCAATGTGCATCTGGACACGGTGCCGTCGTCGGATGCATGGAGCGCCGATCCGCTCAAGCTGCGGGTGACGGCAGACCGTGCGATTGGCCTCGGCGCTTGCGACATCAAGGGCGCAGCGGCTGGCTTGATTGCCGCCGCCAACGTCACGACCGGCGATGCCGCGTTTTTGTTTTCCTCCGATGAAGAAGCCAACGACCCGCGTTGTATTGCTGCGTTTTTGGGCAGCGATCATGGCTTTGCCGATGCCATCATCGCTGAGCCCACGCGCTGCGAAGCAGTGTTGACGCATCGCGGGATCAGCTCGGTGTTGCTGAAGTTCAAAGGCGAAGCCGGGCACGCTTCCAGCGCCAATGCGCTGCACGCCAGCGCCCTGCATCAGGCAATGCGCTGGGGCAATCGCGCGCTGGATTTGGTGGAGGCAGAAGCTGCGGCGCAGTTCGGCGGTTTGCAAGGCTTGCGCTTCAACATCGGCAAGGTGGAAGGTGGGATCAAGGCCAATGTGATCGCGCCCAGTGCCGAGGTGCGCTTCAATTTTCGCCCGCTGCCCTCGCACGATATCGACGTCCTGCATACGCGCTTGGGTGCCTGCGCGGCGGTGGGTGTGTTGGATCGCTACGAAGAAACCTTCCGTGGCCCGTCGCTGCCCGCCGGTGATGTGGCGTATGCCGAACAACGCCGGCAGGCGGCGCAAGCCTTGGCGGAATCACTGGGTTTGACGGTGGGCAATGCGGTGGATTTTTGGACCGAAGCCGCGCTGTTTTCGCAAGCCGGTTTGACCGCGCTGGTGTATGGGCCCGGCGATATCGCGCAGGCGCATGCCGCCGATGAATTTGTACTGCATGACCAGCTTGTTCACTACACCGCTTCCATCGTTCGAATTCTTGGGAACTGATCTGCCGTGACCCCCCTTCTCAACCCGCAAGCCATTCACGACCCACAGACCCGCCAGACCATCGTGCGCTTGCTGTCCAGCATGGGCAGTGCCAAGGAAATCTCGCAGTATTTGAAGCGCTTCTCGCAACTCGACGCCGCGCGTTTTGCGGTGGTCAAAGTGGGTGGCGCGGTGCTGCGTGATGATCTGGATGCATTGGTGTCCTCGCTGGCCTTTCTGCAAGACGTGGGCCTGACCCCGATCGTCATTCACGGTGCTGGCCCGCAGTTGGATGTGGAGCTGGCGGCGGCCGGCATCGAAAAGAACACCATCGATGGGCTGCGGGTGACCTCGCCAGAAGCCTTGGCCATCGTGCGCCGCGTGTTTCATGCGCAAAATTTAAAGTTAGTGGAAGCCTTGCAGGCGGCCGATGCGCGCGCCACCAGCATTGTGTCGGGGGTGTTTGAAGCCGACTATCTGGACCGCGAACGTTATGGCTTGGTGGGCGAGGTCAAGCGTGTGGACTTGGCACCGATCCAGGCCAGCCTGCAAGCGGGTTCGATCCCGGTGATCGCCTCTTTGGGTGAAACCGTGGGCGGGCAGATCCTCAACGTCAATGCCGATTTTGCCGCCAATGAATTGGTGCAGGTGTTGCAGCCGTACAAAATTATTTTCTTGACCGGCACCGGCGGCTTGCTGGATGCCGATGGCAAGGTGATTGACTCCATCAACTTGTCCACCGAATACGTGCATCTGATGCGGCAGCCGTGGATCGAAGGCGGCATGCGGGTCAAGATCGCGCAAATCAAAGACTTGCTGGATGGCCTGCCGCAGGCCTCGTCGGTGTCCATTACCAAGCCGTCGGAATTGGCCAAAGAGCTATTCACCCACAAAGGTTCGGGCACCTTGGTGCGACGCGGCGAGCGGGTGCTGGAAGGGACATCGTGGGGCGACTTCGACCTGACGCGGTTGCGTGGGCTGATCGACTCGGCGTTTGGGCGCAAATTGTTGCCGGACTATTTCGAGCGCACGCCCCTGCATCGCGCCTATGTCAGCGAAAACTACCGTGCCGCAGTGATTTTGACCCAAGAAGATGCCGGCATTTATCTGGATAAATTCGCGGTGCTGGACGATGCGCAGGGCGAGGGTTTGGGGCGCGCGGTGTGGCTGGTGATGCGCGAACAAAACCCGACGTTGTTCTGGCGCTCGCGCCACGGCAATGCGGTCAATCCGTTTTATTACGCCGAGTCCGATGGTTGCATCAAGCAGGATAAATGGAAGGTGTATTGGTACGGCGCGGCGGACTTTGCGCGCATCGAACGCTATGTGCAGTTATGCGCGCAGCGGCCGGCCACCTTGGAGGAGCCGACATGAGCAAGTTGCGTGTGGGCTTGGTGGGTGCGCGTGGTTATACCGGCGCGGAATTGATCCGCTTGATCGCCGCGCACCCGCGCTTCGAGCTGGCCTATGTCACCTCACGCGAGTTGGATGGCCAGCGTGTGGCCGAGCATACCCCTACGTTTGCCGGTGAGTTGCGTTTCAGCAATCCCGCGCATGACACGCTGCCGCAATTGGCTGCAGATGCAGTGATTTTGGCCCTGCCCAATGGCAAGGCCGGCGCGATTGTGCAGGCGTTTGACGCGGCAGGCAGTCACCCGGTCATCATCGATTTGTCTGCCGATTATCGCTTCGACCCCCGTTGGTATTACGGCTTGCCGGAGCTCACCCGCAGCCACTATGCCGGGCAAACACGCATCAGCAATCCGGGCTGTTATGCCACCGCGATGCAGTTGGCCATTGCGCCGATGTTGTCGGTGCTGGACGGCCCCGTGCAGTGCTTTGGGGTGAGCGGCTATTCCGGCGCGGGCACCACGCCCAGCGATAAAAACAATCCTGCATTGCTGGCCAATAATTTGATGCCGTATGCCTTGACCGGGCACATCCACGAGCGCGAAGTGTCCAAGCACTTGGGGCATGCGGTGGAGTTCATGCCGCATGTGGCACCGCATTTTCGCGGAATCACCTTGACCGCCAATCTGCATTTGTCGATTGCGTTTGATCTGGAGGAGGTGCTGGCGCGCTATCGCGGCAAATACGCCGATACACCGCTGGTGCGGGTGCAAGAGACCGCGCCGTGGGTCAGCCAAATCGCGGGTCAGCACCATGTGGCCATCGGCGGCTTTACCTTGAGTGGCGATGGCAAGCGCTTGGTGGTGGTGGCCACCGAAGATAATTTGCTGAAAGGCGCGGCTACGCAAGCGCTACAGAACCTCAATACAGCATTTGGGTTGGATGAAATGGCCGGCATACCGATGGAGTGCGCAGCATGAGTGGCCTGCTTTGGCAAAAACCCGGCGTGGCCGTGGATGCGCAGATTCAAGCTTTTTTGGCCGGCGATGACGTGCTGCTGGATCGCGAATTTTTTCTGCACGACATCCGTGCCAGCACTGCGCATGCGGAAGGTTTGCAGCACATCGGTATTCTCAATGCGGACGAATTGACAGCGCTTCAGCGCGAACTTGCGCAACTGGCCGAAGATTTCAAAAGCGGTGCCTTCGTGCTGGATGCACAGTACGAAGATGGCCATTCCGCCATCGAAGCGCGGCTCACCGAACGCTTGGGCGATGCCGGCAAAAAAATCCACAGCGGACGCAGCCGCAACGACCAGATTCTGGTGGCCACGCGGCTATGGCTGAAAGAAAAATTGCTGCGTGTTGCCGAATTGTCGCGTGATATCGCCAAGGTGGCATTGGACCGCGCATCTGCCGAAGCGATGTTGCCGATCCCCGGCTATACCCATATCCAGCGCGCGGTGGTGTCATCGGCCGGCATGTGGTGGGCGGGCTGGGCGGAAGCCTTCATCGACAACAGCATCCGCGCCACCGACACGCTGCGCTGGGTGGACTGCAACCCCTTGGGCACGGCGGCCGGCTACGGCGTCAATCTGCCACTGGACCGCGAGCACACCACCGCCGCGCTGGGGTTTGCGCGCATGCAGATCAGCCCGATCTATGCGCAACTGTCGCGCGGCAAGTTCGAGCTGGCGGCGCTGGAAGCACTGGGCAGTGCAACCTTGGATTTGCGTCGCATCGCGTGGGATTTGTCGCTGTTCACCAGCGCCGAATTCGGGTTTGTGGCGCTGCCGGCGCAGTACACCACCGGGTCTTCGATCATGCCCAACAAGCGCAACCCCGACGTGATCGAACTGATGCGCGCCACCCACGCCAGCGTCGCCGCCGCACGTACCGAAATCGAACAATTATTGTCGCTGCCATCGGGCTATCACCGCGATTTGCAAAGCAGCAAGGGCGCGATTTTTCACGGCTTTGGGCGTGGGCTGGCGGCGCTGGAATTGCTGCCGGCGTTGTTGGCCAATCTGGAATGGCGCAACGACAACATGCGCGCGGCGATGGATGCGGGGATGTACGCCACCGACGTGGCGGTGGAAGCCGCGATTGCCGGCGTGCCGTTCCGTGAAGCCTACAAAGCCGCCGCAGCGACCAGCGCGGATGCCGGGCAGGGGCGCACGCCGGAAGACTCGCTGGCGGCGCGCACATCGCCCGGTGCGGCCGCCGACCTGCGGCTGGATGCCTTGCGTGCTCGCTGGGAGGCATTGGTTTAAGCCATGCGCACCTTCGCACCGCAACCTCTTCCCCCCTGGAAACGCGCGGTGCTGAAGGTGGGCAGCAGCCTGCTGGCCGCCGATGGTGGCGGCTTGAGCCCGCGCTTTGCCTTGGGTCTGGCGCAGTTTGTCTTGGCCAGCCATCACGCCGGGCGCGAGTTGGTGATCGTGTCATCGGGCGCGGTGGCGGCGGGACGCGCTTTGTTGGCCAATGGCAAAACGGCCGGGCGCACCATTGCCGCCAAACAAGCCTTGGCAGCGTTGGGGCAGGCGCAATTGATTGCCTTGTGGCAACGGTTTTTTGATGCGCCCGTTGCGCAGGTGTTGCTGACCCACGATGACCTGCGCAACCGCCGCCGCTATCTCAATGCGCGCAGTGCGCTGCTGGAGTTGCTGCAACTGGGCGCGCTGCCCATCGTCAACGAAAACGACACCGTGGCGGTGGACGAGTTGAAGTTGGGCGATAACGACAATTTGGCCGCCGCAGTGGCCTCGCTGGTGGATGCCGACCTGCTGTTGATCGCCACCGATATCGGCGGCCTGTATAGCGGGCATCCGCAGCGCGAGCCCACGGCGCAGCCATTGCTGCGCATCGACTGCATCACCACCGAGGTGATGGCAATGGCGGGTGAAGCCGGCGCGCTGGGCACCGGCGGCATGCGCACCAAATTGGAAGCCGCTGATAAAGCTGCCACCGCCGGCATCACCACGGCCTTGTTCAGTGGCCGCGATGCCACCACCGTGGCGGCGTTGGCGCAGGGCGTGCTGCAGGGCACCTTGTTTGCCGCACAAGGTAGCCGCTTGTCCGCGCGCAAGCAGTGGTTGCGGCACGCGCCTACATCGGGCGTCTTGCAGGTGGATGCGGGCGCGCAAGCGGCGCTGCGGCGCGGCGCGTCGCTGTTGCCCGGCGGTGTGCGCGCCGTGCGGGGTGAGTTCCGGCGTGGCGATGTGCTGGAGATCGTGGCCGCAGACGGCACCCGTTTGGCGCGTGGACAGGCGCAATACAACGCTACCGATGCCGCGCGGATTCATGGGCATCACAGCCGCGAGATCGAAGGCATCCTTGGGTTTCGCTATGACGAAGCGATGATCCATCGCGATGATTTGGTCTTGCTGCAACAGGAAGGAATGGCATGAGTGGATACGTGCGCGGGTTAGCGAAGGCGGCGCGGGCCGCGCAGACCGTCATCGCCGCATGCAGTGGTGCGCAACGGCGTGCCTTGCTAGAGGCCATGGCTGCGCAGATATTGGCCGGACAAGAGCGCATCATCGCGGCCAATGCGCAGGATATGGACGCTGCGCATGGCAAAGGTGCCAACAACGCCACATTGGATCGTTTGCGGTTGGATGCGGCGCGTGTGCAGGGCATGGCCGATGCTTTGCGTGAGGTTGCTGCACAGGCCGATCCATTGGGGGAGGTGACGCGTACCGATGTGCGCCCGAATGGTGTGGTGGTGACGCGGCAGCGCATTCCGCTGGGGCTGGTTGCGATGATTTTTGAGGCGCGCCCCAATGTCACCGCCGAAGCGGCCGCACTGTGCTTGAAGGCTGGCAATGCGGTGCTGTTGCGGGGTGGTTCGGAAGCCGCGCACAGCAATGCCGCCATCGCTGCGTGCCTGCACGCGGCCTTGCGCCAACACGGCCTGCCCGAAGCCGCGGTGTCCTTGCTTGCCGATACCGCCCGCGAACATGTGCTGGAATTGTTGCAACTCACCGATCTGATTGACTTGGCCATCCCACGCGGCGGCGAAAGTTTGATTCGGTTCGTGGCCGAGCACGCGCGGGTGCCGGTGATCAAACACTACCAAGGCGTCTGCCATTTGTATGTGGACCGCGCTGCCGATATCGACAAGGCGTTAGGCATGCTGCTGGACGGCAAGGTCTCGCGCCCCGGGGTGTGCAATGCGCTGGAAACCTTGTTGGTGCATCGCGAAATTGCCGATGCTTTCTTGCCGCCTGCATTGGCCGCACTCAAGCAACGGGGGGTGCAAGTACGTGGCGATGCCGCCACGCAAGCCTTCGATGCCAGTGTGGTGGCGGCCAGCGACGCCGATTACGCCGCCGAGTTTCTGGATCTCATCATTGCGGTACGGGTCGTGGACAGCCTGGATGCGGCCATCGCGCATATCCAGCGCTACACCTCCGACCACACCGAAGTCATTGCCACCGACGATGCCGCCGCTGCGGATGCCTTCATTCGTGCCATTCGAAGTTCGGCGGTGATGATCAACGCCAGCTCGCGCTTCAATGACGGCGGGCAGTTGGGCTTGGGTGCGGAAATCGGCATTTCCACTACGCGCCTGCACGCCTACGGGCCGATGGGTGTAGAAGCCCTGACCATCGAGCGTTTTGTGCTGCATGGCAACGGACAGGTGCGGCACCCAGAACGGCTAAATCCGTGTTGAAATAGACCGGATCTTGGCTGCTTAAACGACACCAACGACGATTGATGCGCATTCCGGACAGGTGGACATAAGCAATTCGCGCTATGCCTTATCGCAAATAGGATAGGCCGCCACGGTGACTCTAGACTCCAGAAATTCGCAGGCTGCGCCTGCATTGTTTCGTGGGGAGCACATCGCATGGTACGCGCAGCGAAAACCGCTTCGAGTCTCGTTCTTAGTCTGTTGGGTTTGGTACTTGCCAGTCCTATCGTGCATGCCGGATGCGCTCCGGATGCAGGGGGGGGGGCGCTAGCCTCGCCTTTGCAACAATCTGCACCCGTGGCGCAGCAGGCCAGTGCACCTGCGCAATCAGCAGCCCCGCAATCTGCAAGCACGGATGCCGCCGAAAACGATACCCGGCAAGCCTTGTTGGCCATGGGCAAGCTGGAAGATGCCGATACCGCGTTGGCGATGGCGGCCGATGGTGCCGCGTTGTACGAGCGCGAAAAGGTCAAACTGGACGGCTACGCTTATTGCAGCCAAGCCGTGGAGTTGGCCGAGAAGGGCGAGTTCCGCGAAAGTACCCAAGCCGCCAGCAAGGCCTTGCATGTGGCCTTGCAAACCGGCAATAAGGACTTGCTAGGCAAGGCCTATCGTGATTTGGCGATCGCTTTTAGCTATGGCGGCCAGTTGGAACGTGCCGAACAATTTGCCAATCTTGCGCTGAAGTACCCAGGCCAAGACCCCACCCAAGTCAATGGCCCTGCGCGTAAGGTATTGGGCGATGTGCGAACACGCCAGGCCAACTATGCCGAGGCCATTGCACTGTATGAGCAGGCACTGGGCGAAAGTTCGGAGCGTTTCCGTCCACTGGTGCAGGCATCGCTGGCCAACGCCTTGATTTTGTCCGGCGATGTGCCGCGTGCCCGCAGCACACTGGATGCGATCAAGGTCCCCGACGATGCGCGCCAACGTGCGCAGTTGCAGCGCACACGCGGCCGCTTGCTGCTGGCCGAGCAAAAGCCTGCCGAGGCACTGGCGCTGTATCAGCAGTTGGCCAATGCGCCTGCCGATGGTGATGAAGATTTTTACCGCGCCTGGGCCTTGGATGGCATGTCCAAGAGCCAAGCTGCCATGGGGCAGGACGCCGAAGCCGCACAATCGCTGGATCAGGCGATTGGCGTGTTCGACAAGGCGCGCTCGCAGTTCCGCAGTGACGAATTCAAGATGGGCCTGTTCTCCGATCTGCAGTCAGTGTTCGAACGCGCCATTTCTCTGCACAGCAAATTGGGGCAGGCCGATCAAGCCTTCGACATCAGCGAGCGTAGTCGCTCCCGCGCCTTGCTGGATGCGGTGGCCGGGCGTGCCGATATCGATCGTGGTGAAGCTGCGGCACTGGATGCCAAAGCCCTGCAAGCGATGCTCAAGCCGGATGAAGTGGTGGTGGCTTTCCACACGCTGCCGGATCGGTTGGTGGCGTGGGTGCTTTCAAATGACGGGGTGCGCGAAGTCAAGTTCCCAGTCACTTTGCCGCGTGCCGACTTGGTGCGTTTGGTCGATGCCTATCGTGATGCGTTGATTCGCTTGAGCCCCAACGCACAGGCGGTGAGCGACAAGATTGGTCAATTGTTATTGGCGCCGCTCGATGTTGCTGCGGGTAAGCGCATCATCATCGTGCCGCACGGACCGCTGCATTATTTGCCGTTCCAAGCGCTACGGTTGGATGGCAAATACCTGATTCAGCGCAACCCGATGTCGATTGCGCCTTCGATCAGTGTGGCCGCGCGTTTGGCCCAGCGCACGCCCACCACAACCGCGCAGTTGCTTGCGTTTGGCAACCCGGCGGTTAATCCGGAAGTGGCCAATCCACTGCCCGGTGCTGAAAAAGAGGTGCACGAGCTGGCAAAAGAATTCCCAGGTGCCAAGTTGTTCTTCCGCGAGCAGGCCAATAAAGATAATTTCGAGGCCAATGCGCCGCAGTCTAAGTTGGTACACATCGCCGCCCATGCCATGGCCGACACCCTGGATCCACTGCATTCCAAAGTGTTGCTGGCGGATGAAAACGGCCAAGCCAACTATCTGGAAGCCAAAGATGTCTTGGGGCTGAAGCTGGGCAACGTGGCGATGGTGGCGTTGTCTGCATGTGAGTCAGGGCTTGGCCGAGTGGAGAACGGCGACGAAGTGCTGGGCTTCACGCGCTCGTTCTTGTCGGCGGGTACGTCCACCTTATTGGTTTCGCTATGGCCGGTATCGGATGCCGCCACCGAGCACCTGATGACCACGCTTTATACCGATCTAGCCAAGGGCATCGAGGTGCAAGACGCCATGCGGGATGCGCAATTGGCGGTGATGGCGAATGCGGAAACTGCACACCCCTATTACTGGGCACCGTTCAACTTGATTGGTAACTGGCGTTTGAAGGTGGTCAAGTGAAGCGGTCGGGGCAGGGACACAGGACGAACATGATGGATACCCAAACGATGCACAGGAATCTGCTGACGGCCGCATTGTTGCTGGCGTGTGTGCCGATGGCACAGGCTGCTGATGGCAGCGACGCTGGGCCGCAACAAGCGACGCCGCCACAACAGGCACAGGCCTTGGCCGAGCCGCAAATGGCCGGACAAACGCAGGCTAGCTTCATGTTGCAAGGGGTGGAATTTGCCGGTGCCACCGGGGTGCCCGAAAGCGAGTTGCAAGCGGCGGCCGCAGGAATGGTGGGCCAAATGGTGGGGTTTCAAGATCTGGAAAAAATCGCCGCCAAGGCCGCTGAGATCTACCACAAGCATGGATTTGCGCTGGTGCAAGTCTTCGTGCCGGTGCAAGAGGTGAAAGATGGTCGGGTCAAGTTGCAGGTCGTGGAAGGGCAATTGGGGGATGTAACCATCGAGCTTGCCCCTGGAACGCCTTTGCACAAAGAACGTGTTGCCAAAACACTGGCGATTCTTGAGCCAGGCAAGCCCTTGAATGGCCGCAATTACGAGCGCGCTATGCTGCTGCTCTCCGACTTGCCCGGCATCAAACCACAATCGGCTATTTCCGCAGGCACCGCCTCAGGGGCCACCGATTTGAAAGTGCTGGTGAGCGAGCGCGATCGGCTCAAGTTTGGTGTGGAATTAGACGATTACGGCACGCGCGATTCCGGGCGTTATCGTTTGACCGGCAGCATGCGTTGGGCCAGCCCATTCGAGCGTGGTGACAACCTCGACCTGCGCATCATGGCAGCACAGGGCATGCACACCGCGTTTGGTCGCATTTCTTACGAATCGCCCGTGGGCTATTCCGGTCTGCGTATCGGTGGTGGCTTGGCGCGTGTGCAATATGAATTAGGTGGGCCCTTTGCCCCGCTCAAACCCACCGGGCTTGGCAATGTGGCGGATGTGTCCTTCAGCTATCCGCTGATCCGGCAACGCAGCACCAACTTGTTTTTGCGCGGTGTGCTGGACAATAAGTCTTTGACTGATCGGTTTGAAGCCGTTGGCTTTGAAACGCGCAAGCGTATCCACGGGATCGGGCTTGGGCTATCGCTTGAAAACCGCGATCGCTTTGGTGGTGGCGGCTATACCAGCGTGAATGCGCAGGCCTATCACGGCACCTTGAGTCTGCGTGACGCAATGAGTCAGGCGTTCGATAAGCCCCCGTTTGGCTACGACACCGAAGGGGACTTCAGTAAATTCACCCTGCAATTGGCACGGCTGCAATATCTGGCGCCAAAATTGAGCCTGTTCCTAGGCACAGGCATGCAGCGCGCCAGCAAGAATCTGGACACCTACGAAAAATTGTCTCTGGGTGGCCCCAAGGCGGTGCGTGCGTACGCCAGCGGTGAAGTGTTGGTGGACGATGGCTGGCTGGCGACGGTTGAAATGCGCTATGCACTGAGGCCGGAAGCCAGCTTGTTTGCTTTCTATGACGCCGCCCACGGTGATCAATTCCACACACCACGGGCAATTGACGGGGACGTGTCGCGTAGCTTGCGTGGCTATGGGGTTGGCTTCAACTGGAGCAAGCCGGACAAGGTCACCATCAACCTGAGTATTGCTTGGCGCGCAAGCGGGCCGGGCCTGACCGACGGTGGGGATCGGAATCCTCGCGTGTTTTGGTCGATTCAGAAAGCATTTTGAGGAGAGCTGGCATGCGCATGAATAAGACGAATCGCAAGCAACTACAGAGCCTGCGCCGGCGGCATTTGGCCTCTGCCTTGGTGGCCGCTATGGCGATGCCCATCGCACCGGCAGTGGCGCAGAGTTTGCCGAGTTCCGGAAATGTCGTTTCCGGATCGGCCAGTATTGAATACTCCGGAAATAATGTCGTCATCACCCAAACCACCAAGGGCGCGATCATCAATTGGGGTGACTTCAGTATTGGCTATGGCTACGGCGCAACGTTTGACCAGCAGTTCGGTGCCAGTAGTGTCACCTTGAACCGTGTCGTTGGCTTTGGCTACGGCTACGGCGGTAGCGCCTCCTTCATTGATGGCAATTTGACCTCGAACGGAAGCGTGTTCCTGATCAACCCATCTGGCATCACGTTTGGTAGTGGTGCCGTGCTGAATGTGGGAAGTGTTGTGGCATCAACCATGGATATCACCAATGCCAACTTCCTCACTGGCGTGGACAGTGGGCACTATCAGTTTGAGCCGATGACCAATGTGGGCGCTCAAACTGTCATGGTTTATAACGGTGCCCAGATCAACACGTCAGCTGCGGGAACCGTGGCGCTGCTGGGACGACAGATACTCAATCAGGGCGATATCACCACTCCTGGTGGCAGCGTGCTGTTTGGCTCGGCAGAAAACGTCACTCTGGATTTTCAAGGCGACGGACTGACGATGCTGACCATCACCGGCCCAGGAATTGCGAAACCGGGCAGCTTTGGTTGTCCGTCGCTGCCATGCCCAGCTCCAGTCAATCCTGCACTTATCAATGTCGGCACGATTACCGCGGATGGCGGGCAAATTTTGATGCGCACGGCGATGACTTCGGGTGGTGTCGGCGGCAATATTATTGCCGGTGGCACACTACGCGCGCGCAGCCTTGTCAGTCGAAGTGGGCGTGTGGAATTGACCACCGACGGGGACTTGCAGTTGGGTGCCCCTGGATACTATTCGGGATCGGATACTCCCACCGTTGGGATTATTGACGCGACAGGTGGCGCTTATCAAGGCGGGACAGTATTGCTGCAAGGTGGTCATATTCAATTGATTAATGACGAAGCATTTGGTGGGTCTCTTCCTGCATCGAATGGGAGTTGGATCCTTGCCGACGGTAATGCAGGTGGCGGCCGGATTGAGTTGCAATCGGGTAGCACGGTTGATCTGCAGTCCCTTACCTTGTTGAGTGCCAATAGCGTGACGGGTGCAGCCGGCACGATTAATGTCGTGGCCAATAGCGGAATCACATCGATGGGTGATGTGACTGCCAGTTCCAAAGGGAACAATGGTGGCAGCATTACTTTGGATGCCGGAACCGGCGCTTTGCAGATCTTCGGCAATGTCCATGCTTTGGGGGCCATCAATGGTGGGCAGGTGACCGCCACAGGCACCGATGTGATCTTGGCCCAAGCCTCCACCGTCAATACCAATGGCAGCAGTGGTGCAGGTGGGCATATCAGCTTGAATGCTTCCAACTACCTCGCGGCTTATGGCGCCTTGTTGGCTCGTGGCGCATCTGCGGCTGGCTCCATCTTCACACACAGTGGCGGGGTATTTGACTTGCGGGGGCTACAAGTCGATGCGGGCTCCAATACTGCGGTGGGCACATGGACGTTAGATGTGCCTGATCTGGTGGTTGTCAATGGCAGCCAAGTCGGTAGTGAGGCAAATCCGGTTTATGGCTACACCTTGCAAGACGCCGAAATTAACTATGCCTTCTACAACGGTACCAATGTCGTTCTGAATTCAAACGCAGATGTCCAGTTCAACGCCGCACAAATTTATTCGGACAACGCGGCGCGTCTCTCGTTGGCGGTGAATGCGGTGGGCAGTATTACCGGCAATGGATTCTCCATCGCGGCATCCAACGGCGCACTGGATATGGCTTTCAATGCCAATTCTGGGGGGGGCGCGCCCGGGGCTGGTGGCATCAGTTTTGGTAATGCCACTTTGCTCAGTATGGGCGGCAATATCCTGATGTACGGGCAATCCGATTTGGTCAATGGCACGGCCAGTGGTGCCACCAGCGGGATTTCGCTTGCCGCCGTTGACCTCAATACGGGTGGCGGCAATGTGCTGATGCGTGGCAGTAGTGTGGGCTCGGACAATGGCGCAGGGGTGCGGGTTTTCAACAGTACGATCGATGCCGGCAGCGGCGGCGTGACGCTTTACGGCGTGGGCGCTGGGTTGGCCAGCGGCGTCAGTTTGGACGGTAGCAATTTTACGGTTGGCGCGCCGGGGATTCACATCGACGGGCATAGCGCCACGATGGATGGCGTACATGCCACGGGCAGTGATTTGACCGTGACCGGCGGCGATATCGATCTCACCGGCATAGGTGCGATCCATGGTGTGTATTTTGATGGTGGGCTGTACAGCACCGGTGGCAATATCCGCGTGCATGGCGAAGGTGGCAGCGCAAATGGCACCACCATTACCGGGGTAGTCGATAGTGCGGGCGGAGGGATCGATATCTACGGCTCCAGCACCGGCGCGATGGGCTTGGTGTTGGGAGGTGGCGACTACGCGGGGGTAACCAGCGGTGGCGGCAATATCGTATTGCATGGCGATGGTGCGACCGGGGGCGTCGCCCTATACCGGGGGCATTTCTCAGGCGATAGCGTCGATAGTCACGGAGGCTCATTGACCGTCACGGGTAATGCCAGTGGGGCGGGTGCGATAGGCGTCAATGCGGATGGGGTTGGGCTGACATCAGGAGCCGGGGCGCTACACGTAGCCGGCAATGCACCACAAGGCGTGGGGATTCAATTCCTCAACGGCGCAGGCGTGACCACCACCACCGGTGCGATTGGCCTGTACGGCACCGGCGCCAGCTTTGGTTTGGATGTGGCAAACGGTGGGATCACCACCAATAGCGGCAATATCACCTTGGATGGCACCGCTACGGCGGCCACTGCTACGGCCGGCGTGCGGGTGACCGGCAATGGTTTGGTGACCAATGGCGGCACGATCCAAGTGACCGGCCACAGCGCCGGTGGTGCGGGTGTGCAGTTGGGCGATGGGAGTAATCCGTTTGCGGTAGGCAGCAGCGGCGGCGCGATCAGTATCAGCGGCGTGGGCGTGAATGCCGGCGTATTGATGCAGAACAATCAAGTCAATAGTGGCGGCGGTGCGGTGGCCATCACCGGCAGCGGCAATGCACTGGGCGTGTCCTTGAGCAACGGCGGCGTGACCAGCGCCGGTGGCGATATCGACATCAATGGGGATGCTGCGGCCAGTGGTGGCGTAGGGGTGTTGCTGTCTGCTGCACCGCTGAACAGTGGTGCAGGGCATATTGTTGTACATGGTGATGCCGCACAAGGCGCGGGGATCCAGTTCGCCAACGGCGCAGGCGTGACCACCACCACCGGTGCGATTGGCCTGTACGGCACCGGCGCCAGCTTTGGTTTGGATGTGGCAAACGGTGGGATCACCACCAATAGCGGCAATATCACCTTGGATGGCACC
>Ga0208825_1001659_pt1 | contig 16187 bp, 17 predicted proteins | sample AD_UKC113_MetaG_FD_184450 | JGI IMG/M metagenome (GOLD analysis project Ga0208825, IMG submission 184450) | Active sludge microbial communities of municipal wastewater-treating anaerobic digesters from Hong Kong - AD_UKC113_MetaG (SPAdes)... | ecosystem: Engineered > Bioreactor > Anaerobic >...
GCAACGCAGCCAATGATGCCGATGGCCGCGTGGCCGCACTGCGCATTCCCGGCGGCGCGACATTGTCGCGCAAGCAGATCGACGACTACGCCGCGCACGCCGCGAAATTCGGTGCGAAGGGCTTGGCCTACGCCAAGATCGACGAGAGTGGCGCGGTCAATTCGCCGGTGGCCAAGTTCTTTGCCGAAGGTGCGTTCGACGCGTTGCTGGCGCACGTCGGCGCCGGCAAGGGCGACATCGTGTTCTTCGGGGCTGGTGCCTACAATAAGGTGTCCGATTTCATGGGTGCGGTGCGTCTGAAGGCCGGCAAGGACTTCAACCTCGTACAGGACGGCTGGGCGCCGCTGTGGGTGACCGACTTCCCGATGTTCGAATGGGATGCCGAGGAAAACCGCTACGTGGCCCTGCATCACCCCTTCACCGCGCCGGCGGTGGATTCCATCGACGCGCTGCGCACCCACGCCAAGACCGCGGTCAGCCGTGGCTACGACATGGTGCTCAACGGCAATGAAATCGGTGGCGGTTCGATCCGCATCCACAATTCAAAGCTGCAAAGCGCGGTGTTTGAATTGCTGGGCATTGGCGAAGAAGAACAGCGCGGCAAGTTCGGCTTCTTGCTGGATGCACTCAAATACGGCGCACCGCCGCACGGCGGCATTGCGTTTGGCATCGACCGCATCGCCGCGCTGATGGCCGGCAGCGACTCCATTCGTGACGTGATCGCCTTCCCCAAAACCACCGGCGCCCAGTGTCTGATGACCGATGCGCCGTCACCCATCGCCGATGCGCAGTTGGCCGAGGTGCATGTGGCGGTTCGGACGCGCGAATCAGTGTGATGGGTGATATGGCGTCACTGCGTAAAGTGCGCCATGGATGGCGCACGGCGGCGCGTCGAACAGGATGTTCGCCCGCGCCGGGGAGCAGTGATGCCATGTCGCCCGCGCCAGGAGTGCCATCGTGCAGGCTTTGATTCGCCGAGCCACCCCCGCCGACGCCGCCACCTTGGCCGCGCTGGGCACGTTTACCTTCATCGAAACCTTCGGCCATCTGTACACGCCGGAAGATTTGCAGGCGTTTCTCGACGCAAGCCACAGCGAGGCCGCCTACGCCGCGCTATTGTCCGCCGATTCCCCGTATGCGCTGTGGCTGGCCGAACGCGACGGTCAGGCCATTGGCTACGCGCAGGCCGGCCCCTGCGGGTTGCCGCACGCCGACGTGCGCGCTGAGGATGGCGAAATCAAGCGCCTGTACCTGCGCGGCGATGCGCAAAACAGTGGTGCCGGGCGCGCACTGATGGACGCGATGCTGGCGTGGCTGCTGGCCGATGGCCCACGGATCTTATGGTTATCGGTGTGGTCGGAAAACTACGGCGCGCAGCGTTTCTACGCCCGCTATGGATTCGAATTTGCCGGCGAATACCACTTTATCGTGGGTGAGCAGCGCGACCGCGAGTTCATGTATCGGCGCTTGGCCCGCTGATCATGCAGCCCCGTGTGCTGTTGGTGCATGGCCTGCTCAACGCTTCGTGGTGGTTGCTGCCGCTGGCCTTGCGCTTGCGCAAGCAGGGGTTTGCCACCGAACTTTTTGACTATTCAAGCGTATGGGAAGGGCCGGAGTTTGCGTTGCCACGCTTGCGGAAGCGGCTCTTGGCGCAGCCACCCGATGCCTTGGTAGGGCATAGCCTGGGCGGGCTGATTGCACTCACTGCATTGCAGCAAGCAGAACATCCCCGCGTGCAGCGTGTGGTGTGCCTTGGATCGCCTCTGCGTGGCAGCGAAACGGCGCGATGCGTGGCGGCGTTGCCGTGGGCGCGCCCGCTGCTGGGCCGAAGTGCCGGTCTGTTGCAAACGGGTGTGGCGGAGTGGCGCGGTACTGCCGAGGTAGGTGTGGTGGCAGGTATCGCACCGCGTGGGATGGGTTGCCTGTTTGCGCACTTCAAGGAGCGTTCGGATGGCACCGTGGCTTTGGAGGAAACCCGGCTCCCGTGGCTGGCTGACCATGTCGCGCTGCCTTGCAGCCATTCCGGGCTGGTGTTATCGCACAGCGCGGCAAGGCAAACCGGCCATTTTTTACATCACGGCCAGTTTGCGCCCACTTCCGAGCACACCAGTCGAGCAGCAGACGTATAATTCGCGGCTTCGCCTTTCGGCCGGAAGTACATCTATGGGACGTGGCCCCTCCATCGAAGCCCGCAAGAACGCAGTGGATGCGAAGCGCGGCAAGATTTTCACCAAGATCATCCGTGAAATTTCAGTCGCTGCGCGCAGCGGCGGGGGCGACCCGCATGGCAACCCGCGCTTGCGTGCGGCGATCGACAAGGGCCTTGACGTCAACATGACCAAGGACGTGATCGAGCGCGCCATCAAGAAAGCCACCGGCGAGCTGGAAGGCGTGTCCTACGAGGAAATCCGCTACGAAGGCTATGGCGCGGGCGGGGTGGCGGTGATTGTGGACTGCCTGACCGACAATCGTGTGCGCACGGTGGCCGATGTACGACATGCATTTGGCAAGTTTGGCGGCAATATGGGCAACGAAGGCTCGGTAGCCTTCATGTTCAAGAAGCTGGGCGTGCTCAGCTATGACGCCGGTGCCAATGAGGACGCTATCACCGAGGCGGCGATTGAAGCCGGTGCCGACGATATCGTGGTGTACCCGGAAGATGGCGCCATCGACGTATTGACCTCGCCCGATGCATTTGCATCGGTCAAGGCGGCGATGGAGGCCGCCGGGCTTGCGCCGGGCTACGCTGAAATCACCATGCGTGCCGACAACGACAGTCCGGTGGAAGGCGAAGTGGCCGAGCAAGTGCAGAAGCTGCTGCGGTGGCTGGAAGATATGGATGACGTGCAAAACGTCTATGCCAACGCCGATTTCGGCGGCGCTGCGTAACACGGCAATCGGTCAACCTGCGTCGTGACTCGCATCCTTGGGATCGACCCCGGTTCGCAGCGCACTGGCGTGGGCATCATTGATGTTGATGCCACTGGCAAGGTGAGCCATGTGCATCATCAGCCGCTGGTATTGCTGGATGCGGAAACGTTTCCGCTGCGCCTGCGATTATTACTGGATGGCTTGTGGGCCTTGATCGAGGAATACACGCCCGATGAAGTGGCCGTGGAGCAGGTGTTCCTGTCCAACAATGCCATGAGTGCACTCAAACTGGGGCAGGCGCGCGGTGCGGCGGTGGCCGCTTGCGTGGCGCGTGATTTGCCAGTGAGCGAATACGCCGCAAAAGAGATCAAACTGGGGCTGGTGGGCAGTGGCGCGGCCGACAAGCAACAGGTGCAACATATGGTGGCGGTGATGCTGGGCTTGTCCGGCAAGTTGCAGGCCGATGCGGCCGACGCGCTGGCAGTGGCGATTACGCATGCGCATGTGCGCGCCAGTGCACAGCGCTTGGGCGTGGTCGCACGCACGGCATGGGCACGCAAGGGCAGGGGTCGGCGATGATTGGACGATTGAAAGGCATCCTGATCCACAAGGCGCCGCCGTGGCTGGTGGTGGACGTGCACGGCGTTGGCTATGAGTTGGAGGCGCCGATGAGCACGTTCTACGACTTGCCGGAGTTGGGGCGCGAGGTGTTTTTGTTCACCCACTACGCGCAAAAGGAAGACAGCGTGTCGCTGTACGGGTTTTTGCGCGAAACCGAGCGCCGCTTGTTTCGCGATGTGCAGAAAGTCTCCGGCATCGGCGCCAAAATTGCGCTGGCGGTGCTGTCGGGCGCATCGGTGGATGAGTTTGTACGGCTGATCCAAAACGGCGATGTCGCCGCACTCACCCGCATTCCCGGCATCGGCAAAAAAACCGCAGAGCGCATGCTGGTGGAACTGCGCGACCGTGCCACCGACTTGGGCAGCGCTGGCTCAGGCAGCACCGCATTGCCGGGTGACCCGGTGGCCGAATCCATCATCGCGCTACAGGCGTTGGGCTACAAACCTGCCGATGCCGAGCGCATGGCGAAAAAATCTGCAGGCGCGGGCGACGATGCCCCCGCCATCATCCGTAAAGCATTGCAGTCTGCGCTGCGTTGACAGACGGCTGTAGGTATCACTATGACTTCCGCACAATCCAGTCCCGAACAGCACAGCCATACAGAGGGGCACTCCGCCGGGCTTGCGCTGATCGTCGGTGCCATCGGCGTGGTGTTCGGCGATATCGGTACCAGTCCGCTGTACACGTTGAAAGAAGCGTTTACTCCGCACTATGGGTTGGTCAACAACCACGACACCGTGATTGGCCTGCTTTCGTTGATTTTCTGGGCCATCATGACCATGGTGACGCTCAAGTACGTGACGATCATCATGCGTGCCGACAATGATGGCGAAGGCGGCATCATGGCGCTGATGGCCTTGACGCAGCGCACGTTGCGCAATGGCTCGCGCTCGGCTTATGTGGTGGGCATTCTCGGGATTTTCGGGGCGTCCCTGTTTTTTGGTGATGGCGTGATTACCCCCGCGATTACCGTACTGGGCGCAGTTGAAGGTTTAGAGGTGGCGGCGCCGGGGCTGGAAAATTTCATCGTCCCTATTACCTTGGTGGTACTGGTGGGCCTGTTTGCCGCACAACGCTTTGGCACCGAGCGGGTGGGCAAGGTGTTCGGCCCGGTGATGCTGCTGTGGTTTGTATCGTTGGCCGCGATTGGGTTTTGGAATTTGCTGGCCGCACCCGAGGTGTTGAAGGCGCTCAATCCATGGTGGGCGGTTCATTTCTTCATGGAACATGGTTGGCACGGCATCTTTATTTTTGGCGCGGTGGTGTTGGCGGTGACCGGTGGTGAGGCCCTGTATGCAGATATGGGCCATTTTGGTGCGCCGCCGATCCGCAATGGGTGGTACTTCTTCGTCTTGCCCTGTCTGGTCCTGAATTATTTAGGGCAGGGTGCGAATGTGCTCAAGCACCCGGAATCGGTGGCCAACCCGTTTTTTGAAGCGGTGCCAGAGTGGGCGTTGTACCCGATGATCGTGCTGGCCACGATGGCGGCAATCATTGCCTCGCAATCGGTGATTACCGGTGCGTTTTCGATGTCGCGGCAGGCGATGCAGTTGGGCTATATCCCGCGCATGTTGATCAAGCACACCTCGCGCGACACCATCGGTCAAATCTATGTGCCCGGCATCAACTGGTTGATGATGGTGACGGTGATTGCGCTGGTGCTGGCATTCCAAAGCTCCACCAACTTGGCCTCCGCCTATGGCGTGTCGGTGTCGGGCACGATGCTGATCGACACCTTGCTGCTGGCGTTGTTGGCGCGTGCGCAGTGGGCTCGCGCACGTTGGTGGGTGCTGCCATGCTGCTTCTTCATAATTCTGGTGGATATTGGTTTCCTGATTGCCAATGGGGCCAAATTTTTCCACGGTGCATGGTTCCCGATTGCACTGGGGCTGCTGGTCTTCACCATGATGCGGACTTGGCGGCGCGGGCGTGAATTGCTGCGCGAGGAAGTCCGCAAAGACGGTATCCAGTTGGATGTATTCCTGCCCGGCTTGATGCTGGCACCGCCGGTGCGCGTGCCAGGGACGGCGGTATTTTTGACCGCGGATGCAGGGGTCGTGCCGCATGCGCTACTGCATAACCTCAAGCACAACAAAGTGCTGCACGAGCACAATGTGTTCTTGACCGTAGAAACCTTGCAAGTGCCGTATGCGCCGAAAGAAAAGCGCCTGCAGATTCAGTCGATTGGTGGGGAAGATTTCTACCGCGTGCTGATTCGCTACGGCTTTATGGAGGCGCCGGATGTGCCACTGGCATTGATGCGTTCTTGTGACCAGTGTGAGTTGGTGTTCAATCCCATGGACACCACCTATTTTGTCAGCCGCGAAACAATCGTGGCCGGCCGCCATCGTGGCATGCCGATCTGGCGCGACAAATTATTTGCCTTCATGCACCGCAACGCTGCGCCGGCTACCAATTTCTTCCGTATTCCCGGCAATCGGTTGGTGGAATTGGGTGCACAGGTAGAGATTTAGCGATAATCCGCGCATGACCGATCCCCGTATCCTTGCCCCTGCCGCCAGCCGCGACGACGACGCGCTGGAAGCCTCCATTCGTCCCAAGCGGCTGGACGAATACCTAGGCCAACGGCCGGTACGCGAGCAGATGCAAATCTACATCGAGGCGGCCAAGGGGCGTGGCGAGGCACTGGATCATGTGCTGATTTTTGGCCCACCGGGCCTGGGCAAGACGACCTTGTCACATGTCATCGCCAACGAGTTGGGCGTGGGGCTGCGGGTCACCTCGGGGCCGGTGATCGAAAAAGCCGGCGACTTGGCTGCATTGCTGACCAATTTGCAGGCACATGACGTGCTGTTTATCGACGAAATCCATCGGCTGTCGGCGGTGGTCGAAGAAATTCTCTATCCGGCGATGGAGGACTACCAGATCGACATCATGATCGGCGAAGGCCCGGCCGCGCGGTCGATTAAGCTGGACTTGCCGCCGTTCACCCTGATTGGTGCGACCACCCGTGCGGGGCTGTTGACCGCGCCGCTGCGGGATCGTTTTGGCATCGTGCAGCGCTTGGAGTTTTATTCGCCGGAAGATCTCACCCGCATCGTGCGACGCTCGGCGCAGATTCTGGGGATTGCCTGCGATGCCGACGGCGCGGGTGAAGTGGCGCGGCGCGCGCGCGGAACCCCGCGGATTGCCAACCGTCTGTTGCGGCGGGTGCGTGATTACGCGCAGGTGAAAGGTAATGGCGTGATCGACGCCAGCATCGCGCGTGCCGCCATGGACATGCTGAAGGTGGATCCGGAAGGCTTTGATGACCTCGACCGGCGCATGCTGGGGGTGATCATCGATGCTTTCGATGGCGGCCCGGTGGGCGTGGAGTCGCTGGCGGCGGCGTTATCGGAAGAGCGCGGCACGCTGGAGGATGTGATCGAGCCCTACCTGATCCAGCAAGGCTTCTTGATCCGCACCGCGCGCGGGCGCATGGCCACGCCGAAGGCGTATCGACATTTGGGTTTCAAACCAAAAGCCGACGCGGCAGGGCTGTTCGATGGCTGAATCATTTGTGTGGCCGGTGCGGGTGTATTGGGAAGACACCGATGCCGGCGGCGTGGTTTATCACGCCCAATATCTGGCGTTTATGGAACGTGCCCGCAGCGAATGGCTGCGTGCGTTGGGCCTGCACCAAGACGCCCTCAAGCGCGATGCGGATCTGGTGTTTGTGGTACGCGCCATGCACACCGAGTTTCGCGCACCAGCGCGGCTGGACGATCAGCTTCAGGTCAGCGTGACTCTGTTGCAATGTCGCGGGGCCAGCTTGGTGCTGGCGCAGCGCATTGAACGTGCGGGCGTGTTGCTGGTCGAAGCGCAAGTAAAAATTGCGGCATTGACGGCCTCAAGCTTCCGTCCACGCGCAATCCCAGATGCACTCTTGAACGTTTTTGAACCTTTGCCGGAGTCTCCATAGATGCCCGTTTCCACCATGCTGCAATCGCTGCCGCAGGCGCTGCCGGACAATGCCGCCGCCAACGCGGTGGCGCTAACTGATACCGGGGCAAAAGCGGCCGCCGCCCACGGTGACCAAGGTCTGAATATCTTGCAACTGGTCTTGCACGCCAGCATCCCGGTGCAACTGGTGATGCTGCTGCTATTGGCCGCATCGGTGGCATCGTGGGTGATTATCCTGCGCAAGAAGCGCGTGCTAGACCGCGCCGAACACGAAGCCGACCATTTCGAGGAAACTTTTTGGTCTGGCATCGAGCTGCCCAAACTGTATGCCACCGCGACCGAACGCAACCGCAGCATCGAGGGTCTGGAGGCCATTTTTGAAGGCGGTATGCGCGAGTTCAACCGCATTCGTCAGCGTCGCGGCGTGGATGCGCGGATGCAGTTGGAAGGTGCGCAGCGGGCGATGCGCGCCACCACCTCGCGCGAATTGGATGGGTTGGAGCGCAACCTCGAATTTTTAGCCAATGTCGGCTCGATCAGCCCGTATGTGGGCCTGTTCGGCACCGTGTGGGGGATCATGATTTCGTTCCAAGGCTTGGCCTCGATGAAGGAAGCCACCATTGCCACGGTGGCACCGGGTATTTCCGAAGCCTTGGTGGCCACCGCGATGGGCCTGTTTGCGGCGATTCCGGCGGTGTGGGCCTACAACCGCTTTGCCACTCGCGCCGAACGCATGGCAGTGCGCTACGACACCTTCAGCGAAGAATTCGCGTCGATCTTGCAGCGCCAAACCCACACGGACGACTAAGCGCATGGCCGTCTCCAACCGCCGCGCGCGCAAGCGCAAGCTCAAGGCCGAAATCAACGTCGTGCCTTACATCGACGTGATGCTGGTACTGCTGATCATTTTCATGGTCACCGCGCCCTTGCTCAATGTCGGCGTGGATGTGAACCTGCCGCAGGCCAACGCCAAATCGCTGGAACAAAAGAAAAAACAGCCACTGGTGGTGCAAGTGTTCAGCGATGGCAAATTGGGGCTGATGTACGAAGGCCTCAACCGCCCGCAAGCCATGGACGAAGCCGCACTGCTGATCAAAGTGGCCGCCTTTGTCCATGCCGACCCGGATGTCTCGGTGTATGTGGCCGGTGATGGCAACGTGCGCTATCAGGTGGTGTATGCGCTGATGGGCAAGTTACAAAGCGATGCCAAAGTGTCGCGGGTCAGCCTGATGGGCGCGCCACCCACGACGACGCAATCGGCCAAACCGGGCAAGTGATAGGCGATTTGTGAAGCAGACTCGCGCCGATACCCATGTCGCGACCGTGCAGGCCATTGGTCTGCATGTGCTGTTGTTCGCGCTGCTGTTTTTCGGCTTGAAGTTGCCACCAGATTTGCCGATGCAAGCGGCGCAGGGCGACCCGATCGAGGCCGATTTGGCCACCGCCAGTGACCTCAGTGCGCCAATGCAGCGCGCCTTACAACGCAAGCCGGTGACACCAGAGCAAGCGCCGACGCCGGTTGCGCAGCCGCTGCCCACGCCACTTCAAGAAGACGTAACGCCGCCCAAACTGACGCAATTGCCGCCGCCGGTGCCCGATCCTGCCCCTATCGAGCAGGAAAAAGTACAGCGCGACGCCGCATTGCCGGCGCAGAGTCAAGTACAAAAAGAACAGGACGAAAAGCGTCGCAAGCCCGACCAGGCCGAGCTGGATGCGCCCAAACCCGACCCCAGGCAGCGGGTGTTGGAAGAAATTCGCCGTCAGCGCGAACTGGCATCGCGCGAGCGCAGCATGGCCGAGCAGCGCGCCCAGCAATTGGCCGATGCACGAACCAGCACGGCCACGCCCACTACTACACCGACCCGGCCCCCCCCGGGCGACCCCAATAGCCTGCAACGCAAAAGCGCCAGCTATCAGGTGGCGTTGATGAACGCGATTTTGCGGCAATGGACGCGGCCGGACTCGGTCAAGTTGGGGCAGACCTGTGAAGTGCTGATCAAACAAATTCCCGGCGGTGAAGTGATCTCGGTGCAGGTGTCGCCAAGCTGTCCGTATGACGATCTAGGCCGGCGTTCGGTGGAAGCGGCCATCATGAAGGCTTCGCCATTGCCGTATGCCGGGTTTGAGGATGTTTTCGTGCGCAACCCGATGCTGAAATTCCGCGCCGAAGACCTTTAATGGCAATGTTGTGCCGGCATAGTCCGCAACCGTTCACCCTATTTCACACCGAATAGGCGATCCTGTTCATCTAGCTGACCGAATGTGGGGCCGCATGCGCAAGAATGCTTGCCGACTGTTGTTGCCGTTATTACTGCTACCCGCCTGTGCCGCACTGGCGCAATCACGCGGTGGTCTTGAAATCGACATCATCGGCGGCAACGCAGCCGCCTTACCGATCGCCGTGGTGCCGTTTGGCGGTGATTGCGGGCAGACCGACGTGGGCGGGGTGGTGCGCGCTGACTTGGGACGGTCGGGGCAGTTCCGCACGCTGGATCCGGCCAATCTGCCAGAGCGCCCCACCGAGGGCAGCGCCGTGGCCTACCCCACATGGCGCATGCTCAAACAGGATTTTTTGCTGGTCGGGCGCTGCGTCAGCAGTGGCGGTGATTACCGCACCGAATACGAATTGTTTGATGTCGCCAAGCAACAACGCTTGCTCGGCTTCGCGTTGACCGCCCCGGGTGGGGCGATGCGCGATGTAGCCCATCAAATCAGCGATGCGGTGTACGAAAAAATCTTGGGGGTGCGTGGCGCGTTCTGGACCCGCATTGCCTATGTCACCTCCACCGGTCTGGGCCGCGAAGCCAAGTACTCCTTGGTGGTGGCCGATGCCGATGGCTTCAATCCGCGCACCGTGGTCAATTCCAGCGAACCGTTGCTGTCGCCGTCGTGGAGCCCGGACGGGCACAAGCTGACCTATGTCAGTTTTGAAGGCGGCAATTCCGGCATCTGGATTCAAGATATCGCCACCGGCAGCCGCGAAAAAGTCACCAACTTCCGTGGCATCAATGGCGCGCCAAGTTTTTCGCCGGACGGCACGCGCTTGGCGATGACTCTGTCCAAGGGCGGCAACCCCGACATCTACGTGATGGACTTGGCCAGCAAACACCTGACCCAGATCACCAACCAATTCAGCATCGACACTGAAGCCACCTGGAGCCCGGACGGCAACAGCCTATACTTCACCTCCGATCGCGGTGGTCGCCCGCAGGTGTATCAAGTGTCGGCCAGCGGTGGCAGCGCCTCTCGGGTGACCTTTGATGGCAGCTACAACGCCAGTCCGTCGCTGTCATTCGATGGCAAAAAACTGGCCACCGCACAGGGTGCCGGCAATGTGTATCGCATTGCCTTGATGGATCGCAGCACTGGCAGCCCGCGTTGGAGCATGCTCTCGCCCGGCTCGCTGGATGAGTCCCCCAGTTTTGCCCCGAATGGCGCGATGGTGCTGTATGCCGCGCGTGAAGGCCGACGCGGCGTGTTGTATGCGGTGTCGGCCGATGGCCGCGTGCGGCAACGACTGGTCTTGGCCAGCGGTGACGTGCGCGAACCCGCGTGGTCACCCTTCCGGCAAAAATGAGCCCCGTCAGCGTTGCCGTCAACGCACATTGACATGCAAGTCCCTACACTACCGTCGAACCCCACGACTCCCACGACTCCCACGAAAAGGTATCTACCATGAAGGCTTCCATCCCACAGATCGCCCGTATCTTGACTATTGCCGGCTTGTCCGCATTCGTTGCTGTGGGCTGCGCCAAGAAGGTCAAAGAAACTCCGCCGCCCAGCAATCCGGTGGACACCACGACGACCGCACCGATCAATGACACCCCGCGTGCAGGTGCCTACACCCCCGCCGACCTCGATAGCGATGCTTGCCTGCGTCAGCGCGTGGTGTACTTCGATCTGGATCAAGATGCGCTGAAGCCGGAATTCCAAGCCATCATGAATTGCCACGCCAAATACCTGCGTGACCGCCCGAGTGCGCGCCTGCGTCTGGAAGGCAATGCCGACGAGCGCGGCAGCCGCGAATACAACCTCGGTTTGGGCGAGCGTCGCGGTAATGCCGTGTCTTCGGCGCTGCAAGCCAATGGCGGCAGCAGCAGCCAGCTGTCGGTGATCAGCTACGGCGAAGAGCGCCCGGTCTGCACCGAATCCAACGAAGCTTGCTGGAGCAAGAATCGTCGCGTTGAGCTGGTTTACAGCGCCAAGTGATGCGTATCACGATGACCCTTCCGGTGCTGGCGGTGGCGCTTGTCGCGTCACCGCTGGCGCATGCACAGCGGGCCAGTTTGGCCGACCGGGTGGCGGTGCTGGAACAGCGCGCCGCCGGTGAGCAAAACGGTACCGAACTGGTCAACCAAATCAGCCAACTGCGCAGCGAAGTGCAAGAGCTGCGTGGCCAGATCGAGCAGCTGCAACAGCAGCAAGAGCAGGCCAAACAAGGCCAGCGCGCGCAATATCTGGACTTGAGTGGGCGTCTGGACCGGTTGGAAGGCGGCAACTCCGCCTCCGCTGCGGGTGCCGCCACCGCCGCTGCGGCCAGCGTGCCGGCAGCAACGCCAGCGGCGAAGGCGGCACCGGCAACGGCCAGTAGCAGCGGCGGCATCACAGGCAAGGACGAACAAAGCGCTTACGGTTATGCCTTCGACGCCCTAAAAAGTGGCGACTATGTGGAATCCGCGCGTCGTCTGCGCGAGTTTCTGGCGGCGTTTCCGGGTGGGCAGTTGGCCCCCAATGCCATGTACTGGCTGGGTGAGAGCTATTATGTCACCCAAAATTACAGTTTGGCCGGTGACCAGTTTCGCGCCTTGCTGGACCGCTACCCCAGTCACGACAAGGCCCCCGGTGCCCTGCTCAAACTGGGCCTGACCCAGTACGGGCAAAAGCAATACCCACAGGCCGAGGCCACCTTGCGGCAGGTCGTGCAACGCTATCCTGGCAGCGATGTCGCGCGCACTGCGCAAGACCGTCTGCGGTCCATGCAACTGGCCGGCAACCGCTAAACTGCGCCCATGAACGACGTCGCCGATGCGGCCGCCGCAGCGGCGGCCCTCCAACCCGAGCGCCTCAAGCTCACCGAAATTTTCTTGTCACTGCAAGGTGAAGCCCGCGATGCGGGTTGGCCTACCGTGTTTGTGCGGCTGACCGGCTGCCCCCTGCGCTGCACGTATTGCGATACCACCTATTCCTTCTACGGCGGGCAATGGTGGGAGATCGACGCCATCTTGGCCGAAGTTGCGAAACACGGCGTGCGCCATGTCTGCGTGACCGGCGGTGAACCGCTTTCGCAAAAACGCTGTTTGCTGCTGCTAGAAAAACTTTGCGATGCCGGCTATGTGGTGTCGCTGGAAACCTCGGGTGCGATTGATATCACCGGTGTGGACGCGCGGGTGTCGCGGGTGCTGGATATCAAAACCCCGGGTTCGGGTGAAGTGACGCGCAACCTGTGGGGCAACCTGCCGCTGCTGACCGCGCATGATCAAGTCAAAGTGGTGATTTGCTCGCGCGAAGATTTCGACTGGGCCAAGCAGGTGGTGTTGCAACATCGTCTGTTTGAGGTGTGCGATGTGCTGTTTTCGCCCAGTGCTGGCCAAATCACCCCGCGCGCACTGGCCGATTGGATCATTGAAGAAAAATTACCGGTGCGCTTCCAGATGCAGTTGCACAAACTGCTGTGGAACGACGAACCGGGGAGGTAAACCATGCACAAACCCGCAGTCGTCTTGGTGTCCGGCGGTATGGATTCAGCGGTGGTTCTAGCCATCGCCCGCGAGCAGGGCTTTGCCGTGCATGCCTTGAGCGTACGCTACGGCCAGCGCCACACCTCCGAGCTAGACGCCGCCGCGCGGGTGGCCAAGGCCTTGGGTGCGGTGACACACAAAACCGTCAATGTGGATTTGCGCAGCATTGGCGGTTCGGCGCTGACCGACGCGGACATTGCGGTACCTACCGACGTCGACGGCCACATCATCGGCCAAGGCATCCCGTCCACCTATGTGCCCGCGCGCAACACCATCATGCTGTCGGTGGCGCTGGGCTGGGCCGAAGTCCTGGGTGCCACCGATCTGTTCTGTGGGGTCAACGCGGTGGACTATTCCGGCTACCCGGACTGCCGCCCCGAGTTCATCGCCGGCTTTGAAGCCTTGGCCAATTTGGCCACCAAAGCTGGGGTGGAAGGCAGCCACTTCCGCGTGCACGCACCCTTGATGCGCATGAGCAAAGCCGACATCGCCCGCGAAGGCCTGCGCTTGGGCGTGGACTTTGCGCAGACCGTCAGCTGCTACCAAGCCGACGCCAACGGCCTTGCCTGCGGCCACTGCGATGCCTGCCACCTACGCGCGCAAGGTTTCGCCGATGCCGGAATTTTGGACCCCACCTACTATATTGCCCGCTGATTCGGTTAGAATGCGCACCCCGGCGCAATGTCGGGCAGGTTTTTCCCAGTGGGCCGTTAGCTCAGTCGGTAGAGCAGAAGACTTTTAATCTTTTGGTCGATGGTTCGAATCCATCACGGCCCACCATCGAATTCACAAAGAACTCGGACTGGATTGCCAGCCACGCGGCCGTGCTCAGCTTGTTTGCAGCACTTCCAACACCGCCTCCCCATAGCGCTCCAATTTGCCTACGCCCACGCCGCTGATGCTGGCCAAGGCGTCAAGTTGGCGTGGGTGGTGTTGGGCGATGCTGCGCAAGGTGGCATCGTGAAAGATCACGTAGGCGGGGAGGTTTTGCTCGCGGGCGATGCCGGCGCGCCATTGGCGTAGGGCGTCAAAGCGCGCGGCAGCGGCGGGCGGTAGGTCGGCGTTGGCGGCGGGGCTGCGCTCGCGTTGGCGTTCGCGCTTGCTGGCATCTTCACGCAGGTGCAGGGATTGTTCGCCGCGCAGCAAGGGGGTGGCAGCTTGGGTCAGGCGCAATGCACCGAAGTTGTCGAAGTCGGCCTCCATAAGACCTGCGGCCAATAGCTGCCGAAACACGCTGCGCCAGCGCGGGGCATCGAGGTTGCTGCCGATGCCATAGGTGCTAACGGATTGATGGCCGAATTGGCGCACCTTGGCGTTGTCGGCACCGCGCAGCACGTCGATCAAATGCGCTGCGCCAAAGCGTTGCCCGGTGCGATACGCGCACGACAAGGCTTTGCGCGCGGCGTCGGTGGCATCCCATGCGCGCGGTGGATGCAAGCAGTTGTCGCAATGCCCGCAGGCACCGGCATGGGCTTCGCCAAAATAGGCCAGCAGGCTTTGCCGGCGGCAGACGGTGGACTCGCAATAGCCAATCAATGCATCCAGTTTGGCGTATTCCAGCCGTTTGCGTTCGTCGCTGGCCTCGCCTTCGGCAATCATTTTGCGCAGCAAGACGGCATCACCCAAACCATAGGCCAGCCATGCCTCCGAGGGCTCACCATCGCGACCAGCACGGCCGGTTTCTTGGTAGTAGCCTTCCAGTGATTTAGGTAAATCCAGATGCGCAACAAACCGCACGTCGGGTTTGTCGATGCCCATGCCAAAGGCAATCGTGGCCACCATCACAATCCCGTCTTCGCGCAGGAAGCGGCGTTGATGTGCAGCGCGCGTGGCCGTGTCCAGCCCGGCGTGGTAAGGCAGTGCCGGCAGGCCGTGTTCTACCAGGAGCGCGGCTGTGGCTTCGACCTTGCGGCGTGACAGGCAATACACAATTCCGCTGTCACCGCTGTGATCTTCCAGAAAGTCCAGCAGTTGCTTGCGGCTGTTGTGCTTGGCCTGCACGGTGTAGCGGATATTCGGGCGGTCGAACGAACTGACAAACTGGCGCGCATCTTGCAGCGCCAACCGTTCCACAATTTCGCGGCGGGTGGGGGCATCGGCGGTGGCAGTCAGCGCGATGCGCGGCACGTGTGGCCAGCGTTCGTGCAATAGGGTGAGCTGGCGATATTCGGGGCGGAAGTCGTGGCCCCATTGCGAGACGCAGTGTGCTTCGTCGATGGCGAACAGCGCGATTTGCATGCGCGCCAGCAAGGCTAAGAAACGTGGGGTAAGCAGGCGTTCGGGGGCGACATACAGCAGGTCGAAGTCGCCCGCCAGTAGTTGTCGCTCCACTTGCGCGGCGGCGCTGGCATCCAAACTGGAATTGAGAAATGCCGCACGCACGCCAAGTTGGCGCAAGGCGTCCACTTGGTCTTGCATCAAGGCAATCAGTGGCGACACCACAATCGCAGTGCCATCACGCAGCAACGCCGGCAGTTGGTAGCACAGCGACTTGCCGCCGCCGGTGGGCATCAGTACCAAAGCATCGCCACCGGCAGTCACATGGTCAACGATCTGCTCTTGTTCGCCACGGAAGCGGGTGTAACCAAACGTGCGGTGGAGCTGGTCAAGGGCAGAGGTGGGCATGGCACTAGAGTAGCAAGCGGCGGCCAGGAGACGGTGCCTGGCCGCACACGTAAAACGGATTACTCCAGCAGCGACCGCAGCATCCAGGCGTATTTTTCGTGGGTTTGCAGGCGTGTGGTGAGCAGGTCTACGCTGGGGTCGTCGCCGGCGCTATCGGCAGATTTCAGTACTTTGCGCGCGGTGCGGCAAAAGGCTTCGTTGCCACTGACCAGTTGTTGCACCATTTCGTGCCAGGCCAGTGTGCCGGTTTGGCCGGGGGCTTCCTTGATGGAAGAAAGCTGCGCAAATTCGCTATAGCTACCCGGTGCATTGAAGCCCAGCGCGCGAATGCGTTCGGCAAGTTCGTCCAGTGCGGTCCATTGTTCGGTGTATTGGGTCTCGAACATGGTGTGCAGGGCGTTGAACATCGGCCCGGTGACGTTCCAGTGG
>Ga0208825_1001664_pt1 | contig 16170 bp, 17 predicted proteins | sample AD_UKC113_MetaG_FD_184450 | JGI IMG/M metagenome (GOLD analysis project Ga0208825, IMG submission 184450) | Active sludge microbial communities of municipal wastewater-treating anaerobic digesters from Hong Kong - AD_UKC113_MetaG (SPAdes)... | ecosystem: Engineered > Bioreactor > Anaerobic >...
AGTTGGACGGCCTCTTTTGTTTAGATATTGCCTTATCTTAATAGATTTAATAACTCAATGAGATAGGAACCATCTAACTGCTTGTAAAGAGTTTTTTAGAACTCGATAATTAGCATCTATCCACTCAAGCAAACTCATTTTCAGATAACAATTCTAAAAAAAATGCTTGCAAGAATTTATTTCTAGCTCTATACTATTCATAATATGGAACCTTGTTCCACAATGTGGAATTAGGAAAAAAAGATGAAGTTCGAGGAAGGAGGCGTGATAAACCATCAATTCAGAGACGGTGAGATGAGGTAAAATGCTCTGGAGAGAATCCGGAGCATGGTCCAAATCACCGAAAAGAGTAGACTCCGGAGGAAGGGGAGTTAGGATGAGGATTGATGTGGGAGTGGATTTGCACAAGACGCAGATGACAGTCTATGAGAGGACGGGGAAAGATGAAGCCTCAATTCTAGCTTATTTATACCTAGGCAGGGAGAGGCACTCCGAAGACTTCATAGAGTTGTTTTTGTTTCTTCGTCATCTCGCCAATCTTTTCAGTATGTCCAGGATAGGTATAGCACTCGATGACATCGAGTTCATCGAGGAGCTGGGTGAGGGTATAGCTCTTATAGAGGTCTTGGTCATGCATCAACTTATCGATATAGGAAAGATAAATGAGCGCAATAAACTGGACAAAGAGTTTTCCTGAAAGATGCGATTCTGAGGAAACTCCCTCTCGCCTCGCAGAGAGTCTCTCCTTAAGATTGGCTATCGCTTTCTCGACAAGATCCTTGGTGCGATAGATTCTGAGTGCTTCGAGAGGGTCTTTGATATCATTGGAGAGGAGGGCAAAGTAGCCATAGTTTCGCTCAACCTTATCGATCGCCTCTTGCTTGGGATTGAGTGTTACTCCTCGTACAGGAGTCTGGGTTACCTCGTAATACTTTTGGTAGAGTGTCTCATGCTCAGGATTCCGAATGCCTTCCTTGAGCTCTATTTCAAGGCTATCAAGCAGTATATTAAAGGCATCCCTTTCTTCCATAGCCCGCTCATCATCGTAATAGAGATGGAGATACATCCGGCGAGTACCACTCTCCACTGCCCCCAATCGGGCTTTCCGCTCCTTATAGGGCCATGCAATCGTCCTCGAGGTACAGTACAGCCTAAAGTTTGAATTATAGTACTGTCTTGTGGGCAGAGATTCACGCACTTCATCAAGCATCGTTTGCACAAGGCGCAGGGATGTCTTCAGCGAAATGAGAAACTTATAGTGGTGCGAGAGTAGTCCATTCACATTCTCTTCACTGTAGAAGCCTCGATCGAGTACGAGCTTCACCTTCTCAATGGAGAGATAAGCTAGCTCATCGATAAGCCGTTTTACGGTTGTTACATCGCTGATATTTCCTGGTAGGCTGCGATAGTACACAGGAAGTCGTGAGGACTCTCCGTAAAGGAGGGCGAGGTTGATCTGCGGGAGGGCATCATGCTCCTTATTCTTCCCATACTTCACGAACCTTATGAGCTCAGAGTAGGAAGAGATCGAGGTGATATCATAGGCAAGGTACTCATGCTCCATTCTTCGCTGCATTTGAAGGCGAAAAAAGCGCTGTTGGCTATCCTCATCAAGAGCTGCAAAGAGCTCGCTCGAACGCGGTGAGGAGATAATCTTTCCATAGGGATGCCGATGCAGCATCGCCCATCTAGGAAACCTACTTAGGGGGCTATGATACTCGAGCAGGAGAAAATAGGCTATGGAGAGAATCTTCTTGTAGTCCTGAGGAAAACATTTCTCAAGGTCTTCTCTAATACCGAGCTTTTCTCCGATGTTATCGAGGAGCATAGTAGCCCCACAGAATAGCCGTTCTGATCTCCTTGCAGGCACCGGTCCAGGCTTTTTTGCTTCCTTCAGTTCTTCTTCAAGCTGGTAGCGTTTATTGGGAACAAAGACTCCGTCGACCATTTTGCCGATATATCGTCTGCTATGGGTACCATATTTTTTATCCGGATTCCATTTTGCCTTTGTTTCAAAGACATATTCGACCCCATTGATCATTTGTGTTCCCCTTGGCATACATACCTCACTAGCTATATATTATAGCTAGTGCTATAATCTGTCAAGAGATTATTTTATGCTAAAAGCAAGAATTATCTATTCCTAGGTATAATTTCACGGGGGATCCAGGCTGAAGGAGATTTTGGGGGTGGCAACAAAGGGGCGCTGATTGTGGATGCGACCTGTGCACCCGAGGATATGCGATTTGTGTAGGATGTGGGCTTATTAGATGAAGCTCGAAGGAAAACAGAAGGGATTATCGATACGCTTTTGGAACACGCTCCTCATGACTACGAGAAGCCGAGGACGTACCGGAAGAAGGCGAGAAAAGAATTTCTGATGTTCATACGGAATCGTAAGCCAAGAGAAAGGACACTACGGAAAGCATTGAAACAGCAGCTTCAATATGTTGAACGGAATCTGAGGATCATCACTGGATACAAGGATGAGGTAAGGTTCGATGTACTGACGAAGACGCAGTATTGAGCGCTGACGGTGATCTCGGAGCTGGTACGGCAGCAGCGACAGATGTACTGTGGGAAGAAACTCACTTGAAGGAAGGATAGTGAGTATCAGTAAACCGAATGTGCGAGTGATTGTGCGCGGCAAGGCGATGGGGAAGTATGAGTTTGGGGCAAAGCTGTCGGTGAGTCTGGTTGATGGATTGGCAGAGGTGGATAGGCTTTCGTGGGAAGCGTACAATGAATGTCAGGATTTGAAAGGACAGATAGGAGCATATAGAAAACGATATGGATATTATCCGGAAGTTGTCTGTGCAGATAAGATCTATAGAACACGAGAGAATCTGCGGTACTGTCAGCAGTATGGGATACGATTATCGGGGCCGAAGCTTGGTGTCCATTCAAAGAGAGTAAGAAGAATAAGGCTATACTGCGCGAACGGCTTAGCATAGAACGTGAAGATGAGAGAACAAGGATCGCGATTGAAGGCAAGTTTGGGGAAGGGAAACGGAGATACTCACTTGATCGGATAGGCATGAAATTGAGAGTAACAAGTAAGAGCGCGATTCACCTGGTATTCTTGGTGATGAATCTGAAGGTACTCTATCGGAGGAAGGCGAGAGCCTTTTTTGTATTACTTATTGATACCCTATTTGAGATGGTGAGAAGAGCGTTGAGGAAGCGAATTTAGCAGTCTGTGGCTGCTTGAAAGAGAGAAAAGCGAGTTCTTCAGGAACCCTTAGATAATACTCACTTGTGTTTTATACTATCAAAGCCAATATGCTATGATTTTTCATGGAGCATATATCTCTAGCCCAGCCCGCAGAGCCGCGTTCCTCAAATGGGTAAGTGTTGCTTCCCGTGCCTTGGTGGAATCGCCGCTCATTATCGCCTCAAAGATTGTATCATGCTCTTTCATTACAAGGACAGCTCTTTCGGGATCCATCATAGTGGAAAGTCGCAACTCTTTGGCTAGGGAACGCAGTCGAGCATGAAGGAAAGATAGGAATTCAATTAGGAATATATTCTTGCTAGCTTGGGCAATAGCAGCATTGAAATTTTCGTGTGCGCAATCTCCAGATAAATGAAGTCGCACTGCCTCAGCCATTTCGTCTCGATATTGCTTAATCATTTCTGCATCTTCTGAAGTAAGTCTCTTAGCAGCAAGTCCTGCAGCTTCTGCCTCGAGAATGGCGCGCATTTCATATAAATAATTCGCCTCTTTAGGTGATATTTCATCGACGACATCTGAGAACCTGAAAGCCTTCCTTTCTTCTGGTTCTTTGACGATGATACCTCTGCCCTGGCGTGACTCAATGAGTCCATCCTGTTTGAGGCTTGCCAATGCTTCACGTAGAATAGTCCGTGAAACGCCCAGCTGGTTGGCCAATTCAATCTCAGTAGGAAGCTTATCACCTGGCTTATATACACCCGATACAATTGCTCCAGCCAAAAGCTTTGATATCTGTTGTGCCAAGCCTTCCCTTTTTGTAAAAGTCATCAGATGCTCCTTAAATAGCAGATATTTGAAAATACCTACAATATTTTCCCATCTATTCAAATTATTTTCAATGAAAAAGAAAATATTTTTCTGTTACTTAAGTTTGAGTTCACTCTAAAAACCCCTAAATAAGTAGAACTTATCTAAGGCAGTTAATATTGGCAATAGGACATAGAAGTTAGGAATTGGTTGGAGGGTGTAGAACTATAGGCCAGATAATATTATCCCTTATAGGCAATATGCTCTATGGAGCAGCTCCATATTTGCCTTTTTTCTGCTATGATATCCTATGTAACTTTATATCGATAAATCCTCCCAAAATTTACACCTAGAGAAACAAAAAATCCAAAGAGACGAGCCTTGAATGCTCCTCGTACCTTGAGCTTATTTTCATAGAACCGACGATTGAGCTATTGTATCGTCGCTTCTACATTCGCTCGCAACTTCCTAAGTTCTTCAGGTAGCCTTTCGATAGCTCGATACCTCTTATGGCGTACTATATAGTGCTCATTGAAGTACAGAACCCGAGCTTTCTTCCCTATCCTCGTCGAACATTCATTCCATAGGAGACAAGTATCGCATACCCTCTTCTCCATGAGCGCCTTCCATCGGGTCTTAGTCTTTATCCCTTCAGTAGAGTGCATAGGACATCGTACTTCATAATGTCCATTTGGAAGTACTCCGATCGAAATCTCCACTTTAGGTTATTGACCCCTAATAGATGTTTGTATTTGTTCTACCCCACGCGCTCCAAGCTTGTCATCATTCTCAAGACTTCCATAGGCTTCATCGGTATGCAGTTGCACTAACTCGGGTGTCTTCTCTAAGATTCTGTCAATCCGCTCCTCTAAGACATCGCTATCATCCCTGTTATTTGCGCTCACATGGACATCCGTAATAAGCTTGCCTTCATTCTCAGGATTTCAGGTCTCTGTCACATTCAATACTTGACCGCGATAGGCTTTACCTCGCTTAAAACGATATGTCGCATCCTTATAATCAGGCGATTGCAGACAGCTCGAAGCCAACTCACTCGATGGCTTCACGGTAAGCTTCGAGTCAAGAATCCTAAAGTGTTCTTCAAATACCCTCTCAAATATGTGCCCTATCGAGCTGTCACCATAGCCCTCCTTCACTCTCTCTTTCAGAGCTGCATAGATGCTTGCAAGCTGCTCTAGCTCACTATTGAGCTCCGATCGATCAATCTTGTAGACATACTGCCCCAAGCTCTGGCTTATATAAGGAGCAAAGAAATCAGCAAATCTTTGGCGATCATCTTCATCAAGTACGCGGTAAAGACGAATGAGTACTTCGACTAAGAGCTCGATTCGACTATAGCTTCTTATGTTCGACTGTATCTGGACTGAATCACATCTCTAAATATTAGTCTTTACTTTAAGGACTTTTAACTTTTCCCTAGTGAGACTATCGAACACCTTCTCAATGAGATTTACCCCATGCTCAGCTTCATACTGAAGTATGCGCTTCTGAAAATTAAATAGTGTCGCCTCGCAGAAAGGCACTTCATCAAGACGAGCACTCAAGCCTAGTGATATCCATGTTAAAAGGTCAAATCGTACCTGCCTCATTAGAAACTCATAGCTCCAGCTATTGACATATTGCAGAATCGATGCGCCTACCATGCAGTTCACTGGTGCATTGGGCCTACTCCCTCCATCAGAATAGAGCACAGCAAAGTCTGATTCTTGGATTCGTTTGAAGACAATATCGTAGAAGTAATGCTAACGTGAATTTCTTAGCGCTTTTCGCTGCGTTTCACTGAGCATTGACTCAAGGCCAAATAGCTCGCCCTGAAGATGCTCTTCATTAGCTTTAAAAATACCATATGTTAGTATATAAATAGCTTACCAAAAAGCCTTTTGAGAGACCTTTTTAGAGTGAACTCATTCTTAAATGACAAAATAAAATGAGTGCACGACAATTATGTGCAAAGGTAGCTAAGTAACATTTCTTCGAGCCCAATACTCCTCATCACGGTGACTAAGCCTATTGCATCGCAGCGCAATAATGTCATTGGCACCTTCGACTGTCCAATGCATCCCCGATCGCTTAAGCCTGGTTCCTATAGAGTAAGTGCTCCGATGATCTCATCAATGGCTCCTCTTTCTAGAAGCTCCCGCCAGCTTTGGGCTTTTTGATCACCCTCCTTACTCTCTATTCCAAATATCTTCTTTGCGACTGTAGAGACTGTCTCTAGGGCATGATAGAGATCCACAATCTGAATGCCATGAGGAAAGAGTTCATACGCAAGCGCCCATATCCATTTCGCTCCATCACCAATGATCACCTGCCAAGGAGCATTCTCAAAGCCAGTCCGATGGGCTTCCCGTTAAACATGGCGCATCGGTATCCCTGTCCCATCAAGTCCAAGGTACATAGTTTTTTGTACTGCCTCTCTCACAGGGACATAGGAGCATTCATCCTCTGCAACATCTCTACTCCTGGTGACAGAAGCCCCAAGGTGAGCCCAAGTTCCTTATCGCAAGGATAAACGCCATTGCCACACTCTTTTTCAGCCTTACTGAGGCTGTCTACCTTGACTGCTCTAGAAGCTTGTCACAGATTTTCACATTCTTCTCCACATACTCACGTATGAGCTCCTGAAACTCATGATAGTTTTTAATCTGTGCATGCGTTAACTCCACTGCATCCTTCTTGATCGTCTTCGACACAGTCTTGTTTTTACTTTCCTTGTGAGAATCCAGACCGGTCCATGGCCTTTTGCACCAGGCTGTGCACAGTGGCAGTTTGGCTTGCCGCATTTCCTATACATATGTTCTAGGCTACCAGGCCTAAAGGCAGGAAGCTTTCCTATTTCTTCCAATACTATCTTCTTTTTCTGCACAAACTCTTCCAACGACTCAATCTGATTCGTTATAGATGCCTCCAATTATCTGAACATCTAATATATTTCCAGATAGAAAAAAGCAAGTCTTTCTTTCATCTCCCCTTAGAAAAATCATCACAAATTTGTCGTGCACCCACCCAAAATAAAATTCTTGACTTTGTAGTATTATCGTATTATAATCTTTTTTATATAATAATTAGTCTTAAAATAACGATAAATTCAGTTCGCGGAGAGGGAGACTTGGCGATGAAAATGACAGAAGCGCTTATGTTCAAAGGCGCGAAAACGATACTTGATGATTGCGTCGTGGCAAAGAAGGGCGAGAGTCTCTTCATTGTCACGGACGCGAATAAGCTTCACATTGCCCAAGTGCTTTTTGCCGCGGCGCTGGAACGAGGCCTCGAGGCTACGATCGGTATCATCGAGCCCCGTGAGAAGGCTGGCCAGGAGCCTCCAAAGCTCATTGCATTGGGCATGAAAAGCGCCGATATCGTGCTTTGCCCCGTAAGCAAATCCATAACGCACACCTTCGCAGTGAAAGAAGCGGCCCAGGCCGGGGCACGAATCCTGGTGATGACCGACTTTACCGACGAAACTCTCATCAGAGGCGGCATCGAAGCCGACTTCAAGGCTGCGAGGACTGTATGCCGGGGGATGGCCGATGCCTTTTCGAAGGGCAAATCTCTCCATATCACTTCGCCGGGCGGTACTGATCTATCTGTCGATATCACGGGCAGAAGAGGAAATGCCCTCTACTGCATCGTAGAGCCTGGCGAATTATCGACGGTGCCCACGGTAGAAGCGAATGTATCCCCAGTGGAAGGCTCAGCCAGGGGAAGAATCGTCGCCGACGCGAGCGTTCCGTACCTCGGAATCGGGCTTCTCAACGAACCAGTGGAAGCGATGGTTGAGGCGGGGTATATAACAAGCATAAAGGGCGGCAAGCAAGCAACCGCTCTTCTGCGGGATCTTGAGAGTCATGGCGATCGAAATTGTTTCAACATCGCTGAGATAGGCTTAGGCTTGAATCCGAAATGCAGGATGATCGGCGTAATGCTCGAGGACGAAGGAGTGGTGGGTTCGGCCCATATCGGCATAGGGACGAACATCACCTTAGGCGGAGTCATCAAGGCGCCGACTCACTATGATCTTCTCATGTGGAATCCGACCATAACGATCGATGGCGTCAAGGTGTTTGAAGGTACAAAGGTTCTTATCTGAGCGGCTATCGCGCCGCCATGCATTTCATATAGGAGGTTTTCCATGAAACTCACGCCTAAATCGCGGATTGCTGCAACGCTGATTCTTCTGGCGCTGTTAGGTTCGGCTGTCCCGACCTTCGCCCAGGCGGCTTTCCCCACAAAACCGATCGTATGTATCGTTCCCTTCTCGGCTGGAGGAGGCAATGATATCCTGATCAGGCTGCTTTCAAAATACGCCAACCGTTATCTTGGCCAAACCCTCGTCGTCGAGAACAAACCGGGAGCAAGCGGACAGATTGGATGGACAGCTCTCGCCAAGTCCAAGGCCGACGGCTATACCCTGGGCGCGACGAGCTTGCCTTCCATGATCCTGATCAAAGCCATCAGGCCGGCAACCCCCTTTGAGCTCGACGACTTCAGGTATATCTGCAATATACAGATCGATCCGATCATCTGGGTGGTGAAGTCGGATAGCCGCTTCAAGACAGCCAAGGATTTCGTAGAACAGGCGGCGGCTAAGAAACTCAACGTAGCGGGCGATGGGCCTCAGAGCAATGTGCAGCTCCAGCACCTGGCCGCCACGAAGGCCCTTGGCATCCAAACGAACTTTATCTCCTACTCGGGCTCTGGTCCGGCGATTACGTCGCTCCTTGGCGGACAGGTCGAACTAGCCGCCACGACTCTGAGTTCGGCCATACCGAATATCGAGGCTGGAAAACTTAGGGCTCTTGTAGTCTTCAGCGAAGATCCTATCGATGCGCTTCCGGGAGTTCCGCTCGCTTCCGCTTATTTCGGAAAGACGATCCCCTCGGTTGGCATGGCAATCCGAGGTCTGGCGGCTCCCAAGGATATCGCCGCGGACAGGATTGCCATACTGGAAAAGGCATTCAGGCAAATCTGCGAATCCAAGGAATTTCTGGAAGAGGCGAAGGGGCTCGGCATCATCGTCAAGTTCCAGGGTTCCGCCGAAGCCGAAGCTATCGTAAAATCATCGATTACACAGGTCGAAGAGCTGAAAGAACTGCTCCAGTAGACGAGCAAAGGAATCTACTATGGCAAAGATTTCCCGAAAGAAGGAAATTGGGTTTGCCGCAGGGATGACATTCATCTCCGCGGTTTTCCTGGTGCAGTCATATTTATACCCTGCGGAATCATCCCAGTTTCCTAGGTTTATCATGATGCTGCAGACGGCATTTAGTGCTGTTCTTCTGGTCAGGACCATGAAGCAGCCCAAGGTTGTAGGTGGAAGGAAGGCGAAGACCGAGGGTTCCCGAAAAAGTCTCATCTCCGAATTCAAAGTCCCATTAGAGATTTTCCTTGCATCCTCGGCCTATCTTTTCGCGATTGATGCTCTGGGATATTTCGTCGCTTCGTCAATTTTCCTCGCCGGAACCATGTACTTGTTTGGTGCCCGCAAGCCAATCGTCATCATAGGAGCGACTGCCGGATTTCTTCTCATGGTATATGCGCTCTTTGTCCTTTTTATCGGGGTGCGTCTACCGCAAGGCCTGCTGATCTAGGCGGCACGGGGCAATTGGAGGTTTTCTAATGGAGATGATTTTCAGTGGAATTGCTCAGGGTATGGCTCAACTGCTCGATCCTGTGGTGCTGGCCTTGATAGCGGCTGGCACTATATTCGGCATCGTGATCGGCGCCTTGCCTGGGCTTACGAGTACGATGGGTGTTGCCCTGATTGTGCCCATCACCTTCGGAATGACGCCCGTCCAGGGCTTATCGCTTCTCGGTGCCATCTATTGTTCATCGACCTATGCCGGGGCGATCAGCGCCATTCTTATCAATATTCCAGGCACGCCAGCCAACTGCTGCACGGTCCTAGACGGTTTTCCCATGACCAAGAAAGGCCAGGCGGGGCTCGCCATAGCGCTAGCGACAGTAGCCTCGGCGATAGGCGGGATTATCAGCAATGTCGCACTGCTATTCCTTGCTCCGCCCCTTGCTGATCTGGCTTTGAGATTCGGCGCCCAGGAGTACTTCCTTCTAGCGCTTTTCGGCGTCTCCGTCATTGCCTCGCTTTCAGAAAGGAACATGCTCAAGGGTTTTATATCAGGAACCTTGGGACTTTTTCTTTCCATCGTCGGCATGCATCCTCTCACCGGCGATATCCGTTTTACCCTGGGCATTCCCGAACTCTTCAACGGCTTGCCGCTTGTCGTGGCCTTGATTGGCCTCTACTCGATACCTGAGGTTATCGCCAATCTTTCGGAAGTCGGCAGCGATGAAGGCATGTCCTTTGTGGAAGTGAAGGGCGTGTGGAGGCAAATGCTGGAAGTGTTCAAGTATAAGATGGTACTTCTGCGTTCGACGATAATCGGTATCATCGTTGGCATAGTACCGGGAGCAGGCTCGAGCATCGCTGGTTTTATCGCCTATGATGATACAAAGAAAAAGTCCAAGAATCCAGAAACCTTCGGTACTGGCAATCCAGCAGGAGTAGTCGCGTCGGAAACTGCCAACAATGCCGTGGTAGGCGGGTCTCTCATTCCTTCCCTAACGTTGGGAATTCCCGGAAACGCCGTCTCCGCCGTGCTGATTGGTGGTTTGATGATTCACGGCCTCAAGCCCGGTCCTGCGCTTTTCACCGAGAATTCCGGTACGATATACGGCTTTATCCTGAGCATGTTCATATCAAACATCGTTTTTATTCCTGTAGGACTTCTCATCGCCCGCTATGGCATAAAGATCATTAAGACGCCGCCTTCGATACTCGGTCCTCTCGTCATAGGACTCGCCGTCATCGGTGCCTATGCTCTCAATATGTCCCTTGTGGATGTATGGATTATGTTGGCGATCGGGTTGATGGGTTTCGCCATGAAGGAATTCGACGTGCCCCGAGAGCCTCTTGTGTTGGGCCTTGTGCTAGGAAGTATGGCGGAAGGTGAGCTTGCTCGCTCCATGGCCTTGGTTCAGGGCAGCGTGCCCGCTCTGCTGTTGAGCATGGTCACACGGCCAATCTCGCTCATCATCATCCTGCTCACTGCCCTGTCGATCTTCAAGGGCTTACACTCACAGCTTAAACCAAAGAAATCGGCATGACAACTCTCGACTGCCATCGATGAAAAAAGCCGCCGGACAAGTTCCGGCGGCTTTTTTATATTTGGCTCAATAAAACAAAGGGCTCGCAATCATTCCGCGAGCACCACGGAGGCGACGCCCTCGGTTCCGGGGCGACAGTAGACCGCGCATGGGACTGGCTTGTGATTCTGTCTGATCTTGGCGAGCCATGGGGCCGGTACTGAGGCCGATGCCTCTCTGCTGGCCAATTGTGTAAAAAAAGGGCAGGCCTTTGTGTTTTCCGAATATTTTACCTGTCGTATCGACGAAGTCGCCGGGTAGAGGTTCGGCGTTTTCGAAAAGTGGAGCATAATCTCCACCCGCAACGAAATCCTGACTTTCAGGTTTCCCCGCTACCTCCATACCATGCTCACTAGCGAGGTTTCACACTTCGCTCTTCATAACGCGCTCGCCCTCAAGAAGCTCATGCCTTCTTGAGACGCCCATCCTCTTAGACGAAATGAGCCCTTTCCCCTCACAGGCGCCGAAGGTATCCATAATTCATAAAATCCGCTACTATGCTGCGGATTTTTGCCAAATTTCCGCAGGAGAGATGCTGAAATTAGAGAAAATTGAGCAATTCTGCATTATTCACAAAGGCACGATTCTTTAGGGCGAATTCTTCGCATAGTCACAGACTATGCCAGTATCGGGCATTACTCAGATTTTTACCATTCGGGCAATAGTTTTTGGTGAAGGAGAAAATCGGCCGCTTCGACATATCGAACTCTTCAGCACTCCATTTTATCGTATCTCCTCCACGCATCAGCTTGAGAGAATTGTGCATGTATAGTTCTCCATATCTTCATCCATAAAGAGAACATGATGTGCACCCCGGATTCCCGAACATTTATACCAATGAGGGAGACTCAACTCCGAGCGCCTCATAGAGAAATTTCTGCTTATTGGTGATCTCTCCTACCTGAAGCCTATGCCCAGGATGGGCATAGCATTCGATGATATCGAGCTCATCGAGCACATCATGGAGGGTATAAGTCTTATAGAGCTTCGCATCATGCATGGCCTTATCGATAGAGGAAAGGTAGATAAGCCCAAGGAATACCACAAAGAGTTTGCCTTCTAGGTTCTCTTCTGATGATACTGAGGTTCTTCGCATAGATAGGCGCTCTTTTAAGTTATTGAATGCCTTCTCAGATATATCCCTTGAGCGATAGAGTGCGAGTGCTTCAAGTGGATCCTTTATGTCATTCGAGATGAGCGCAAAGTAGCCATAGTTCTTCTCTACTGCCTCGATTGCCTCCTCTCTGGGTGTCATGACCACTCCTCGGACCGAAGTCGCACTGATATCATAGTACTTCTGGTAGAGCGTCTCATGTTCTGGAATTCTCCTCTCGCTCTTCACTTCTTCTTCTAAGCTATCAAGAAGCCGATTGAAGGCGAGCCTGTCATCTACTGCCTTTTGGTCATCGAAATACAGATGGAGGTACATTCTTCTGCTACCTATCTCAAGAGTCTGAGCGCGTGGTTTTCTTGCCTTATACTTCCACTCGATGGCTCGTTCATAGAAATAAATGCCATATTCAGAACTATAATGTACCCTCGAGTGCATCGAGGGCCTCATCTCATCGAGTACTTCCTGCACAAGCTTTAAGGATTTCTTGACCCCCATAAGAAATTTATAGTGATTTGCATAGAGCGCATTCACATTCTCTTCACTATAGAAACCTCGATCGAGGATGAGCTTTACCTTCTCTATTTCAAGAAAAGAGAGGTCTCTAAGAAGCCTCTTTATCGTGGTCACATCGCTGATATTGCCTGCAAGCTTTCGATAGTACACAGGAAGTCGTGAAGACTCTCTATAGAGTAAGGCGAGGTTAATCTGCGGGAGTGGCTCGTTATCTTTATTCTTTCCATATCGCACCTGGGAAATAAGCTCTGAGTAGGAGGATATCGAGGTGGTATCATAGGCAAGGTATTCTCTCTCTAGTCTTCTCCGTGCTTGGAATAAGAAAAACCTTTGCTTTGCATCTTCAGTGATCATCCCAAAGAGTTCACTTGAGCGCTGAGAAGGAATATTCTTACTATAATGGTGGTGGTGTGTTTTTGCCCACTTAGGAAAGCGTCGTAAAGGATTCTTATCCTCGAGAATGAGATAGTAGGCAAGAGAAAGCAGTTGCTCGTAGATATCAGGGAAACACTTTGCAAGGTCTTCGGTAATTCCAAGCTTTTCTCCTATTCTGTCGAAGAGGTAGGTTGCTCCACAGAACTGCCTTATACTCTGGGTGTTCTCTTGTGGCCCTGGCTTTTTATCTTTCGATTCTTTGAGTGCACATTCTAATTCATAGGTTTTATTAGGGACAAAGACTCCATCGACCATTTTGCCAATATAGTGACGAGCATGTGTTGCATTCTTCTTTTCTTTATCCCAGGTTGCAGAATCTTCATAGACATAGGGTACACCATGGATCATCTGAATTCTCTGTGGCATGACAATCTCCCCTCATTGATATATTGTATATCAATGATAAGAAGATGTCCAATATTATTTTCTTATGAGGCGATTAGTTAATGATATCCTTGGTATAATTTTACGGGAATCGAGGGTGCAAGCATCTTGGCTTTGTCGACATTCCAGCGCGACATCATGTCAACCGAAGGCGTATCCCAAAGAATGTACGAGTCGAGGGTTAGGTCGGTGTCGGCAAGACGAACCTCAATGTCCTTGATGCTCTTATAGAAGTCAATCTTTGGGTCTTCAAACCCCATTTGTTTAATTCCTTTCGGATCTACAAAGCGCACATGCTGGCGACCGTCTGCATCGATAAGCCATAGTATGAAGTCGGGATGGAAATTGCCTGCATCGAAGAAGCCGACGCCCTTGCCCCTACTTAACCTGGATCCCCCGTGAAATTATACCTAGGAATAGATAATTCTTGCTTTTAGCATAAAATAATCTCTTGACAGATTATAGCACTAGCTATAATATATAGCTAGTGAGGTATGTATGCCAAGGGGAACACAAATGATCAATGGGGTCGAATATGTCTTTGAAACAAAGGCAAAATGGAATCCGGATAAAAAATATGGTACCCATAGCAGACGATATATCGGCAAAATGGTCGACGGAGTCTTTGTTCCCAATAAACGCTACCAGCTTGAAGAAGAACTGAAGGAAGCAAAAAAGCCTGGACCGGTGCCTGCAAGGAGATCAGAACGGCTATTCTGTGGGGCTACTATGCTCCTCGATAACATCGGAGAAAAGCTCGGTATTAGAGAAGACCTTGAGAAATGTTTTCCTCAGGACTACAAGAAGATTCTCTCCATAGCCTATTTTCTCCTGCTCGAGTATCATAGCCCCCTAAGTAGGTTTCCTAGATGGGCGATGCTGCATCGGCATCCCTATGGAAAGATTATCTCCTCACCGCGTTCGAGCGAGCTCTTTGCAGCTCTTGATGAGGATAGCCAACAGCGCTTTTTTCGCCTTCAAATGCAGCGAAGAATGGAGCATGAGTACCTTGCCTATGATATCACCTCGATCTCTTCCTACTCTGAGCTCATAAGGTTCGTGAAGTATGGGAAGAATAAGGAGCATGATGCCCTCCCGCAGATCAACCTCGCCCTCCTTTACGGAGAGTCCTCACGACTTCCTGTGTACTATCGCAGCCTACCAGGAAATATCAGCGATGTAACAACCGTAAAACGGCTTATCGATGAGCTAGCTTATCTCTCCATTGAGAAGGTGAAGCTCGTACTCGATCGAGGCTTCTACAGTGAAGAGAATGTGAATGGACTACTCTCGCACCACTATAAGTTTCTCATTTCGCTGAAGACATCCCTGCGCCTTGTGCAAACGATGCTTGATGAAGTGCGTGAATCTCTGCCCACAAGACAGTACTATAATTCAAACTTTAGGCTGTACTGTACCTCGAGGACGATTGCATGGCCCTATAAGGAGCGGAAAGCCCGATTGGGGGCAGTGGAGAGTGGTACTCGCCGGATGTATCTCCATCTCTATTACGATGATGAGCGGGCTATGGAAGAAAGGGATGCCTTTAATATACTGCTTGATAGCCTTGAAATAGAGCTCAAGGAAGGCATTCGGAATCCTGAGCATGAGACACTCTACCAAAAGTATTACGAGGTAACCCAGACTCCTGTACGAGGAGTAACACTCAATCCCAAGCAAGAGGCGATCGATAAGGTTGAGCGAAACTATGGCTACTTTGCCCTCCTCTCCAATGATATCAAAGACCCTCTCGAAGCACTCAGAATCTATCGCACCAAGGATCTTGTCGAGAAAGCGATAGCCAATCTTAAGGAGAGACTCTCTGCGAGGCGAGAGGGAGTTTCCTCAGAATCGCATCTTTCAGGAAAACTCTTTGTCCAGTTTATTGCGCTCATTTATCTTTCCTATATCGATAAGTTGATGCATGACCAAGACCTCTATAAGAGCTATACCCTCACCCAGCTCCTCGATGAACTCGATGTCATCGAGTGCTATACCTATCCTGGACATACTGAAAAGATTGGCGAGATGACGAAGAAACAAAAACAACTCTATGAAGTCTTCGGAGTGCCTCTCCCTGCCTAGGTATAAATAAGCTAGAATTGAGGCTTCATCTTTCCCCGTCCTCTCATAGACTGTCATCTGCGTCTTGTGCAAATCCACTCCCACATCAATCCTCATCCTAACTCCCCTTCCTCCGGAGTCTACTCTTTTCGGTGATTTGGACCATGCTCCGGATTCTCTCCAGAGCATTTTACCTCATCTCACCGTCTCTGAATTGATGGTTTATCACGCCTCCTTCCTCGAACTTCATCTTTTTTTCCTAATTCCACATTGTGGAACAAGGTTCCATATTATGAATAGTATAGAGCTAGAAATAAATTCTTGCAAGCATTTTTTTTAGAATTGTTATCTGAAAATGAGTTTGCTTGAGTGGATAGATGCTAATTATCGAGTTCTAAAAAACTCTTTACAAGCAGTTAGATGGTTCCTATCTCATTGAGTTATTAAATCTATTAAGATAAGGCAATATCTAAACAAAAGAGGCCGTCCAACT
>Ga0208825_1001665_pt1 | contig 16163 bp, 14 predicted proteins | sample AD_UKC113_MetaG_FD_184450 | JGI IMG/M metagenome (GOLD analysis project Ga0208825, IMG submission 184450) | Active sludge microbial communities of municipal wastewater-treating anaerobic digesters from Hong Kong - AD_UKC113_MetaG (SPAdes)... | ecosystem: Engineered > Bioreactor > Anaerobic >...
AAATGCCCGGACCACATGGTCTTATTCGTCACAAACCCAAGTTCAGGAATTAATGGTTTAATCTCCACCGGCTCTTTGAATATCTTCACTGGTTTGAGCCTGAACCGGTATGGAAACACCTCTTCTCCCATCTGGGGTGGAGCGGTGAAGAGCGGTTTTCCATCTTCAAAGAGTTCGGTTACTTTGAACTCTCCCATGATAGCAGAGGGAAGGACAGTATCTCCATGTGTTTCGGACCTGACATACATGAGAATAGTATCACCGGGTTTCACTCTCGAATGAAGTCCTTTGCTCCGTTTTGGAACCCCCCAGATGTTATGTTTTTTCACAACCTCCCAGTTCTGCCGGTTCCCTGATGCTATCCAGATTGCCATAGTATCTATGTAGGCCGCACCAGTATTTGAAAACATATATCGTTTGTCACGATTAACCCTCTAATCTCTGAATATGGCCCGTGGGAAAAAGACAAAGGAAACAACCGCAGCAAATCTTGGGTTTGAAACAACCCTCTGGGCAGCGGCTGATAAACTCCGGAACAATATGGATGCGGCTGAGTACAAGCATGTCGTCCTTGGTCTCATTTTTTTGAAATATCTTTCTGACGCATTTGAAGAGAAACACTCCTCGCTTGAGCAGGCATACTCGGATCCAAAGAGCACCTGGTATATTGCTGAACCTGAAGTCCGGTACGGGGTGATTGAGGATCCGGATGAGTACAGGTCGGAGAACATCTTCTGGATCCCAAAAGAGGCCCGGTGGTCCTATATCCAGCAGAATGCGAAGCGTCCGGAGATTGGGAAGATCGTTGATGATGCGATGTATGCCATCGAACGGGATAATGCGGTTCTGAAAAACATTCTTCCCAAGGAGTATGCCCGTCCCGGTCTTGATAAGGAGAAACTGGGAGAACTCATCGATCTCATCGGGACACTAAACCTGAGCGACTCTGAAAACCGGTCAAAGGATATCATCGGCAGAGTGTATGAGTATTTCCTCTCCGAGTTTGCGAGTGCGGAAGGGAAGAACGGCGGTCAGTTCTATACGCCCCGGTGTGTTGTTCAGACGCTTGTTGCGATGATCTCCCCCTTCAAGGGTCGGGTGTATGATCCCTGCTGCGGGTCTGGCGGGATGTTTGTCCAGAGTGAGAAGTTTGTGGAGGCTCATGGTGGGCGGATTGGTGATATCTCTATCTACGGGCAGGAGTCCAACCCGACGACCTGGAAACTGGCAAAGATGAATCTTGCCATCCGGGGGATTGATCATGATCTTGGGGCTGAACATGCGGATAGTTTCAGGCGGGATCTCCATGCAACATTGAAAGCGGATTACATCCTTGCAAATCCTCCCTTTAATATGAAAGACTGGGGAGGGGAGAACCTCAAGGATGATGTCCGGTGGAGATACGGTATCCCCCCGACCGGGAATGCGAACTATGCCTGGATTCAGCATTTCATTCATCATCTCTCCCCATCCGGGATAGCCGGATTTGTGCTGGCAAACGGGTCGATGTCATCAAACCAGTCAGGAGAGGGAGAGATCAGAAAGAACCTCCTCGAAGCAGACCTCGTGGACTGCATGGTGGCCCTTCCCGGTCAGCTCTTTTACTCTACCCAGATTCCTGCCTGTCTCTGGTTTGTTGCCAGGAACAGATCAAACGGGAGGTTCAGGGACCGGAGAGGTGAAGTGCTCTTCATTGATGCCCGGAAGATGGGTGTCATGAGAGACCGGACTCACCGTGAACTGACCGACGAGGACATCGAGAGGATTTCCGGGACGTATCATGCCTGGCGGGGAGATGCGGGTGCCGGGGAATATGAGGATGTACCGGGATTCTGTGCATCAGCAACCCTAGAGGAGATAGCAAAACACGGGCATGTGCTGACTCCGGGTAGATATGTCGGGGCAGAAGATGCCGAGGATGACGGGGAACCGTTTGCTGAAAAGATGACCCGGCTGACAAAACAGTTATCCGAGCAGATGGAGGAGGGTGCCCGGCTCGACGAGGAGATACGAAAGAACCTGGGGGCTTTAGGGTACACCGTATGAAAAAACGTTCCACAACCACAATTCCTGCTCCCTCAATGGTCGCTATTTCAGGTAATCCTGGCAGTAATTCATCATATTCTACCCTGTATGCTGATCTCAAATCATATATTGAAAAAACAAGGGTTCAGATCGCCTATGGAATCAATCAGGAGATGGTTCTTTTATACTGGCATGTTGGATACCGGATCAGGCAGGACATTCTGGAGGAACACCGTGCATCATATGGAAAAGAGATTGTCTCGTCACTGAGTAGACAATTATCTGCCGAATATGGGAAAGGGTATAAAAGGGCGAATTTGTTCCATATGATTCGCTTTGCAGAGATCTTTCCGGATGTCCAGATTGTCTCCGCACTGAGTAGACAATTGAGCTGGACCCAAATGAGGACAATCATCTATCTTGATGACCCGTTGAAAAGAGATTTTTATGCCGAGATGTGTCGGATTGAGCGGTGGAGTACCAGAACGCTTCAGGCAAAGATCCAGGGCATGCTCTTTGAGAGGACCGCTCTTTCAAGAAAACCGGAAGAGTTAGCCAGGCAGGAGCTCGAAGCTCTGCGGACAGAGGACCAGATGAGTCCGGACCTGGTCTTTCGGGACCCGTATTTTCTTGATTTCCTCGGGCTTTCTGATACCTACTCTGAAAAGGATATTGAATCGGGTATTATCCGGGAGATCGAGCGGTTCATTCTTGAGATGGGTTCTGATTTCGCGTTTATCGCGAGGCAGAAGAGAATCACCATCGACGCAGAGGATTATTATATTGATCTCCTGTTCTTTCACCGCCGGCTCCGGTGTCTTATTGCGATTGACCTGAAAATGGGGAGGTTTCAGGCCGCTGATAAGGGTCAAATGGAACTCTATCTCCGGTGGCTTGACAAATATGAACGGGTTCCGGGTGAAGAGTCACCGATGGGTCTGATTCTCTGTGCCGGGAAGTCTGATGTCCATGTGGAGCTGCTCGGGCTTTCGGACAGTGGGATACGGGTTGCTGAATACCTGACCGAACTACCGCCGAGGGAGCTCCTTGAGGCGAAACTGAAGAGTGCGATGGAGAGGGCACAGAACCAGTTCGGGAAAGTGGATGAGGATATCGGTATTGATAGAGGTGTACATAAGTGAACTTCTCTGATCTGGTTTGCTCAATCTCCCAATTACATGAAGATCTGACACAACAGGCTGCTAAAGCAGTAAACCGCTCTTTGACGGTGAGAAACTGGCTTATTGGATATTATATCAAAGAGTTTGAACAAAGTGGTTCAGATCGGGCCTCATATGGTGATCATATCCTCCAGGATCTTGCGAGCCATCTCCCCCGGAAGGATGGGTTTTCCTATCGTTCTCTCAAACTCTATCGACAATTTTATATGGCGTATCCCAGCATGAGGCAGACAGTGTTTGCCCAATGTGCAGGTCTTGGAATTGGGCAAACACTGTCTGCCCAATTGACAGGAACGGTTAAGGTCCTGCAAGAGGGATCAGAAGGCAATATTTCGCCTGATTTACTCTTTTTCGATGATCGGTTGATTCAATCTCTTTCATTCAGCCATTTTACCCTCCTGATGCCGATAGACGATCCCCTGAAACGCCGGTTTTACGAGGTGGAGTGTGTCAGGGGGAACTGGTCAGTCAGGGAGCTGAAACGGCAGATTGAAAGTCTATACTTTGAACGATCCGCTCTTTCACACGATAAACAAGCATTATCTGATCATGTTCATGCCGGTGCAATGGCAGATTCACCCCATCTGATCATCCGCGATCCCTATGTGTTCGATTTTCTCGGGATCAAAAGCCAGGAGGTCATGTATGAGTCTGATCTTGAGCAGGCTCTTCTAAGTAAACTTGAGTCATTCCTTCTTGAACTTGGGTACGGGTTCTGTTTTGAGGCCAGGCAGAAACGGATCCTGATCGGTGATGAATACTTCTTTGTGGACCTTGTGTTTTATCACCGGGTGCTGAAGTGTCATGTAGTTATTGAACTGAAGACCGGCGGGTTTTCGCATGAGGCCCTGGGACAGCTGAATACGTATCTGAATTATTTCAAGTCTCATCTGATGACTGATGGGGATAATCCTCCGGTCGGGTTACTTCTGTGTACTACCCAGAATCATGCCCTTGTGCAATATGCCTGTGCCGGGATGGAGAATTCGGTGTTTGTATCGAAGTATCAGGTAGGGCTTCCGGGGACTGAGGAGATCCGGGAGTTTGTGGAGGGAGTGATTCGGGATGAGTGAAATATTACCGATGGATCTGATTCATTGTGCTTGGAGGCCTGAGGAATGTGTTAAACTCTGATCGTGATATGGCGAAATCGAATTGGCATTTTGTTAAAATAGACGAAATTAAATCAAATGATCAAAGTTCAATTGCAATAGGTCCATTTGGTTCTCGGATGACAGCGGATTTATATCGACCTTCTGGAGTCCCAGTTATTCGAGGAACAAATATTTCATCCGCAAAAAGTTTTGAGGGTGATTTTGTTTATATTAGTGAAGAAACAGCAAATGACCTGAAATCTTGTTTGGTTTATCCAGATGATCTTGTTTTCCCCCATAGAGGAGCGATAGGTTTAGTCGGTATAGTACCTAGAGATGGATATTGTAAATATATCCTTTCAAGCAGTTTAATGAAATTGTCATGTAACAAAAAAATTGCAGATCCTTATTTTCTCTTTTATTTCTTCCGTTCACCAATAGGTAAGTATGAACTCTTAAAAAATTCATCAACCGTTGGCACTCCTGGAATTGCAACACCTTTGACATCACTAAAAAACATAGAACTTCATATCCCTCCTCTCCCCACCCAGAAAGCCATCGCCCACATCCTCGGCACCCTCGACGACAAGATCGAACTCAACCGCCGGATGAACGAAACCCTCGAATCCATCGCCGGGGCCATCTTCACGAGCTGGTTCATTGACTTCGATCCGGTCCGGGCCAAGGCCGATGGAAAGCAGCCCGAGGGGATGGATGCGGCAACGGCGGCCCTGTTCCCGAGCGAATTTGAGACGGTGGAGGGGCAGGAGATACCGAAAGGGTGGCAAGTCAAACCATTCATTGACATTATTGAAATATTCGGGGGAGGGACACCTAAAACCTCCAATCCAGATTATTGGAATGGAAATATCCCTTGGTTCTCTGTGGTTGATTCTCCATCAGTACATGATGTGTGGGTTATTGATACTGAAAAAAAGATCACTGAAGATGGCTTAAATAACTCTTCAACTCGATTATTAACGGTCGGAACTACAATAATCACAGCAAGGGGAACCGTTGGAAATCTTGCTCTTGTAGGTAATCCAATGACAATGAATCAATCCTGTTATGGATTGAAACCAAAATCTGATATTGGGCCATATTTTTCTTATTACCAAATAAGATCCCTTATTGATGAACTAAAGCAAAACACCCATGGATCGGTGTTTGATACTATTACACGTGATACATTTTCACATTTTTCAATAATAATCCCAAATAAAAAAATATGTTCTAAATACGAAGAGATAACAAATTTGATTCTGGGGAAAATGAAACAAAACCTCATTGAATCTAAAAATTTATCCTCAATTCGTGACACCCTCCTCCCCAAACTCCTATCCGGAGAACTCCCCATAACTAACCCAGAACAATTCACCGGTGTATCCTGACATGAACCGTAATGATCTCTCGATCCTGCTCCAGGAAGGTGAAGGCTCCATGCTCGAGTACAAGGAATCTCTCTCCTCTGCCTTATCTCGGGAACTCGTAGCCTTCGCAAACACTGCCGGAGGCAAAATCCTTCTCGGAGTACGGGACGATGGATCAGTCCGGGGGATCAAAGACACAAACGATATTAGAGCACGGATTCAGGACATCGCCCGGAACTGTGACCCGCCGGTCAAGATCCTTCTTACCCATATCGACACCGTCACCGTCATCACCGTCCGGGAGAGCTCTGAAAAACCAGTACAGTGCAGCGACGGGTTCTTCTGGCGACAGGGAGCCGTCACTCAGAAACTCACTCGTGAAGAGATCCGGACCTTCTTCCAGAAAGAAGGGGCCATCAGGTTTGATCTCTCTGTATCACCAAAATTCAGGTATCCGGAAGATTTTGACGCTGATAAATTCACGAACTGGCTTTCACAGAGCGGGATATCATCGAATGGGAACCGGGAAGATATCCTTGTCAATATCGAGGCAGCAGAGCGAATAGGTGGAAAACTCCTCTTCCGGAATGCCGGCATCCTCTTCTTTGCAAAAGATCCCCGGAGATTCTTCAACCAGGCCTACATCACCTGCATCCTCTTTCAGGGAACAACCAATGTCCGTATCCTTGACCGGAAAGACTTCGCCGGAGGAGCAGTAGCCGATATCGAGGATAGTCTCCGCTTTATCGAGCGAAATACACGGCTCTCATATAAGATCGAAGGGCTGAAGAGAGAAGAGATCCCTGAGTACCCGATGGCTTCTCTTCGGGAGGCTATCACGAATGCCGTCATGCACCGTGACTGGTTTATTGAAGGAGCAAACGTCTTTGTCCAGATCTTCTCTGACCGGATTGAGATTAGCAGTCCGGGTGGCCTTCCTCCGGGGATGCAGCAGACCGATCTCGGGCATAAAAGTGTCAGGAGAAATCCGATTATCGCTGACCTCTATCACCGGATTGGATTTATCGAGAAGGCCGGGACCGGAATAGAGCGGATGAGGGAAGGTGCACGGGAATCCGGATGTCCGGAACCGGTATTTGATGCAGACGGGTTTTTCACCGTGACCTTCACTCCGATGAAGACTCCAGAAGATGACCGGCACCAGGATGGCACTAAGAAGGCACTAAGTGGGCACCAAGTGGGCACTAAGTGGGCACTAAGTGAGGAGAAGGTGGACCTCCTGATAAATCTTACCAGAGAGAGTACTTTGGTTGAATTAATGGCCGATATGGGAAGAACTGATCGGTCGAAATTCAGGAAAAATGTCCTCCTCCCTCTCATCCAGGATGGACTTATTGAATTGACCATCCCGGACAAACCACGAAGCCAGCATCAACGGTACCGGATCACCCCGGTCGGGAAAAAAGCATTGGAAGAGAATCACCCGTTAATAAAAACAAGGAACAAGAATGAGCCAGGGATTATGTGAATCTGACGTAGAAGAAACAGCACTTGACATCTTTCGTGACCTTGGGTACGAGGTCCTCTATGGGTATGAGGTCGCACCCGGAGAACGGGATCAGATCCGAAACTCGTTTGAAGAATACCTCCTTGAGTCCGGACTCGAAGACGCCATCTTCCGGCTCAACAAAACGCTCCCCCGTGATGCCCATGAAGCAGCACAGAAGATCCTCACCAATCCCGGTCATACCACTCTCATTCAGAATAACAAGACCGTTCATGAGATGCTCTCCGGTGGAATCACGGTCGAATACCGGCGAAAGGATGGCTCAATCGGTGGAGATCAGGTCAGGCTGATTGACTTTGAACACCCGGAGAACAACGAGTTCCTTGTCGTTAACCAGTTCACTATTCAGGAAGGGAAAAACCACCGAAGGCCTGATATCGTCCTCTTCATCAACGGGATTCCGGTCATCATCTTTGAACTCAAAAACCCCACCGATGAACGGGCTACCCTGACCATTGCCCATAACCAGCTCCAGACCTACATGCAGGAGATCCCCTCATTCTTTTCATACAATACCATGGCGGTCATCTCCGACGGAATACAGACTAGGATTGGAACCCTCTCCGCATCACTCGAGCGGTTCTCCCGGTGGAGAACAATTGACGGAGCACAGGAAGCCCCGAATCATATCCCCGAGATTGAAGTTCTGATCCGGGGTGTCTGTGACAAGAAGCGGCTTCTTGACCTTATCCGGTTCTTCATCGTTTTTGAAGAGGATGAACGGGGAAACGCCATCAAGAAACTGGCCGGATACCACCAGTATCATGCCGTAAACCTCGCCGTCATATCTACAGAAACTGCAATCAGCGACGCCGGAGATCGCCGGTGCGGAGTCGTCTGGCACACCCAGGGGTCGGGAAAAAGTCTCACCATGGTCTTTTACTCCGGAAAGATCATCCAGACTCCATCACTCCAGAACCCGACGATCCTGGTCATTACCGACCGGAATGACCTTGACGATCAACTCTTCGGAACCTTCTCCCGGTGCAGAAAACTCCTCCGGCAGACCCCCATCCAGGCAGAGGGCCGCGACCATCTGAAGACATTGCTCAGTGTCGCATCTGGTGGTGTCGTCTTCACCACCATTCAGAAGTTCTTCCCCGAAGATGAGAACAAGGAGACCTATCCCCTCCTTTCTGACCGGAAGAATATCATTGTCATCGCAGATGAGGCTCACCGGAGCCAGTACGGGATGCATGGGAAGGTAAGCAAAAAAGGAGAGATAAGTTACGGATTTGCAAAGTATATCCGTGACGCCCTCCCAAACGCCTCATTTATCGGCTTTACCGGGACACCCATTGATCTTCAGGATAAAGTCACCAGAAACGTCTTTGGTGAATACATCAGCGTCTATGATATCCAGCAGGCCATCAAGGACAAGGCAACCGTTCCTATCTATTACGAAAGCCGTATCGTCGATATCAGGATGAATGAGCAGATAAAACCGCTCATTGACCAGGAGTTTGAAGAAGTCACTGAGAACGAAGAAGTCATCAGAAAAGAGAAACTCCGGACAAAATGGGCTGCCCTTGAGGCCATCGTCGGAGATGAGAAACGAATCAATGAGGTTGCTGATGATCTCATCCGCCACTTTAAGCAGCGGTCAGATGCCATCGAAGGGAAAGCGATGATCGTCTGCATGAGCAGGCGGATCTGTGTGGAGCTCTACAAAGCACTGGTTGAGAGGCAACCTGATTGGGATTCTCATTCAGACAATGAGGGGTTCCTGAAGGTGGTCATGACCGGTTCAGCAGGCGATGAGAAAGATTTCCAGAAACACATCAGACCCAAATCAGGTCGTGAACTCCTCGCCAAACGGTTCAAGGATCCGGAAGATCCGTTCAAAATCGCTATTGTCCGTGATATGTGGCTGACCGGATTTGATGTTCCCTGTCTGCATACTATGTATATCGACAAGCCCATGAAGGGCCATACTCTTATGCAGGCAATCGCCAGGGTAAACCGGGTATGGAGAGATAAGCCTGGTGGACTTATTGTTGATTACATCGGTCTTGCCGAAGAACTGAAAAAAGCCCTGGTCACCTACACGGAGAGTAAAGGCAAAGGGGATCCCGTATTTGACCAGGAGAGGATAGTCGATAAGATGATGGAGAAGTACGAGGTCTGTTGTCATCTCTTCCATGGATTTGACTGGTCAGGCTGGCGGGGAGCTCCGGCAGCAACTCGTCTCTCCATCCTTCAGGCAGGATTTAACTATGTCCTTGATGATCCTGAACGGAAATCAGACTTCATGCAGCATGTGCTTGAACTCTCCCAGGCATTTGCCCTTGCTCTCCCCCATGAAAAAGCCATTGAGATCCGGGAAGATGTCGCGTATTTCCAGGCCGTTCGGGCACAAATCATAAAGACATCAGAAGGAGCAGGAAAATCAGAGTATGAACTGAATCTGGCGGTAAAGCAGATCGTCTCAAAGTCCATTGTTCCCCTTGGTATCGTCGATATCTTCAAGGAGATGGGAAAGGATGTGGGAGATATCTCAGTCCTCTCCGAAGAGTTCCTAAATGACCTCCTGAAATACAAAAATCAGAATGTGGCAATTGCTGCCATGACCCGGCTGCTGAATGATCAGATCCGGGCACGAACCCGGAAAAACACAACCGAAGCAAGAAAATTCTCCGAGATGCTTGAGCAGACGATAAACAAGTACAATAACCGGAAGGTCACGACTCAGGAGATCTTAAAAGAACTTGCGCAGATTGCACGGGAGATCAGGGAGGCTCAGCAGAGAGGAGAGGATCTGGGACTTACCGAGGCAGAACTTGCATTTTACGATGCACTCGGTGTGAATGACAGTGCGGTGGTGATTCTCGGTGATGACATACTCAAAAAGATAGCCCAGGACCTGGTAAAGACCATCAGGGAGAATGTTACGATCGACTGGTCATTACGTGAATCGGTTCGGGCAAAGATGCGGGTTGCGATAAAGAGAATCCTCCGGGTGAACGGGTATCCTCCGGACAAACAGGAGAATGCTATTCAGACGGTGATGCAACAGGCGGAGTTACTCTGTTCGGCAGTTGCTGGATGAGATAACATCAACCAGTGTTGAAATAATTATATCAATTATTTGCCTTCGAAGAACTGAGAATAATTCTTCGTTCTCTATTCCAGATATGCCTCAATTGCTTCTTTGGCATTATCTGTAGCTTCTTCAATTGTTTTTCCCTGTGTGATGCAACCAGGAAGCCCCGGTACGGTTACAACAAACCATCCATCCTCTCCTGGTTCTATGATTATGTTGAATTTTTGGAACATTCCTCTTCTCACTCATTCCTTATCCATTGTGTAAATGGTTATTGAGAACTGAAGATCATCAAAAACCAGTACCCCAAAAAATCCATAAATTGCCCTTAATCCACGAATTATGAAAGAACACGCTCATTCAACAACAAACCCTCCGCATACGGCTACCATCCACCCCTTTATTACCTTAGAAAATAACTGATACCATTATGAAAGCGCTTCTGGTTGCTTTACTCCTCTGTTTGCTGGCCATCCCTGCTGCCGTCTTTTCATCGGAGCAGGAGCAATCTCCCACCGGAACACCGACTGATCTCCCTCTCATCGCCACCTTTGAGGACGGACAGCGGTATGAGGCTGGTCTCTATCCGGTCATTGTCCTCACCGGTTCGTATCGTGAGATGGGACGTCAGTATGGCGGTCTTATGAAAACAGAACTGACTGAAGAATACGCATTCCTCATGAACACTATCACAAGCCAGGGATTGACAAAAGAAGAGATCATGAAGGATGCCAGAATGGTTCCCGCATATTATCCCGAGCGGGTAAAGGAGATCTTTACTGGTATGGCAGAGACATCCGGACTAACCTATGATGATATCGCATTCCTCTATTACGGGCCAATCTTCCTGTTATTAGCCTCTTCAAACCCACAGCCCGTTCCTGCCTCCTGTTCATACCTTGCTGCCTGGGGCGATTACACAACCGATGGTTCCCCGGTAGTCTCCCGCAACTGGGATCTTGCTGATTCTATAATGCCGCTCACAGAATGGTATGTCCTTGCCATATACCGCCCCACGGATGGCAGCAACAGCATTGCGACCTGGAGCCCTGCCGGAGCACGACCAGAGACCTTCATGAACAACAAAGGACTCTTCATTGCTGATGATAACTGTGGCCGGGAAGATAATGCCCCCGAGACCAGACCGGAATTCATCACGGAATATTATCGGTTCATGCTCGATTACTCTGACCTGAATGCCCTGGAGGCTGCAATAAACGGAACTGCCCCTGATGTTGGCTGGATTGTGGATGTTGCAGGGCCGGACGAGGCATTTGTGCTCGAAAAGTCCACGGACCGGACGGTAAAGAGGACCGGTGACGGAGTTATTGCAGCTGCAAACCATTTTGTTGATCCATCCTGGACCCTCCCAGAGCCCCCTGAACACTCACTCTCCCGGTATAACAACCTCCTCCGCCAGGCAGAAGAGGCGAAGGGAATGATCGATGCAGAGAAGATGATGGAGATCCGTGACGTCTGTATCGAGGATGGAGGATCAAAGTTCTGTCATTCTGACCTCGGAGGCGGGAAGTACTCAAGCAACCATCAGGTTGTCTTCGAGCCACAGAACCAGACGCTCTGGATGAATGTCATGGACAAGGAGTGGCAGAAGGTTGATCTGGCCCCCTTATTCGGGAATGAGGCGTCATAAGGCAGCCTTATTGCGACGAAAGGAAGATGCCGGAATCTCTACCGGTCACCTGTTTTTTATCACAATCAGCGACTTTTTTTCGCAAAAAAGTTGGTTATTGTCTGGTGACCGAGATATTCGAATAGGAATATAACAAGGCCATTGGATTTTCAGTGCAGGTATCACAGACCAGTTTCGGGACCTGAACCCATCCAAATGGAGGGATGACAGCATCGCCACCTGATGCGGGATCTGCCGGAATGCCGGATACAAAAACTACAATGAGGATGAATACCGTGAGAATAAGGAAGATTGCTCTTCCCTGGATAATCCGTTTCATTGTTCACCTGGATACATAGAATATGATACGACGGTGTTTTCAGATAATAAAATCACCGATATCTCTCATAGCCCTAAAAAAGATGTATGATTATAGGATAATGCAAAATTTTCTGAAGTAATTCAGAAATTTTGCTTATTCCTATGAAGTGCAATTCGAATGCACGTCTTGGAATAACCTTTTTCCCACCGATTATTCCAATACGTTTTGTTGGGCACTATAAGGATAATTCGAATTTCAGCCCGGCTATAGATCCGGTACTCAGAAAGTTTCTCTGTGGTAATGTCCAGGATCTCCACTCACTCATTCGTTTCCACGATGCGGTATTCACTCTCCGGTACCGTAATTTCAAAACGAATCCCCGCATCTGGTTCTCCGGTCTCCTGCAGTGATATGTCCGTTATTGAGAGTATCTCCCGGGCAAGAAAGAGGCTGGTCCCGCTTTTTCCCAAATATTCCCATTTGAAAACCTGCTCCTTCTCGTTAGCCGGTATTCCCTGACCATCAGATTCAATGATGATGGTAATGGTGTCTGCGTTCTTTTGACACGAAAGCCCGATTCTGGTAACCTGATCCCCTTGCCTAACGATCGCATCCATGATTGCCAAAAATGCATCCTCAAGCAGGGGATCTGCAAATATTTCGATATCAGGCAGATCTATTCTCCTTGAGATATGTGAAAGATCAAGATGGGATATGGCACTGAGAAGAACATATTCAAAATTCTGCCATCGTGGCTGATTGATCCCGAGATTCTGATATTTCTCTGAAAAGGAGAGGTTGTCCTGAACCGATTGTAAAATCTTCTCTTCCTTCTCGAAAATTATCTTTGCTTCATCAAAGGATTCAGATTCCTTTGAAATCTGGATAAACCCTGCCAGGTTAAAGAATGCATTCCTGATATCCTGGCCGATGAGTGTATGGAGGAGGTTTAGTTTTTTACGAGCCTGAATGAGTGCACTTTCACTTTTTCTCAGTTGATAAAAGTTATCTTTCAGTTCTTCATCCATCGCGGTAAGCTGGTCATATGCAGCTCGTAACTCTTCATTTTTCCGAACCAGTTCCTCGTTCTGTCTGGCAAGTTCAGCCGTCTTCCGTCTTACCTCACGCCGGAGAAGATAACTCATCATAACAAAGAGAGAGGCAAGGCTGGCAACTCCTCCAAGAATCCACCAGAGAAAAGCAGGTATTATCTCTTCGGCTGTAATGCTATACCATCTCTGCATTGACATGCTGTAGATGGAGGATGGATTCTTCTTGCTTTCTGCAATATAGGGATCGATCGCCCTGAGAAGATCCTGGTTCCTCCCCTTTAATGCCGCAAACCCAAACTGTGCCGGGTTAAACATGACCGGGGTTGTGGTAAGCCCGTATTCCTTCACCTCCTCCTGACCTGCAGAGTTATACATCACAAGGGCATCAGCTTCTCCTTCTGAAACAGCGGTAAAAATATCGGCCGGTGTGTCCTTCTCCAGATATATGGCAGTTACTCCGAATTTTTCTGCATAGTCCCGAAGTCCCACCCCACTGGATGCTCCCCTGACCATTGCGACTCGTTTACCTTCCAGATCAAGGATGGTATTGATGCCAGAATCAGGGCGTGCATAGACCTGTGACCAGATCGAGAGGACCGATTCGTTCGTGAAATCATAGAGGATCAAACATTCCGGCGTGACCGTCACCGCAGGCATGAGATCGACATCACCCCGTGACAGGCGATCCCAGCTCTCAGAGAGTGTACCACTTACCCAGATGACATTCCAACCTTCTTTTTTAGCCAGATCCTCGATAAGGTCGACAAAAACCCGGCCGGGTTTCCCTGCTCATCGGTGAACAGGGAGGGCCTGAGCTCAGTCAGAGCTACTCTGACATCTCGAGCACCAAGAGCAGGAGAGCAGCATACTGCCATGATGCACAGGAGAGCCAGAAGTATCAATGCCCACCGCGGAGGTCTTTTCCTGGTTTTGGAATGGAAAATCGGAATCATATGCGTCAGACTGGGACTTTGGAGTCGGACTGTGATGATACTTTAATTCGGCTCTGAAAGTTTAATTGTTTGGGCGGGTAGTAATTGTTTGCACATGTCTGACATACCAAATGGGAGAATAACGTTCTGTCAGGCGTTGCAGCCATATATTCAGGAATGATTGAATGAGGGCTCTCACACAATGATGAGCAAAAGAGATCCTGCTCCCACACCAGAAAAATTAAAGATTTACCCGCTTCAGTCTTGTTCTCTGGTCTTTGATATCTTTCTCAATATCTTTCCTCTTCTCCTCATCCTTCTCTACGGTTATCCTTACCACGTCTCCTTCATTCATTCCCTGAAAGAGTGAACAGGGGAGATGGATCTCCCGATTTGGCTTGGTATGGGTGACCAGTACCAATACATCATCCTCAACCCGGTCAACAATCGCCAGGACCATATTAGACGAACCAGTATTTTTCTCCATCAGTCCTCAAAACAATCGTTCCTTCTTCATCAGTCCTGAATACCTGTACCCCGGCCTTTTTCAGGGCATTGATCGTGGAAGGGGCCGGATAATGATACTCATTGTCTATGCCCAGCGAGATGATTGCACAGTCAGGAATATCTCCGTTCAGGATGGCACGGGTCGCAGATCCCTTGGAGCCATGATGTGCAAGTTTCACGATATCACATGAAGCATCACAACTCTCACAATCCCCGGTGAAGAAGATCCTGACCTCTCCGTAGGTAAGAAGAAGGGCAAGTGAGTCCTCATTCAAATCACCGGTGAGCTCATCCGGAGAGGTAACAAGAATGGTGATATCATCGGTGAAGGGAATTGTATCACCCTTTTTCGCGGTTGCATATGGGATCTGTTTTTTTATCAGGGCTTTTTCCAGAGTACGGTAGGCCGGGGTGGTATGGGTCGCTCCATTATCCACATAGAGACTGACCGGTAGCGCTTGCAGAATATCGCTCATTCCCCCGATATGGTCAGTATGCGGATGAGTGGAGACCAGAACGTCCAGACGAGTAACTCCCTGATACTGAAGATAAGAGAGAATGTCAGGGCCAGCATCCATATCCCCTGCATCGATAAGCATGGTATGGCCATTATGCCTGATAAGCGTAGCATCACCCTGACCAACATCAAGGAAATGAACTGAAAGGGAAGAGACTGGTGAAATTATGAGTATCAGGGAAAAAATTACGAAAATTCTGGTATGGTTCATCTACAGGTATCCGTTTGAGAGCATGAACACGATATCTGACAGGCAGTTATAATAATATTTCAACGTTCCGGCCTCTTTTTGATGAGAGGCAGCACATCACTATAGCTGCAGACCGGAATCCTGACCTTTCCGTCAGCAGTGACCGTGATCCCCCATATTTCGGCCATTTTTCTGACTCGTTCAGGATCTATCTGTTTTTCAATCATGTCAATCTCCCGGAACGATGAACATTCATCCATACTCTATTCAGAATGATATGTTTGCAGTTTCAAAAAATCTGCCGGTTTATTGTGCCCGGCAAAAAATTTTGGAACAATAAATAAAAAAACCGTGGTTATTTCAAAGCCCCCGCTCTGAATGCAATGTATTGTTTAAGACAAGTGCGACAAGAAGCAGTAAATCGGATTGCTAACCGGGTTTAAAACCGGAAACGCCACCCAATCCATTCTGGGCGTCCCTACCTGCACGTGCGTGTTTAGCAATGAACGGGTGCGAAGCTGCAGGAACAACGTGGTGATTCCCATAGTCTCATTGGGATAAACTGCAAGGGAAAGGTATCATGGACAAACAGACGTTGAACCGCTGCAGGATCGTTAACTAAAGCAGGAGGAAAGAGATTTGCCCCTGTCCCCATTGAGGGAGAATCACGGTATCAGTAGCTTTGATTATGCTGATACGAATGGACGAAGCTGATTCCGGTCTATGGGCGGGTCCTAAAATACCACAATTATCCGACTTATTGAACTTGGAA
>Ga0208825_1001672_pt1 | contig 16124 bp, 5 predicted proteins | sample AD_UKC113_MetaG_FD_184450 | JGI IMG/M metagenome (GOLD analysis project Ga0208825, IMG submission 184450) | Active sludge microbial communities of municipal wastewater-treating anaerobic digesters from Hong Kong - AD_UKC113_MetaG (SPAdes)... | ecosystem: Engineered > Bioreactor > Anaerobic >...
GATTCCGGTGGCACGCCAAAAAGAACCATCGCTCCCATGGTGGTGCGAAGATAAGCACCGCTATCGCCCTTAAGTTTCATCAGGTTGCGCGTCACCTTGTAGAGGAAAAGCCGCGAGGCATCGACATGACGCCCGAAGGAACGCCGCTCATAATATTCAATCAGCCCAACGCCGGCATGAGCGGTACACGAGCCAAGGTTCGCCTGGTCTTCAACCGGCGAGCAGTAGGAACGAAGGTCAACGGAGGGCGGAAGGTCGGAGGCCACGAAGGTCCGGCTGAAGGCCAACGGGGCATTTCTGTCTTTGCTATGACGCCCTGCCTTTATTTTTTCTGACTTTATTCCTTCGACGATAATCCCATCTATCTCCGGATGCGTCTCGCTGTAATCCCGAAAATCCGGTGGATCAGGCAGCCATCCCATACCCCGCCTGGAATTGCAATTGGCCGGCGATCCTGATTTTTCTTCTCTGGCTGACATTGGCATTAAATTGTTTCTCCCTTCATTTCTTCATTCCTTTATTTACCCCTTCCTGAGGGCTGATTTTTTGGCTTCTGACTTTTCTAATTTGGCTTTTTGAATTTGCCCTTTTTGCTTATCTTATTTATTATCAAGGCGATGGGCGAAAGTCAAAAAAAAGGCTACCGCCGATGCAGGCTCGAGGCCGCTTTTGAAGAGACCGCGCTCTGTCTGGCGCATAAATTTATAGTTCTATCCGCTCTAACTTCAAAGCGGGTTTAAATCAGGTTTAATAACTGAATTTATTTTTGCCGAAGGCAGCCCTGGTGCCTTTGGTTTGCTTTTAGCTCCCATGGCCTCGCCATTGCCAACATTAGCATTTCCTGTAGCCCCATTTGACATAAGGAAGTCCTGCCCCGAAACTCGTCCTGGATATTCCGCTCCTTTCTTTTAGTTGCTTACCCTGTTCCACCCTTCAAATGGAGCATATTTGATATTTACAAAAATGGTGTTTTTTTGTCAAGACCTTAAAGTAAAAAGTTTTATATAAAATTAGAGATAGAAAACAGTATCCACCTTATTTTGTTGAGATAGAGACAATTGTGACGGTATTTATATCTATTTCTTTACATAGAATAAAGGGCATTCAAGATAAGTTTAAATGCACCTGAGGTCCAACCTCTATAATTCACTCTTGTACCATAAATGATTACCTTTCCCTCTTTATATTTGTAGCTAAGGATAAGCTTAGAACCATTCAGATGTTCTGAGCCTTTTAGATATCCACTCAACAGATGATTTCCTTCTGCTCCAAATCCAGCCACGATTTCTTGCTGTATCCATGGCACCTTAGGTTGAGAGACTCTAAAAGCAAGGCCGCTTTGGAACATTACAGAGGCCAGTTCTGGCATTCCCCAAGATAGACAGCTAGAATTATCAATTTCGATTCTTAGAAGGGACCCTGGACAAAAGAAAACCTCTTTATTCAATCCCGAAATGACATTTTCCAGAGGTAATTTGAAGTCCTGCATAGCTAATTCTGATGATGATTCCATTAATATCACCTGTCCACCCTCTTCAACAAACTTTATCAGGTTTCTGACACCATCTGCACCAATACCCCCCCTGAACTCAGGAGGATAACGAGAGGCCCGACTAAAGGACCCATCAACTATATATGAACGTCTTAGATCGGGAATAATTATGGTGTCGAACTCCTCCAGTCTCGAAGCAGATCGAAAATCACTGTTATGGAGAACAGTGAATGGAAATCCAAATTTATCAAGCAGCCATCGCATCCAACCTTCGTCTGAAACAGGATAATAAGATTGATATATCCCGATCCTGTTCAGTTTGATTCTTTTCACTGGATCCTCTGAAGTCAACTTTGCGCTGACAACGGGAACAGCTGTACCTAAAATTGCTGCCCTGATATCACTATGACTAATTGCTGTTGCCGGCACGATAAAGTCACCCTGTTTAAAGTGGCCATCATGTGTGATCCGGAACACCTCTCTTCCTTGCTTTAACAGCCGGTTGGCAACCAGCCAACTCTGATTCAATCGTCCAGACAGGAGATAGGCATTGCCCTTTCCAAGCTGACCGGTTGGAGGAAGAGTGGCACTGGAAATTTTCTCCAGGACCTCAGGGTGCACCGGCGTTCCGATTTCCTCACATCGTACTCCCATCATTATCGGTATAGTCGAGGCAGCCACATCATAGGGACCTATAATTTCCTTACTGGCGTCATCACGAATTTCTGGATAAGACTGAGGTTTTAGCATAGCCAGTATAAAGGGGCGATAGGGTTGATCAAGGGGAATGATCCAGGTATCCTCTGGATACAATCTGGACTCAAGGGTAACGGGTTTCTTTAATTTGTATACCCGAATCCCATGGTCAATCATTTTATCGACAAATGCTGCTGCCTCTGAGAGGTCCCACTGATCTTGCGGAATGGCAAATGCGAAAGGCGGTACTTTTTTGCCGTTCTGGATGTTCTCCGAATTCTCGAGAAGATAATTTAGGAGTATTGTTTTCTTATTCTGAGCACAAAATTCCAGAAGAGACTGAACAGCAATATTTTGGTATTCTATTATATCATTGAATTTCCACCAGCCACCTGACCAGGGATCTGGATAATTAACACGTTTTTTGTGATCGGGCAGACCTTTGCCTCTTCCTCTCAAATCGTCAGGTGCGATGTATATCGGAGAGGCTAATCTAGTAGAAGCACATTCTATAAGAAGGCCGATGATGTTCTTGAAAAGGACAGTATTGCTGCACCCTGCCGGCCAATATGAATCGAATAGAAACCGGTTACCTATACCTGATTTACCTTTTTCCTGAAGACGGAGTGCTATAAAAGACCCCGCTAGTTCCAACTCCCTCATCAATAGAGGCGACAGACACGGATGAAGCGGGTCTGTGGCAGGAGGAATAAACATACGCGGCCCCGAAGAATCCATTTCATGCAGATCTAAAAAGACCTGAGGCAAATATTTTTGACAAATTATACTGTTTATTATTTTGGATTCATTCAAGTTGAGCATGAAGAAATCTCGATTGTTATCGTGGCCAGCGTAATGATGGTAGAGAAAAGGTACTCTGGATTCCTCAAACTCAGTACCGAGGTATTTTTGATACCATCGAGTGACTGAAATGTTGCCATCCGGATTGACAGAAGGGACTATCATCAAAATCACTTTGTCCAGAATATCCAGCCAGAGAGGATCATTGGTGGTAGCCAGGTTATGAGCAAGTATCATAACCATTTGGCTGGAGGCTATTTCAGCAGAATGAAGGTTGGCCGTAACAAGCAGGAAAACCTTAGCCTCATCTAACTCTGCTAAGAATGATGCATCAGAAAGAGCTTTGCCATCAGCGATGCTGGATATCTGTTTGTTCAGAGCCAGATGGGAATCCAATTTTGCCAGGTTATCTTCCGATGAAACAAAGATGAGCTTTATTCTATTGCCCAAAGTGCTGGCGCCCTGGTCGGTGACTTTGATCCGGGCGGAATAATGGTCGAGATAATTGAAGTATTCAACAATTTCGGAATAAGGGATCAAGACCTTGTCGGAGCCGATTTGTTGACCAAAATATATTTCCGGACTCTTGAGCTCTTCAGCCTGAACAAAGGTCAGAGCAAGCAAAGTAGTGAGAAACCGAAAAACCTTTTTCATAGCCTTTCCTCTTCAGCTTTTAGAAACAAGCTCCGATAACTTTGGTAATGATTTCAAGGGAGTTCTACATGCTTCAAGTATCAGAACTTAAAACGGGCACCAAATCTTATAATCCTCGGGTCGTAGATGGCTGTTGCTTGTTCGAAAACGAGAGAGGGACTACTGGACACCTCCTGAACTGAGGTAGGCGTGTTAATGTTGAAAGCATTGAAGATATCGATCATTAACTCAATCTGGCCAACTTTGCCCAACTGGAAGGACTTGTCTAACCTCAGGTCCAACATATAGAGGTCAGGACAGGCCCTTGTGCCGCGTTCTTCAGCCAGAATGGTTACACTGCCTTGAGCAAGGTCTAGCCCCAGATGACTGCTGGTTATGCTCCGGGCATAACGCTTTCCAGAGAGAAATCTAAAGTAACTACCGAAGTTAATTCCCCATGGGCCATGATAAACCGCTTGAACCTTAAATTGATGCCGCCTTTCTTCCGGAAACCTCCCGTAGCGGTTAATGTGATAGTTGGGATTGTTGAAATAGGCGCGTCCTGACCAGTCATCGACTGTCGAGGTGTCAATGAGACCACGCGAATAGGCCCAGACATAAGAAGCATTCAACTGCCACCCGTGTGAGTAACGCTTTGTCAGGTCAATCTCAAATCCATCGTAATCTCGCTGAGCGCCCGGGGGATTGGTTACAACAGAATCGCCAGGAGCCGTAAGATCAGTCTGTTCATAAAAGGTTACCGTTTGGCCGTCGTATGGATCTACTACTGTCACAGGGCTGAAAATTGTCCAGATCAGCTCGCCCCGTTCCATAAGCGCCTCATAATCAAGACGGTGTATAAAAACATCCTCAACCAAGTTTCTATCCCATTTTCTTATGTAGCGGAAGCCAAGGCTGAGGTCGGTGATAAGTTCTCTCTCAATTCCTATGGTCAATTCGTCTAAATAAGGAGATTTAATATTAGGATCTATGGAGGCTACAGAGCCACCGCTGACATTGTATGGATCGCCTCTAAGCGTCCAGTCGGCGTTGAGTCTTTGACGCCATTGGAGATCGCTATTAGGATTTACAGTCACGAACCACTGCATGACATTAGCCATATAATAGCGCCCAAGACTTGCCTTTACTATTGTCTTTCCATTACCACTGATGTCATAGGTAAGTCCGAACCTGGGAGCCAGAGTGTTCCAGATTATTGGTTTGAATGTTTCAGCTACTACAGGATAATAGGTTATTCCGTTTAAGGTAACCGGATCTCTTTCTTCGCCCTGTTTGGGGATAATTCCTTCCTGGTGGTCGAAACGCAAGCCGATATTTAGGTTGAGCCTTTTATTAATCGTCCATTTGTCCTGGATGAAACCACCGAGTAAAAGTTTTTTATCTCTCCGAATATAACTTTCCTGATGTTCTACGTAGCTCGGGATTCCATTTGTTAGGTTTATGTTTGGTCCGAGATTAATTCTCGGATCACGATGATAGGAACGATCCCTTTTGTCCCAGGAATATTCAACTTCAGCACCAGCCTTGAGTTCATGATTCCCCCAAAAGTCATCAATGAAATAGGTTCCGTTCATTACAAATTGCCAGCGTTTCTTAGTGTGAATCTCATCGTAACCATAGCCCTGGGAATAGAGCCTGGTACTGGTTTCATATAGCCTTGGCAGTCCGGTCTTACTCAACATCTTCTGGGTGTAGTCAACGAAGGCAGCTTTAGTTTCGACGATAAAATTCTTTCCAAAAAAACTTGTTAACTGGAAATTAATGGTATGGGTCGGAATCGATTGATTGCGGGTGGCATCTTCGCTTCGCTGCCAGCTTGCCCCATCATGATCGGACCGTTCATTAGAATGGTTATAGGAGAGAACCAAGGTGTGTTGCGGCTTTAACTGGAAGGTCAGCTTACCGTATATAAAGGGTTTAGAAAGGTCAACTGGTGTGTTTACAGGCTGTTTCTCCCATGGGTATCCCAGCACGAAAGAATCCGACGCATAGTAAGTGAGGTTGCCAAAAAACCAGATTTTGTTTTTTATAATAGGACCACCCAGGTTAAATCCTCCATCAACTTCATAATCGAATCCACTCTCCTGGCCTTCAAAGGGTGTCCCTTTTGTATTATCTGATTGGAGCGACTTGTTACGAAAATACAACAATCCTGAGCCGCTAAATTCATTTCCGCCGGACTTGGTGATTACATTGATAACCGAACCCCTCACGCTGCCATATTCTGCCTGAAGCCCACCGGTCTGAACTGAAACTTCTTCCATTATATCCATGCTCAAGCCGACATTAAGCGTTCCAAGAACTGGGTCATTAATATTTACACCATCGAGATTATAAGCGTTATCACGTTGAGCGCTACCATGGGTGGCCCTACCAACTACTCCAGGAACCATCTCAAGAACATTTACGAGATCGCGGGACGCAGGGACATCTTCGATAAGTTCTTTAGATACAATATGGGATAGACCAGCTTGTACCCTGTCCACGGTCGGCGCTTGACCTATAACCAGGACTTCTTCTTTTATTACATCCATGTCTAGGTTTGCGTCCAGAGTTGTCACTATGCCTGCGCTGATTTTAATTCCTTCTCTAATTAAAGCGGAAAAACCATCAAGCCTGAAGGTTACGGTGTAGAGACCTGGCGGTAGAGCTGGGAACCGGTAAAATCCCCTCTCATTTGTTATCTGCGTCATTGATGGCGTTATCAAAGAGGGTGATTTGATAGTTACCTGGGCCCCGGGTAGAGGTGCTCCGTCCCTATCTAATACGCTCCCTCTCAAAGAGCCAGTCAGAGTGATCTGGGCAGAAGCAATTCCACAAATCAAGAAAAACAAAAGTAAAAAGACAGGCAATCGAGAATTTTCTTTAAGCATCATTTCAAAAAACCTCCGTCCAAAAGTTTAATTCTATGGTATAAATTAAAGGATCAAGCTCTCTGAATCGTCTGAATTCCGGATTTCAGACCCATAAATATTGTTGAGTAGATATGGCTAAAGACAATTTTTTTCTCACCAGAATGGATTTAATTGTTAATTTTATGATTTCTTTTTCGATTCCATCCGCAAGAATTGGGAAGGGGTACAACCAGCATGCTTCTTGAAAGCTTGATTAAAGACCGATTTTGAGTTAAAACCCGCGTCCAGAGCTACAACCAAGAGTTTATTCTTGCGATATCGGGGATCGAGAATCAATTTCTGAGCTTCAATGATTCTGTAGGTATTTATAAAACTATTAAAATTCTGTTTGAACTGTTCGTTTAAAACTTGAGAAAGTTGTTTTCGCGGTATATGCATAATGGCGGCCAACTTTTCAACGGTTAATTCAGAGTCAAGATAAATCCGGTCCACCTCCATAAGCTCAATCAGCCGGCTGGCTATCGTCCGTGCTTCTGCTTCCGAAAGTTTCGAGTTTTTATATCTTCCGGCTCTGCCCTTTCTGATAGTTATCAATAAATAGCGTTTCAATACCAGGACGGTGGCCGCTATTCCAGGGAAGAATATGGCGAGAAAAACCGGATTTTGGTATGGAGGCCTTCTATATCTGAACTCAATCGAAGCGCCCTGTTCGTTCCAGACACCGTCGCTGTTGGAAGCTTTAACCAGAAAGGTATAATGACCCGGTGGCAGATTTGAATAGCTTGCTGTTCTTAACTTAGGTTCTGGAGATCGTATCCAGTCCTTGTCTAGTCCTTCTAATTTATATGCAAATCCGATCTTTTTTGGAGAAGCAAAACTCAGTGCCGTGAAACTTATAGTTAGATTCCTGACTTTTGGCGAGAGAAGTATATTATTCATATCATTGACCGGCCTTCCATCTATGATGATTCCCTCGATAACAACAGGGGGGAGAAAAGGATTTTTATATATATGCAAAGGATCTATATGAACAAGACCTTTTACTGTTGCGAAAAGTAAATGATCATCCTGGGTCTTCCAGGCTGATGGCTGAACCATGCCGTTACATTCATTGCTCGGCAAGCCATCTGATATATCATAATTGATTGTATCTAAAACAGAGATGCTACCTTTTGCGAGGTTTTCTAAAGACGCCTTTGGCAAGGAAAATATTCCCTGGCTGCAGCTAATCCAGAGGTTCGATCTGCTATCCTCAAGTATGCAGTATATGTAATCATTATAAAGCCCATGCTTGGTGGTGAAAGCCGCTACTTGTCCATCCTTTATCATCTTTATCCCATTGCCGTATGTCCCTATCCACAAGGTCCCCTCGCCGTCTTCATAAATGTCCAGCACAGTGTCCTGCTCAAAAGACTTCTTGCCAGGAAAATCAATTGAAGTCCCCTGATAAAAGCAGGCTAAGCCTTTGTGTGTACCAACCCATAATTTGCCATCTAAAGTCTCATAAAGGTCGAAAATTATCTTGTTGGGCAGTTTGGAGTTCAGAGGATAGGGACGAATCATTCTATCACTGATTAAATCCAGGCCTCCTCCATATGTGCCTACCAGGAGATTTCCATTTCGATCTTCACATAACACATTTATTAGGTTGCTGCTCAACCCGTTTTTTTCGGTAAAAGATTCCCATTTCCCATCCTTTCCTCTGCTCAATCCTCCATTAGTTCCCACCCAGATAAATCCGTTTCTATCCTGATAAATAGTACGGATAAAATTGCTAGGTAATCCATCTTGGTTTCGGAAGGTTGACACATTTTTTCCTGTGATCTCTGCCAGCCCATCGTTTGTTCCAACCCAGAGGTTTCTTTCTCTATCTTCTATTACCGATCTTATAAAATCGTGGGGTAAACCATCGGCTGTTGTATAGGTCATAAACTTACTTCGTCTTAACTGAACTAAACCACCTCCCTTAGTCCCAACCCAGAGATTTCCCTCAGTATCTTCATACAAAACCCAGATAAATTTTGAAGGCAGCTCTTGAGCTGATTCTAACTCCAAGAACTTTCCATCAGAAAATCTTTTCAGGCCATTACCGTTGGTTCCTATCCAGATCGCCCCGCTATTGTCTTCAATAATTGCCCTAATCATTTCATTTGAGGAGCCGGATTCTTTAGAAAACGATAGGAATTTCCCGTCTTTATAGCCAGTTAATCCTCCTCCATATGTGCCAATCCAAAGAGTTTCATTTCTATCCAAATACATACAGCGAATTGTGTTGCTGGCCAATCCATCTTTGGTTGAGTAATTAATAAAAGCGTTGTCTTTAAAACTGCTAACTCCACCGCCGTAGGTGCCTATCCAGATTATTCCTTTATGGTCTTCTGCCAGGCAGGTGATAATATTGTTCGGCAGTCCATCAGCTTCAATAAATCTGGAGAGCTGCCCCCCATAAAATCTAAATAAGCCAGTCTTTGTCCCTATCCATAGTGCCCCGCTACTATCTCTTAAAAGCTTGCCCGTTACCTTAGGATCCAATCCGAGTTCCTGGTTTAGAGACGAAAACTGACCTTGCCTATATTTCAGTATACCTCCGTTGTAAGTACTGATAAGAAGAGATCCGTTCGGATCTAAGTAGAGAGATATTATGTCATTACTTGTCATTTCAGGCGTATTATCACTGTCAAAGACTCGGAAGTGGTTTCCGTCAAATCGAGCCAAACCTGATTCGGTGCCTATCCAGAGATAACCGGTGAGATCTTGGACTATGGCCTGTATGTTGTTTTGAGGAAGCCCGTTATTTTCAGTCCATATATTAATAATAAATTCTTTTCGCGAGAGGTGATCGCAAAAAACCAAGGTGGAGCTGGCAACATAAATAAAAATGAAAATTAAGAGAGGACGGGCTATTAATAACTTATCTACAATACCTCTCATTTATATTCGTGGCCATCATTTACTGTTTTTAGATATTACATATATAATGCCGTGCTATGTCAAGTCTTTGTTGGCTGTTCAGCCAAAACTGTGGTGAAGAAGATACCGAAAGATGATAGAGTCTCATTCTCAAAACTTTTTAGATTGATATAGTTACAAACATAACACGAGACAATAACATCGGTGGGCGCTACAGCAGGCTGCGGTTTTTGCCGGACGTTTTAGCCCGGTAGAGAGCTTCATCGGCCCGGGCCACCAGCTCATTCGTATCACCGCCTTCGGCTGGATTCAGGGTCGCCAGGCCAAGACAGGCAGTGAGGAAGGGCTGGCCGGCGCCGGCGCCGGCGGCGCCGCCGTGGCCGCCGCTCTTATTGCTGCCGTTCTCGCCACTGCTGTTGCTTCCTCCATTCGTCTTTTTCAGGCCCAGGTCGGACAGGTCAAGCCGCTCAATGGCTTCCCTTATTCTCTCCGCCACGACATAGGTCCCGGCCGCATCTGTCTCGGGCAGGACGACGGCAAATTCATCGCCGCCGTAACGACAGGCTAAGTCCGATGACCTCTGGCAGCAACGGATCATTTCCAGCGCTACTTTTTTCAGGCATTCGTCACCAGCCTGGTGGCCATAGGTATCATTGAAGAATTTGAAATTATCAAGGTCGCAGATAATAAGTGAGACCGGCCTTTTCGTCCGGCGGGCCCGCCGCCATTCATATTCAAGGAAATCGCGGAACTTGCGGTAATTGGCCAGTCCGGTGAGTTCATCGGTGGAAGCCAGGAGCTGAAGCTTGTCATTGGCCAGGCGAAGCTCTTCGGTGCGCTGGGCGACCAGCCGTTCGAGTTCCCGCTGGCTGCGTTTGGCCTGGTCAAGCCGGTAACGGACTGACCCATAAACAATTCCGATAAAGACCAGAAAGGCCAGGCTGTAGAACCACCAGGTCCGCCAGAACGGAGGGATGATGCGGAGAGAGAGCGAGATGCCGGCTTCGTTCCAGAGACCGTCGCTATTAGAGGCCTTGACGCGGAAGGTGTAGCGGCCCGGGGGAAGGTTGCTGTAGGAAGCAAAACGCCGCGCCCCAACATAGTTCCAGTCATGGTCAAAGCCTTCCAGAATATAGGCGTACTGATTTTTCTCCGGCGAAGTATAATCCAGGCCGGCAAATTCAAAAGCAATCACCCGGTGCTTCCAGTCGAGCTCGAGGGAGGCGGTTTCAGAGATAGAGTGTTCGAGAATGACCCGGTCGTTTATCCGGTGACCCGGCTTGACCGGCACATTGGAAATCATAAAGTTGGTGATGACGACGGGCGGAAGATAGGTGCTGTTTTTTATCTCGCGCGGATTAAAGGCGTTAAAACCGTTGATGCCTCCAAAATAGAGATAGCCGTGGCGGCATTTGAGGCAAGCGTTGCCGTTAAATTCATAGCTCTGGAGGCCATCGGTCGTATCAAAATTCTTGATCTGGCGGGTGCGGGGATCGAGGCGCGAGAGGCCACGGTTTGAACTCAGCCAGATATAGCCGTCATTGTCTTCAAGGAGGCCATAAAAGACTGAGGAGGGCAGGCCCTGGGCTTCGCTGTAGCGGGTAAAGGTGAAGGTGGCGGGATCGAGGCAGCAGAGGCCGCCGCCGTTAGTCCCGACCCAGACGCAGCCATTATGGTCAGCCAGAACGTTTATGACAAAATTATTGCTGAGAGAACGCGGGTCAAGTGGGTCGTGGGTGAATTGAAAGGCTTCGCCGGTAGCAGGATCGTAGCGAATCAGGCCTTCGCCGAAGGAGGCAATCCAGAGCACGGGCTGGTCGGTGGGGGCGGAGTGGGTGCGGTCGGAGTGAGCGCGGTCCTCAGCTATCGAAAAAATGCGGCCGGAGAGAAGAGGGTTGGAAGTAAGCGAAAGAACAGAGTCCGGACTGGCGTCGGGGCTGGTGTCGGGGCTGGCGTCGGGGCTGGTTCCGTATTTTTCGGGAGTCTCACCTGCTTTAAGGCGAACAAATTTGGTCAGACGGGGACGCAAAAAGCGGCCGGTGGAGCGCTCGTAGAAAGCCAGACCTTCGCCATTGCTGCCCACCCACAGACGGTTTTGACTGTCAATGAGGAGGCTGCGGATCATATTGTCAGGGAGAGAGGTCGGGTCCTGCGGGTTGTGATAGTAGCGGGTGAAGGTCGAGGTGGCCGGGTTGAGGCGCGAGAGGCCGCCGCCAAGTGTGCCGACCCAGATGAAGCCTTCGCGGTCGCCAGCCAGGCAGAAGATGCGATTGCTGCTGATGGAGGTCGGATTGGATGGGTCATGGCGGAAATTTTTGACACGGAGGTGGTTTTCATCGAAGACATCGAGCCCGGCGCCATCGGTTCCAACGTAGAGGAGGCCGGAGTCGGTTTCATAAAAGCAGCGAACCTCCGGATGGGAAAGGCTGGCCTGGTTGAACGGGTCGGACAGGAAGCGCATAAAGTTCTGGCGGTGGAGATTGAGCTGGCTGATGCCGCGGTAAGTGCCAGCCCACAGGATGCGTTCGGGATCAAGGTAGAGCGAAACGACGCGGTTATCGGCCAGAGAGAGTGGGTCGTGAGTCAGGTGGCGATAAGAGATAAAGGCGCCACGGGATGGAATGAACTGACAGAGACCGCCGGCGTTGGTGCCGATCCAGAGAGAGGTAGGGGGAGTGGCGGGAGTAGGGGCGGGAGCAGAAGCGGGAAGAGAGGCGGCGGTGGTGGTGGCGGCGGTGTCGGTGGCGGCTGGGTCGGTGGCGACTGGGTCGGTGACAGGTACGGATCGACCGGATGGGGCCGATGGACCTGATACCGAAGCCTTCGATGAGGCAGATGAAGCGGCGCCAGCAGGGACAGAGCCAGTGGTGGGGACGGAGCCTGCGGTGCCGTAGCTTGCTGTGCCGGCGTTATCACTGAAATCAGGAATAATGCAGTTGACACAATTATCGCTGATCGAAGTTGGATTGGCCGGATCGTGGCGGTAAGAAGTGAATTCGCCGGTGGTCAGGTCGTAGGCCACCAGGCCAGAATAAATCGTGCCAATCCACAGCGTTTCGTGGGTTGGGCGAAGACTCACGATGTTTGATGAATCCGGGGGGGACGGATGGGTGGAAGATGGCTGGGCGGTAGATGACTGGGCGGTAGATGGCTGGGTGGCGGGCGATCCGGAGGTAATAAGAAGCGACAGGATATAGTCATCGGGCAGGGTGCGACCGGGTGGGGCGGTTGGATCGCGGCGGATGCGGGTGAAGCGGCCGGTGGAGGGGTCGAGGCGATTCAGGCCGCCGCCGACGGTGCCGACCCAGATGTAGCCGCGGCTGTCCTCAGTGATGGCGCGGATCTGATTGTAGCTCAGGCTGGCGGGGTTGGAAGGGTTGTACTGGTAGCGGGTAAAGCGGTTGGTAGAGCGATCGAAGAGGTTGAGGCCATTGTCAGTACCGATCCAGAGGCGACCGGAGCTGTCCTCATAGAGGGCGAAGATGCGGGAGCTGGAGAGGGAGTTGGGATCGGAGGGGTCGTGGAAATAGCGGATGAAACTGTCGGTAGAGTAAACATAGCGGTTGAGACCGTTTTCCGTGCCGATCCACAGCTTACCGCTGCTGTCAGTCAGGAGGACATTAATCCAGGAATTGCTGATCGAGGCCGGGTCGCCTTCGACCGGTATATAAACGGTAAAGTGATAACCGTCGAATTTATTGAGGCCGGATTCGGTGCCGAACCACAGGAAGCCGAAGCGGTCGCGGGCGATGGAGAGGACAGAATTTTGAGAAAGGCCCTGTTCGATGGAGAGGGTGCGGAAGAGAAGATGCGGACCGAGTTGGGCGGAGAGAGGGAGGGGAGCGAAGAGGGCGATGAGCAGAAAGATAAGGGCTGCAATCAAAATAGTCAGAAAAACAGAACTACAAAAATGATGGGAATAATAGGGATTATTACAAGGATAACCCGCCCTGCGGGCGTTCGATAAGCGACGCTCTTCTGTTTCCACCGCTCCGTTCAATTCTTTCAAAACAAAAATTTATATTTTGAAGTTATTTACAACAGTTTCGGTGCCAAAGTCAAGTAAAGAAAAATGGGAGAAAAATGGGGACACGAAAAATGGGGACACAATCTATATTTCCTATTTTTCTAGAAATGGTAGAAATGGGGTCGGGCCAGCCGATTTTATTTGCTATCAATTAGTTATAAAACTCTCCACAAAAAAGCCTATTGCTTGCCATAAACTCTTAGATTCAGCCAGGCTATTAATCCTGTCGGCTTGAGATCCGATTCTACTATTTTCACTTTCTTCACTATCTTCACTTTCTTAAGTTTTCCAGTCTATGTGTCCAGGTGCCCACATGACCACAGACAGCAGAATAATTAACAAAATAATTAGGAAATATAGATTGTGTCCCCATTTTTAAAGAGGGACAGAGTATCACGTCCCCTTTTTCAGCAGGGATTCGATTTCTTCGATTTCTTTCGGGACGCCGGCGGTCAGGACGTCGCAGCCATCTTTGGTGATGAGGACGGTATCTTCGATGCGGATGCCCAGGTTTTTGTCCGGGAAATAGAGCGCTGGCTCAATGGCCATGACCATGCCTTCCTTGAGGACGAACGGGCCAGGACCGGTTTGAACATCATGGACACACATACCGACCAGATGCCCGAGGCCGCCGCGCAGACCCATCGGGTCGATACTTTTTTCTTTGAGGCGGCGCACGACATAGTCATTAACGTCTTTGGAGGTAACGCCAGGTTTGAAGGCTTCGATGCAGGCTTTTTGCACCTCGAGGACGGTGCGGTAGATTTTCTTTTGCTCGGCGGTGAATTTGCCCGAGACGGGCCAGGTGCGGGTGATGTCCATGGTGAGATAATTCAGGTCGCCTCCAAAATCCATCAGGACGAGCTCGCCGGCCTGCATCTGGCGGTTATTTCGCTCATAATGCATGATGCAGGTGTTCGGGCCGGAACCAACAATCGGAGCAAACGCTGGGCCGCGGCAGCCGTTACGGAGGAGAACCTCCATGGCAGCGGCTTCGAGCTCATATTCGTAGGCAGAAGGGCGGGTGGCAAGCATTGCCCGTTTGACAGCTTCGGCTGAAATCTGACCGTTGCGGCGGAGGACGGCAATTTCCTCGGGGCTTTTTATCATCCGGAGTGAGTCAATCTGCGGAGTCACATCTTCGAAGCGAGCCGAGGGATAAAGACGGCGGAGGCGATCGACGCGGAATTGATCGAGGCTGAGCTCAGCATTGTAGGGATTGCGGGCGCGACGGGCCTGAAAGAGGGCTGCTTCATAGCGAGCATCACTGACCGTATCGGACGGGGAAAGCCTCAGGTAGAGGACAGGTTGAGGACGAGAGGCAAGGCGGGCCAGGAATTCATCAAAGGAGCTGAGGGGCATAATCGACCTGACTTTGAAGCGGTCTTTGGCGGTTGGGTCATCGAGGCTGTTGGGACCTTCGAAGCTTTTTTCGCCGGCGGATTTTTCAGGGACGAAGAGAAGGGCGTCCTTGGAAGCAGGCATCATGACGAGAATCGCATCAGCATCTTCACAGCCGGTGAAATAATAGAAATCATTGTCCTGGCGGAAGTGGCCGGCGGGGATGGTGTGGCTGGGTGCGGCGAAGAGAATGATCAGGGAGTTGGCGGTGGCTGGGGTGGCAGTTGAGCCTGGGGCGGAGCCGGGGCTGGCAGCCGGGTTAGCAGCGGTGCTGAGATTTGAGCTGGCCACTAACTCCATCAGGGCCAGACGGCGCCGCATAAATTCTTCCGGGGAATATGGCGAGGAGGGAGCGGGAGCGGAATCGGGAGCTGTCGTAGCGGAAGGAATAACTGAAGAAGAGGAGCGGGAGCTAAGTGCGTAAGCAGAAGTGGACGAAATGCAAAGAAAATTAGAAAAAGCCAGGGCTAGAGCTAATCCCAGCGTGACCATAATAAAAACAGCCAATAAGAAAGGACGGCCGGCCTGCGCCGAAATAAAGCCAGAGCATTTTTGCTTCATGTTGCTTTACCTCTTTTATTTTAATTATTTTTTAGTTGTTTTAAGCTTTAAGTTTTAAGTCACCCCGAGTTTATCAAATTCAATGGACATAAACTATATTTCCTAAAAATGGGGACGTGATACTCTGTCCCCTTTTTGTAAGTTATTGGCGGACAAGCACTTAAAAATCGGGGTAGGCGAAAAAGAGGGACAGAGTATCACGTCCCCATTTATCGTCCCCTTTTATCGAATATCGGGGGGCTGAGCTTATAATCGACGGTCACCGGAAAAACATAACTTATTTTTCTGCCTTCAAACTCAGGTAGAGAATAAACCCACTGGCTGACAGCCTCGACAACAGATCTGGTCAGAATGGAATCAACTGACTCCAGAATTCTTATCCGGTTGACACGACCATCCAGACCGGTCTTAGACTGCAGCTTCACTCTGCCTGTTGTCCTTTTTTCCCGGGCCGACTCGGGATAAACAGGCTCGGCTCTGGATAAAAGAACCGGGCTGAGTGAGCCCAGGTCATAATCCTGACTGACAGCCAGTGCACTGAAGCACAGAAAATAAGCGGCATCGTCCGCTCCGATCAGAGCCACCAGATAGGAACCTTCTAAAGGCAGCTCGATTTTGCCTGTAAATTCGCAACTTTCAGGTTTTTTCTCATCAAAAAAAGGTTCGAGCTCGGGCTGATATAGACTCTGGTAAACCCACAGAATAATTTCACGGCCTGGAGGGGTAT
>Ga0208825_1001675_pt1 | contig 16115 bp, 11 predicted proteins | sample AD_UKC113_MetaG_FD_184450 | JGI IMG/M metagenome (GOLD analysis project Ga0208825, IMG submission 184450) | Active sludge microbial communities of municipal wastewater-treating anaerobic digesters from Hong Kong - AD_UKC113_MetaG (SPAdes)... | ecosystem: Engineered > Bioreactor > Anaerobic >...
CCAGCGACGATGCTCCGGCCGCCGACCTGCGCGTGAGCCGGCTGGCGCTGAACGCCAAGTCCATCGCCTGGCCCCTGCAAAAGCCCTTTGCCTTCGACGGCACGCTCGCGCTGGCCGGCGCTGATGTGCCGACCCCGGCTCGGACCGCGCCGGCTGCATCCGCCGCGCCGCCGGCGCGCGGCGGCGCCAAGGGCCAAGCCAGGGATTCGCGCAAGCCCCAGGCCAAGGCCGAGGCGGCGGCGCCGGCCACGCCCGCCGGCCCGGCCACCCTGGCCTTCGACGGCCAGGCCACCGACCGGCAGGCCGAGCTGACGCTGCGCGCCGCCCAGGTGCCGCTGGCGCTGGCCCAGCCGTATCTGGCGGCTTACCTGGTGCCCAGGCTGACCGGCCGCGTGCAGGCCGAGGCCAGCCTGAGCTGGGCCGCGCCCCAGGGCCGGGGCGCCGCGCCCGACTGGAGCGTAAGGGCCAGGCAGGTGGTGCTGGAGCAGCTGCTGCTCCGCGGCGAGCCGATGGTGGCGACCAAGCGCGATGAAGCGCGCGAGTTGCCCGCGGAGGCGTCGTCCAGCGGCCCGCGTGAATCCCGCCCGGCGCGCGCGGCCCGTGCGCCGCGCAAGGCGGCGACCGTCACCCGGGTGCGCCGCGCGGACGACCCGCGCGCGCCGGACGAGCTGGCCAGCATCGAGCGCGTGGAGCTGACCGACGCGCAGGTTGATGGCAAGAGCCACGCCGTGACCGTTGCGCGCCTGCAGGTGCAGGGCCCGCGCGTGGACGTGGAGCGCGACGCCCAGCAGCACTGGATGGCCGAGCGCTGGCTGCGCACGCCCCAGGGCGCGGCCGAGCCGGGTGCGCAAGCCGGCGGCAAGCCCACCGGTGCCGCCGACACGCCCTGGTCCGTGCGACTGGACGAGCTGGCGCTCACCGGCGGCACCGTGGGCTGGCGCGACGAAGGCATGCGCCGCGTGGCGCGCGCCGAGCTGAGCGACTTGCAGATCGCGGCGCGCAAGCTCACGCTGGACGGCAAGCAGCCCATGGAGATCGAGCTCAAGACCGGGGTGGGCACCGGCCGGCGCTCGGGCGGCGAGCCCGGGCGGCTGGCCTGGCGCGGCCAGGTGGGGCTGGAGCCGCTGTCCGCGCAAGGCACGCTGGAGGCCACGCGCCTGCCCGTGCAGGCCTTCGAGCCCTACTTTGGCGACTTGCTCAACGTGGACCTGCTGCGTGCCGACGCCGGCTTCAAGGGCCGCGTGGCCTTCACGCAAACCGCCCACGGCCCGCGCCTGCGGGTGGAGGGCGACGCGCGGGTCGAGGAATTGCGCACCTTCAGCCGCCCCGGCACGGCGGTCAGTGGCGACGCGCCGGTGCCTGCGGCGGGCGCTTCGGCACCGGCCAATGCGACGCGGGCCGAAGTGAAATCCCAGGCCGCGCTGGCGCCCACCGCCGCGCGCTCTGCCACCGGCCTGGGCAGCGAGCTGCTCAGCTGGAAGCAGCTGCGGCTGGATGCGCTGGACGCCCGGCTGGAGCCCGGCCAGGCGCCGCAGGTGGCCATCGGCGGCACCCAGTTGTCGGACTTTTATGCCCGCCTGGTGATCGACCCGAGCGGGCGCTTCAACCTGCAGGACATCGTCAAGTCCGATGCCGCCGCGACCGGGCCCGGCACTGCGGCGTCTGCTCCTGTTTCAGGAGCGGCCAGCGCCTCGGCCGGCGGCGCCGCGCCTGCCGCCGCAGCGCCCGACCCGCTGGCGCCCGTCATCCGCTTTGGCCCCACCAGGTTGGTCAACGGCCGCATCGACTTTGCCGACCACTTCATTCGCCCCAACTACTCGGCGGACCTGACCGATCTGAACGGCAGCCTGGGCGCCTTCAGCTCGGTGACGCAGGCGGGCGCGCCGCAAATGGCCGACCTGGTGCTCACCGGCCGTGCCGAGGGCTCGGCCGCGCTGGACGTGCGCGGCCAGCTCAACCCGCTGGCCACGCCGCTGGCGCTGGACATCCAGGCCAAGGTGAGCGATCTGGACCTGCCGCCGCTGTCGCCGTACTCGGTCAAGTACGCCGGCCACGGCATCGAGCGCGGCAAGCTCAGCATGGACGTGGCCTACAAGATATTGCCCGACGGCCAGCTCACGGCCACCAACAAGCTGGTGCTCAACCAGCTCGAGTTCGGCGACGCGGTGCCCGGTGCGCCGGCCAGCCTGCCGGTGCAGCTGGCCACCGCGCTGCTGGCCGACAGCGACGGCGTGATCGACTTGGACCTGCCCATCAGCGGCTCGCTCAACGATCCGCAGTTTTCCCTCGGCCCCGTCATCTTCAAGGCCATCATCAACCTGATCGGCAAGGCCATCACGGCGCCGTTCACGCTGCTGGCGCGCGCTTTCGGCGGCGACGCAGGGCAGGACCTGTCGCAGGTCGTCTTTGCGCCCGGCAGCGCGGCGCTGAACGCCAAGGCGCGCACGCAACTGGACAAGGTGGCCAAGGCGCTGGCCGACCGCCCGGGCCTGAAGCTCACGGTGGCCGGCAGCGCGCACCTGGACAGCGAGCGCGAGGGCGCGCAGCGCCAGCGCCTGTACGCCCTGGTGGCGGCCGAGCAGCGCAGCGCCGCGCAGGCAGTCGGGTCGACAGCAGGGGCGGGCGCGCCGGCCGCGTCCGCGTCCGCCGCCGCGTCGGCGCCGGCGGCCAGCGCCTCCGAGGCCGCTGCCGCCGCCTCGATCGCCAACTCGCCCGACTACCCCGCGTTGCTGAGGCGCCTGTATCGCCGCGCCGACATCCCCGACAAGCCGCGCAACGCCATCGGCATGCTGCGCGACATCGGCGTGCCCGAGATGGAGGCGCTGCTGATGGCCCACATCGATGTCGGCGAGAGCGCCATGCGCCAGCTGGCCGTGCAGCGCGGCGTGACCGTCAAGGACTATCTGGCGGGCAAGGGCATTGCCGCCAACCGGCTGTTCCTGGGTGCAACGCAAACCGATGCGCAAGCCGCCGACGCCGGCGCCGCCCCGGCCAGCGCGGCCAGCGCCGCAGGGGCGGCCTGGGTGCCCCATGCCGAGCTGAGCCTGGGTACCAAGTGACACAAAACGGGTGATGCGGATCGCCGCTGCGTTGCGGCGACAATACGGGGCTGTGCGGGCGCGCCGTGGGCGCGCCGTTTTCTGTTCATCCTGGCTTGTCATGTTCCCCTTCTCCCGCGACCCGAAAGATCCGCAACCCGCCGTCGAAGCGCCCGCGCCCAAGCCGGCCGAGACCCACCCGCTCGATGCGCTGACGGGCGGCGTGTTCTCCGCCGCCACCTCGGGCGAGCGCGCCCAGCGCGTGCGCGACTGGCTGGCCACCGAGCCCACGCCCGAGCACATGCAGGAGGTGTTCAAGGAGCTCTCGTCCAAGGACAAGGGCGCCGCCAAGGCCCTGCGCGAAAAAATCGACGAGCTGCGCCGCGCCAAGGGCCAGGACGCCGTGGCCGCCGAATGGCAGGCCAAGGCGCAGACCTTGCTGGACGCCGCGCGCCTGAACATCGCCGACGCCCTGGCCTGGCAGCGCGACGCCGCCAAGGCCGGCGCGCCGCTGTCGCGCGAGCCGCTGGCCGGCCTGCGCACGCAACTGGTCGAGCGCATCAAGGCGGTCGAGGACTTGCAGCAGCGCGTGATGGTGCAGCGCGAAGCCGCGGCCCTGCTGGCCCAGCGCATCGAGATCTTGTCCACCAAGCCTTGGGCGGATGCGCAGGCGCAGCAGGCCGCGCTGGACGCCGACATCACCCATTGGCGCGCGCAGGCCGCCGCGTTGCACGCCGACGGCCAATGGCCCAGCGTCGATCTGCGCTACCCGCCGCAACTGGAGGCGGCGCAGACCCAGCTGGAGGCCGTGTGGAGTGCCTTCGTGCCGGCCCTGGCGCAAGCGGTCGCCGCCGCGCAAGATGCGGCCGCGCCGCTGCCGCCCGTGCCGGTGTGGGCCGACGAGCTGCGCGCCGCGCGCGGCGAAAAGCCGGCCGGCGAAGCCGCCGCCCCGGCGCCCGCCAAGCCGCGCATCGACCCCGAGCAACGCGCCGCCGCCAACAAGGCCGTCGAAGCCGGCGTGATGCTGCTCGAGCAGGCCGTGGCCGCCGGCCACAGCAAGAACATGAACAGCGCCACCCAGGCGCTGCGCCAGTCGCTCAAGACCCACGGGCGCCTGATCGACGAGGCGCTGGACGCGCGTGTGCATGCCGCTCTGGTCTCCGCCGGCGAGCTGGGTGGCTGGCAGCGCTGGAGTGCGGACAAGGCGCGCGAGCAGCTGGTCGCCCGTGCCGAGGCGCTGCTGGTGCGGCGCAAGCCCCGGGGCACGCCGACGGCCGCTTCCGACGAGGCAGTGCCAGCGCCGGCGCCGGACGCCGAGGCGCCCGCTCCGGTCGCTGACGCGGCCCCCACGCAAGGCGCTGCGGCCACCGCGGCCGCAACCGATACCGCCGCTGCCGACAGTGACACCGCCGCCATTGCCGCGACCGCCGCGCCGGCCGAGCCCAACGCCCTTGAGTCCGCCGCAGCGCACGCCCCCGCTGACGCGCCGGCCGCAGACGCCACCGCCACCAACGCGCCCGCACCGGTGCCGTCCGCACCGGCCGACGAGCTGGTGCCCGCCATGGGCGGGCGCAAGCTGCAAGACGCCATCCGCAAGCTGCGCGAGGAGTGGAAGACCGCCGACCAGGGCGGCCCGCCCAACCACGCGCTGTGGAAGCGCTTTGACCGCGCCTGCAATGCCGCGCACGAGTTCGTCGATGCCTGGCTGAGCCAGGTGCGTGCCGAATCGGCCGAGCACAAGGCCCAGCGCGCGGCCCTGATCGAAGAAGTCAAGGCCTGGGGCGCGGCGCAGCAGGCGCAGGCCAGCGCCGACTGGAAGGCCATGGGCCGGCAGATCCATCAATTCTCCGAACGCTGGCGCAACGCTGGCCACTTGTCGGAGAAGGCGTACACCGATTTGCAAGCCCAGTGGAAGGCCGCCATCCACCAGGCGGCCGCGCCGCTGGAGGCCGAGCAAAAGGCCAGCACCGCACGCCGCCAGGCGCTGATTGCCGAGGCCGAGCAGCTCGGCGCGGCGCCGCAGCTGCGCATCGACGCCGTGCGCGCCCTGCAGCAGCGCTGGCAGGCCGAGGCGCAGACCGTGCCGCTGGAGCGCCGCCACGAGCAAAAGCTGTGGGACGCCTTCCGCAAGCCCATCGACGAGGCCTTCAATCGCAAGAGCGCCGAGCGCGAGCAGCAGCAGGCGGCCATGAGCGCGCACGACCGCGCCGTGCTCGACGCCGCCAAGGCGCTCGAAGCGGCCAACGCCAGCGGCGACGCCCAGCGCATCCGCGCCGCCATGGCGCAGCTGGAGGCTGCCACGCGCGGCCAGGTGGCGGTGCCGTCTGAACAAAAACCGGCTCCAGCGGCCGCCGATCCTGCGCAAGCAGCTCCTGAAAACGCAGCAACCGACGCGCCCGCCGCAGCCGACGCCGAAGCCGGCGAGGCCCCGGCGCCGGCCGCGCCCGCGCCCAAGCCCGCCAAGCCGCTGATCGCCATGCGCGGCGACGACCGGCCCGGTGCCAAAAGGGCAGAGGCCCCTGCCGGCCGTGGCCCCGGCCGCCCGGGTGATCGCCCCGGCGGGCGTGACGGTGCCCGTGGCGGCCCCGGCCGTGGCGATCGTTTTGGTGACCGGCGTGACGCGGGCCGCTTTGGCGATCGCCCGCCGCGTGAAGACCGCGGCCCGCGCCTGGGCGACGCCGCCTTCCGCGCGCAGCGCGACGCGGTGGACAACGCCCAGGCCCAACTGCGCAAGCTGGCCGCGCAAGCCCATGGCGAGGCGCTGACGCAGCTGCTGGGCGCCTGGCAGCAGCGCCAGCCCGAGCAAGTGCCCAGCGTGCAAGAGCTGGGCCGCGCCGTCAGCCCGGCGGTGCGCAGCGCCTGGACGCAAGCCATCGGCAGCGCTGCGGGCGACGCCGGCAAGGCGGGCGAAGCCCTGCTGCGCCTGGAAATGGCCGCCGAGGTCCCGACGCCCGCCGATCAGCTGGCCGCGCGCCGGGCGCTGCAACTGCAGCTGCTGACGCGCCGCAACGACCCGGCACCGGCCGAAACCTGGGCACAGGACACCGCCGCCGTGCTGGCCAGCGCCCACGACGAGGCGCAGGCGCGCCGCCTGCAAAACGCGCTCAAGGCGCTGCTGCGAAAGGGGTGAGGAGGGCGCGGTTGAGCGTTGCCGGTGGCACACGGAAATCAGCACATTTGGATCTCCGTGTGGTTTGGGTGCAGCCACGTACTGAATCGCCTTGAGCGAGCGATTTTTTGCAAGGTGAATGATGGAAGTGGGTTGCTCGGATCCACTGGAGCGTGAACCAGGCTCCATGACGTCAATCGATACCGCGACTTGCGTCTTCCCATGGGGAAAGCTCCAGCGATCGTTGGATCAGACCGCTACGTACAGTCTGCCCAACCACATGACGGACGTGGCTGCCGTCCTGCGCCGGCTGCTGCTCATCCCCGCCATCGCCCGCGCGTTGCAGCGCGCGGCGGGTCGGGCTTTGGACGATGTCGATCGCGCACGCTTGACGGTGCTGGCCTATCTGCACGACCTCGGCAAGGCCAATGCGGGTTTTCAAGGCAAATATTGGAGTGATCCCACGCAGCGCCCGTCCGGCTGGCCTGGCCACCGTGGCCACGGCCCCGAAGGCTGGGATTTGATCGACGTCTGTCTGTCTGGCCAGCACTGGGCGCAGCAGGTGGCCGCCGGGCTGCCGCTGGCGGCGATGTGCGATTGGGGTGAGGCCTTCATCCCCCTGCTGCACGCCAGCATCAGCCACCATGGCCGGCCGGTGCAGGGTGATGGCAGCGCGGTGTTCTGGCGGGCCGTTCCCGGCTACGACCCCGCGCAGGCGCTGACGGCAATGGGCCAGGCCATCCAAGCGCAGTACCCCGAGGCTTTTGCGGCGGACGCCCCCGATCTTCCCAGCGCGCCGGCTTTCGGCCATCTATTTGCCGGCCTGGTGCAGCTGGCCGACTGGCTGGGCTCGGACACTCGCCCCGGTTTCTTCGCCTATTCCCGGCCTGGAGAAATCAGATCAAAAACGGCCCCAGCGCTTGCTGAAAAAGCGCTAACAGCTATTGGGTTGATAGCCGAAGATGCGCCCAACCGCCCCGCCGCCACCTCGGCAGACTTTGGCCAAGTGTTTGGCCTGCCCTCCGCACGCCCCATGCAGGCCGCCATGGCCCAGGACGATTGGGGGCCCGTGGTGGTGCTGGAGGCCGAAACCGGCAGCGGCAAGACCGAGGCCGCGCTGTGGCGCTTTCTGCATCTGTGGCGCGCGGGTGCGGTCGATGCGCTGTACTTCGCCCTGCCCACGCGCGTGGCGGCCACCCAACTTTACGAGCGGGTGTACGCCTTTGTGCAGCGCGCATGGAAGGGGCAACCCCCCGTCGTTGTGCGCGCCCTGCCGGGCTATGCGGCCGCCGATGGTCAGGGCTATAAGCCGCTACCCGGCTTTCAAGTGCTGTGGCACGATGAACCTCAAGACAAAGAGGCTGAACGTCGCTGGGCCGCCGAATCGCCCAAGCGCTATCTGGCCGCACCCATTGCTGTGGGCAGCATAGACCAGGCCCTGCTGGGCGCGCTGCAAATCAAGCACGCCCACCTGCGCCATGCACTGCTGGCGCGCAGCCTGCTGGTGATCGACGAGGTGCACGCCTCCGACGCCTATATGACGCGCCTGACGGAGCAGCTGCTGCGCGCTCATGTGGCCTGTGGCGGCCAGGCGCTGTTGTTATCGGCCACGCTGGGCGCGGTGGCGCGCAGCCGCTATTTGGCGATAGGCCAGCGCGGCCCCAGTGCCACGCCGCCATTGGCCCAGGCCCAGGTGCTGCCCTATCCCGCCATCAGCCACCGCAGCGCCAGCGGCCCGCAGCTCCTGCCCGTGGAAGGCAACCCGCGCCAGAAAACCGTGCACTGGCAGACGCTAGACGCCATCGCCGACCCCGAGCGCATTGCCCGCCTGGCTGTGGATGCCGCCGCCCAGGGTGCGCGTGTGCTGGTGGTGCGCAACACCGTGCCCGCAGCCATCGCCACGCTGCAGGCCGTCGAAGCGCTGGCCCAGGCGCGCGACCTGGATTGTCTGTTTTGCGTGAAGGGCGTCAGCACCCTGCACCACAGCCGCTTCAGCCGCCAGGACCGGCCGCTGCTCGACGCCCAGGTGCAGGCGCAAATGGGCAAGGAGCGCCCGCAGCGCGCCACCGGTCTGGTGCTGGTGGGCACGCAAACGCTGGAGCAAAGCCTGGACATCGACGCCGACCTGCTCATCACCGACCTGTGCCCTATGGACGTGCTCTTGCAGCGCCTGGGCCGCCTGCACCGCCATGCGCGCGACACACGTCCGGCGGGCTGCGCGCAGGCGCGCGCCTGGGTGCTCACGCCCGAACAGCACGACCTGCGCCCCTTGTTGCAGCGCCAAAGCCACGGCCTGGGGCCGATACGCATCAAGGGCCAGCCCATGGGCGGCGTCTATCCCGACCTGCGCGTGCTCGAAGCCACGCGCCGCCTGGTGGATGCTGCCGCCACACGCAGCATTCCGGCCGACAACCGCGCCCTGGTGGAGCAGGCCACGCACGGTGAGGCGCTGGATGCCATTGCGCAGGATATGGGGGCGGATTGGGTCAAGTTTGGCCAGGACTACGAGGGCAGTTTGGCGGCCAGCAAGACCACGGCCAGCCTGCACACCCTGGACGTTGAGCGCGAATTTGGCGAGCAGTTCTTCCCAAACGATGTGGTCATCGGCAGCCGCCTGGGCGCAGCCGACCGCTTGGTGGTGTTCGGCCCCGCACCCACCGGCCCTTTCGGCCTGGCCGTGCAACAGCTGGCGCTGCGCCACCACATGCTCCCGCACGACTTGCCGGACGACGCGCAGCCAGACCACATCGAGGAGCTGGCGCCGCAAGCCGGATTCACGTTTGCCTTGGGTGGCCGGTGTTACCGCTACGACCGGTTTGGCTTGGCGGCCGTCGCCAAGGCTCAAGGCTGATCGGGCTTGTCCGCCAGCTTGCGCACGGCAGGCCACAGTGACAGCAGCTCTGGCAAGGCCGTCTGCACGGTGTCCCACACCAGGTCCAGGTTGATGTCGAAGTATCCATGGGCAATGCGATTGCGCATGCCGCGCATGTGGCGCCACGGCACCTGTGGGTGGGCCTGTACAAAGCCGGGGTAGCCCTCCATCACCTTGGTGGCGGCTTCGCCCAGGATGACGAGGCTCATGACCACGGCCTGTTGGGTGCGCTTGTCCGCGCGGAAGTCGTCCGGCCCCATTCCATCGATAAATGCGCAGGCGTCCAAGGCCGCCTGCTGCATGTGATCCAGATAGTCCGGGAGCCGGTTTTCGTTCATACCGGCTGCGCCTGCGCCAGCACCTGGGCGCGAAACTTGGTCGGCAAATCTGCCGGGGTCAACACATCGACGGGTACGCCGAGCAGGGTCTGCAGTTCGTCCTGCAAGCCCCCCAGATCGAACAGCGTGGCGCCAGGCAGCGCATCCACCAGCAAATCGAGGTCGCTGCCATCGCGATCATTGCCCTGCAGCACCGACCCGAAGACGCGCGGATTTGTAGCGCGGTAGCGACCTGTCGCCTCCCGCACCAAGGTGTGCTTGAGCTGGAGTGCAACAGAGGGGCGCATGGTCATCCTTTCATCTTCGGCAGCCATACCCGCATTGTCACCGCCGGGCGACGATTGCCGATGGGCTGGTACAAGATAGCAGAAGCCTGGATGAAACAAAAATCCGTGTTAAGTTGCAAAAATTACATGAGGAGAGGAGGTGCCTATGCCGTCTTCAGGTGTTGGGATTGAACTGAGTTTGAATCTCTTGGACGAGCCATTGATTTGCTGGCGTGACACGCACGCCGCCGTGCAGCGCGGCAGCCTGCCCGAACTGCTGGTCGCACTGGCCGCCAATGGCGTGCGCGACTTTCCCCGGCTGCGCCCGCACCAACGTCATCCCTGGCACGCCTTTCTGGTGCAGCTGGCCGCCATCGCCTTGCGCCATGCGGGGCAGGATCAGCCCTGGACAGAAGCGGCCGACTGGCGCGTGGCGCTACGGGATCTCACGCCCGACGATGCCGATGGCGCCCCCTGGTGTCTGGTGGCGCCGCCGGACAGGCCGGCGCTGTTGCAGGCGCCGGTGCCGGGCGAAAACATTGCCGCCTGGACCAATTTGCTCCACGCGCCGGATGCGCTGGACATGCTGGTTACCTCCAAAAACCATGACCTCAAGGCTGCCCGTGCCCATGGGGCCGAGGCCGACGACTGGCTGTTTGCCTTGCTCAGCCTGCAAACACAGGAGGGATTTCTGGGGGCGGGCAACTACGGCATCTCGCGCATGAACGGCGGTTTTGCCAGCCGGCCCGGCGTCGGTGTGGCCCCGGTGGGCGCCTGGGGCGCGCGCTGGCGGGCAGACGTCACCAGCGCGCTGGCAGAGCGCGGACACATCGCAGAGAAGTTTGGCGTGGCCCAAGAGGGCGGCCATGCTCTGCTGTGGCTGCTGCCCTGGTCGGGGGCAGACTCGCTGGCTCTGGCAGCGCTCGATCCCCTATACATTGAAATTTGTCGCCGCGTGCGCCTGGCGGCGCCAGGCGGGCGCATCCAGGCCCATGTCACCGGCAGCAAGGTCGCGCGCATCGCTGCCAAAGACAGCAACGGTGTCACGGGCGATGTCTGGACGCCAGTGGAAACCGCCAAGAGCAAAGCGCTGACCGTTTCCCGCAACGGCTTTGACTACAAGCTGATGAGCGAGCTGCTGGCGGGCGAGAGCTACACCCAGGGCGCAGCCTGGCGGCTCGATGGCTGGCCCCAGGGCACGGCTTTGCAAGCCATCGCCCAGGCCACCGTGCGCGGGCAGGGCAAGACCGAGGGCTACCACGAACGCCGCGTGCCCCTCTCACCCAAGCTGCGCCGCTACCTCGTGGGCGATCAACGCCCTCTGCTGGCTCGCATGGCCAGGCGGCGCATCGACGCCATCGCTGCCATGCGCAAGCTGCTCTGGACGGCGCTGGCCCTGCTGTTTGCCAATGGCGAGAACGACAGCGGCAACGACGCCGTCAGCAACCGCGCCAGCCGCTTCGCCCAGCCCTTCGAGCAACGGGAAGACGCTCGCTTTTTTGACGACCTGACGGCGCATATCGAGGCCGACGGCGAACAGCAGGAGGCTGTCTATCTGCACTGGCTGCTCGGCCTGGCCGAGCGCGCGCAGGCGGTGCTTGAAGCGGCTTTTGACGCCGGCCCGCGCAGCGCCATGCAGCGCTACAAGGCCCAGGCCGCCGCCCTGTCGCGCTTTGACAGTGGGCTGCGTGGCGGTAAGAAACCTCTTTTCCCCGAACTGGTGGCGCATTACGCCCAACAACGTAGCGCCCGCACCCTCTCGACCGAAGGAGAAGCCCATGCTTGAAACCGATGCCGTTGCTTCAGACAGTGAAGCCTCCACCGATGCCGTGGCAACGCGCAGCCCCTACGGTGCCTTGGCCGCTGCTATAGCACGCGCCAGCACCGGCGAGCGCGCGGCGTTGGCGCGCCTGGATCCCGACCAGCCGTTGCGCCCGCAGGCCATTGCGGCGCTCTCGCGCGCGCTGGTGGACACCCGCCTGGAGCCAGAGAACTGGCTCCCCGCCACCTGGCAGCGCTGGGCCTTGGTGGCCCACGGCATGGCCCTGGCCGGGCATGACCGCAGCGCCCGCCTGGGCGCGCAACTGGCACGCGCCCAGGTGGCCGAATCGCGCGTGACCCGACTGCTCACGGCGCGCGGCGACGCCTTCACCCAACTACTGCCGCGCCTGCTGCGCCTGCTGGCCAGCCAGGGCGTGCGCCCCAACTGGGACGAGCTGGGGCCGCTGATCCACAAGGAAAGCAAGCCCGACAGCGGCGTCCAGCAAGAGGCCGATGCCATCCGCCTGGGTATTGCCAAAGCCTATTTTCTGGCTATTCAAAAGAGCGAAAAAGTCCGTTGACCCTTGTATATCAAGCGCAAGCAGCTATCAATTCAGCAGTTGTCACTCAATACTTCTTTCCTGCCATCCTCCGGAGCCCTCATGACCTTGCCCCGCTTTCTGCAAATCCACACCCTGCACAACTACAGCGCCACCTTGCTCAACCGCGACGATGCGGGTCTGGCCAAGCGCCTGCCCTATGGCAACGCCATGCGCACGCGCATTTCCTCGCAGTGCCAAAAGCGCCACTGGCGCGTGGCCGACGATGCTTTTGCGCTGAAGAACCTTAATGTGCCGATGGCCGTGCGCTCGCGCGAAACCCCGCGCCTGATCAAAGACAGGTTGATGGCGGCCGGCGTGGCTGAGCCGCTGGCGCAGCTGTGCGTCGAGGGCTTGCGCGCTTGCGGGCTGGTGGACAAGGCCAAGGATCTCAAAGGTGAGGAAGCACTGGAAACCGGCCAGGCCGTGCTGCTGGGCTACGCCGAAATCGACTACTTGGTGCAGCGCTGCGCGGAGCTCGCGGGCGAGCACACCGAGGAAAAAGCCCTGAAAGCGGCGATTGCCGCCTTTTTGAAAGAAGAGAAGAAAAACATCGAAGCCATGCGACTGGGCAGCGGCCTGGAATCGGCCCTGTTCGGCCGCATGGTCACCTCCGACGTGCTCGCCAGCCGCGACGCAGCGGTCTATGTGGCGCACGCCTTCACCGTGCATGAGGCGCAGGTGGAAAACGACTATTTCACCGTCGTCGATGACCTGACGCGCGAAGCCGGCGAGGCCGGATCGGCTGGTATTTTTGATACTGAACTGGCCAGCGGCCTGTACTACGGCTACACCGTGGTCGATGTGCCGCAGCTCATCGCCAACCTCGAAGGCCTGAAGATCAGCGACTGGTCCAGCGCTGCGCCTGAACAGCGCACACTGGCCGCACGCGTGGTGCAAAGCCTGCTGCACCTGGTGGCCACCGTCAGCCCCGGTGCCAAGCGCGGCTCGACGGCGCCGTTTGAATGGGCCAAGTTCATGCTGGTGGAAGCCGGCGACTGGCAGCCGCGCAGCCTGGCCGGGGCGTTTCACAGTGCCCTTTCCACGCGCCAGCCGCAACTGCGCCAGGCGGCGGTGCAGTCGCTGGGCGATGAAATCTCCCGTCTCGACGCTGCCTACGGCGCACCGCTGGCGCGGCGCTTTCTGGCCGTGGACGATGTGGCCGTGCCCGGTGCGCAGCGCCTGTCACTCAAAGAGCTGGCCGACTGGGCGCACAACGCCGTGGTGCAGGCGCAGGCGGAGGTCTAGGCCGTGCAGCGCTACCTTGTACTGCGGTTGGCCTCGCCGCTGATTGCCTTTGGTGGTGAGGCCATCGACAACCTGGGCGTGATCCGCGACTTTCCCGCCCTGTCCATGCTCACCGGGCTGCTGGCCAACGCCCTGGGCTGGGATCGCGCCGAGGCCGAGCGCCACAACCGCTTGCAGCAGCGCCTGCGCATGGGGTGCGTGCTGGCTCCAGGGGCGCAGCGGGTGCAGGATTTTCAAACCGCGCAACTGGCCAAGGACGACAAGGCCTGGACGACCTGGGGCACGCCCGAAGAACGCGCCGGCGGCGCCGGTACCTACGCCGGCCCACACTTGCGCTGGCGCGACTACCACGCCGATCTGACGGCCTGGGTTGCCCTCACCCTGGCGCCAGCAGACGAAGCGCCCACGCTGGACGACATCGCCAGCGCCTTGGATCAACCCGCCCGCCCGCTGTTCATAGGCCGCAAACCCTGCTTGCCCACAGGCCGGCTGGTGGCAGGCTGGCAAGAGGCAGCCGATGTGCGCAGCGCCTTGCACGCCATCGTCGGCGCGCAGCAGGGCCAGGGCTGGCGTGCCCAGTGGCCCGATGGCGAAGGCGAGCAACCGGGCGATCGCCTGTCGGACATTTGCGACGAGCGCAACTGGCAAACCCAGTTGCACGGCGGCTGGCGACCGGTGCGCCAAGGCCTGCTGCACGCGGGGGGCTGCGCATGAGCCAGGCCGCCGCCCCTTTGTACCTGCTGCACACCCAGCCCGATGCCCGGCTGCTGGCCACCTGGATGGCGCGCCACCGCACGCATGACGAAGGCGAAGCCTTGCACGGCCTGCTGCGCGCCACCTTTGGCCCCGCCGCGCCCCAGCCGTTTCGCTACCTGGACGAAGCACGGGGTTTGCTGGCCTACACGCCGCTCGATGCCCAGGTACTAGCTGCTCAGGTGGCTAAAGCCGTTGATGCCGACCCGCTGGCTGCCCGTACCCTGGGGCTGAGCGCCAGCACCCAGCACGACGGCTACCGCCTACGCCCCTACCCCACACAATGGACGCAGGGGCAGATGCTGGGCTTTGAGGTGCGCGTGCGCCCGACGGTGCGCGGCACCAAGGGCGAGCAAGACGCCTTCTTGCACGCCGTGGCCCAGGCGGGCGGTAAGGACGGCGCCCCAGTACAGCGCGAAGCGGTGTATGCGCAGTGGCTGCGCGCGCAACTGGCGCTGCGCGAAGGCCAGCCGCGCCAGCCCTGGCAGGGCGCAGTGGAGTTGCTGGACGTGAAGTTGCAGGCCTTTGCCCGCAACCCCATCACCCGCCGCAGCCAGCCTGGTGCCGGTGGCGAGCGCAAGGGCCACATCATCGACGGCCCAGACACCACCTTGACCGGCCGCCTGCGCGTGCTTGATCCCATCGCCTTTGCCCAGCTGCTGGCGCGCGGCGTGGGTCGCCACCGCAGCTACGGCTTTGGCATGTTGCTGCTACAGCGGGCTACTTGAGGCGTAGCCCATGCTCAAAGGCCGCCTGGGGCTGGAGAAAGCCCGCATCCCCCACGCCGACCGCCACGGCCTGCTGTGGCTGTCGCGCGGCGAACTGTGCGTGATCGACGGCTGTTTGCACTTCGTGCGCGGCAAGGACAGTCTGACGCCCGGCATCGACCAGATCCCGCACCAGGCCGTGTCGATGATCTTGCTGGGCCCCGGTAGCAGCGTGACGCAAGACGCGCTGCGCCTGCTGGCGCGCCACGGCACCTTGCTGGCCGCCGTTGGCGAAGACGGCGTGCGCAGCTACACCGCGCCGCCGCTGCTGCCCGACCGCTCCGACGTGGCGCGCCGCCAGGCCGAGCTGTGGGGCAGCCCCAAACGACGCATCAGCGTGGCGCGCCACATGTACGCGCTGCGCCTGGGCGAGGTGCTGCCGCATCGCGACCTGGATACTCTGCGCGGCATCGAGGGCGCACGCGTCAAGACCATGTACGGCCTGATGGCGCAAAAGCACGGCATCACCTGGAAGGGCCGCCACTATGACCGCGCCAACCCCAATGCCGCCGACATCCCCAACCAGGCTATCAACCACGCCGCCACCGCCGTGCAAGCGGCCGCTGCCATCGCGGTGCAGGCCGTGGCAGCGCTGCCGCCGCTGGGCTTCATCCATGAGGATTCAGGCCAGTCGTTTGTGCTCGACATTGCCGACCTATACCGCGACAGCGTGACGCTGCACATCGCCTTCACCGCCGCGCGACAGGCGGAAAAATCCAGCGACACCGTCGACCGGCTGGTGCGGCGCGAAGCGGCCACGGTGTTTCGCAAGCGGCAGCTCATCGCTTCGATGATCGACAGCATCCAGAAAGTCTTACGCATGGACGAAGTAGAGCATGGCGCTGGTGACGATCGTGATCCGTGACATGGCCAACCGTCACCACGGCTTTCTGTCGTCGGTGATGCTGGAGGTGGCGCCCAATGTGTTCATCTCACCACGCATGAACCCTGGTGTGCGCGAGCGGGTTTGGGGCGTGCTCAGTGATTGGTATGGCCAGGAGCCGCAAGGCAGCGCCGTCATGGTCTGGCGCGATAGCAACGCCATCGGCGGCGTCGGCATCGCCAACCTGGGCAGCCCACCGCGTGAATTGGTGGAGCTGGACGGCATGTGGCTGGTGCACAGGCGCTCATCGGACGCCGGAGAGGCTCTTTAAAATTTGAAGTCGTATTTGCAGTTTTCTCTTGTATGGCAACAGGTTGAATACAAGAGGTTGCCCCGCGCGAGCGGGGATAGGCCCTTGATGCGCTCGTACCAGCGCGGGGCTTGGAAGGTTGCCCCGCGCGAGCGGGGATAGGCCCCGACACTCGCAACCAGACCAACACGCCAGACCGGTTGCCCCGCGCGAGCGGGGATAGGCCGCACC
>Ga0208825_1001676_pt1 | contig 16101 bp, 14 predicted proteins | sample AD_UKC113_MetaG_FD_184450 | JGI IMG/M metagenome (GOLD analysis project Ga0208825, IMG submission 184450) | Active sludge microbial communities of municipal wastewater-treating anaerobic digesters from Hong Kong - AD_UKC113_MetaG (SPAdes)... | ecosystem: Engineered > Bioreactor > Anaerobic >...
GCCCATTCCCACCTTGTTCGTGCTCCCCTGGAGTCCACCCGCCCTCCCTGCGAGCACTCTCCAAAGGCTGGTGCAGGGCCGCAACATGGCCGTCGCGGCCCCCGTGGCGGGAGCGGAGGAAATGGGATCGTCCATCACTCTCCTTGCCCCGGACGGCCCCGTCCTCCTGCCTTCGAACGCCGTTTCCGTCAAGGCGGACTTCGGCCCTTCCCGCCTGGCCCTGGCTCGCCTGGATGCCTTGCGTCACCCTGAACTGGTGACGGCCCTATCCAAGCAGGGGTGCGATTTCGTGGTGACGGGAACAGGAACGCTCACCCCGGACGATTTGCTCCTGCTGGGGGTCAGGACCATCGAGCGGACAGCGGTGGCGGTGGCAGGGACCAACGGGGCGGCCGTCTTCGAACCCCCCGTCGGCCATGCCCCTTGGGGAGAAACCTTGCTGCACGGTCGGGGAACCTGCGTGGCGCGGCTCCACACGAACTCCTTGAGGAACAAGCGATTCCATGACCGGGTGGACATGGAGCTGCTTCTGCGGCGATGAGCCCGAATCCTCGTTTTTCCCGCCGCATGCGGCCTGCCCATTCATTGCCCTTCTGCCGATCCCGGCTACGGAGCGCAAATCATGGTTTTCCAAGGCCAAAGGTACGCACTTGACGAAAGAGGGTCGGTTCGCTACCCTAGGAACTACCTCGCAGTGGGGGAATTTTCCAAACGTTGTACCGATCTCATCCTTTCTGTAAACAATGTGAGCGTGGGGTTTAAAGACTTGCTGTTCGTGACTGTACCGACCGGGTGTCCGGGATGAAAAGGAATCGCTGCCATTTTTAGAGGTGCTATCGCCAAGACTTCGGACGTCGTCGGACCGACTCCTCCCATTCGGCCGCGCCAGTTCTCGGCCCTGTGGCACAGTGCCCCGGATCGTTGGGAGGAACTCCTCCTGGAAGCCGTCCGGAAGGGTGCCGTCCATCACAGTCCGACCGTTTTTTTCCGCGCCAACGACGTGGGGGCCGGGGGCCGCGCTTTTGAGGCCCTGTGCCGACTCTTCCGGCGACTTCAGGTCCCCCTGGCCATGGCCGTGGTGCCCGCCTGGCTGAGTCCCGTACGAAAACGGCAGCTGTTCCAGGCGGCCCCCCTGGAGGAGGCCCTTTGGGGATGGCACCAGCACGGGTGGCGTCACGTGAACTGGCAAAAGACGGGGGACAAGTCCGAATTCGGAGAGCATCGGCCTTACGAAAAGCAATGGCGGGACATCTGGCAGGGACGGCGAAAGATGAAGGAGTGTTTTCGAGGCTTCATGGCCGACGTGTTCACTCCCCCCTGGGACCGACTCTCCCCGGCTACCCTGCGGGTCCTGGACCAGTTGGGGTTCAAGGGCGTCTCCATGGGGGCGGCCGTCCCCAAGGGCACGAAGTCCGCTTCGGCGTTGCGATACTTCCGCACCCAGCTGAACCTCCACGAAAGGGACTCCAAGGATGCCGCGTCCGACTTTCATGACCTGCTGGAAGAAATCACGGCACTCCTCAGCAGGAAGAAACTCATCGGGATTACCGTCCATCACCATCGCATGACCTCGTTTGCCTTTGAGTTCCTCGAGAAGCTCATCCTCCTTCTGGACCAACAGGCGGACTGCCGCTTCGTCGGCTTCCGAGACCTCCTGGAATCCGACGAGCATGAGTAAGAAGCCGTCCCTGGTATTTGCGGATCTCGAGGGCAAGATCTACGACTGGTCGGAACTGGAGATGGTCGGCAGAGGGGGAAAGGGGTTTCAAAGACTCGAGACGGGTGATTGGATTCCCCTGCCCGAGGGCAGCGAGTTGTTTCTGCTCCCCCGGCGTTACCCCGTGGGGTATCATCCTCAACGGCGAACCTTCGAAACCCTCTCCCGTAACCCTTTCGACCGCGGGAAACCCGTTCAGGCGGTGGCGGCCTTCGTCGCCCCGGCCCACACCCAGCTCTTCCTGGCCGCCTACCAGACCCTTCCCGAAGCCCCCCTGCTCCCGCTTTTCGCCTACACCGCGGTGGGCTGGCTCGATGGCCGTTTCGTGGCGGCCGCCCTGCGAATCGATTCCGACCAGCGGCAGGACTTCCGTCATTTCGACCCGGACCGGATCCGTCGAAACGCGCGGCGGCGCATGGAAAGGGACCGCAGCAACCGCCTGGTGCAGCACCTGGGCAAGTGCGCCCTCTCCTACGGCTGTCCCGCCGCAAGAAATCTCTTCCTCTCCCGGTGGGAAGCCCCTCTTCCCACCTCCCCCGTATGCAACGCCCGTTGCCTGGGCTGCATCAGCCTGCAGGAACGCACGGGTCTGAAGGCTACCCAGGAGCGCATCCGTTTCGTTCCCACCCCTGAAGAAATTGCCGAGGTGGCCGTTCCTCATCTGAAGGAGGCGGAAAGAGCCGTCGTGTCCTTCGGGCAGGGCTGCGAGGGAGAACCCCTGCTCCAGGGACCGACCCTGGAGAAATCCGTGAAATTGATGCGAACGGCCACGCCACGAGGAACCATCCACCTCAACACCAACGGAAGCCTCCCCCGGCGGGTGGCCAAACTGTGCGAGGAAGGCCTGGACAGCATACGCGTCAGCCTCAACAGCTGCCGCCCGGGACCTTACCAACGCTACTTCCGGCCTCGGGACTATTCTTTTGAAAGCCTGATCGAGTCCCTGAAGATCGTGAAAAGCCGCGGGGGCTTTGCCTCCATAAACTACTTCGTGCATCCGGGATTCACCGACTCCGAGGAGGAATGGTCCGCCCTTCGCCGGTTCCTGGACGAAACCCGCATCAATCTCATCCAGATGCGCAACCTCAATATCGATCCCGAATGGTACGAGAAAAGCCTGGGGCTCCCCGAAGACGACCGTAGCATGGGCATGAGGCGCCTCATCGACCGTCTGAGATCGTCCTACCCGGACGTCCGTTTGGGATATTTTAATCCGCCGGTGAGGGGCTAGAGAGGATTCCCGGAGACGAAGCATGACGAAACCCTTTGATATTGCCTTTGTGGGGGCAGGGATTGTGGGGACGGCCTCGGCCATGAAGATGGTCCGGGCCAACCCCGGCCTGCGGGTGGCGGTAATCGAGAAGGAGGACGCTCCCGGGCGACACCAGACGGGGCACAACAGCGGCGTCATCCACTCGGGGCTCTACTATCGCCCCGGTTCTTTGAAGGCGAGGCTGTGCGTCGAGGGAGCCCGGCAACTGGTGGAGTTTTGCCGAGAAAAGGGGGTTCCTTTCGAACTGTGCGGGAAGGTGGTGCTCGCCGTCCGGGAGGACGAGATAATGCGGCTCCACGACCTGCACACCCGGGGCAGGGCCAACGGGGTACCGGACCTGCGGATCCTGCATCCCGACCAGGTCCGGGACATCGAACCCCATGCCCGGAGTCTGCTGGGGCTGCATGTTCCTTCCACCGGGATCGTCGATTTTGGAAGAGTGACCCAGGCATACGTCCGGGAGTTCCTGTCCGGGGGAGGGTCCCTATTCCTGGGCCATAGAGTCGCGGCAGTCCTCAGGGATTCGTCCCTGATTCACCTCGAGACGGGTCGCGGGAGGGTATCGGCCCGTTCCCTGGTCAACTGCGCAGGGCTGTATTCCGACCGGGTCGCCCGGATGGCCGGGCTGAATCCTCCCTGTCAAATCGTGCCCTTCCGGGGGGAATACTACCGAATTCGCTCCGACCGGAGCCGCCTGGTCCGAAACCTCATCTACCCGGTGCCGGACCCCCGGTTCCCGTTCCTGGGGGTCCACTTCACCCGAATGCTGGACGGAACGGTGGAAGCCGGTCCCAACGCGGTCCTCGCCTATGCACGGGAAGCCTACCGCAAGGACCGGGTAGTCTGGTCGGAACTCCTGGAGACCTTGAGCTACCCCGGATTTCGCCGGATGGCGGGCCGCTACTGGCGAGCCGGATGGCACGAGATTCTCCGCTCCTATTCCCGGACTTTGTTCGCCCGGGCACTGCGAAACCTGGTCCCGGAAATCCGCAGGGAAGACCTGTTGCCCGGGGGCGCAGGAGTCCGGGCCCAGGCACTGGGACCCGACGGGGCACTCCTAGACGATTTTGTCCTTCTCAAAGAAGAGCGCATGGTGCATGTGCTCAACGCCCCTTCCCCCGCAGCCACTTCCTCCCTGGCCATTGCGGACATTATCCTGCAGGAGGCGGCCCAGATCCTTTGAACCCGAAACCGCCGCCTTCCGTGCCCCGACGGGGCCGTCCCGTCATGCTGTTGCTGTGGAAGGAACTGCATGGCCCTGCCTTGACGGCTGGGCTGGGCAAACGGCAGGGACCGCCCCTAGCTCTCGTCCTCGTCCATGTCCTCCGTTTCGACTTCCTCATGAACGGACTCATCGGATCCGCCATCCGTGTGTGGGACTGCGGGCGGGCGGGCCATCACGTTGCTGCCTCCGCCGCGGGTGGGAAACCGGGGCGTGGAGGTAACCTCCGGTGGCTCACCGCCGTGGGAGGGCGCGGGAAGCCGTTCTCTCCTGCCCGAGGGTCCCCCGGGGGGTGGGCTGCCCTGCCCCGCCGAAGCGGTCCCCGGCGGTTGAGGGGTCTGGGGCGCAGGCGGAACCACTTTTCCTTCGGCAAAAAGACTCACCACGTACGTCTGCCCGTCCTTTTCCAGGGAAACGCTCCGGGGTTCGATGCGAACGACCTGATACTCGGCCAGCTTCTCTCCTTCCCGAACCATGACAAAGGGCGATTGGGCCTTTCCGGACTTATCCTTGCCGGAAGGCTGGCCTTTCAATCGAATGAGGGCCTTCTTGACGTCACCGCAAATGAAGACGCCGTCCAGTTGGATGGACTTGGGCTGGAGCCCCGGCTGGTTGGCTTGGGGTGTGGGAGCGGCCTGCTCCGAGGGAGGTTTTCGGTCCTGGGCAAAGAGGTTCTTCTCCACCATGATGGGAGCGGCCCCAAAGCAAGTGCCCGTTTCGAATGCGAACCACATCGCGAGAAAACCCGCGCAAAGATTCCTCGAGCCTTTCATGGAACTCTCCTTCCCGAGGGGGCCCCGTCGCCGCCCCCCCGGACCGACCCGTTCCCCTTCCGGAAATCCTCGTCCGTCATTGCCCGAGAGCAGGAGCCCGGCATATCCGTCCACTTGGGCGGGAGCAGTCTTGAGCCCCCTATCCTCCGCCATGACGAGGGGTTCCGATGAAACGACCCCCTTGGGGCCAAAGGTCTCCGGCCCGCGCCCGGAATCCTGCGAACCATCCCCGAGCCGGCGGATCGTCCGCTACTATATCGTCTCTTGGTCTCCGTGACCAGAGGACAATGGACGGTTCCTTCCCGTCTTCCGGCCCCCGGGGGGAAAACCAGTTTCTCTTTTCCGACCGCCCGGGGAGGAGTCCCCCGAGTTTCGGTCTGCGTGGGATCGTTTACTTTCAAAGATCAATTTGTTAAGAATGCTCCGAAAGATTTACAGGCCTTTTCGAGGAGCCTCTATGAGTCAAGGGTCACTTCTGGAAGCCTTCCGCACCGAACTCAACCTCCAGGAAGATCAAACGAAGCAGCTCCAATCCTCCTATTTTGTGGAGGGATTGCCGCTCATGGACTCCTTCGAACAGATCGCCGTCACGGACGAACATCGGGTCTTGCGGGTGCTGGCCCGGCATCTGGACCTGCCTCTGCTGGAAAGGCAGGACTACCCGGAAAAGCCCGTCCTGCTCGAGGGCGTTTCCATGTTTTTCCTGCGCAAGCATTCCGTTCTCCCCATTCACATGGACAGTGGCCGGGTTCGGGTGGTGGTGAACAACCCCCTGAACCTCCCCATGTTGAACACCCTCACCCAGTATTTCCTGGGCATGGAGCTCCAGTTGTGCTTGGGGCTGCGGGAAGAAATCCGCACGGCCATCGATCGTCTCTACGGAACGGCGGCCAAGGAAGCCGAGGCGTTGTCCCGTTCGGCCGAGTTGGGTTCCCTGAACGGGGATTCCTTCGAGGAAGACCTGGAACACCTCAAAGGGTTGGCCCAGGAAGCACCCATCGTAAGAATGGTGAATGTTTTGATCTCCCGGGCCCTGGACATGAGGGCCTCGGACATCCATTTCGAACCGTTCGACCGGGGCTTCCAGGTACGTTGCCGGGTAGACGGGGTGCTCTTCGACCTGGATCGGCCTCCCAAAAGCATGCAGGCGGCCATCATCAGCCGCCTGAAGCTCATGGCAAACCTCAACATTGCCGAAAGAAGGCTTCCCCAGGACGGAAAGATCAAGCTCAAATTCGGCAACCGGGAAGTGGATGTGCGGGTCTCCACCGTGCCCACCATTTTTGGGGAAAGCCTCGTTCTCAGGCTCCTGGCACAGGAGTCGGTGGACTACAGCCTTGCCTCGGTGGGAATGGACCCCCAGCAGTTGGGGTTTATCGAACAATTGATCGAGCGGCCCTTCGGGATGATCCTGGTTACGGGGCCCACGGGCTCGGGCAAGACCACGACCCTTTACGGAGTCCTGAGAAAGCTCAATTCCGTCACCCGAAAGATCATCACCGTCGAAGATCCCGTCGAATACCAGATCAACGGGATCAACCAGATCCAGGTGAAACCCCAGATCGATCTCACCTTTGCCAACGCCTTGCGTTCCCTGGTCCGCCAGGACCCCGACGTGCTGCTCATCGGGGAAATCCGGGACAAGGAGACGGCGGACATTGCCATTGAATCGGCCCTCACCGGCCACTTGGTCTTGTCGACCCTTCACACCAACGACGCCCCGGGGGCCATCACGCGCTTGCGGGACCTGGGCACCGAGTCCTTTCTCATTGCGGATTCCCTGCTGGCCATTCTCGCCCAGCGCCTGGTACGCATTCTGTGCCCTCACTGCAAGGAACCTTACCCCGCAAGGGAGGCCGACATCCAACGCCTGAAGGAGGTCCTCGAGGAAGTCCCGCACACTACGCTCTATCATAACAAAGGCTGCGACCGGTGCGGTTTTACGGGCTTTCGGGGTCGAACTGCCATCTTCGAGCTCCTCCCCATCTCCGAGACCGTACGGTCGGCCATCGTTGGGGGAAAGGACGCGGGCAGCATCGCTCAACTGGGGTACCGGGAGCAGTACCGCCCCCTGTTGCACCATGGGTATCGAAAAGCCCTCGACGGAGTGACCACGCTCTCCGAGGTCCTTCGAGTCACCAGTCTTCTGTCCTGGACCGGGTAACGGAAGAAACCCCCACCACCGGAATCCCATTGCTGCGGAAAGGATGGGCATCTAAGACGATGGCATATTACCAGTACCATGCCCGGGACACCATGGGAGGGACGCATCGGGGGGTCATGGAAGCCGCCTCGGAGGTCGAGGCGGCGGGAAAGCTCAAGACCGAAAAGCTCTACCCGGTGAAGATCAAGCCCGTGCGCAGTCAGCGCCCCCGGCGGGTGCCCGAAGAGCACATCATCCGGTTCTTTTACGACCTTTCGGATCTATTCTACGCGGGCCTTCCCGTGGATCGCGCCCTGGCCCTCATCAGCACCAACCAGACCCACAAGACCTTCCGGCAGGTGGTCCAGGGGCTCTTGGGGGATGTCCAGGGGGGAAGCGATCTGTCCGGTGCCATGGGCAAGTATCGGGACGTCTTCGGAAATCTTTCGGACCACATGGTGCGGGCGGGGGAGGCCGGCGGCACCCTGGGACCGATCCTCAAGCGCCTGGCCGAATACCTGGAACAGCGCCGCACCTTTCGCCAGAGCATGATCTCCTCCATGATCTATCCCCTCATACTGCTGGGAGTGAGTGCGGTATCCATGGTCATTCTACTGGTGTACGTCATCCCGAAGTTTGCCCGGATCTTTCACGATTTGAATCAAAAGGTCCCTTTCCTGACCAATCTGATGCTGGAAGCGGGCATGTTCCTCAAGGATTACGGTTGGATCCTGCCCTTGGCCTTCGGTGCGGTCTTTTTCGGGGGAAGGGCCCTGTATCGAAAGCCCAAGGTCCGAAAGAAGGTGGACAAGATCCTGTTTCGAATGCCGCTCACCCGGTACCTGATCCTGCACAGCGAGTTGACCCGGTTCTGCAGGACCCTGGGGACCATGATCGAAGCGGGGGTCCCCCTGCTGCGGGCTTTGAGCCTGGGGGAACAACTGGTGATCAATTCCGTGCTTCGAGAAGCGCTGGTGCCCCTGCACCGGGAGATCAAGGCCGGTCACTCCATGAGCAACTTCTTCCGTTCCCATTCCATGTTTCCCGTTCGTGTGGGAACCATGTTGCGCATTGCCGAGGAGCAGGGGAACCTGGGACAGGGCCTCATGGGGCTGGGAGACCATTTCGAAAAAGAGCTCCAGAGGACCCTCCAGAGGATCATGGCCTTGATGGAACCGGCGGTGATCATTGCCACGGGCCTCATGATCGGCACCATCGTTCTCAGCATGTTCACCGCCATTTTCGGGATCAACGAGATACAGTTTTAGCCATGGCGCCAAGTCCTTTGACCCGGCTGAAATCCCGGGGGTTCACCCTGGTGGAGCTAATGGTGGTGCTGGTCATTTTGGCGATCACCGTCGGACTGGTCCTGCCCCGGGTGGGAGGCGGCTGGAAGCGGATGGAGGAGCGCGAATTCGTGCAGGACTTTGTCCGGACTCTGCGGAGCGCCCGGTTGCGGGCCATGAACACGGGCACGATCGCCATATTTCGCATTCGGGGCCCCGAGCGGCTCTACGGTTTCGAGGTTCCGCCGGAAACGGCCATCCCTCTCAACGTGGACATCTACGCCGACCGGTTGGAACAGGACCCTTTCACCGGCGATCACGTCGTTCTTTTCTACCCCGACGGCAGTCTTTCCGGAAGCGACCTGCAGATCCTCTTTGACCAGCAGCGTTCCTTCCACATTTTCATTCACCCTCTCTTCGGCACGGTCCAGGTCACCAGAACGGAACCATGAAACAGCCCGCGGCAGCCAACCCTCCTGAATCGGCGAAATCGCCTTCCCCCGGCCGCGAGGATCTTCACCTCCGCCCCGGGAGGACGGCGCGGACAAGGCCTGCCCGGGGGCGCCGCCTGATTGCCGGGGCCGATTCTCGAAAGGGATTTACCCTGCTCGAGGTCATGGTCAGCCTCACCATCGGGCTCATCCTCCTGGGTGGCCTCATGGGGCTGATTTCCGTATCCCTCCACTATGGGCAGCGGTTGAGGCACAAGAGCGAGGTCCAGCCGGTGCTCGAGGCGGCGGCCCAAACCATTCTGGCGTTTCCGGAGAAGGCCGGGGAGGGAGCCCTGGTCATGGAATCGTTTCCCGACAAACCTGCGGTGGAAATCCGGCTCGCACGGGTATTCGAAAAGGATGAAACCACCCCGCCCACCCTGGGAGAATTGTACCGGGTGCAGCTCCTGTACCGGGGCCAGATGCTCGAGTTCAGCATCCTCGTGCCCACTCCCCCCACCCAGTGAGCGGCGGATTCTCGAGGACCTTTACTGATGCGACGCCTCAGGCAAAAACCCTCGAATTTCCCGGCAAACAACCGAGGATTCACCTTGGTGGAGCTGGTTCTTGCCACCTTGATCTCGACCCTGGTGATTGGAATCCTGTCGGTGTCCCTCGCGTTTTCCCTTCGTGTCTGGGAGCGGCAGCAGAACCAGAAGCCCAAAGATATCCTCAGTCTCCTGAACCTGCTCAAATGGCAGCTGGCCCAGTTCGACCCCGAGCCCATCGCTCTCGGTTCGGAAACGGAACCGATTTTCAGGGGCGACGAGACCTCCCTGGCCTTTGCCACGGACTATTCCACCAAGGCCATCTGCAAGGGGGTCCCCGCCGTCGTTCGATACGTATTCGTCCCCGGAGAGCAGGCCGTTTACTATGCGGAGGTGCCTCTGCATCCCTACGACCCCGACGGGATCAAGAGATTCCTGGAACTAAGACCGCAGAAACACCGGGGGTGGCCGCCGTTTCACGCGGTGCCGGTCGCTCAGTTTTCCCTAGCCTATATTGCAAAAGACAGTGTGAGCGAGCAAGCCGGTCCTTGGGAGGGGGAAGAGTCGGTCCCTGCGGGAGTGGTGGTGTCCTGGAACGACGGTTCCAACGATGTCGCCACCCTCCGGTTCGTGGTGCCCAACTCTCTCTTTCACCGAAAGCCTCAAAGCTCCTTGCAACCGACGGGCCCCGGGAGACTTCAGGGCACCGGTCGGAGGAAGCTTTTCTGATGCGGAACCAACGAGGGGTCGTCATCGTCGCCGTTCTCTGGATCTGTTCTCTGCTCCTGTGGTTCGCTCTCCAGATCGGGACCGAAACCCGCCTCAGGGGAGAGGAGCAAGTCCACGAAATCCGCAGGTCCCAGGCCCTTCACCTGGCCATTGGAGGGGCCTACGAAGCCCTGGCACGCATGGGACAACCTCTTCCCACGGGCCTTGAAGACGCTTTTGGAAAGAGTGTCCGAGGGAAAAACACCCTCCGACGGGATTCGGCCGAAGAGAACTGGCAACCGGACGGAACGGGGCACATCGTCGAGTATCAAACGGGGGAGGCCCTGGTTTTCATTGAGCCTGAAGGTCGGAAGGTGAACGTCAACCGGGCGAACCGGGAACAGCTCAAAATGGTCTTCGAGCGGACCGGCCTGGCCGAAGACAGGATCGAACAACTGGCGGACGTGACCGCAGATTTTCTGGACAACGACGACCTGCCGCGCCTCCACGGCGGAGAAAAGGACTACTACCAGCGCCTGGGGCTTCCGTATCCGCCCTTCAACGGTCCTCTGCTGAGCCTGGATCAAATGTTGCTCATTCCCGGGATTACCCAGGACCTCTTCTTCGGATACGGTCCGAGGGAAAACGAAGACCGGAACGAGGCCTCCCCGCCCCCCGTTCCCGGCTTGCCAGGAAATAATTCCCTATTTCGAATGTTTACGGTTTATGGTACCAATACGACCTTGCCGTCCGGTGAGCTCGAGGAAGAGATCCAAGAGAAGATCGAGACTTGGCGACCGGGAGAAATCTACCGCTTACTTTCCTGCGGCAAGGCTTATACGGGTCCTCCCGTGGTGGTGCTTTGGCTCATTGTGCGTTTCCAGCCCCAGCTCCCGGGCGGGTACGAAGTGCTCTATCGGAAGATTTTGTGAGGGTCGATCCACCGGGAATCAACGAGAATGCTGAGAGGTCTTGTCAAGCGGCGCCCCAGGCAATTGGTGGCGGTCTATGTGGAACCGGAGCGCATCGAAGTCTTGCGTGCCCGTCGACACTGGCGCTCGTGGCGCATCGAATCCACGGAACAATTCCCGGTACCCCGGGGAGAGGGGCTCTATGACTTCCTCCAGAGGCTCGCTCTGAGGCCCCGGGACAAAAAGGAAACGGCGCTGGTCCTCTTCATTCCCCGGACTTTTTACAATCTCCATCGAGAGCATTACCCCTCCACCCTCCGGGACCAGCTGCAGGAAGCCATCGCCTTCGACTGGCAGGAAAACGTCTTTGTCGAGGAGGAACAGTCCCTTCATTTCTGCGGCCCCCCCGTAGGGGTGGACCACCAGATCTCCGTTCCCATCTTCTCCATGCAGCGCGATCTCTACGACAAGCTCTACCAGGCCCTGGGCGCCGCCCTTTTCGACGTCTTCGTCGTCATCCCCTCGGCCTTGGTCTACAAAGCTCTCCTCCCCTCCATTGTGCCCCGAGACGAGGAGGAATCGTCCCTGGAGATCGTGGGAAGGTTCCTCGAGCCCCATCGACTGGAAATCCACCGCTATCTCAAGGGTGAATTCCTGGACTCCTTCCTCGTCAGCCGAAACCTGGACACCCTGCGCCTCTTTCGGGAAGCCCTGGCATGCATTGGAAACGGCCAGTGTCCGCCGGAGCGGTCCATCCACCTGTTGTGTTCCGACGGCGAGCGCGCCGAGGACTACGTCCTTGCTTGGAAAGACGAGAATCTGCCCATGCAGATCCACAAGTCCCCGGAACCGCTGCTCCTCCATTGGGTGAACTACCTCCTCCAACAGGACAAGGTCCAAACCTTCAACGCCCCCCTGCTGCTCAAACCCTGGAAAGTGCCCAAAGTGGTCTGGCCCATGCTGGCCCTGGCGGCCATGTTTGCCGCCTTTGCCGCCTACCAGGTCCATTCGTTGGGACAGATGCAGCAGAGTTCCAAGCGTATCAAGAGGCAAATTGCCCAGCTCGAAACCCAATGGAAACCCGTGGAGCAGCTCCAGACCCGCGTGGGCAAGTTCGAAGAAGACCGGAAAACCCTCAACGAATTCAACCAGGAAGGCTATCCCCTCCTGGAAATGCTGTCCCTCCTCACCCAGATCACCCCCGAGGATACCTGGCTCAACTACTTTTCCATTCGAAAGGGCCAGATGGTGTTGCGGGGAGAAAGCAAGTCCGCCATCAAGTACCTTTCGGAGCTCTCCAAGGTGGAGGGGTTCGGGGATGTTCGGTTTTCATCCCCCGTGACCCGAAATCCCAGCTCCGACTTGGAACGGTTCAACGTCCAGGTACAGATCGATGTGGAGAAGCTCAAGAAAACGACGGATTCGTTGGGCATCCAAACCCTCGACACCCCGGCGGCCGACGCCGGGGGAGAATCCGTGGCGGAAAGCCCCGAGCCCGCAACGGCACAAATCCCGCCCCTGAGAGTCCCGGAGAAGGAACAGGACGAGGAGGAAACGGAGGACGCGGAGGAAGCCGAGGAAGCTGAAGTAACGACGGCGGACACATCGGAATCGGAAGAGGAAGATCCCGAAGAAGAGCAGGGCCGTTGACCCGAGGGGGGGTCTCGATGAAATATCCGAAAATTTCCTGGAGCGAAATTCAGAAATACCGCCTGGCAAGCCTGGGAATCGCGGCCACGATCCTTGCCCTGGTCGTGGTCCATGTGTTCTGGCTGGCACCCGTCCTTTCCGAGAAGGAAATCCTGGAAAACCGTCTGAAACAGCAACAAGACCTCATGCAAAAGTACGAGGACAAGCTCAAACAGGCCCATTCCATCCGGGAAAACCTGGTCAAGAAGGAAGCCGAGTTGCGGGAGATGCAGAAGCGGCTGTTTCGAGGCAACGATCCTTACCAGCTGGCGGCATCGCTGGGGGAGACCTTCTCTCCCAAGGGAGGGGGGAAGGCCAAGCTGGAAATCAAGACCTACCAGGTCATTGCCAGTAAGGAATACGGCTTGTATCAGGAGGTGCACCTGCGGTTCAACTTGATGACCACCGTGGAGGGGCTCCATTTCTTCCTGGATCGCGTGGGCAAATTTCAGACGGCCATCCTGGTCAAGGAAATCAACATCCAGAAGATTCAGAAGAAGGGAGGTCCCGACCTGGTGGTGAACGTGATCCTGGCGGCCCTGATGGAGAAGGGAGAAAAGTCTTAAAATCCCGTGCCGTTTGGTCTATACTTCTCCACCCGCAAAGTGACGGCGCGCTTTCGTCCCTACTGGGACCTCCTCCTCGGGTTCGGAACGGAATCTTCTTCGAGTCCTGTGGCGACTCGACAAACGATTTGTCATGAATGAGGCTTACGCATGAAATGGTACCGGGCCTTCCTTTCGCTCCTCCTCGCCGCCATGCTGGCCGCCTGCGCCCAGCCTTCCCCACTGGGACGCGGACAGGCGGATACGGGAATTCGAGCCCCTCGGCCTCCCGCCTCCGCCGCCCGGATGCCGCGGGAGATTTCCACGGATTTGTCCAAGTCCGCCGACGCGACGTCGGCCGACGCGGCAAAGAAGAAGCCCGTCCTGCCGTCGGTGACCGCCAAGCCTTCCTACGGGCTCATGAGTCCTCCCTCGGATCAGAAACCTGAAAAGCTTCCCCTGTCGGACAAGGAGAAACAGAAGGTCGTTCTGAACTTCGAAAAGGCGGACGTGGCCGAGGTTACCAACCAGATTTTCGGCGATTATCTCAAGCTCAATTATGTTCTGGATCCGGGCCTCCAGGGACGCCTCAGCTTCTATCTCGAGGGGGAATTCACCAAGGAAGAGCTCTACCAGATGATCCTCAAGGCCTACGAGGCCAACAACATCTCCATTGCAAGCCGCAAGGGCATCTTTTACATCCAGCCCCTCCAAAAGGGGTCCAGCAGCAGTCTGCCGCTGGCCACCAAGGCGTTGCTCCAGGATGAAAAGGCGGGGGCAAGACCGGTCATTGTCCTCTACCGTTTGCAGTTCATGGAAGCCAAGCAGGCCCTCAACGTCATCAAGACCTTCCTCACTCCGGGCAGGCCCGTCGCTTCCGACAACCTGACCAACAGCCTCATCTTCGTGGAGGACGCCGAAAACGCCCGAAGCATCCTGGACGTGCTCAAGGCCCTGGATATCAACATCCTCCGGGAGGTCAGCATGGAAATCGTCCCCGTCCAGGGGATGTCTCCCATGGATGCGGCCCAGGGCATGGAGGCCCTGGTCAGTAAAATGAGTCTCTTCAAGGAAAGCACCGTGAAGAGCAACGTTGCCTTCATTCCTTTGCCCAATTTCGGCGGGGTCCTGGTCCTGGCCCAGAATCCCGAAGTTTTGAGAATCGCCAAGTCCTGGCTGACGGCCCTGGACGTCCAGGGCAAGGAAGCCGGGGAACAGGTCTATGTGTACTTCGTCCAAAACGGGCTGGCCGGAGACATCGCCGACATTCTGAACCAGGTCTTCGGCCTGGGCGGCACCACCGGCGGCCGCCGGCTGCAGCAGCAGGTGGTCCGCTCCTCTCGGCAGTTCGGAGGCACGGGGCAGGGGCTGGGAGGAACGGGCGGATTCTCGGGGCGGACCTTTGGAGGCACTTCCACCGGGACGGGAGGCTTTGGGAGCTCGGGAGGCTTTTCTTCCACCGGCCGAACCTCCGGGTTCTCCTCCGCCGCCCAGTCCGGAGACGGCTCCGGTACCTCGACGGGAACGAGCGGCACCTCCTCTTTCGGAACCGGTGCCGGGGCGGCGGCAAGAAGGGCCCGGGTCCCCGGAGGGCTGGGAGCCCCGGGGCAAACCCTCCCCAATATCCTTAGCGGCGAGGCGGTCATCATTCCCGACGAAGTCAACAACGCCATCGTCATTCGAGCCAACGCCAACGACTATGCCAAGATCAGGAAGACCATCGAGACCCTCGACATTCTCCCCCGGGCCGTCCTCATCGAGGTGATGATTGCCGAGGTCACCCTCAACAAGGAGCTCCAGTACGGGCTCCAATGGTTCTTCCAGGACATCGGCATCAAGATCGGGGGGGAGGAGGGGAAGTTCACCATCGCCAAGGTCAATCCCGGGGCCGGCACCTCGGGAACGGGGACCGACGGGACCGGCGGATCCAACGTGAACCCGGACAATACCAACCGCAACCGGAGGACCTTCCTGAATCTGGCCCCCAGCGCAACGGGAGGTCTGTCCACCTTCTGGGGCACCCTGCCTCACAACGGGGTTCGGGATGTGGCCGTTCTCCTTGACCTCCTGGGTTCCAAGACCACCGTCAACGTCCTGTCCACGCCGACCCTTCTGGCCACGGACAATCAGCAGGCATCCATCACCGTGGGCGGACGGGAACCCATTCAGACCGGCCAGACCCTCCTCGAGGGCGGGGTTTCCACCAACAACATTTTCACCACCATTCAGTATGAAGAAACGGGGATCATCCTGAACGTGACCCCCCACATCAATGCGGGGGGACTCGTGCGGCTGGAAGTGGAACAGACCATTCGGAACGTGGCCGAACAGACCACCCAGGGGATCAATTCTCCCCGTTTTACCGAGAGAAACGTCAAGACCACCTTGCTTGCCCAGGACGGCTCCACCGTGGTCATAGGCGGCATTATCGAGGATCGCCGGTCCGACGGGAAAACGGGGATCCCGGTGCTTCAGGACATGCCCATCATCTGGCCCCTCTTTTCCACGACGGACAAGAAAATGAACCGCACGGAGCTCATCATCGCCATCACGCCCCACGTGGTGGACCATCGCGAGAGCGATGTGACCCGCGAGTTTCTCGGCAAGTTGAAGCAGCTGAAGAAACGCATCGAAAACTAGGTGGGGCTGCGCAGGAATCGGGAGTTTGGCGCATGGTGTGAGAGGGGCTCTGATACGAAGCTGCATTCAAGCCGAAACTGCCCATCCGCAGGACTCAGCCCTTTGCTCGAAATCTTCACTCAGCATGTCGGGGCGACTTTGGGCGCAACCGGGTATGAGGGGATCATTGCGGGGGATCACCGCCTTTGGGCCCGAGGTCCCGGGGGTCCCCGATG
>Ga0208825_1001679_pt1 | contig 16095 bp, 27 predicted proteins | sample AD_UKC113_MetaG_FD_184450 | JGI IMG/M metagenome (GOLD analysis project Ga0208825, IMG submission 184450) | Active sludge microbial communities of municipal wastewater-treating anaerobic digesters from Hong Kong - AD_UKC113_MetaG (SPAdes)... | ecosystem: Engineered > Bioreactor > Anaerobic >...
CCGGGCACCTGAGAAGAGAGAGAATAGAGAAGAATAAGACCGGAGGACTAGAATAAGAAAGAGAGGAGATAGAGAGTAAGCAAAAAAATATGCTAGCAAAATAAAAGATCGATGATAGCAAAATAAGAGATAGTCAACAGACAAGAGCTTAAGACTATAAACTCATTAGGGGGCTTCCTGTCAGTTATACCAAAAGAATAGATAGCATATGAGATAGAGATAGATACGGTGCATTAGCACATTATACCTATCATATATATGCTTAATAGAGATAGAGCTGACATTAAGCTCCAGACTAGAATAAGCATAAGACTCCAGACTATTATAGATAGAATAGAAGGGGGCTGCAGGAGAGATAAAGAGTGTATAACTGACAGGCAGCCCCCTTAAAGAGTTTAATGATAAGATATAGTAAGGATGCATAAGATAAGGTATAGTGTCGTTATGTGCCCTTATAGCGAGCATAGCCGAGAGTCCAGCCAGCAGCCCCAGGCCGCCCACTGAGCTACGCCCAGGCAGATTGAGGCACCGGCGCTTACGCGCTACCCTTCGGCGGTGCCATCATCAGCCTGGGCGTAGAACCGCTAAGTGGCGGCCTTGGGAAAGCTGCTGGGCGATGGACTCATTATACGGCAATGCTGGAAGGGCACAGATCAGGGCGACACACTGTTTTATGGATGCATTAAACTAAGTGTAGCATAGGCACGCTTCGCTGAGAGGGAGAAGGGGCTCCGGATCTATTGCCGGCAATGCTCCGCAGTGAGTAAGTCGGGAACAGGCAACAAAATCGGGAGAGGAGCACGGGAAGGGAGAATAGTGGTGCATATATATGCCGTGCTCCAGCCAGTAAATGGGTGTTATTAGTATAAATAGATTGCAGGTATCTAAAGTACTGATTACTGTTTCGTTTAGTTATAAATAGTAGCAGCGTCATATTGTATATTGCCTCGTTGAGGCGGGAGATGTAAAAAATGAGCACACAAACAATAGAGAGTGTACTGGTAGATTTGGTTAGGACAAACGAATTCGAGTATTACGCGCCATCGGTATGGTTTCCCATAACGGTCGAATGTACCCAAGGTCGAATCGAGGAAGTAGACAAGGCGATAGAATACTGGAGAGACATATTGGAAAAGATCAAGATGGTTGCGAGGAGAGGCGTAATCGTGAAACTAACAACACCCGAGGAGATTCGGTCAACATTGTTCGTGGGCAGAATATCAGTTTGTGGTGGAAGGAGAGACCCTCCTCATGTGGAACTCACGCCTAACATGAACATGTATAAATTAGTGCGTGAGAAGGCGTTCAGGTTAGATAGAAGGGCAAAATACACAGAAGATGAGATAGCAAAGCTGGACGAGCGGATGATGAATTGGGGTGCAATCCGCTATATCGAAGAATCGCTCATGGCATATGACGAAATAAGGAACGAAATGGAGAGACATATTGAATGGCTCAAAACGGAAGTGTGATGGGTATATGGGTAGGGAGAAAGTGATGTACTCTCAAGGTCGCTGGGGAATCCCCAGCGACAACAGTGATCGAATCTATGTGATCACCTGGTCGGAGGCATTCGGTATGTGGGTTTGCGAGTGTCCGGATTTCGTATACAGGCGGGCACAGAGACGAGATGCTTGCAAGCACATACAAAAGCTAAGAGATTTTTTGGACCATGCCTCATACGAACAGTTCAACCGCTTGATCAACGAGAATGAGATTGAGTGGGACGGCATGAAAGAAAAATAGAAGAGATACTAAAAGACCGGAGGCGGTGAAACATGGAATACGAACCCGGTAGATACCCGGATTGGAGTGACACACCGACAGAGGTGCTAATCGATATCCTTGAGAAGTGGAAAAGCGCTATTAGAAAAGGATGGTATCCGTCTCTATGGACGGAATGCGCTTTGTGTCGCGAGCATGAAGAATGCTATACATGTCCGATTACACCATACTGGTGTGAGGAAGGATCGTCAAGGCTCTCGAGGCTTTCGAGGATGGGCTTTATGCACAGAAGTCCCGAGGAATGGGAAGCCAACGTGAAAGAATTTGTGGAAAACATAGAGAAGGAAATAGAAAGGAGAGAGGAGACATGAACTGGCAGGCCAAAGCGAGGAAAATGAGTGAGGGCAGGTGGGTCAAGTTCGACGAGTCGAATCCATCGAGGATAATAAAATTCCTAGGGGAGCCGGAGACGGTAACAAAGACCGTACAGACCGGCCCTAGGAAAGGAGAACAATATGAGGTGTTATCGTTCCCCGTAGAAGTAGACGGGGAAGAGAAGATACTCGAGCCGAACCGATCTCTTCTCCTCATAATGTTAGAGGAAGATGAGGAGAGGGAGATAATAGGGAGAACGTTCAAAATCAAATGCCTAGATCCAAGCACGAAACGGAGCTGGAAGATGGTAGAACTCCGTGACCAACTCCCTGCAGTGTCTACGAAGAAAGAGAACGATCCGGATAAAGAAAAATTTCTGAGGGAGGTGGAGAAGAGGAAAAGACGGTCAGCAGAGAAGAGAGAGAATAGAGAAGGTGAAGATGTTGCCGAAAGGGACGAGAATGGAAGAGAGGGCGTTGAAAAGAGCTAGGGCATGGAATGCGGCAGAAAAACCGCATTACGTCCGATGCTTGAGATGTGACCTAGCATGTGAGGTCGTAATGGGGAAGAACAATGGGGTATATCGACTGGAAACATGCCCTATACGGGATAAGGGGGCCCGAAAATTTCCATATAAGGAGAAAGAGGTGGAATAGATGGACGTGAGGATTGAATTGGTTAAGGACGGGTTGGAAGGTAACGACAGGGTAGTGGTAAGGCGTACACTCAAGGAAGTGTATGCAGTAGACATAGTGAAGAAAGTGATAGATGAGATGTTCCATATGATGAGATCAGGAGAATCTGGAGTAGATAAGACGGAAGTGAAAAAGAGATGAGAGGAGAAAGCAATCCGAATAAAGTGTTAGGACAGATAAAAGGCAAGACCGCGTTGTTTACTAATAGCGGCAGATCGCTATTGGTAGACGTTCTCATGGCATGTACAGATTTTGTTATGGCCAGAGACTCGGAGGGAAAGGTGGCGATAGTCCCCTGGACGAGTATAGCAATGATGGTAGATGCAAGTGATCAACATGAAGACGAGATGCCCCAGGATTCGTCCTGAGGCATGAGAAACCGCTTTTTTGCCTCGGCCAGGGTGATTACACCCTGGCCACCATAAATGCCCGTTTTAGGGCATTATAGAAATTATAATTATGGACGAGAGAGAGGAGACTAGCCGCTGAATGGATAGAGCGAGGAAAAAAGGAGAAGGTTAGTCGGTATTCTTCAGGCCGACCTTAGACAGGTCGACTTGTCGGGAGACCTCGTGGAGAATGTTGAGTTGATTGGGCTGAGGAAGTGATGAGTAACATCGCCAGCACTGTCCAGGATTAGAGCCAAGCTTGACCTCATTAACAGCATCGCACACCTCACATCTGATCAAGACGTTACCCGACTCGATACCTTCCTGGACGCGAGCCGCAGAGTGGACCTCTTCAGGCACTTCCTCAGACCACTCAGAAGAAGCGTACAGGATCAGCTTATATATATCCCCCTGGGCTGCAACGCATGTACGGTTCCTGACGATAAACTCCGTAAGAGACCCTCGACGAACGCCTTCGAAGCATTCATCAATGGTATAAGGCTTCTTCTCCCCGAAAAAGAACTCATACCATTGTTCTTCTGATCCGGTGGGCTGAGAGCCGGTCAGACCGTTCTTCCAGCCTCCCTCCAGAATAGCCATGAGGTCATGCCATTCAACATCCCAGATCCAGGGAGCCTTGATATGATACAGAGCTGCCCTGGTGACGAAACACCGGACCTCGTATTTAGCGTTATAAGCCAAGAGCACATCAGGCTCCTGGTCTGCTATATGATTGAAAAGATCGACACATAGCTGCTCTTCATCCCAGGAGGCAAATGTTACCATCTCGCTCTTGGGCTTAGAGAGGTCCCATACACTACAGACAAGAAGTTGGTAGTCCCAGGGATTGACGCCGGTAGTCTCAACATCGATGGATAGAACGCGCTTGGAGGGGGACAGAGAGTCGTCGACCTTAGCGACCTTAGAAGAGCTAAGGTAGCTACGACGGAGACTGTCCAAGGCTATCTGGTTAGCGGTCGGATAAAGGCTAAGGAGAGCGTCCTTAGCCGAGTCTGTGAGATCATCACTTGGTTCAGGAACGAGCTCTACCACTATGCTATTGATCTGATCTTCTTCTGTCATCTCATATCAACCCCGCAGCAATGGCCAAGGAGTCGGCCAGCTCTCCCCAGGCGATGGTATCCCCGACGAATAGAGTCTGTTCGGTCTGGAGGTATCCACTCTTCACGAATCCCAGGACGTAATATCCTGGGTCAAGGTCAAGGTAACAGGGCGTCCACTGACCAGTAGCCAGGCCGTTGAGAAGGACCTTGGCAGAGGTAGGACGGCTGTCGATATAGACACGCTTCTTAGTGGGAAGCGTAACAACAACAGGGCCCGCGTCGGGAGGCTTACCGTAGTTAGGATCGTCCTCCCACAAGGGGGATACCGTGATGGTATCTCCTCCACCGACATAGACGAGCTTAGTCCAGGGGAGCTTACCATCGAGCTCCATTCGAATGGAGTGATAGCCCTGATCAATATTATAGAGTTGACCAGGGTTAAGGTGGACTTCAACGTCATCTATCCATATTCGGCCAGCAGTGGCAGAGGATGTAAACTTGATGTAACCGCTCTGGTCCTTCTGGGTAGGAGTAGAAGGATACTGGGTTATTTTCTGGGTAATATAAGTGCGTCCTACTCCTCCCCCACCACCGCCACCACCAGAACTCGTATAAGACGAAGTGGACGAGCTCTTAGCCGTGCCACCAATGACTCGTGTATCACCGCCAAAGATCTGGAAAGACCCAGTAATGTCAGGCTTACCGGACTCCTTGATAACATAGCCATATGTGCCAGGAGTAATTACGACAGGAGAACCATCTGCAGGAATTTCAACCCTCTTACCATTAAGGTATAGCGTCTGACCAGAAGAAAGCTGAGGCACGAGATACGACCGAGACTCTTCTAATTGCTTCTTAGCAGCATACTCCTCTTGGAGCTTCTGAGTCTCTTTGAGAGACTCGGTAAACGACTTCTCAAGCGGCTGGTAGATAGTGACAGGCCCAGTATCCTGAAGATAATAGTTAACGACTTTGTCCTCCATACCGGGCTGAGTAAACCGGATGGAGAGGCGGTCACCGATGTGACCGAAGAGGAGATACTTAGTGGGCATATCCTCCTTCCCGACGTACTTCTTACCGGCCATCTCGGCCGTCTGGCCCGGCTCAAGGTACAAAACATAGCCCTTCTGTGTGGTACTGGACTTATCTGCTGTAAGATCGAAGAATCCAGGACTGGAAGGAGTAGACGAAGAAGTAGAACCAGACTCACGGAGAGCTTCGGCCTCTTTCCCCCACTGCTCCTTAAGGGCAAGGGTAACATTCGCTTCGCCCTCGCCATAAAAACGGAGTTGAAGCGTATCAGGGTTATAGCCGGGTTGGCTCATCTTGATGGCGCCGATGGTGCCAGACTTCTCGACGATTGGGGTAGTCTGACCTTCGGGAAGGATCTTGCCGTTGTACTCCGCATGCATGCCTTTAGGCACCGTGACAAAGTAAGTGAACTCAGGTGGGGCAAGGGCACCACTGACCTCACCAGTCTCAGGGTTAATATCCTCGGAGATCCTGTCAAGGAGCTGACCTATGCTCTTATAGCTATTAAGAGCACTGTCATATTGACCAGTGGACTGAAGAGCCCACCAGTCGGTAAACAGACGCTGACCGAGCTTATCATACTCGGACTTTGCGAGATCAAGAGCAGTTTTCCGCTGATCAGGATCCATCTGATCAGCGTTGAAAAGGAGGTCATTAACAGTTCGCTCGACAGAATCGAGATCATATTTATAATTATAAGACACACTGGACGGGTCTCGCCCAGTGTCTATGTTCTCCTGGGTCTGTTTGTACTCCAGGAAACCAATAAGATTAGGAACTTCGGTAGCAGCGAAGATACCACTAGCGAGAGTTCCAACAGACACAGTAGCAAGACCGAGACCAGCTGAAAGAATGGACACGGCCCCAGTAAACAGCAAGGCACCAGTGGCCTGACCCTGGGGAGTGAGAGCAAAATCTCTGATCTTCATTTGAGTGGTCCATGATGAGTCCTCGTTGAGCTTCTTATCGAACTCGCCGGACGAGAGCCACTCGGAGAGCTCAGACCGGACATTATCACTCTCGGCGCTTTGGGCCAGCTGGGCCGTAAGTGTAAGGGCAATGTACGGGTCAGCGGTGTCGTTAATAATCTCCTTCCAGCATAGCAGCAGCCTAGCCTTTTTCTCCTCGGTACCGACCTTATCAAAGCTATCACGAACCCTAAGGAGGTCAACACCGGACGAGTTAGCGAACCTGGATCGCTGAATCTCAGATGCATGACCACCCTGAAGAGCCTCATAGAAGTTGATAGATTCGAGGACCTTGAGTCCATCAACGCGACCAGTGATAATGTCGGCGGTGAGACCAGGGAAATGATAAGCGAGAAGTTTGGTGGCACGGCCTCCGGGATTATCCTTCCAGAGCCTATCAAGGGCATCCTTAGCAGCAGCCCTCTGACCATCAAGGTCCTCCGGAGGAATATTATAATAGTCCTCGTAGCTCTGGACCTTAACGTACTGATACTGGGTCTCGGACAGAGCACGGGCTCTTTCAAGTTCTTTATTAAACTCCTGAAGCTTCTGGATAGTCCCAGGGGGGATGAACTCGATCTTACCAGTGTCGGGGATTATGCCGATAGCCTTAGTGAGAGCGGCGGTCTTAGCCTGAATGTCAGCAAGACGCTCGGGAGAGACGTAAGATACGGGCTCGAGGCCGGAGGGACTGATCGAGTCGATATCAGAGACTATATTCTCAGACAACGTACGGATAGCTGACAGATACTCGTCGACGGGACGTTTAATGGTAAGGAAAGCGTCTGGCTTCTCCTCGACGCGGACGAGCTCAGCGGTGAGTGGAGACACACCGAGGAGCTTAGAGGATATTGCTTCACGGACGACGACCTGAGGCTCTTCGGATATACCGGAAGAGGCCTTAACAGGCTCTTTAGGAGTCTCGGGCTTGAGGGTGGGGATAAAAGTCTCTTTAGTCTCCTTAGGAGTCTCGATCTTGATGGGAACGCCCTCACTAGTATAGAACTGGGTGGGCATCTGTTCATACCGATGAAGGTCGTTGAGGAGGATATCGAGCTGACGTTCAATGTTCTGGACACGGGCAAACCCAGAAGGTTCAGAGACGGGACCTATGAGATCGATAACGTTCTGGGTAGCAGCACGGAGCTTGTTCTCATCGATGAAGAGAAGTCCAGTCTCATCAGGGACAGTAACGGCTTTCTCGATGACATAATTAAGAGTCTCCCTGAACTGGTCTATATCAACCACTTAGGACTCCCCCATGGCGTCCTGTAGTTCCTTCTTTCTCCTGTCAATCTCTTCATCCCAGTCGGTAGGCTGAGACCTAGACCGAACCGGACCGTCAGACTTGATTAATACCTGATCCATAATATCCCCAATTATAATTTGTATAAAGCCCTATAAAGGGCTTTCTTATTAGTCTTGGGATACTATAACCCCCAACCACTTAATGCATGCCCTTTTGAGACACTAAGGGACTTTAACGGGCACGTTGGGACTCGGGCCTATCCTCGCAGAGCTCATACTGTAACAACTGCATGATGAAACGGTTGAGCTCACATATCTTATGGAGAAGGACTGCCTTCTCCCTGGACTGCTGGATGATCATGTAGACAAGGAGACAGGCAACAAGCCCCTGGCTCTTCAAAACCTCGAATATAAAATCTATCTCGAACATCAAAACACCCCGTGAGAATATCCTTCGGGTTTAGGAATCTTGGTGCCGTTGAGTATAAGCTGGAGAGTACGAGAACTGGCATCATCGTTAGTAACAGCGAATCTTATCGTATCACCATAAATGAACTGGAGACTGGGATTCTGCCTGAGTGGAATGTTGCACCAACCAGTAAATGCGCCGTTGACATAACTAACGCCATTAAGCCGGACACGGACCCTAAAGGCAGTATATGCCTTTGGGGTGCACCCCACCATATCAATAAAATAAATATAACCATCGTCTGGTATAACAAGAGCATAATCATAAGACGAACCAGCAGATAGGGCGGATTCGTACATTATTGACCAGGGCAAGCCATAGTTCTCGTCATACTCAACAGTATGGCCGGGCAGACTCCTGCTCCACCCAGAGGGATTATCTCTAATTACTCTGCTCATTAATTATCACCACCAACTAGAACCTGTAATAGGCAGCAACGTAGTTAAAATACCTATAAATGCCTGCAGGAAACGTAAGAGTGATACGCATATAATCCGGATACGAGAAATACCATGAGTTAATGCTTCTGGGCTGCCAGAAGAACGATAGATTGCCATAATGGTTAATAAGAACGGTATCGTTCCTCTTAACGGTTATATGACCGTAATTAAGAGGGCTGGCATAGAATACCAACGCCCCTAGCTGGTAAGTATGACCATCGTCGGAAAAATTCTCCGTGTACGAGTTGGAACTATAAGAAGTCCCATACCCATAACCTCCCCAACGCTTATAGTAAGGAGCCGGTGAAGGGATAGGGGACTCAACGAGGACAGGAGACCTAAGAGAGGAATAATCCCTGATTCTTCTAGTCATGCTAGAATACGCTCCTCATAAGGTCTACAAGACGGTTTATGACGTCTATAAGACCATTCTGAAGGCTGTAGACGTCAGGTTCATCAGGGCCTCTAACATCAATCATAATAGTAACCGTATGACCATACAAACCACCTCTATTCCAGGCAATGACAAAGAGGTCATTGCCGTTAGAACTCATGTCATACCACAACTTGGCGGATATGAGCTGACCATCAGCCGAATAAAACCCTTCGGGATTGGTAGGGAGGATTTGGTTTGCCCTATTCCACAGGCAAACGCATGTACTGAACCCATCACCTACGTCAAACAGGAAACTAACGTCTGTTATAACGCCTGCAGCTAACTTGATAGGGAAAACTACGGGAGATGAAGCAGTGTCAGAAGGAGTAACTTCAACCTCGTAGCTATAATGCATTCCAGAACACCCCTATAGAGCTGAGATATGACTTCTCAGTATCATTGAACTCATGGTCAGAACCAGGAGTGACTATGAGATTAGACCAGTGTTCTTCTGAGAAAAGACTACAGCCGTCTGGAAGAACGACCCTATCAGAAGGGGAAAGGAAGATGACAGACGCTATACCATTAGCAATGAGAATAGACCTCATCTAACTCACCTTGAGCTTCTGCTTGAGATGGCCTTCGCCTCCCTCCTTAGAAACAAGAGACGACCAGAGAGAAACAGAAATGAACGACTCATCAGGCAACGAGTTCTAAAGATCATCTCATTATCTCTCCATAGAGTTTAATGATAAAGTTCTCACAGCTAATAGGGGGGTAAGCAGAATCGGCAATTAGAACACCATAAACACTAGTAGACGATGGAGAGAGTCTGACGTAAAGATGACCAAATCCAATCGGATAATAAACCGCACTATTAGAGTTGACCTTCGATCCGTCGAATGAAACGAGTCCTATAAAAGACGTCATGTCCTGGTTAGTGGGTGCATAAGCTGCATTGTCAGATGCAAGATCCTGGGGAGAATTAAACAGCATGAGAGTGAATGATCCAGGGGTAGATGATGGATTGCTGCTAATCATAAACGCTGACAGAATGTCAACCCCAGCGCCAGGAATTGGAGAAATGTTCGGAAACTCCATGGCTTTAGCATTTCCATCAGTCATTACGTCCTTGGCGGCGTAAGCAGTGGTATTCGCAGGTCTGGTAAACCCAGACCGAGTAAACACGCTGGCTACCAGACGAGGATCATAGACAGAAGGTTCGCGGTAAATGTCTATGACTCTGAACCGATCACCATGATCTATCATAAAAACTCCTGAGGAAGAATACCTCCTCAGTACGAATAAAGTTCTTCGACTATCAGACCAAGCACTCCCCCAGCACCGCCCTGAGTGAGCTTAACCTGAGCACTCCGGAGGTCAGCGGGCATGATAGCGCCCGTAAGATCTTCAGGGTCAGCAAGCTGGAACCGGAGCATACCATGGACATCACCTATTACGGTCATGTCGACGTCCTTATCATTAAGGACGGCTGCAGCGACTGTAGATGCTGAGACCGCAGTGGTCATAGTATGGCCCTGGATAGTACACCGGTTGCCGACTACAGTCGTAACATCGGCGTGAGTATATGCACCTGCGCTTGTCATTTAAGCCACCGCCGTAGTGATTGTTCTGCAATGGCACATGCCAGTCTTAATGTTCGACATATGCGTATCAACCGTCTGAGCATCATCGGCAAACAACTTAAAGACCTCCTCATGGACGGTAAGGTCATGGTTCTGGAGAGCCTGGGCTATATACCACTTGGTATCTATCCAGACCTTCTCAAAGTTATTTGAGCCGAGCTTGATATCAGTAATGTCCGTAGCTTCTGCAGTGGCATCTTCGATGCACATGACACCAAGAGCCAGAACGGGATTAGCACTGGGCATATCCTGGACAATGTCGCCAGAGGCAGCCGTGGTAGCGGAGTAGAACTCACGGGTACCAATCATTCCCCTGAACGCAGGCTTAGAATCGGTGGGGAACTGATGGGCAACTATGCTAATGGTAAACGTGCCACTGGTCCAAGTAGTGGCCGATGCAGCACCCATGAGGGTGCAGTCGTAATCGACCTGGACTTGGGCATTATTAAACCTGCTGGTATCGAGTCCCAGCTCTCTATCACCAAGGAATCGGCCGAAGAGCATCCTGAACCAGACCTCTTGAACCCCAGACGCCGATTGTGTCCAGAGGTACATCATGGGTTTTCCGAACTTCATCCACTGGTAACGGAATGCTTCATGACCGGACAAGTGCCACCTGTAATCATTACCGTTGAGAACCAGGCTAATTTTCTTGATGGCATCCAGGAGATCGATGCCCTGGGCAGACGTAGAACCGTTAGTAACCCTAATGCCGACATCAATAGCACTGATGGCAACGTTCCGGGGAAGATCCTTACGGAACACTGCTGCATCAGACGCCTGGGTCTCACGGTTCATTATAACAGCCTGAACTAACTTAGGCATGTTACATCACCTCTACCGATTGCGGGCAGCTTCAACGGCAGCGCGAACAATCGGCTTAACGCGGTTATCGATATTGGCTATAGGATCAGCTGTCCTCTCAGGCAGAGAGACGCCACGGATAGCTTCAGCAATAGGCTCATAGTTATCAGCCTGCTTCTGACTAGCGGCCATCATACCAGACGCTATCCTCTGAGAACCAATAGTAGCGGCCTTGTTCTTCCAATCGCCTTCATTGACCTTCTCAAGTGCCCTGGCCCTGCGAGCGAGAACCTCGGGGTCCCTCATCATCTGTTCAAACAAGTTCTGGCCGGCAATGGCCGCATTCTTCCAGCCCTGAGTAGACTCAATGCCAGCCTTATACGCGGCGGGAACATTAGCAATAGCGCGCTCATAAGCAGCCTTACGAGACGCTTTGTCCTTTACGAATACCAAGGTAAGATACCTCCTTTTACAGGCCATTCTATCAAACGCAATATATATATGTACAGATCATTACAACAAAGGATAATAGTAAAGTACAATCATAAATCGGAATAGATAAAATGAATAGGGCATGGGGGTAAAGGAAGGAGAAAAAGAAAATGACAACAACGGGAATAAACACGCAAGTACTATCTGAGTTGTCGAAAAGTGTAATTGCGGAACTTATGGCAAGCGGCGTAGTGGCAGCACCGAGGCAACGCAAGAAGCGCGTAGACTGGGAACGGCTGCTAGTCTACGAGTACGTAAACACGTTCTACCCGGAAACGCCGCATTGGTTCAGGATAGAGGTAGGGCCAATGCCGGAAGGCAAGAACGATATGTTGTATACCAAGATACGGCGATGGGCTGATGCAATAATCCACGAACCAGATAAAACAATAATCATAGAAGGGAAGATGAAAGCTAACCACGACGTGGTTGGGCAGCTGCTGAATTATAAGAACCTGTTTCCACAGACACCATTATTCAAGAAATATGCAGACCTACCGATAGAGATGCGGTTGGTCTGTGCAATGATAGACGACAACGTAAAAAGACTAGTGGAAGAAGCAGGAATTAACATAGTAATATTCAAGCCATCGAACTTCGACGACTGGATAAAGATGATTACGGAAAGAAATAATAAGAAATGAGGCTATTGCCTCTTTCCTATGATCGCCGTACCATTGAAATACCTAACAGTATGAGAGAACCCATCACCACTAAAATAAAATCCGTGAGGAGAGAATACTGTGATAAGCTCGCCGTACTGGTTGTACCGGACGATATCAATGTTTGGGAATATATCGTCAGCAACAACAGGAACCAGTAACAGAGATAGAGCGAGTAGAACAAGAAAGGTTCTATTCACTTGTTATCACCTCTATTCATTTTTCTATACTCCTTAACAGCATCCCAGGCAACTTGAGGATCAATCCCCCACTTCTCAACATACTCATCATGCGTTAGCTTAGTGCCATTACCATCGATCCAGATGATAGGACCAACGATGGGCCGAATGCATCCGGACGGTATCATCTGGAGATACTCGGGCTGGTTGAGACAGGTAAGCCAATCGTCGAGAGTTACAGGTGTAGGCATACGAGAAATCACCCTATGAGATCACGCCATTGGTCCTTGACGAACTCAACGAGCTTACCAACTGCTACCTCATCGACAGGTTGTTCAAGATGAAAGAGTCGGTTAGATTTGCCCTCTTCATCAATATACCCAAGACTCATGTATAGCTTCATCTTACCTATTACCTCCTTTAGACAATTTAAATCGGTTCCTCTTTATATCGTTAATGGACCGACGAGGCGGATTATCAACAGCCTTGACGATCTCGGACATATCACTGTCATCAATAACATATTTCCCGCCCTGTCTTATAAGGCAAGGGCATGATGTTATGACGGACTGCGGGATATTAGGATCACCCCGTTGGTAGTGATAATCAACAATCCTCCAGGGGACCAAGAAAGCCTTACGAGACCTATGAGACGGAGACCAACTCTCTATAGCAAGGAATCCGTTCCTGCCAGTAACGTCGAGCCAATCAGTCTCATAATCGATCTGACACTTACCATTACCCTTGTGGAAATGTGAGCTAAAGTAGATGCTATCATAAGCATCAGAATCGACTCGCTTACACTCAATAGCAAGATACAACTCGTTACCCCTGCTATCCACCAAGACATCAAAGACCTGGGGCTGATAACGAGTCTGGAGCCTCCGATAAGCGAGAGCCTTGATACCATTGAGATTAAAGTAATCGTTAAACGCGTGGACAATAGAACGCTCGAAATCTTGGCCGGTAGACACGCCGGATCAGACCTCCAGAAACATAGTGCTATAAAGAAGACCACGGGCTCTAGGACAAGAAAAAGCACCGTCGAACGTACAACCGAAAGTAGCATACAAGGTGAATGGATAGTCACGACAAGCCTGAGGCTTAACTTCGTGGATAGTGCACGTATGATCAAGCTTGTCGAGGAAATAACAAGGTTGTGTGTGACGGAGCTTATATTGACGATAACGAGAGCCACCTGCGTGATAGAAAATAGATTCTATGTCCTCAGGAGTGAGCTCAAGATAAGCGGCTATCCTATCAAGATCGTCCTGGGTGACGACCATGTCGCCACCAACAGAACAACAATGACCACACTTACCGCAACGGAAATCGCGTTGTAGACGCTTATATAAATCCATCTGCTAATCAGCCTCCTCTTCCTCCAATATGAAGTTCAACACCCTGATCTCGTCGTCGAGATCACCAAAGCCAGTATTCCTAAGGAATCTCATGTTATCCCTAAGGAACCTAATATCATCTTCTGACAGCATATATTACCTCCTGAAGAGGTGATTTGGGCCTCAAGTCAGGCTGGTGGATCGATCGTCGATGTCTATTCTATTCTAATGCGTCCAGACACCTGGACGCATCTGTACAGCCCTCTTATCACAGGCCAGGCGAGAGACATGTAAATGAGCACACGAACACACACACGCCAACGAGCAAACACACGCACACGAGCACACGCACATACACACGGTATAACTGACAGTGTAGCCCCCTTTGCCAGGTTTAGGCTGAGCCCAAGGACATTAGGAGGATTGAGGGCCGAACGGCCCTCGATGGCCGATTTAAGCCAAGATTCCGTGTCTACTTGTCCTAAACACCCCACAGGGCGCTGAGCCAGCCGTTATCACGGCATTTACGGTATGTATCGGGCTTTGTATTTAAGTTTGCACGAATCTCAGATAAGGAAGATAAGTAAGTTAAGCGGGAAAGGGCGGGAAGTGGAGGGAATTCATATTGGAATTGGAGGGAAAAAGGAGCTGCCAGACTCCTGTCACCGCGGGCCGGGCCGGGGGCCCACGACGGCCCGCGAGAGGTCGAAGGTGGTTAAGATGAAGATGAACGAAAGAGAGAAGTTGATGGTTGAGTGGATGAGCAAGTTAGAGAAGATGTCGGACGAAGAGTTGGATGTGATAGAAAACGTGGTATCGGTTATTTTAAAAGACAGATACTATCAGGCAAACCCGCCTGAGTGATATTTTTTTTGGTAGCAAGGTTGAATCCTTCTAACGCGGCTCCCCGCCGCGCCGGGCACGTAAGCCTTGCGGTCCCTTACGGGACCAAGCCGCCTTCAGCGGCGCAAGGCTTATCGGCCCGGTCTGGAGACGTAGACAGGAGCAGCCAGATGAGAGATCAAAGCACGTAAAGGCCGATGGCCGTAAAAGGCCGTAATAAACCCAAATTCGGGACTTAGTCGGGAGAAGGTAGAATCATACCAGACACAAGGAGAAAGCGGATTCTCGGGGCTATTAGGGCCGCTTAAAGAGAAGTCTAAGATAAGAGGTCGATGAGAAAAAGAGAACCATTGTTTTACTAAAAAACGACCAGTATTTTACGAGTAAAAATTAACCGCCTCGCTCCGGCTCGGCTGCGGCCTCGCCTACGCTCGGTAGGGCTCGCGCGGGTGCTCGCTGGTGCCCGAGCGCCCTGTAGGGAGCCGGGCGGAGAAGACGGATCCGGCCTGCTGGCCGGGGAGCGGGGACCTCTTCGGTCCCCGAACCCCCCCGCGCCTCCGGCGGGCGAGGGCCCCTTCGGCCCTCGCGCTCCCCCCGCTCCTGGCTTAGTCGGTCTCCGGTAGAGAGGGTCAAGGACCTCAGGGAAGCAGCCTGGCCGCCGCCTCCGCTAGGCCTGCGGCAAGGCTCCGGCGGCGGTCGGGGAGCCCTTCGCTCCCCGAACCCCTCCCGCTCCGGACTAAGCCGGAAGACAACAGACAAGTAACCAGGGCGCGCGAGATGCCCTCTGAGACACATGACGAAGACCAGCTACCTTCCGGCCGGGCCGGTGACAAGGCACCGGCCCGCCAGGGGGCTATCTTCGGCTGACGCCTCGATAGCCCGGCCGGCCCCGCGGGGCTCCGGCCCCGCAGAGCCGGGCGCGCCTTCGGCGCGCCACCAGTAATATAAAATAACCACCTGCGGACGCCCTGCCCATGCCTTCGGCATGACCAGGGCTGAGGAGTCGAGCAGGAGCGGGACTCGCCCTCAGCTGGGCTAAAGCCCAGCTTCGGGCGAAGGGCGGCGGCCTCCGGCCACCGCCCGATTGGGCCCGCGCGCTGACGCGCGGCGGGCCACGCCGCCCTTGGCGGCGGTCCGGCCGGAGGCCGGACCCCGCCGGCGGGCGGGCCCGGCTTCGCCGGGCACCCTCCGGTCTTATTCTTCTCTATTCTCTCTCTTCTCAGACTAGAATAAGAAAGAGAGGAGATAGAGAGTAAGCAAAAAAATATGCTAGCAAAATAAAAGATCGATGATAGCAAAATAAGAGATAGTCAACAGACAAGAGCTTAAGACTATAAACTCATTAGGG
>Ga0208825_1001680_pt1 | contig 16093 bp, 10 predicted proteins | sample AD_UKC113_MetaG_FD_184450 | JGI IMG/M metagenome (GOLD analysis project Ga0208825, IMG submission 184450) | Active sludge microbial communities of municipal wastewater-treating anaerobic digesters from Hong Kong - AD_UKC113_MetaG (SPAdes)... | ecosystem: Engineered > Bioreactor > Anaerobic >...
TAATATAGTCTAGGTTTGGATCTAATTGTTTGATAAACTCATCCATGGTATAGTCTCTTTTCTTTTGTTAATTTTTATTTATCGTATCATATTTTTTCGATTATTTCAACTAACTCTGGAAAGAACCAATTTTAGAATAGCATTAACATACCTGCATGAAAGCATGAAACTTGATGCGGATTTAAGCAAATATATCGGCGAAGAATGGGTTTACGAGCTTGAAATAAAGCACATTAATGCTACCGACATTCCGCCCCGGCTGACGCTGGAGGGGGCACTGAAGACCCGCAGTATCTTCAGTTTTCTGACCGGTGATGTTCGGCTTCCCTTTAGAATATCCAGCGTTAATACAAGAATTGAGGAAGGAGGTTTTTAATGAAAATAAAGTTATTTAATACCGTATCGCTTGTTTTTATATTTTGCCTGCTCCTTTCGAGCAAAGCATTTGCTTCTGTAAACAGTGACATTGAAATCAATATTACCTCTCCAATAGACAGCTTGCAAAGCGAAAGCGGTATGGTAGCCATAGAGCATTTTCCGGAGGAAATCTCAATTCAAGTAACGGCAAAAATCGGGACAATTACAGATATTCAACTGGAATATGGTGGACAGAGCATAAAGATAACACCGAAATATATTTTGACTGTTGAGAATAAGGAGTCATGCGGCCCGTATACAATAACAGCAAAAACAGATCAGGGTGCAGTCCTCACCATCACAGCTAATGTTATTTTTCAAGTGAAAGCTGTCTACGACATCCGGTATCGCACCATCGGAATGAATGTCAGAGAAATATATGATGGAGAGACGCTTATAAAATCTTTTTCAGAGCCGCAGCGAATTGATCTTGTGAATGCAAATACCGTTGCAGACTATGAAAAGGAGCAGATTGCCGGGTGGATCGGTAAGTGTGACGGGAGGACTTATACACTAAAAGGCAGCAATGTTGTGGAGATTCACAATTTTAGTTCCGGCAAAATATATGGAACCTATGATACCAATACGCAATTTGAAACACTGACCACCAGTTACGGCTGGACACCTAAAAGTCTGACAGCCTTTGAAACCATGAGAAATACAGCACTATCCTACCAATCTCCTGTTAAAGTTGACATAGATGCTACCTGGTGCGATGTGAACAAACAGAAGGTTTACGGTAAGCTCACCGCTCAGGACAAGGGAGTGCCGGAGCTGCTCTATCCCTATCAGACTACTTCAGTCACTTTCGCCAAGGATGATGTGCTGCTGTCCCGTAATTTTCAATACATGGGGCTCGAATGGGATTATACGCCGGAGAGTGATGAATATTCTGACGGAGAAAATAAAACGCAGACCAGTATCACGCAGAATATTCATTACAGGATTCCAACGGCAGACTTCTATTTTAAGTTCAAAGCATGTGACGGCAACGACCTATCGGTTGTCATTCGTGCCCCTGTTACAGTGAAACGTGGCGACAGCTATTCATTTAATATAATCTACATGAACAGCGGAACGAGTGCAGCTTATGATGTACCTTTGAAAGGCACGATAGATGAAGTTCTGATTGAAGGAATACCTGAGATGAAGGACTTTTCACCCAATTCAAGTGTTACTTATGATATTAAACGTACGGCTTATACTGATGCCGATGAAATTCACTTGTGGGCAAACATTGGTGTGCCTGAAGGCTTTATCGACGGAAATATTAACAACAACACGGCTACAGCAGTTATACGGATAGTTAAGCCCAAACCGGATGAAACGCCTGATAATTCTGATGATCCAGATGATCCTGACGACCCGGATAATCCCGATGACCCGAATAATCCTGATAATCCGGATAACCCGGATGAACCGGATGATCCACCAGGTTTACCTGATCTTTGCGATCTGTCTGCGTGTATCTTTGCACCGCCTACGGTATATGAACATGAGAATTACAGCTATACCGTAAGTTTTACCAATAACACTGATGTAGAACTAAAAGCTGCACACTTAAAGGGAAAAAATAATGAGATTGCATTGACGCAAATCCCTGAATTAGCAAATTTCAAGCCCCGGGAGACAAAAGCTTTTACTGTTACAGGTAATGCTGGAAATGCAGGTGAGGTTTATGGCCTGTGGGCTAATGTGGAGGCACCGGAAGGCTTTAGGGATGAAAATATCATCAATAATACTGCTGTTTCAAGCATTAAAGTTGTTAAGCAACCTGATGATGATCCAGATGATCCTGACGAAACGGATGACCCAGATAACCCCGACGAACCAGATGAGCCTCAAAATCCGGATGAGCCAAAAGATTCTGACAATCCTGACAATCCGGATGACCCTGACAAACCGGAAAACCCTAATGAACCTGAGATACCTACCATAGTAAACCTATGCGATGTGTGGGTAAATTTGTCGTCTCCCCCGACTGTATATGAGCATGAGGAATACAGCTTTACCGTGTATTTCGCCAACTCTACCGATAAGGATTTGTACGATGTTGAGCTAAATGTCACCATTAACGGTAAGAAGATTCCTGATGTGCCCGGTACATCTAATTTCAAAGCATTTGAAAAGAAATCCTTTCTAGTCACAAAAACAGCTGGAGATAAAAGAGAGCGTATTCGTTTATCTGCTAAGGTGTCCGCACCTGCAGGCTACAAGGACAGCAATACCGGCAACAATCAGGTTTCGGCGGAAATCATGGTACTGGAACGTCCTTACGATCTGGATGTACAGAGAATTACACCCGATGAGTATAAGGAAAACCAGTCTGTCATAACCACTGTTAAAGTATCCAACAAAGGCAGCTTGGACTTTACACCGGGACAAAATGTTACTGTACTGTTTCAAATACCTGAATTGTCTTTGTCAAAGCGAATTGATGCGATAGTAATGGAAAGGGATACCTGGAATGTTGTATCCATCCGCTGGGACACTCCTAATGTGCAGGATGACAAAAATGTTACCTTGATTGCGATTATTAATCCTGAGCAGTCGTTGAGAAATGAAAGCACTGCTGAAAACAACACTTATACTCAAAAGGCTGTGATAAAGAATATATCCTATGGAGAACCGGAGGAAAGCAGGTCATTGCCTAACCCGCCGAAAAGAAGTGAACAGCCCAGGGTGACATGGTGGGAGCAGCGGTATGAGGGTGGAAAGTTTGTATGGAGGCAATTCTATGCCGAGTTGAAGGTAAACGCTGTGCTGGAATATGATACAAAAGCTAAAGGTTTTCTCAAGTCAGGCTATGGATACTCAATCCGTGTTACAGCCTATGTTGACACCAACTATGACAGGCCGGAGCTGATTACTGCTCCACAGACTGCAGAAGTCTACCTGCCGGAATATCGCTATGAAACCGCTATCCCTTTAATAAAGGAAAACGGTCAATTTATCTTTAAGGAAAATCCCGCATCTCCCTTCCGTTACAGGAAACATTACATACCGCTGTGGTTCCCTGATAACAGGGACTATATAGTACAGCTTCTTGTTACCGATGTGCATACTCCCGGAGGTACGCTGTCCCGTTGGATTACAGGAGGGGAACTAAAAATTCACGTAGTGGACAGTATGTATTCCGATGATGTCACTACTGGAAACTGATATAATAATACTTCTTTTTGCTGTTCCTCTATTGTGGGCAGCAGTAATGGATTATATGAAGCGGATTATTCCCGACTGGACATGGATAGCCATTCTCTTGCTCGGCATAATGTCCGCTTTTATTTTGCCGCAGCCCACACTAATGCAGCGAATTGCGGGGTTTTTGCTGCCAGGCATCTGCCTGTTGTTTCTTGCCATGAAATATGGCGGCGTGGGCGGTGGTGATATCAAGCTTACGGCTGCAATTGGTTTTAGCTTTGGCTTATATGGACTTACTTCCATTCTCTTTTTTGCCTTGCTACCGGCCTTGCTTTATTCAAAGCTAACACGGCAGAAAAGTGTTCCGTTGGCAGTATTCTTATGTACCGGCTTTTTTATTCATGCCGGTATTGCTTTGATTACCGGAAGATAATGTGAAAGCACAAATTTATTAGGACAAGGAGGTGCTTTGATGGAGCTAAAAACGATACTTGCCATCGTGCTTTGCCTGGTGATTGCAGGTGGTGCATTATACCTGTATATCAGGCAAAGAAAGAAATAACGGTATGGCGGTAAAAGGGACTTGAAAACTGGAGTCCCTTTACTGCTGCCGGTTTGATTGGAGTGATTATAAGGATGGATGATGAAAAACGCTTGATGAATAACAATAAGGAAAATCACGTTGCCAATGCAGATAAGGAAGTCAATGCCGGTTATGTAATTACTGATCGGCTGACCGTTGGGAATTCTGAGTTTGTCATTGGTCAAAACGAAAATGCTCCTGCCAAGTTTGTGACATGGAAATGTACAAAGGGTGAAAAGAATTACTATTGGGGCCATTACTGTAAGGATCGCCTGACTGCCCTTGAAGATTTATGCAATCGTGCTCTCGATGAGATCCATTATTTAAAAAGTTATAAACAGGAAAAAGAGAATATAGAAAAAACGGCGCAGAAGGTTGAAAAGAAGTGTGAACCGGTGCGATAAGGAGGGATAAAAGTTGGCAACAAAGCTGCAGCTGATTACAGAGCTTTCTCAAAATACGGCAAAAAATGTTGTCAAAACACCTGGCAACTGGACATCCTTTCTGAAAACTGCTGCCTGGAACTATAAATATCCGTTTCAAGATCAATTGCTTATTTTTGCCCAGCGTCCTGAAGCAACAGCCTGTGCTCCCATTGAAATATGGAATGAGAAGTTCGGCAGATGGGTAAACCGAGGTGCGAAAGGCATTGCCCTCATCAACGACAGCGGAAGCCGTTTAAGCCTTCGTCATGTGTTTGATGTATCGGATACTAACAGCCGGCATAACCGTCCGGTTGTCCTTTGGTCATTAAAGGAAGAATATTCTGAAGATGTGACAGAAACGCTGGAAAATGCTTTTGGTGATCTTAAGGACAAAAGTAATGTACCCGCAGCACTTATTTCAGCAGCTTTCAACGCTGTCGAAGATAATTTCCCTGATTACCTCTCTGACCTGATGTACAGCAGGGAAAACAGCTTTCTCGAAGAACTGGATGATCTTAATGTTGAAGTCATCTTTAAAAATGCACTTAGAAATTCTGTAGCATATTTGCTTTTAATCCGCTGCGGCTATCCTGCCGATGAATTTTTCAACTTTGATGATTTTCAGGGCATTGTTAATTTCAATACCCTTGAAACAATATCCAGTTTAGGTGCTGCAACAAGCGATATTTCAGAAATGATTTTAAAGGAAATCAGTGCAACAGTAAAAAATATTCAGAGAGCAGAAAGAAATCAAAACCGTACATTTGCAAAAAAACAGGACATACGACACAATAAAAGTGAAGATATCAGGGTTGAAAGGAAGGATGATCATGGAGTTGACATACACGATGCAGGGCGATTATCTGGTACCGGATCTGGCGCTGCCGGAGGAAGAGACGCACATCGGCAAATATGGGATGTTGCGCAGGACATACCTGAAAAATTACAGGAAAGGAACATACGCCAGTCTGATGATGTCAGGGAAATTGAACAGCCATCTGCTGGAAATCGATCGGATAGCGAAGGAACGAATAGAGATGATCACGACGGAACTTCTGGAGAGCAATCCGGCACCGGACAAAGCGATAGACCCGATGGGCTGGGCGGGACACATGAACAACCTGCGGCACTCAGCGGAAGAGTCAATACTGGCGGAGCTGGTTTACAGCTAAACCTTTTCCCTACAGTAGAACAGCAAATTGAAGCCATAGAACAGGCGGAGGACAAAAAAACCTCCGCTTTTTCTATTTCACAGGAAGAAATAGATCATTTGCTTTGCAGCGGTACAGGTTTTCAGGATGGAAAGTATCGTGTATACCTGTACTATCAGGAACCGCACAGTACAAAAGAAACTATTGATTTTCTTAAGAATGAATATGGAATTGGTGGCGGCACACATATTTTCATCGAAGGAACCAGAGGAAACCAATGGCATGACGGAAAAGGGATCTTCCTTAGCAAAAGCGGCAGCTTTATAACAAACCCTGAAATAAGACTATCATGGAATCAGGTTGCAAAACGACTTGGTGAGCTGATCGCTGCGGACAGGTATTTAAACAGCAAGGAAAAGGAGCGCCTTCCTGTAGTACAGCAGGAAATGGAAGAACAGCGTCGGAGACTTGCCGAGGAAGCATATGCACGACAAATCCTTAACCGGGAACCTACACCTACGGAACCTGAGTTAAACGTCTCTAAAGATACGGCTAATTATGTCTTCCACCTTGGAGATACGGTGTACATAGGTGCGGAGGAATATGAGATCTTATCATTTAACAATAATTCGGTAGAGCTTCGTGATGTAGACTGTCCCCTGTTCACTAAACAATTTCAGCGTGAAACCTTTGAGGAAATGCTTAGAGATAACCCTCTGAATGATCATCTTCTTATGCGGGAGGGAATAACGGAGCAGCCGACAGTACTTAAAGATGAAAAACTGTCTCCTCGCGACATCTACCAGACATACCTACCCGAAATCATCAACAAGATACGAAATGATGAGATTTACCCCTACCTGCGGGACAGGGATACCGATCCGGACAGTGCAAAATTGGAGCTTGATACTGCAATCGATCGCATTGTTCACTCTATGAAAGAGACACATCCGGATTTTTACGAAGCTTACATCAACCTGCCGCAGTTTAAAGAATGGTTTAGCGAGGATGTATTCCAGCGAACGTACCAGGACTATCTTACGGAAAAAAGGGATAGTGTAACCATTCATGCGGATGACCCCAACGCACCGGAATGGGTAAAGCAAACAGGGAATGTAACCATCACCCGTGAGGGAGATACATTCACCATTGAACTTGAAAAAGGAAAAGAAGATAAAAAGCAATATGTAGAATTTAGCATGGAGCTTGAGCTCCCGGAAGGTCAGAAAGATAAAAAGGAACCTGCCGAAAAAGAAGTAACTGTATCGGGAAAACCAAAACAGGAGCGTATCAACTTTCATATCACCGACAATGAGTTGGGGCATGGTGGTCAAAAGGCCAAATATGCCTGGAATGTTGCTGCTATCAGACTTTTATACAAGCTTGAAGAAGAAAACCGGCTTGCGACACCGGAAGAACAGGAAGTTCTGTCCCGGTATGTAGGATGGGGTGGTTTGCCACAGGTCTTTGATGAAAAGAACAGCCTATGGGTTAAGGAATATACTGAGCTGAAGGAACTGCTTGACGCAGATGAATATGCTTCCGCAAGAGCCTCTACATTAAACGCCCATTATACTTCCCCCACTGTCATCAAAGCCATGTATGCTTGTCTGGAAAACATGGGCTTTCAGACGGGCAACATTTTAGAGCCTGCTTGCGGTATCGGCAACTTTTTTGGGCTTATCCCCGACAGGATGAAAAACTCTAAACTGTACGGTATTGAACTGGATAGCATTTCAGGTAGGATTGCAAAACAGCTTTATCAGCAGGCAAACATTGCAGTACAAGGTTCTGAGGAAACGAATCTGCCTGACAGCTTTTTCGACCTTGCCATTGGAAACGTACCTTTTGGCAGTTATGGAGTGGCTGACAAAAAATATGATAAATATAAGTTTCTTATCCATGACTACTTTTTTGCGAAAACACTGGATAAGGTACGACCTGGGGGAATCATTGCATTTATTACTTCTAAAGGCACAATGGATAAGCAGAATCCGGAAGTCCGTAAATATATCGCACAGAGGGCTGAACTTTTGGGTGCTGTACGCCTTCCGAACAATGCTTTTCTTGCGAATGCCGGCACTGAAGTAACGGCCGACATCATATTCCTGCAAAAGCGCGACCGAGTGATTGATATTGAACCGGATTGGGTACACCTCTCTACCACTGAGGATGGCATACCTATTAACAGTTACTTTGCAGATAACCCTGATATGGTGCTGGGCACGATGGCATATGATAACAGGATGTATGGCAACGCCAGTGAAACCACCTGTATGCCTTATGAGAATGCTGATCTTGCAGAACTTCTACGTGAAGCATTGGAGAACATCCATGCGGAAATCACCGAATATGAGCCAGACGAAATAGTTGAGGAAGAAGATGCCTCCATACCGGCAGATCCAAATGTGCGTAATTTTAGTTATACCGTTGTGGATGGCGAGATTTATTACCGGGAAAACAGCCGGATGAACAAGGTGGAAGTTTCAGTTACGGCAGCCAACCGCATAAAAGGCATGATTGCCATTAGAGATTGTGTCCGGGATCTTATTGAATACCAAACTGAAGACTACAGCGATGATGTGATAAGTGAGCAGCAGCGCAAGCTGAATAAGTTGTATGATGAATTTACTGCGAAATACGGACTGTTAAGCAGCCGCGGCAACAACATGGCCTTTTCGGATGATTCTTCCTACTGCTTGCTTTGTTCCCTTGAAATTCTGGACGAAGATGGCAATCTGGAACGTAAGGCTGACATGTTCACCAAACGCACTATCCGGCAGCGAGCTGTTGTTACCCATGTAGACACTGCAACTGAGGCATTAGCGATCTCCATAGCGGAAAAAGCCTGCGTGGATATTGGCTTTATGCAAAGCCTTACCGGTCTTTCAGAGGAACAGCTTATAAAGGACCTGGAAGGTGTTATATTCCGCAATCCTGAAAAGCTGGACAGTGAAGGGAAGCCGGTATTTGAAACCTCCGATGCCTATCTTTCCGGCAATGTACGGGAAAAGCTTAAAACCGCCAGGCAGTTTGCCGAAATGCAGCCCGAACTTTACAGCATAAATGTTGCAGCACTTGAAAAGGTACAACCAAAGGATTTGAGTGCATCTGAAATCGATGTTCGACTGGGTGCCACATGGCTTCCTCCGGATGTAATAAAGGATTTTATATTTGAGCTTTTGGAAACCCCATATATGTACAGGCGATATATTGATGTTTTCTATTCATCTTATACCGCCAACTGGAACATCAAGGGTAAAAACGACGACCGCAGCGGCAATATCAGGGCAGTAATGACCTATGGTACCAGCCGCATTAACGCCTATAAGATTATTGAAGAAACTTTGAACCTCAAGGATGTACGGGTTTTTGATACGGTTTATGAGGACGGTGTGGAAAAGCGTGTTCTGAACAAAAAGGAAACCGCGATCGCTCAACAGAAGCAGGAAGCCATTAAAGAAGCATTTCAAAGCTGGATATGGAAAGATCCCGACCGCAGGGAACGCCTGACACGAATTTACAATGACCGTTTTAATTCCGTCCGTCCTCGTGAATATGATGGCAGCCACATCCGGTTTACAGGAATGAACCCGGAAATCACCCTGCGTAAGCACCAGGTGGATGCAGTAGCGCACATACTGTATGGAGGTAATACACTGTTAGCTCACTGTGTAGGTGCAGGCAAGACATATGAAATGGCAGCTGCAGCGATGGAAAGCAAGCATCTGGGACTATGCCAGAAAAGCATGTTTGTTGTTCCAAACCACCTTACCGAGCAATGGGCAGCTGAATTTTTGCAGCTCTACCCTTCCGCTAATATCTTAGTGGCAACGAAAAAGGACTTTGAAACTAAAAACCGTAAGAAATTTTGTGCCCGTATTGCTACCGGCGACTATGATGCTGTAATTATCGGTCACAGCCAGTTTGAGAAAATACCGATTTCGGTCGAAAGACAAAAAAAGTTGCTTGAAGAACAGATTGATGAGATCACCAACGGCATCCGCGAACTTAAAGAAGAACGCGGAGAGCGCTTCGCTATCAAGCAGCTTGAAAAGACTAAAAAGACATTGAAGCTAAAGCTGGATAAACTTAATGATACCAGCCGAAAAGATGATGTAGTCACCTTTGAGGAATTAGGAGTTGACCGGCTGTTTGTGGATGAAGCTGACTTCTACAAGAACCTGTTTCTTTATACAAAGATGCGTAATGTGGCTGGTTTATCCCAGACTGAGGCGCAAAAATCATCAGACCTGTTTATGAAATGCCGCTACCTTGATGAACTGACTGAAGGGCGCGGCATTATTTTTGCGACCGGAACACCTATCAGCAATTCCATTACAGAGATGTACACCATGCAAAGATATTTGCAGTATGAGACCTTACGTAAGAACGGACTTCAACACTTTGACTGCTGGGCAAGTACGTTTGGGGAGACGGTAACTGCTATAGAGCTTGCACCGGAAGGTACGGGATATCGAGCGAAAACAAGGTTCGCACGATTCTATAACCTGCCGGAGCTTATGAACATGTTCAAAGAAATTGCGGATATAAAAACTGCTGATATGTTAAATCTTCCTGTGCCAAAAGCCAATTACTGCAATATCGCTGTAAAGCCAAGCGAATTCCAGCAAGATATGGTAGCTGAGCTTGCTGTTCGAGCTGAACGGGTACGTGCCAAGGAGGTAGAGCCATACGAGGATAATATGCTCAAAATAACCAATGATGGCCGTAAACTGGCACTTGACCAAAGACTAGCTAATTCTGCACTTCCTGACCATGAAGAAAGCAAGGTAAATGCCTGTGTGGAGAATATATTCCGTATTTGGCAGGAGAATAGTGATGATAAGTTGACACAGCTTGTATTCTGTGATTTATCCACGCCGAAGAATGACGGAAATTTTAACGTCTATGATGATATTAGACAAAAACTTATAGAACGTGGTGTTCCTGCTGATGAGATTGCTTTCATTCACGATGCCAACACTGAAATCAGGAAAAAGGAACTGTATGCAAAAGTACGAAAAGGGCAGGTACGAGTCCTGTTAGGTTCTACATTTAAGATGGGCGCAGGAACCAATGTGCAGGATCGCCTGATTGCACTGCATGACCTGGATTGTCCATGGCGGCCAAGGGATTTGGAACAGCGTTCCGGACGTATTGTCCGGCAGGGCAACAAAAATGATGAAGTGTATATCTTTCGGTATGTAACCGAGAATACCTTTGATGCTTATCTCTACCAGATACTTGAGAACAAGCAGCGTTTCATATCACAGATTATGACTTCGAAGTCTCCAGTGCGTTCTGCCGAGGACATTGATGAAACAGCACTCTCTTATGCCGAGGTGAAGGCGCTGGCTACAGGCAACCCGTACATAAAAGAAAAGATGGATCTGGATATTCAGGTTTCCAAGTTGAAATTACTGAAAGCCAATCATCTGAGCCAGAAATATGCATTGGAAGATAGACTGTTAAAGTATTTTCCCCAACAAATCAAATCCACAAAGGAACGCATAGCAGGCTATGAAAAAGACCTTGCTTTGTACAGGCAGCAAAGTGAATTAGAACATGCAGTGGAAAGTTCAGAGGACAGCAAATTTGCTGGTATGTCTGTGAAAGGTATTTACTATACCGAAAAAGCAAAAGCAGGCGCAGCCCTACTGGAAGCCTGCAAGCAGATGACTTCCCCGGAACCGCAGGAATTAGGCAGCTACATGGGCTTTCCGATGTTGTTTTCCTTTGACAGTTTCAATAAGCAGTACCAAATTACTTTGAGGGGTTCTATGAGCCATACGGTTACACTGGGCACAGACATCTATGGTAATATTACACGGCTCAATAACATTCTTGCTGAAATCCCGAAGAAGCTTGAATATTGCAAAGAGCAGTTAAAAACTCTCCACCAGCAGATGGAAACAGCAAGACAGCAGGTTGATGTCCCTTTTGAAAAGGAAGAAGAGCTGCAAAGAAAGTCTGCACGACTTGCAGAGCTGAATATTTTACTCAATATGGATAAGCATGAAAATGAAGTGCTGGACGTTGAACCGGACGAGGATATGGATGCACCTGAGAAAAAGAGTATGGGCTATGAAAGGTGAGGTGGTGACTGATGCCCTATGTAACACCGGAGCAGATTGAACGTGCAAAGCAAATGGATCTGCTGACTTATCTGCAACATTACGAACCTCAGGAGTTGGTGCGTTTCGCCGGGAATGTTTATACTACCCGTACCCATGATAGCTTGAAGATTAGCAATGGAAAATGGTACTGGTGGTCGCGCAATATAGGCGGACGTTCTGCATTGGATTATTTGATTAAGGTGCGGGGCATGTCGTTCCTGGAAGCTGTAATTCAGATAGACGGACAGGCGGTTGTCATACCGCCTGTTTTACCAAGGCCACAGAAATCCATTGAGCATAAAAAACTGCTTTTGCCGGAGAAAAGCGAAAACAATGACCGTGTGATTTCTTATCTCACTGGACGTGGCATCCACAGAGAAATAATTGATTACTGCATCCAGACCAACCGGCTATATGAGAGCCGTGATTATCACAATGCAGTATTTGTAGGCTTCGATCAGCACGGTATTCCCCGGTATGGTACACTTCGGGGCACATTGGGTAGAAGGTTTATGGGAGAAGTGAACGGAAGCGATAAGCACTTCTCCTTTTCTATCCCGGCTAGGAATGAATGTAGCAAACTGCACCTGTTTGAAAGCGCTATTGATTTATTATCATATTGTACTTTGGAATTACTCTCCGGCAGGGACTGGCGGCAGGATAATTACCTATCTCTCGCAGGAATTTATATGCCGAAGAAAATTATTGAAGAAAGCACCCTACCAGCTGCGCTCACGCAATACTTAAAGGACTCTCCAAAAATCAATGAGATAGCCCTACATTTGGATAACGATATGGCTGGTCGGCTGGCAGCAAAAACGATTCAAACTATACTCCCTATCTCATACACCGTTTATGATGAGCCGCCTAAGCACGGTAAGGATTATAATGATTATTTGAGAATTAAACTGAGGTCACAATGCCCACAAGAATATGTAAGATAACACAATTGCTAATTGATATCATAGCATGAAAGGAGTATAATATGATTAGAATGTTACTACAAGGAGTTGATACCATGCAGATTAAACCATCCGCAAGTATCCGGCAAAACTATAATGAAATTGCAGCTTTGTGCAAGTCCACCGGAGAACCTGTTTTTCTCACCAAGAACGGTGAGGGTGATCTCGTGGTTATGGATATAGAGGCTTTTACCCGTCGAGAAAAAATGCTGAAGCTAAGGGAAGAACTGCTGGCTGTTGAGGAAGACCGCTTGGCTGGCCGTGCCGGAGTTACACCGGATGAATTGGACAGCTATCTCGAAAGCATTATTGACGAGGTGGAACATGGAAAAGAAGAATCAGTATAAGGTTATTGTTTCCGACCGTGCCCGTCAAATGTTGGCGGGTCACGTACGTTTTTTAGCAAAGAAAAGCCCTTCTGCTGCACGTAAAGCAAAAAACGATCTTATGAATGCTATTCGCTCTCTTTCTATAATGCCTGAACGATTCCCATTTCTTACTGCAGAATTTATCCCACTAAATAAGTACCATAAGATGTTTGTTGAAAAATATTATCTGGTTCTGTATCAAATTAAGGATCAGACAGTGTTTGTTGATTATATTGTGGATTGCAGGCAGGATTATGAGTGGCTGGTGCGGTAGATAAAAAGGGGTGAGAATTTGAACTGGCAACGTTTTCAAACATATAATGAGGCACCAACACGAGCTTTTGAAACTATGTGCAATCAATTGTTCGAACTATGGTGCAGAAAAACATATCCTGAGTCTTTAAAAACAGTTACAATTGTAAATGGCTCAGGAGGAGATGGTGGTGTAGAGTCTTTTGCAACAATAAAAGATGGAACTATTATTGGAATGCAAGCTAAGTGGTTTTTAGAAAGTATTACATCAGGTCAGTTTGTGCAAATAAAAAATTCAATAAAAACTGCACTTAGAGTAAGACCATCGATAAAGAAATATATCGTATGTATTCCACGTGATTTATCATCAGATCGTATTGGTAAAGGTAAGAAGGTTGTAGAAGATACTGAATTAAATCGTTGGCAAAGACTAAAAAATGAATTGGAAGGTGATTATCCGGGATTAGAAATTGAGTTATGGAATGAAACTCAACTTTTAACTAATTTGCAAGATAGTGATGCTGCTGGAATATACCGATATTGGTTTGAAAAATCGGAGATTTCCAAAGAACTTATTGTCTACTCCTATGAAAAACAAAAAAGTGGATGGTTATCACAGAAATATACTCCTTGTTTGCATATTCAAGGACAAATGCAAAAAAGTATTTTAAAATTCGTAGGTACGTTAGATAATCGTCAAAGCAGTATAAGTACGCTGAATGCTTTAAGCCAGCAATGCAGCAAATTTTTGAAAGCATGTGATGATTATTTACAATTTGTCCAAGAACATTCATCGCAGGAGAAGTTAATACGTGTAATTCAAAGAACTCAAGAGCAAGTAATTAAATTATCAGGTGAGATAAAATGTGCTATAGATGCTTTAAATAATGACCAACAAGTTAAATCCTCAATTAACGAAAATGATTGGTATATTGATTTTGCCCAGCTAATAAAATTGTTAAAGGAAAACGAGCAGTTAAGGAAAAATTACTTTCACATTAGTGAGATTAAGAAAACTGCCGAAGCAATTCAAGAAAATGAAATCTATACTATTATTTCGGATATTCGCTTTCAATTAGATTATAAAAAATATCTGATATTAGGTAATCCGGGAACGGGAAAAACACATGGAATAGCTAACCTCGTGGAATCATTACTAAATGATAATTTACATATTCCGGTATTAATTCGTGCGAAAGATATCAATCCAAATAGTAACTGGGCTGATATCTTAAAAAAGTCTTTAGGGTTAGCTTCGGTTTGGAACGAAACAGAATTATGGCAGGCTTTAGAAGCATTGTCGTATCGTGCAGAAGTTAACAATGTCTCTACATCAGACACTGTTGTAGCTAAAATCATTCCGAAGATATTAATTTGCATTGATGGGTTGGATGAATCTAAACCATATGACTTATGGTATGATCGCCTTCGAGAGATAGAAGCAATATGTTACAAATATCCCAGGCTGAGGTTTTGTATTACAAGCCGACCATATGTATTTAGAGAATTGGCATATGATGATAGCTTATTGAGAAATACATTAAGCTTAGCTTCTGATGGCGATGTTCCGGTGAACGAATTATTTCAAGAATATATTGAATATTTTCATATAAATATCGAAGGGTGCTCTTGGATTAAATGGAGCTTAAAAACACCCCTTGCATTGCGTGTTTTTTGTGAAAATTATAGGCATAGAAGTATATCCGGCATAGAAAAATCCTCTGTAACTATTACTAATCTTTTATTAAAGAAGTTCCATATAATTGAAAAAGAATTTAACTCCAAATATGAAACGGGGTATGGAGATAGAGAGCTTATTGTGCAAAATTCATTATTAGCAATAGCCAGAAAGTTTCTAACAAGTACAACGGTGTATAGAAATGATTTAATTGATTCTCTGACAGATGTTTCAGGGCTTATTACCACTGCACATGATTATCGAAGAGAACTTATTGATTTTATCGAAGATTATGGAATACTGCAGAGCCATACAGTTTATTCAAATACTATACTTGAGCCTCCAAAAATATATTATTCGATTGGCATTCAGCCCTTTTTTGATTATATACTAGCACTATTAATTACTAATCAAATACAAGATCCATCAGAGGTGACACTTACAGATACATTAGTAGACCACAAAGGTGCTCTTCAAATGGTATCTATTCTTCTTTTGGAAGATTATGGCTACTTGATAACTGAAAATAAAAGCTTCAGAGATAATTTAAGTAATAACGAATTATTTGACTTAGTTTGCTTTTCATTATCAAACGTATCACCAATCCCTGCATCTAAATATATACCTTTAGTAAAAAGGATGATGAATTATAATTCGGACTGTTTAAAAAGTGTTGTGAATAAAATTATTCTTCCGGTATCACGAATTGAGAATCATCCTCTTGGAGCACAGATGTTACATGAGTATCTTATGAGTTTTGAAACTGCCGGAAAACGTGACATTATATGGTCTGTACCTAGTTACTTAAGTTATTCAGGAAATGCTCCTTGGAAATGTTATACAAAAATTAATTTGAACGACAAAAGATATGATTCCACTGCAATAACTCCTGTTAAAAACAGGTAATATCGATCTTTGAAAACTTCGCAAAACTATTGAAACTACTGGACTTCAAGGCGTTTTTGCGATATACTGTATGTAGAAAAATACTACATAT
>Ga0208825_1001681_pt1 | contig 16091 bp, 16 predicted proteins | sample AD_UKC113_MetaG_FD_184450 | JGI IMG/M metagenome (GOLD analysis project Ga0208825, IMG submission 184450) | Active sludge microbial communities of municipal wastewater-treating anaerobic digesters from Hong Kong - AD_UKC113_MetaG (SPAdes)... | ecosystem: Engineered > Bioreactor > Anaerobic >...
ATCCTCATTCGACGTTAGGAAATGTAAGTCCAATTGATTTTGAAACTCAACTAAAGTATAAAAATGCCGCTTGATGACTCTAAACATATTTCTCTAAAATCTGTCTTGCTTTTCCGGGGGCAGTACAGTGAACAACCAAATTGACAAGCCAGAACTATGAAAAAGCTTACAATCAAAGTATTAAAAGAAGAAGCTAAAAAATTCGCACAAAGGGAATCTACACATGAGGAAGCATCGATATTTAGAGTCACCGATGGAAAAGCAGTGGGTACATATCTTGAACATAAATTTCAAAGTTATCTGCAAGAAAAATATTCATTTTTAAAAGGAAATTCTGCAACGGGAATAGATTTCCCTGCTTTAAAAGTTGATATTAAAGTTACCAGTATAATCCAACCTCAATCATCATGTCCATTCAAGTCAGCCCGTCAAAAAATTTATGGACTTGGTTATTCTTTATTAGTTTTTATTTATAGAAAACAAGACAATGAAAAGACAAAAAAGGCTAAATTAAATATTCATCACACCATTTTTGTTGATAAAACACGAACAGCCGATTTTCAATTAACGACCGCTATAAATACCATACTGGATCACAATGGTAATAAAGATGATTTATTAAGTCTTTTCACTGATAAAAATTTACCGGTCGACGATATTGCAGCAAATAATTTAGCCGATGAAATTTTGAAAAATAGACCTGCAATTGGTTATCTGACTATCTCAAATGCACTCCAGTGGCGACTTCAATACACAAGAATTATTGAGCTCGCCAGCAAAGTTGATGGAATCTACAAATTGGTTTAAGATGATGCGTGATAAAAACAAAATCGAATTCGGAGATTTTCAAACTCCAACTATCTTAGCTGAAAAGATGGTTTCCATCCTTTTACAACTAAATGTTAATCCTCAGATTATTATTGAACCAACCTGCGGTACTGGAGAAATCCTCTTCGAAGCAACAAAAAAACTTAGCCCAGAAAAATCAATTGGAATCGAAATCAACAAGGAATATGTTTCTATTGCTAAAAAGAAGGCTAAAGATTATGGCTCCGTCAAAATTATTAATGCGGACATTTTTCAAAGTTATAAAACAATATTACCTTCAGATAATTTGAATAAGAATATTTTATTTATTGGCAATCCTCCTTGGGTTACAAATTCTGGTCTTGGCATTATTGGGGGAAATAATCTTCCTCATAAATTTAATTTAAAGGGTTTAAGAGGCATAGATGCTATAACAGGCAAAAGCAATTTCGATATTGCAGAATATATTTTACTCCGATTAATTGAACAGTATAGTCATACAAATTCTGTCTTTGCTTTTTTATGTAAAACAATAGTTGTAAGAAATATCTTGAAACATCTTTGGAGTAGCGGCGTTCAATATAAAGATTCTTCATTGTACCCCATCGATACAGTAAAGTACTTTAATGCATCAACCGATGCTTGTTATTTTGTTATAGATTTTAGAGAAAAATTTGAGGTGAAAAAATGTAACGTCTATAAATCTATCGATGAGCCAGCACTTTCCACAGTCTATGGCTACTATCCGCCTTTACTTGTAAAAAACATTGAAGAATTTAACTCTCACAATTATTTTGGGAAATCAGATTATATTTGGCGTAATGGAATAAAACACGATTGTTCTAAAGTAATGGAATTAACAATTCAAAATAATAAACTCTACAATGGATTCGGCGAAGAAATAGAACTTGAAAATGATATACTATACCCCTACTTGAAAAGTTCTGATCTATTAAAAGATGAATTGAAAATCCGAAGGTACGTAATTGTGACTCAGCATTTTATCGGCGAGGAAACAAATTATATTAAATATAAATATCCTAAACTGTGGAGTTATTTGGACAAATACTCCTCTTTTTTAGATTCAAGAAAAAGTACTATTTACAAAAACCGACCAAGGTTTTCAATCTTCTCTATCGGCGAATATAGTTTTAGTCCATATAAAATTGCTATTTCTGGTTTATACAAAAGATTATCATTCAAAAAAATTGGAATGGTTAATCACAAATCAATCATGCTCGATGATACGTGCAATTTTATCCCTTGTTTTTCCCAAGATGAAGCAGATTTAATTTTTAATTTATTGGTAAGTGATGAATCTCTTGCTTACTTAAATTCAATAATTTTTTGGGATTCTAAAAGGCCAATAACAACCGAAATATTAAATACTTTAGATCTTAGAAAAATTGCAATAAAAAAAGGACTTATTGGACATTACCAAAATATTTGCTATGGCAACAAAATCATAACAAAGGAAAATGTTATTCAAACTAATCTTTTTTGATTATCTCTCAATTTTTGTTTCTGCTTAAAAAAAATAAATCTAGTGTAAGTTTAAAATGGTGTAATCATAACCGCTATTGATGCCGGAAGATTCCATTTCTATTTCAATCAGGTAATCTCTCATTCTTTCCCCTTCAATCTCAAAGAATTTGTTACTACACTCACAGAGCTGAATGCCATCGCTCCAGCGGCAATCATAGGATTGAGAAGCCCAAATGCTGCCAGCGGAATTCCAATCATATTGTAAATAAATGCCCAAAATAGATTTTGCCGAATTGTGCGAATTGTTCCGTGAGAAAGCTTAATCGCTTTTACAACGTCGTTCAAATCGGATTTCATCAATGTAATATCAGCGGTCTCTATTGCCACATCGGTGCCTGAGCCAATTGCAATACTTACATCTGCCTGAGCTAATGCAGGCGCATCGTTTATGCCATCGCCTACCATCGCTACAATTTTACCTTCTGCCTGAAGTTCTTTTACCTTTGCAGCTTTTTCTTCCGGTAGCACCTGCGCAAAAATTCTCTCGATTCCAACTTGCCGTGCAATTGATTGAGCTACTTTTGCATGATCGCCCGTCATCATCACTATTTCAATTCCCATCTCTTTTAACTTCGAGACCGCCTCTTTCGCTGTAGGTTGAATCGAATCCGCAACAGCTATGATTCCCTTTAGTTTACTATCAATCATAACAAGAATGGACGTTTTCCCTTGTTCGGAAAATGCTGAGATGAAATCTTCTGCCTTCGCGAGATCAAGGCTCATTTCTCTCATCATCTTTTCACTGCCGATGGCGACTGAATAATTATCAACCTTTCCTTTCACTCCAAATCCTATAGACGATTGGAAATCTTGAATATCCAGAAGTTGTAAAGAACGTTTCTTTGCCTCTTCAACTATTGCCTTTGCAATTGGATGTTCTGATTTATTTTCCAGCGAAGCTGCTATTTGCAAAAATTCTTGTTCATCAATGTTATCCAGAATCTTAATATCTGTTACGGATGGCTTCCCCACAGTAATTGTCCCTGTTTTATCGAAGACAATTGTATTCACTTGATGCGCACGTTCAAGGCTCTCAACGTTTTTTATTAGTATGCCAATGGATGCGCCTTTTCCTGTTCCAACGATAATCGCGGTTGGCGTAGCTAAACCCAACGCGCAAGGACATGCAATGACAAGCACAGCAATAGCATTGATGAGCGACGACGCAAATGAGACATCGATGACGAAAAACCAAATTATAAATGTTATAATGGATACAGCAATAACACCCGGCACAAAATATAAAGCAATTGTATCCACAGTATGCTGAATAGGCGCTTTCGATGCTTGAGCTTCTTCAACAAGTTTGATGATATGCGCCATGACAGTGTCTTTTCCAACCGCGGTTGCGCGGAAATTTATACTGCCATTTGCATTGATTGTGCCGCCGATGACTTTATCACCTATCTGCTTTTCAACGTGAACGCTTTCTCCCGTTATCATCGATTCATCAACAGCAGAAGAACCTGAAAGCACAATACCGTCAACTGGAATTTTTTCACCAGGACGAACGACAACAACATCGCCTGGCACAACATGGTCAACAGAGACTTCCTGTTCTGTACCATCGCGTATAATGCGAGCTGTTTTAGGTTGTAACCCGATTAGTTTTTTAATTGCCTCGGAAGACTTTTGTTTGGCGCGAGCTTCAAGCATCCGCCCTAAAAGGATTAAAGTGATAATAACAGTTGCCGAATCAAAATAAACCTCATTAGCATGAGCGCCAGCTGGTAACCACTCGGGAAACAAAGTAACAAACGTACTGTATAAATAGGCAGCCCCTGTACCAACGGCAATCAGCGTATTCATATCTGCCGAAAAGCGTTTGGCTAATTTCCAAGCTGGAACAAAAAAACGCTTTCCAGAAAGAATCATCACTGGCGTAGTAAGAAGAAATAGAATCTTGTTGACCGTATCGCTCGAGACTGAAACAACTGAATGGAACCAATCGGTCATACTTATCATACTCAGCACGAAAACAGGAATTGCCAGTACAAGACTTAAATAGAAATCACGCTTGAGCGACCGAAAGCTTTCCTCTTGAATTTGAGACGATTCTTTGGAAGTCGCTTTCTCTTTGTGGTTTGGAATTACAAGCTTGTATCCGCTATCCTCAACTGCTTTTGCAAGTTTCTCAAGCGGCGCACGCGATTCATCGAAGGATACTGAAACCATTTCCGTTGCAAGATTCGCTGCAGCGTTTTCAACTCCATCGACTTTCTTCAAAGCCTTTTCAACTCGTGCAACACAACTCGCGCATGTCATTCCTTCGACAGGAAGCGCAATCGTCTTAATTTCGGTTTTCATTGTACCCCAAGAAGCTGGTAACCAGCATCCTCGATATGTTCTCGTAAGATGTTCTCATCAACTTGATGTTCATCGTAACGTACTGTTGCCTGACCGATTTGAACATCTTCCACTTCAACACCTTCGATTTCTTTCAATGCTTTTGTCACACGCATAACACAATGTTGACAACTCATTCCGCCAATTGTTAAAACGTGCGATTTCATAATGTATTCCTTTCTTTTTTACTCTTATTATACAATTTATAAACGAAATCGAGGAATAGATAGTTCCATTCATAAAATAAAAATGTACAACAAGCTCATTGCACTTTTTATTATATCTCCATTCCTCTTAACTGTTGAAGACAGTTCATTCCACACACTTCATTAGTGGAATCTGAGGAAATGTCAAAGTACTTGAAAGGAGACATTTTTTTCATTATGTTGTTATGAGCATATGCTCATAACTTTTTGAGATTGTACTTTATGCCAAGACCCTGTAAAGAGCGATATATTTCAGCAACGCCTGTAACAACCGTGTTTCAACCAAACGGAATTGAACAATCCAGCAGCACAATTCTCTTAACGGAAGATGAATTCGAGGCGCTTCGTTTGGCTGATTTACTTGGTTATGAACAAGGTGAATCTGCAATCGCAATGAATATTTCACGACAAACGTTTGGACGAATTCTCGAGCATGCTCATACAAAAGTTGCAGATGCGCTTGTCAATGGAAAACAAATTGAAATTGGCGGTGGAAAAGTTGTTCATACCCGGCGACGGCAAATACATTGCGCAAAGTGTCAACGACGATGGGAAGTTCCTCAAAGAGAAGTTAAATCATTCCATTGTCCACATTGTCAAGATTAAAATTATACTAAGGATTAACACATGGATTCCCAACAACAGTTCAAACCCGTTACAAACGGAAAAGTTGCTTTCGTTACAGATGACGGAGCTACAATCAGCGCTCATTTTGGACGCGCTCAATATTACGAAGTCATTACAATTGAAAATGGTACTACAACATCCCGAATACGAATTCCAAAATTAAGTCATCATTCATTTCAGAATTCCAAAGAGCACTTGCATGGCGATAAGCATCGGCATGGTCAAATGACAACGCCCATTGAGGATTGCAATATTCTTGTAGCACGCGGGATGGGAATGGGAGCATACAATCATCTTCAAGCCGCCGGCATATCGATACTTTTAACGGATACCAATACAATCGATGAAGCGCTTCAGGAATTACTTCAAGGGAAAGCTCAGCACAATTCACAGAGGCTTCACGAGCATGGAAATCATATCCAATAATTACGATGGCAATCTCAACTGATCTATCTTTTTCGATTCTTGTTGATAATGAATCAGCGGAAGGTTACCAGCACGAGCATGGATTTGCAATCTGGATTTCAGCCTTTGGAAAGAAACTTCTCTTTGATACAGGGCAGGGATTTTATCTCGTTCAAAACGCTGGTACATCTGGCATCGATCTTTCATCATCGGATGCGCTTATTCTCAGTCATGGACATTACGACCATACTGGCGGCGTCTTAAATTTCTTATCATTAAATCAACACGCTGAAATTTTTTTTCATCCCGACGCACTGAAACAGCGATATAGTCTCAAAGATGTCAAGAGCCAAAAAGATATTTCGATGCCTTCCGAGGTGCGGAATGCGCTTCAATTAGTATCACCTCAGAGAAAGCATTTCATCGCCAAAGCAACGGAAATTTTCCCGAATATCTGGCTTACAGGGAGTATTCCTCGTCGTTATTCTCTGGAAGACACCGGCGGACCTTTTTTTACCGATTCCAACGGTAAGCAACCCGATACCATTGACGATGACATGACGCTCTGGATTGAAACCGAGAAAGGAATAATCATCGTGTGTGGATGTTGTCATTCGGGCTTGATGAATACTATCGAGTATATCAACACATTGACCGAGCATAAAGGCATCATTGCAATCATCGGGGGATTTCACTTACTCAATGCGACACAAGAACGATTAGAAGCAACAGTACAAACTCTGCGCACATTGAAACTTTCTTTGCTTGTACCCTGCCATTGTACTGGAGAAAAAGCTGTGGAGCTCTTTAAAGCTTCATTCCCAAATATTGTAAGAAAAGGTTACGCAGGCTTAAAATTGAAGTATTCGTTTGTATAACGGAACGGCGAATTCTAACAAAAAACATAATCTCAAAGTGTTTTAATAATCTATGAATGTATTAAAATTATTTATTGCAATATTTTCAGAGATAAATACCAACGGAGGATTTTAGATGGCTTCTATTGATTGGAATATGCTGTTAAAAATAATTGGTGAAACTATACAGGTGGTAGTGCTTGTTTTTGTAATGATGGTTTTAGTTGATGTTATTAACTTTTGGTCAAGAGGTAAAATCGCTGAGCTACTCAAGCCTAATCACAAATTTAGACAGTATATTGTAAGCTCTGCAATTGGAACTGTTCCGGGGTGTGTTGGCGGTTTCACAAATGTTTCGTTATATATCCACGGAATGATTAGCTTTGGCGCTCTTGCAGGTTCGATGGTTGCTGCATCTGGAGATGAAGCGTTTGTGATGCTTGCAATGTTTCCACGCACAGCAATAATATTATTTGCTGTCTTGTTTATTATTGGAGTGTTTTCAGGTTTACTTATTGATCGAGTAGTGAAAAGCGCTAATATCAAAACATCTGTAAATTGTAACGAGGTACTTATTCATCCTGGCGAACATAGCTTTGCTCACTATATGAAGGAGCACGTCTGGCATCACATTATCAAACGACATCTCTGGAAAACAGCGCTCTGGACGTTTGGAGCTCTTCTCTTTGTAGAAGTAGGAATGCGGTATTGGAATTTTGCATCACTAAGCGCTCACTATTCTTATCTCTTTTTAATTCTCAGCGCTCTCATTGGACTCATTCCGGAATCCGGTCCGCATCTGTTGTTTGTAACTCTTTATGCCAACGGACTAATTCCATTCTCGATTCTCTTGACAAGCTCGATCGTTCAAGATGGACACAGTATGCTACCAATGCTCTCATATTCAATTAAAGATAGCGTACTGGTGAAAGCATTTAATATCTGTTTAGGACTGATTATCGGTACAACGCTTTTTGTACTAGGATTATAAGATTTAGACTATGGAAATTAGTGAATCATTTGGGATAGTAAGCGAAGATTACTTTTTCGACTTTTCTAAAAATTGTGGAGCAAAATAACTCAGAAGTTATTTAACTTTAGATTTTATTGTTGCTACTAATTTTGATGGTTCAACCAAATAGTTCTCGAATTCTTGAATGTTCTTTTCTGTAATTCCAATTTGGTACTCAATACCACCGCGATGTTGATGGCTTCGCGATGGATGTACTTTAACTTCTTTATTCGTTAAAACCCAGTAAAGAATTTTATCGACCCAAACGCCCACAAAAACAAAAGCGTCTACTACATCCAATTTAATCTGTTGAAAGTTCATCCAATAAGGCTCATCAGAATTGAAACTTAAAGCTTTGGTTTCTAATCCACCACGGATTTTTGTGTTAATTGCTCGACAGGCTTTTATTCAAAAATTTCATACTGGCGGCTTTCAGCGCACAAAATTTCTATATCAAGCTTCCCCAACTCTCTTTTAATGTGTTTAGAGAATCCTGTATTAGCAACAATCATTTTATCAAAATCAACATCTGAATCTAACATACCTTGATAGTGAAAAACATCTCTAATCCTTGCTGCCCCCTTCTCAAATTTTTTTTCAATCTTCCACACTTTCACACTTAATTGCTTAGGTAACTCCATGAATAAATAAAACCTCCCCCAATATGGTATCATCTCATTAAAGTATATCTTAAATTCTTGAGCTTTCAGATGGCTTTCAATTTTATTTTGTAATTCTGAAAACCTCTCATCAATTAAATTAGCTAATGTTTTTAATCCTTCCCTTTTATCAGAAAAATCCACTTTGTCGACTAAATCTGCATACAAAAATGTTGTATGTCTTACAAAGTTTAAATAAGGTCCCTGCGCCCACATTTTCCCACCTAATAAAATTTGAAATGCTGTACTTGGAAATGACAATTCATCTAATTGCTTATCCGTAAGTGATTTTGATAACTTGTTTATCCTGATAGAGGCGTGACGAAACCAATTTTTGGGATAATGAATATAGCTCAGCGCTTCAATAAGACAATCATCTTGAATATAAAACTCGGCGTTATCATTATAGTACTGAATCAGCTTAATAACTCCTTGTGAATAAGGCGTAGTCCAAATCAATGGCAAATACGATGATGTTTCTAAGCAAATTTTTAGTTTATTTTTTGCCATCGTTCTGTGCATTATAAATTTCAGTGGCATACCTTTTAATGATTGTCATTATTTTATCATCGCTGCGGCCATTTTTTCGTATTTCGTCAAGCATGTCGCAAAGTGTAATTTCAATCCATTCTTTGATCATTTTTTCAGATTTCTTGCTCATAATATTTTTTAATAAAGTAAAGAATTCTCATCAAGAATATCTATGGTTTTATCAATCCATTGTTCGCTCCAATGGATATATTGCTCAATTGGCAAATTACCAAACTCATCATTGATATCAACATTGTATGGTGGATCTTGAATAGCAAGAATGGCTTTCTCACCCTGCATCAATTTTTCAACATCTTCTTTTTTAGAAGCATCAAGACAACCTATTCTATGACCGTTCATCGGATCTTCCCAAACGACACCATATTCGAATTCTGGTATCTTCTCGACTGATAGCTTCGTATTTAACTCTTTCCTTTGGACAACCATTTTAATTTATTTTTCCTATAATATGTTGACCAAAAATTTTTCTCTTAGTTTCGATCATCTGAAGTACTTAGCTTAGCGCCAATTTTTACGAATCAGATTACTCAAAAATAAATCATTTAATTTAGAAATTACTTTTTTAGATGTGTAGAAATTATCAAAATGAATAGGTAACTGAATTGCTTTTACAGTATTTGTAAGTTTAGCCCAAAAGCAAAACACTGTGAAGGATTTTCTCATTGTCGGGACGGCGGGATTTGAACCCGCGACCCCTTGCACCCCAAGCAAGTGCGCTAGCCGGGCTGCGCCACGTCCCGAAAATAAAAACATTCATTTCAAAGAGCTTCTCAATTCTCGTTTGATAAGATAAATACTTTTCCTACCTTCTGCAACCACGAATAAGCGACTTCATATTTGGAATCAAAAAGATGGCGATAAGTTTTCACCTTCGTCATGCAACTCAAGTACTAAATAGAAATTCTATCTGCCTCTTCCCATTGATGCTTCTTACATTAAGCCCTCTTTTTTTAATTCCTTACGAAGCACAAAGAGCGCATGAAAAATATGGTTTTCTACAGTCTTTTCACTTATCTGAAGTAATGCAGCTATTTCTTTATGACTTTTCTCTTCAACTCGACTTAATAAAAAAACTTCACGACAACGCTCTGGGAGATTGAGAACAATTTGACGAATGCGTTCCTTCAGAAGTGATTCTTCTACTTTCGCATCTGGCATATCGCCGTCTTTTACCCATGATGTCGGAAGAATCGAATGTACTCGCTCTTTTACTTTCTGATGTTTAATGTAATCACGAAGAATATTTTCGCTGATCCGAAAAAGGTACCCTAACAAACTGAGACGTGGATTAAGCGATGCACGACGATCCCATACTCGTAAAAATGTTTCCTGAACAATATCATGGGACAGGTCGAAATTTTTAGTATGAAAATAGATATGCCGAAAAATAACTGGCTGATATTTTTCAAAAAGTAAACGAAAGGCTTCTAAATCAGAATCCTTTACCTTCGAAAGTAGTTGTTCATCCGAAAAAGCCATTGGCAATAAAAAAAGTGTTTGTGTTTTTGAGAATAAATTATTCTATTCAACTTAAAATTGCAATCATGCTTTAACTTTAAACGCATTATACAAAAAATAGTATTAGGTGATCAAGCCTCCTCGGTCGTTGTACACAGTGGAGATGAACTATTAATTTAGGCTGTTAAATTTAAGTAATAAGATAGCACAGCAATAAAGACGAAATGTTTCTGGTTGATGTCTATAGAACAAAGAGTTAAGATGTAGAGGGAAATAATCATAAATCTCTAATGGAGACACAAATTATGAAACGAATTATTGTTGCATTTGTATTTATGCTCTTACTCGTTGGATGTTCAGATCATGGAACAGAACCAATCAATGATAATGAACATGGTAAATCTCAAGACATATACATTGCCGTTCCTTATTCCACAGATAATCTTTTTGGGTTTAAATTATTTTCTCTCATCAATGAGAATGAGACAGAGAAAAATAAAAATGTTATCATTTCACCTTTCAGCATTTCGATGGCATTAGGAATGGCGTTGAACGGCGCCGATGGCGCTACACTGGATTCTATGAAAAAAGTTCTTGAGCGCTCAAATTTGACGCTTCAAAACATCAATGAATCCTACCGAATTTCCTTTTCTTTACTTACTCAGCTCGATCCAGATGTTGTATTACAAATTGCCAACTCAATTTGGTGTGAAAAAAATTTTACAGTATATGAAACATTTCTTCATGATTGCAAAAATTATTTCAACGCAGAAGTGGCTTCTCTCGATTTTTCTTCGCCAGACGCAGTTCAAGTAATTAATAATTGGGTAAGTTCAAAAACGAATGGTAAAATAGAGCAAATTCTGCAAAGGATTCCAGGGGATGCAGTAATGTATCTAATCAATGCTTTATATTTTAAAGGAGTATGGACGTATCAATTTGATCCTTCTTATACAAAAGAATTCAATTTTATAACATCACAGGGGAATATCGTTCCCTGCAATATGATGTCTCAGAAGGCTGTATTTGCATATAAAGAAACAGATGAAGCGCAAATTATTGATTTACCTTACGGTAATCGGTCATTCAGTATGACAATTATATTGCCAAAAGAAGGGATTGATATCGATCAATATGCGGTAAATTTAAGCGACAGCAAATGGGTAGAATTAGTAAATGGATTAGATTCCACAGAAGTAAACTTATCGATTCCAAAATTTAAATTAGAGTACGAAAAGTCTTTAATTCAAGAACTTAGCGCAATGGGAATGAGTATGGCGTTCGACTCCGATGCAAACTTTTCACGAATATCATCTGTGAGTACATACATAAGTGAAGTGAGACACAAGACTTTCATCGAAACAAATGAGGAAGGTACAGAAGCAGCTGCCGTAACAGTCATTGAATTTGTAAGGACCTTAACACAAAATAATACTGTCATGTTAATAAATCATCCATTTATCTTTGCTATTCGAGAACATACATCTGGCTCAATACTGTTAATGGGGAAAATAGTCGCTCCTACAAAGGATTAATTTAAAACAGATATTTGTATTTAACCATAATTATAACGTAAATTTTTATTATGAAATTTTCTGAATTCATTTTTAAGAAAAAACTTACAGGGGAAAATATTAACTATCTCGATCAGTCTATCCATTCGATTGCCGATGAACTCAAAGCGATAGATCCAGATACCCAGAACCAATGGAAACGATTTCAACAATCGATTGAAACAGGAACTCAACGTGAAACAAACTACTCATTCCAGCGAAAAAAAATATTACAACCTGCTCTTGCCTTTGGAATAGCGTTGATCGCTGTTCTAACTGTCGGTGTTCTGCTCTATCATCGTACACTGACAAAAGAGTACACAACACAGAGAGGACAATACACATCAATTCTTCTTCCAGATAGCAATAAAATAACTTTAAGCGCTTTGTCAAAGCTTAAAATCTCACGACCGATCTTCAAGCATTCATGGACTGCAACTCTCGACGGAGAGGCGTTGTTTCAAATTCGCACGAGAGGCATTCCATTCGTTGTAACAACCAACATTGGAACTGTTAAAGTTACCGGAACCGAATTCAATATCCGCTCTCGGGATAGTATCATGGAAGTAGGAGTGCTCAACGGCATTGTGCAGGTTTCTCTGGATAAACAAAAGCAAACTAGTACGCTCACCGTTGTAAAGAATGAATTCGTTACCTGTACAAAATCACATTTACCACAAAAACCTGAACCATTGTCGTTCCGTCAATATCCGGGTTGGACGAACGGTGTGCTATTGTTTAATCATGCAAATCTTCTATTCGTATGCAAAGAAATTGAATACCATTGCAATGTGGAAATTCATATAGAACGGAAGGAACTTCTTCAAACAACAATTACGGGAGCGCTCGATATTAAGAATATCGAGAATACTCTTGCTTCGCTCACAGAGATGACTGGATCACGCTATCGCCATGAGAATTCTGCATACATTATTTATTAACAGCGTACTCATAGCAATTCTTTTTGCCAGTTCCATTGCACAGGAGATGAATACTTCCTTATCATTTGATTGGAAGCAACTTCCGTTGCGAAAGGCGCTGGATTCTCTGATGGATTGGTACTCTGAATCTATAGTTTTCCTTGATAAAGATGTCGAAGGTTACACGATTACAGCTTCTTGCAATCAATGTAATTTTGAGCAAGCTTTGCAGAGTATATTGAATGGTACATCACTATACTGGATACGACGCGGTAATCAAATTATTATTCTGTCGTTGCCTCAAACATCCTTAGTTCAACGGAGCGCTCTCAATGGATTTATCAAAGATTCCTTAACAGGGGAACAAATTATTTCCGCTTCCGTTCTCCTCTACGCTAATTCTGAGCCAGGTAAATTAATTCGAGTTTGCACAACGAATTCAATAGGATATTATTCTATTCCTGAACTTCCAATTGGAAAATATCGAATGGTTGTCTCAGCTATTGGTTATGAGCCTGTTGACACATTGATCGAAGTGCGATCCAAAATCTGTCGTTATTCATTGACGATGGTACCCAGAATTATTTCAATACCCGCAATTACTGTTGAGGGATTTCAGAGTACAATTCTTTCTAATGCATTCCTCTCGCATAGTAAATATCATTTCTCAACACCGATAGATCGAAATTTATATTTGATCGAAGGAGAACGAATTTACAATCCAGTTCATTCTGGAGGAGTGCTTTCCAGTTTTAATCCAGAAGCAATTACAAATGTTCAGCGTGAAACGGGCGGATTGCCTGTATCCTATGGAGGTCAAGTCGGCAGCATTATTGATGCAACACTGAAAGAAGGCTCTCACAACACTATTGGAACTGCTCTTGAATTTGGAACTCTTCACTCAGGATTTGTACTTGATGGTTCTCTCACGCATACTACAACTTCTCTACTGGCAGGAAGAATTGGTTATCCGCACATTGCTGCAAGAATGTTTTCATCTGAAAAGTCTTCACCGAAAAATTCCGGGACATTTGAGGTAACCGCAAAATTACAGCATAGAATTTCGAGTAACTCTATTCTTTCTTTCAATGGATATTGGGGAAAGGATTTATACAAAAATGAAGAGAATAATCAAAACGTAACCCTAGAAAATAATTTTACATGGGAAAATCAGATGGCGAATCTCCGCTGGCGTGGATTAGCCTCTCCTTCGCTATTTTTTCAGGTACTTTGTGGTATCACACGATATTCCTTTGACCTCAATCATCGCTTCTCTCCATCTTCTTTCAACAACATTGGTTCATCAACCTATAGCATACAAGATTATAATATCCATGCGTATCTCGAAAATTATTCTTTTAGGAACCATTTACTTTTAGCTGGGGCGGAAATTACGCATCATTCCATAGCAGCATCAATCGATAAATTCACTTCGCAAATTGGTTATTACTCATTAAAAGATTATTCTGCATGGGAAAGTGCATTGTACTTGCAGGATCAATGGTCGTTGAGCCAAAATCTCCTTGCGCAACTCGGTGGTAGATTCACAAATTTTTCAAGCTCGAGCGGTACCTTCTCAGCAATTGACCCACGATTTTCTCTTTCTGCGATGGTAACAGAAAATTTCACTGTGTACTCTTCTTTCTCCGTCGTCAATCAATTCCTTCACCTCTATCGGCACTCGGGAGTTTTCCTCCTCTATCCTACAATTTTTTGGTATCCATCGGATGACGTCCAAAAACCTTCCACATCACTCCATTCCACATTTGGAATATCGAATTCACTGAACAATGGCGCCTATCGTTTCTCTGGCGAAATTTATTATCGAGTTACTAACAATTTTCATGAGTTCATTTCCAATGATACTTTATTCACTTCAAAGAACATTACCGATTTTCTCTATCAAGGGAAAGCTCGTACATACGGATTGACCATCTCTGCTCAAAAACAATCCGGAAGTTGCACTGGCGCTCTTGCATACACACTGTCATGGTTTAAAGAACAATTTTCGTCTTTCAATAATGGAGTGGAATTTTTATCTCCATTCGATAGGCGACATGAATTTCAGGGCTCTCTCTCCTATTCGTTCAAGCATGGATGGACGGTAAGCGCCCTGTGTATTTTAGCCACTAAGCCAGGTACTTCTCTCGTTCATCGTTCTATCCAATACAATGGAAGTGCAAAAGAATTACCTTCTGATTCCTATGCAATTCGCGGCAGTTCAGGCTATCTAATGATTAGTGAACAATCGCTCTACGGATTTAAGCGTCTTGATTTTGGGATTCACCATTCTTTTCCATTGAAGAAAATCCCATGCGAGTTCTCTTTGCGTTTGATGAATGGATATGGACTTTTCGAACCTTTTCAATGGAATCTCATCTCAAATCCAACGAATATCATCTGGAACGCATCTCTTAAGGAACAAAAAATTTTCCCTCTTTATCCAATTCTTGAAATTTTTGCACGAATTTAAAAGTGATGTCTGTGGAATTTTTCAAGAGAAAAGAAATAACTCTTTGACACTGATAAATTTCTTTTCTCAAAGTAGTTCTGAGGAACAGCTCTTCAAATCTTTAATATGAATTCTTTGTACTACCCTGAATTTAAAAATAAACCCACATCGCTTGATCTCGTAGCTCTATTTTTCTCCGCACGGGGTTATTTACTTTGGGGATGATTGATTATAATTGGTTCGTACACCATCAAGACGTTCAAAGTTCATATCGCGTAATCGGCGAATTTCACTTTCAATGCGATTGTAGTTCTCTTCAAATTTTTTGAGCAATTGTTTCTCTTCATCGCGTGTAAGGATTCGTTGAAGTAAGTCGAAACTAATCTTTACGGCAGCCAATGGATTGTTAAATTCATGGCATACTGTTACGACAAGTTCTCGGATTGCCTGAGCTCGGTTCTCCGCCATTGTGAGTCGTTTTTCAATTGCTTGCTTACTTTTTCGTAATCGTGCACGGTCCAGAATTCCACTGATGAATCGTGGGAAGGTATGAAAATCTATATCTTCCTTTAGTATGATATCCTCAACCCCTAATTTCATTGCATCAACAGCCATCTGAACATCCTCAACGCTCGCCAAAAAGACAATCGGAATTTTCACTTGATGCTCATTCAAAGCTAAACAGAGTTCAA
>Ga0208825_1001682_pt1 | contig 16062 bp, 17 predicted proteins | sample AD_UKC113_MetaG_FD_184450 | JGI IMG/M metagenome (GOLD analysis project Ga0208825, IMG submission 184450) | Active sludge microbial communities of municipal wastewater-treating anaerobic digesters from Hong Kong - AD_UKC113_MetaG (SPAdes)... | ecosystem: Engineered > Bioreactor > Anaerobic >...
TCCCCCATGAAGTTTTCCGGAACCAGTACTTCCACGTACATAATCGGTTCGAGCAGCACCGGCTTGGCCTGCTGGGCGCCTTTTTTGAAGGCGAGTTGGGCGGCAATTTTAAAAGCCAACTCGGAGGAATCAACGGTATGATACGACCCGTCGTACAGAGTCGCCTTCACCCCCGTTGTCGGATACCCGGCTAGCACTCCTTCGGCCAAAGCTTCGCGCAATCCTTTTTCAACTGCAGGGAAGTATTGCCTGGGCACCGCGCCGCCAAAAACTTCCTCTTCAAAAACAAATTCTTCATCCGTGGGCTCGAATCGTATCCAGACATGCCCGTATTGACCGCGGCCGCCGGACTGTTTCTTGTGTTTTCCTTCCACTTCCACCTTGGACCTGATTGTTTCCCTGTATGGTACCTTCGGATCAGTCATGACAACATCTACGCCGTATTTCCTCTTCAGCTTTTCCACCATTATGTTGAGGTGAAGCTCGCCCATGCCGGTCAAAAGCGTTTGCTTTGTTTCAGTGTTCTTTTCCACTCTCAACGTCGGGTCTTCCTCAAGTATTTTGGAGACTGCATCCCCCAGCTTGTCTTCATCGTTTTTGCTCCTGGGAGCGATGGCCACTGTAAGAGTGGGAACGGGGAACTCAATTCCTTCTAAAACCACTGGTTTATCTTTTTCACATAATGTATCCCCTGTCCCGGTATCCTGAAGTTTCACCACAACCGCCAGATCGCCGGTCGGGACGGAGTCGGTCTGCACTGTGTTCTTGCCCCTGACAAAAAGCACGTTTCCAATCTTTTCAGTTTTTTCCTTCCTGCTGTTGTAAACCACCGAATCGCTCTTCAACACCCCGCTGAAGACTCTCAAAAAATTCATTTTTCCCACGTAAGGGTCTGCAATAGTCTTAAATACAAGAGCGGCCAGGGGTCCTTCCTTTTTCTCCGGCGCCGGCAGGTAGTCTTTCACAACATCCATCAACTGGGCCACCCCGATGTTCTTTGTGGCAGACCCGGCCAGAACAAGAAATACCTTTCCCTGAGCAATGCTCTTCTTCAAACCGTCCCTGATTTCATCCTGATTCAGTTCTTCACCCTCGAGATACTTCATGGTGAGATCATCATCACCTTCGGCAGCCGCCTCAATCAACTGCTCGCGGTACTTTGCCACCTCATCGGCAAGCTCTCCGGGAAACGGTGATTCTTTCCCTTTGCCATCGCCCGTGATTGCTTTTTCCTTAATGATGTCGACCACACCGGTAAAAGTATTGAAAGATCCGACAGGTACTTGAACAGGCACGAAGTTGGCCTTGAATTTCGATTTGAGCTCATCGATCACTCTCTCAAAATTAGCATTTTCACGGTCCATTTTATTTATAAATACTATCCTGGGCAGCTTCATTTCGTCTGCAATATCCCAGATGACTTCGTGCTGCACCTCAACTCCGTCAACAGCAGACACCACAAATAAAGCGCAATCCGAAACCCTCAGGGCACCCTTGACTTCACCGATGAAATCTGAAAAACCGGGGGTGTCCAAAAGGTTTATTTTTGTACCGTTCCATTCACACGGCACAAGACTTGTATGAATGGTTATCTGCCTGGAGGTTTCTTCATGGTGATAATCGGAGGTTGTCGTTCCGTCCTCCACCCTGCCCAGCCTTGATAAAACACCGGTGTTAAAGAGCATTGCCTCAACCAGGGATGTCTTCCCCGCCCCTCCGTGGGCAACCACTCCCAGGTTGCGAATCTGTTCAGTATGATAGTTTTTCAATACAAAATGCCTCCTTTTGTAAATAATGGTTTCCTTATTTATCTAATTCTATACTAATTAGGAATCCCAACTGGTCAATGATGGAATTAAAACAAAAAGAACCTCCGAGGGTTCAAAAATCATTTTCTAAATAAACTCCTCAAAACCTGTTAAAACGCAGTGTATTTTTATGCGTTTTATTCTACAGAAGCACTCAGAATTCCTTGTTTTTTAAAAAATAAGGCGCGTTTTTTTTCGACACCGCAATTGAAAAATATCTAGTATTTAACATCATAGGCAATATAAGGTTGAATAGATATTATCATAGGGCATATTTCCAAAACTTCAAAGAGGGTTGTTTATGTCGAAAAAATCTTTTGTCTACGGTGCTTTGGTCCTTTTATCCTCAAGCCTTTTCAACCGGATACTGGGCTTTGTTTACCAGGTTACAATGATCAGGCTGGTACGCCCGGAAGGCATTGGACTTTTTAATATGGTCTACCCCGTTTACATTCTCGTGCTTGTATCCGCTACGGTAGGCATTCCTGTAGCCATTTCCAAGCTCGTTGCCGAAGAAACAGCTGTTGACAATTTGCGCGGAGCTTACCGCATATTTAAAATATGCTTTTTCATTCTCACCGCAAACAGCATGCTTTTTACCGTTCTCTGCTGTGCGGGATCTCATTTACTGCTTGAATATATTTTCCCCAACCCGAACGCATATCATATCTTTTTGAGTCTCCTGCCAGGAATCATCATCGTGTCCCTTTGCTCAGCATTTCGCGGATTTTTTCAAGGTCTCCAGAACATGGTTCCAACCGCTGTTTCACAATCTCTCGAGCAACTGGTAAGGGTATTTTCCGGAATTTTTTTCGCCTACATTTTTTTGCCGTTCGGCATTGAATTTGCAACCATCGGCGCCTCCATCGGCGTAGTTGCAGGCGAACTTTCGGGACTACTGTCGATGGTTGCGTTTTACTTTCGCAACCGTCCAAACCGGTCGGTTTCACCTTCTTTTTACTCATCGGAACCTTTGAGCCGATCTCTGGCCAGAATATTCAACCTGGCCTTTCCGGTCACTCTGTCACGTCTGATTTCATCTCTCCTTCTTTCCGTCGACGCCGTTCTTATCCCTCAGAGGCTGCAGGCAGGAGGCTTAAACCTTGCCGACTCCACCTCAACATTCGGTCAGTTCGTGGGTATTGCTGAAACACTTTTATTCACACCCGGCATCATCACGGTTTCTCTCGCCGTTTCACTGATACCCGCCGTTTCCGACGCGATGGCTATAAACAATATGAGTCTCGTGAGAGCACGCTGTGAGGATGCCATAAGGATCACTTTCCTTGCGGGACTGCCATGTGCCTGCATATTCTTTACTCTGTCGGAGGAACTGTGCGGAATTATCTTCGGCTACCCCGAAGCCGGCGCCAGTCTGAAAATACTTGCATTAGGCGGGCTTTTTCTTTACCTTCAGCAGACAACTACAGGAATTCTTCAAGGTATGGGGCAGGCGGCACGTCCTTTTAGAAATCTTGTGTTCGCATCCTTTTTCAAAATCATAGGTATTTATTATCTCACATCAATTCCGCAACTCGGTATCCGGGGAACAGCCGCAGCCTTCGTAGCCTGTTACGCAATTATGGCGTGGTTGAACCTGCTGGACATCTTCGGGTTGACCGGGATAAGAATCAATTTCACCCGTAACTTGTTGAAACCCCTGTTCTCTTCAACAGGCATGGCTTTAGCAACAAATACTTCAAAGCACTATTTCTTCTCGTGCACCGGCTCTACCGAACTGTCAACTGCCTTTTCGTTGATACTCGGCCTCCTGTCTTACTTATCCCTGCTCATCTTCAGCGGAGGCATAAACGGCAATGATATCAGACGAATTAAAAACGTATTTTCACTTAGAACACGTTATTAGTTTTTGAAAATTCCACCTGATAAAGCATATTGCGAAATGCACAAGAAGATTCAACAGTCCTCAATTTTTTTAACCATATTTTTTAGTGTATGCAATATACTGTAATTAGTAAGATCGAAATGCACAGGAGTAATGGATATATATCCTTCATTTATAGCCCAGACATCTGTATCCGGGTCATCCTCGTCAATGTCAAACGGTTCCCCCGCCATCCAAAAATATACTCTGCCTCTGGGATCGGTTCTTTTATCAAATATGTTCACATAACGCCTGTTACCGAGCCTCGTTACCTTAATTCCTCCGGGAGTGCCCGGAGGTATGTTTATGTTCAAAAGAGTTCTTTCCGGCAGTTCTTTCCCGGTATACATGATTAATTTCTTTGCCAGGTTTATTGCAGGTGTAAAATCCGGCCTCTCGTAGCAGGTCAATGAGATCGCTATGGAAGGTATCCCGTTGATAATTCCCTCAATAGCTGCGGACACGGTGCCTGAATAAAGCACGTCAGTACCGAGATTTGGGCCCAAATTTATACCCGAAATTACGATGTCGGGAGGCAGCGGCAGCAAAGCCTCCAAACCAAGTTTCACGCAGTCCGCCGGAGTGCCGTCCACGGCCCATCCCTTCGCTTTTTTTGACGGGTAATGCCACTCTTTTACCCGCAACGGCCTGTGTATGGTAATTTTATGACCTGTCGCGCTTCTCTCCCTGTCGGGAGCCACAACATATACTTCATTTTGCTCCTCAAGTGACATTCTCAGTTTGTTGATTCCTTCCGCTTGAATGCCGTCGTCATTGCTTATCAGTATTCTCATAAACTTCTCCATCAGGTTTCGTAAATGAAAATTGTCATTGTTCCTTTTTCGGTGTCTTTTGTAAGACCGAAAACAACTTTTTTCTCTTTCAGATTCTTATTTAAAAAATCAATTACCTTGTACATTTCATCATACGGCTTGAATGATTTTACCGCTATCAGTTCCAGTTTACCGTGTTCAGCCGCACCAGTTTCCATATCTTCCGTCCCTTTCAACCCTTGTCCTTTATGAGAGAAAAAGCTTCTGACCTGGTAGCATCATTTTTTCTAAAAAGCCCTCTTACTGCCGATGTAATGGTTTTAGAACCGGGCTTCTTAACGCCTCTAAAGGTCATGCACATATGTTCAGCCTCTATGACTACCAGTACGCCAAACGGGTTCAACCTTTTCATAATTGTGTCCGCAATCTGCGAAGTAAGTCTTTCTTGAAGCTGCGGTCTTTTTGCGAAACCTTCGACAACTCTGGCAAGTTTGGACAGGCCGGTAACTTTACCCTCTCTGGGTATATATGCAACATGCGCTTTTCCATAAAACGGCAGCAAGTGGTGCTCACAAACTGAATAAAGCGGAATATCTTTTACTATTACCATTTCTTCGTGACTTTCGGGAAATATCTTGCACAAGTGTGTCTCAGGATCTTCGTTGATGCCGGAAAAAATTTCTTCGTACATCCTGGCCACTCTTGCCGGGGTTTCTTTAAGGCCATCCCTGTCAGGGTTCTCCCCTATTGCCTCAAGAATCATTCTTACCGCTTTTTCTATCTTCTTTTGATCGAACACTTCTCTCCACCTTTGCAATCAGACTTAAAGCAATCCCAATATTTTATGCGTCTGTGGTATAATTCTCACATCAAAAAGCCGCTTTTGGGCGAAACTCTGCAACTCTATCAGCTTTTCCGGCGTTACGTTGCCTACTTTGCCGTTTTTGGTCACAGGCTGTATGACAAGGGGTATGTTTGCGTCCACACTGCTTATAATGTCCGCCGTATTGTCAATCTCTTCTTTGGACGTGTTGTTGCCAGCCACAATTTTAACAAACACATTTCTTTTACAAGCGGTTTTCAAAAACCGCCGGTGCAGTTTCCAAAATGCCGGCTGCCCGGTAACGCTCGGCAATTTGATGTCCATAGCGATAATATCAACAAGATCGATAATACCTTCCAGTTCCCCGGGAAGCGTGCCATTCGTTTCCAGATAAATCCCGCTCCTGGTTCCACTCAAAAAAGGGATTAAAAGTTTAATAAAATTACTGTGAAGAAGCGGTTCGCCTCCGGTAAGACTTACCGAATGATGTTCAGGCAGCTTTAAATTGGCTGTTGCGGATATCACGTCACACAGCTCCACCGGATTTTCTTTTAAAATAAAAAATCCTTTGCCCGGTCCGGTCTCGATGCGGCAATTAACCGGCTGAACCGCAAAAACCGTGTCGCAGTATGAACAGTTGAGATTGCAGCCGTAAAATCTTATAAAAATCTGCCTGCATCCTAAAAACAGGCCTTCCCCCTGGACTGAGGAAAATATTTCCGTGACCGGGGCCCTCATTCATCCTACCCCCCGCACCTTGCAGCGAGCAAGTTTTATATCTTCATACTCCTCGGCATATTTTTTTGAAACCTCTTCCCCAATTTTTCTCACTTCAGTATCGTCAAATCCCAAATCCAACAGTCCCACAGCAGGTACGGGGGTTTCCCGGCTGCTTACATTCAAACCCGTATGTATTTTCGTGGAAACCGGTGTCAGCGTTGCAATGGACACCGATAGTTTTCTGTTTTCCAAATACAAATCGTCGCCCAGGCGAACAAGTTTTACAGATACCCTATGTGAAATAATGTCTTTGATCAAAGCAATCAGCAGCCGCTGTCGGATTATGGTTTTTTCAAGATCCAGGTCGAAATGCTCGACAATAAAATGCAGCATATCGGTGCTGAATATAGCTGATTTCTCCCTTACGTCTTCGATATCCACCATGTCCGGCAATTCAACACGGCACGGCCCCCTGAAAGAGATTATGCTGTCTCCCTGCAAGCCAAAGTTGCGGAATGCCCACAGCGATCTGATCTGCGATCCTTCATAGGCAATTGTTTTATCGAGATATTTGTAAATCACGGCAGCCTCCTGCAAGTATCCCGTCAGCTTATCCAATTCCAGCCGCTTCCAAGGCCCGGGCGTATCGCCTGCAGCTTTCGCAACAGCCGCATATTTCCTCGTTTCCCTGGTAGCAACTCCATAACAAATGAAAAGGCACTTTGAGCCTCCTGCCCATTTTCACAATGTCAACCTTGTCGAGTCTTTGGGTGTAGCTCACCACCTTAACCCCGTTCAATGTTGAAAAGCTCAAGGACGCGTTGACCGCATTTACGAAATCCCGGCTGTTGTCGGCAAATGTCCGCGCCTCTTCACGGTTGAAACCCGTAACAACTATGCCGCAGCCGTACGCCTCGCAAAACGCTGCGGCAATGTTGACAAAGACACCGTTTCTGTTCGGTACCCAAACGGAAGCGGCTGTCCGGCTCGATTTTTCCGGATCGTCCAAATCTTCCGCATCCGGCTCAGGCAGGGTCCTGTCTTTGTGAACCAGTGCCGTTCCTGTAATCTCAGCCAAAAACGGCAGTTCGACAACTTTTTGTTTTAAATTATAAAAACCGGCAATTGCATTCGCCGCTTTTATTTCTTTTGCCGCCGCCCGCTGGCCGTAATCAAACGTCAAGCACATGGCCACCTCAGTTTCCTGCACTGCGTGAGCTAGGGAGACAGTGGAATCCAGTCCTCCCGACAAAAGCACTATGCTTCTCAACTTTTATTCAGCCTCCATGTATATAGCCGAAGCGTCCGACGATTCCCAGACCCTAACTTTCCTTACTTTAACATTTTTGCCGATCGCTTGCATCTCAGGCTTCAGCCTTACATATATATGCCTTGCCAGGTTTTCTGCCGTTGGGTTTCTCCCGCTCCCGGCTTTAAAAGGTTCAAGATCGTTTAGATGCCGGTGGTCGAGTTCGTTCAGTATTTTCCCGAGACTATCCTTTACCTTTCTGAAATCGACCAGCATGCCCCTTTCGTCAAGCTCGTCCCCGCTTATAGCAGCCTCAATCTCCCAGGTATGCCCATGTAATCTTCCGCAGGGACCGTCATATTCTCTCAGAAAATGCGCAGCCGAAATACGTGTTCTTACCACCAACTCATACATAATGCGGGGTCTCCTTCGCCCGAAAATTTATCAATTGTATTATATCTCCACATTAGAAAAATTGCTGTGTTAAAAATTAACATTCAATATATCTTATAAATTCTAAATGTTATTTTATAATGGAAAAACATGTTTGTCGATATTTTAACGGAAAAGCAGGGTTTACAAAAAACAAGAAAAATTATGCAAGCGGCAGGAACCTGACGACTTGTTCATGTTAACTTCAAGTCATTAGAACCCGGCACGTTACATAGATTTTATTATAGTTACTGCAGGGGAGGTTTTACAATGCCGGCGTTGGACAAAGAGAACCTAAAGCATACGATATGTTTTACGGCTGTTGTCAAGGGTTTTGTGCTGTCACTGGTATGCTCGCTTTTTTTAAGCTTCGTGGCGGGTGCTGTTTATCATTTTTCTTCAGTTCCGGAATACACTTTGCCGTGGCTTACCGTTGCGATACTGGCTCTGAGTTCGTTTTGCGGCTCACTTCTGGCCGGTAGGGAAGCCGGTAACAGAGGTCTTTACCACGGGCTTTCAGTCGGCTTGTTTTTCTTTATCGCAGTCTGGCTGGCATCCGGGCTGTTGATACCCGGCCAGGCCGTTCTCAGTGCAATCTACAAATTGCTGACTGTTCTAACCGCGGGCGCCGCCGGCGGCATTACAGGCGTAAGCATTTCCTAAAAAAGAACGCCCGGGAAACCGTGTCCCAAAGCGTTCCTGCAAAACTTTCTCAAAAATCTTTCAAATTTGTAATAAAATTTACTCCGCCTATCCCTGATTAAACCTGCAAATTACCCCTATCTTTTTATTAAACTGGAAACCTCATCAAGTGCTTTTAATAACAAGTCTGCCTGTTCGGAGGTCATTGTATTTAGATCTTTAGTAATTCTATCGTTGATTTGTTTAAGCAACGCGTCCGCATTTTTAAACTTGGCAGCTAATTCTTTGTTTAACGAAGATTCAGGATCGGCATTAAACAACGTAACGTTTTCTTTGTAAAGATTAGCTACTGCAGTGTATTTTTCATTTAAATCCCTTTTTTGCTGTTCCGAAGCTTTAGCTCCGTCAGTCTTAGCATTATCGTAAGCTGTCAAATTTGGCGAAGAAACGTTGGAGGCAGGGGCGCCGGCGTCTTTACTGGGAGCCGAGGAACAACCCGCCAGTGTAAAAGACAGCAGAACCATTAATGCCAATGTTAGTGATACAATTCTTTTCATAAATATACATCTCCTTTGTTATATAATTTGTTTCTTCATTCGACTAATTTTAGATTAGCACAAACTTGCAAATTATTTAAGTTTAAAATTCATTGAAAATGCTCGCTTCCTTTAAAGGGGAAGCAATTCCAGAAAACTCCTTCCAATCTGTTCTTCTTGACGAAAAATCACCTGAAGAAAATTAATGTATTTAAAATAAAGAGTGGGATTAAGAAAGCGATCGACCATCCCATGTATCCAAAAAAGCTTGGCATCTTGATCTTGTTTTCTTCAGCAATAGTACGTACCATGAAATTCGGAGCATTGCCGATATAAGAATTGGCGCCCATAAACACCGCGCCGCAGGATACGGCAGCCAACATTTGCGGTGCGATTGTGCCGACCGTTGTAACTAGCCCCGCCGGTGCATGCAGACTTGCAGCCGTGGTCATAAATACCAGATAGGTTGGGGCATTATCCAGGAAGCTGGATAGCATTCCCGTTGCCCAGAAGAAATGGGCCGGCATCGTTAAACCTAATTCCGCTCCCCGTGCACTTAAGATTTGCAGTGCAGGTATCATTGTTATAAAGATTCCAATAAAGAGTGTTGCCACTTCTTTGATCGGAGACCAGGTAAAGCGGTTGTCCTGACGAATCGACTGGGAAGTGGTTTTTATGGAAAGGAATGCTGCAAGGAGGATAATAGAATCCCTGATCAAGTTGACAAAAGGCAAGACCAAATCATGTCCGCCATGCTTATAAAGTGTTATTCCATAGAGACTACCGCTGGAAAGGTCTGCAAAAGCAGCATTCTTGGAAAGAATCCCGCTAAAAATAACCGCTCCGATGATCATTGCCAGGTATACCAGGTTCTGTAAGCCATCCACTCTCAATGGTTCTTTTTCAGCCTTGGCCATCTGGTCAAGACCAGATTCCTTCTTATAATAATAACGGTCCATGAAGAAACATATTGTCAAGAGAATAACAGCATTAAAAGCCATTGGGCCAATCAGATTCATGGTCCAAAAGAAAGGCACCCCTCTCAGAAAACCAAGAAATAACGGCGGGTCGCCAACCGGAGTTAAACAACCTCCAATATTGGAAACCAAAAAAATAAAGAATATGACCAAATGGGTTTTCTTCTTACGCCATTCGTTGGCACGAATTAAAGGACGAATTAAAAGCATACTGGCGCCGGTTGTCCCCACCCAACTGGCTAACAGAGTTCCGATCGACAGCAGCGTAATATTCACCTGGGGTGACCCGCGCAGTGAACCACGTAGTATAATGCCGCCTGATACTGCGAACAAGCCAAAAAGCAGGATTATAAACGGAATATAATCCAGAATGACGATATGCAAAAACTGATAGATGGCCTCGTTACTTCCATAAGCAGCAAAGAAAGGGAGGAAAAACACAAGCGACCAGAAGGCGCTGACCTTGGCCATATTATGTTCCCACCAATGACCATTAACCAAAGGGATAATAGCAATAGACAGAAGCATCCCAACGAAGGGCAGAATACTCCAAATCGGCAATTTATTGCCCAGAGCATCCCCGCTGCCCCCTTCTCCACCGGACGCCAGCGCAATACCGCTGAAAGAGAATAACAATATTAATATGAGGAGAGTAACAGTTAATGTTCTTTTTAATTTCAATTCATAGCATCCTTTCCTCAGCCCGACTCAGAAAAACTCCCAATTATTTTTCTGAAGACAATTTAGTGATATTTATCAAGTTTTTTTCAAGTTAAAGAATTGAGCAGACTCGTTTGGGTTTATCTTTAATTTTATCCTTTTCTTTCTCCTCATAGAAAAGTTATTGATAAGTCATCTTGAGCGCAATGCCCATTGTAATTTAGTGCTTTACAATGAACAAGCTTCCACCACCATATTTGATTATCACTAAAAGGGTTAAGCTTGCCTCTTCTGAACTCTCATCCTTCTATCTACTAGTAATTATTTGGTACCGGAGAGATCCCCACAGGGAACCTGTGGGGATTCTCTTTTCAAGGCTCTTTCTAGAATTCAATATAGCGTATGCGATTGGGGTCGACTTTCTCCAAAGCAGCTAATTCTTCAGCGGTTGGTTCCGGAATCACAGGAACGTCTGTCTGGGTAATTTCCCATCCGGTATTTTCTTTAACTTCAGCAAGGGTGGTGTAAGGGAATATCCCTTCTACTTCCAGTTTGCCGTTTTGGAAATTCATTATGCATAAATTGGTCAGTACGCGGAAGATCTTATTAGGATCAGCAGTCGTCGTGGCGCAATCCACCTTCTGCACAAAGGATTTGGTATCATGCTTCGTCTTCCAGATGGTTGTTCTGTTCGTAACCCTGGTCAAGGTAGCTGTTCCGGCTCCACCGGGCATCCTTAACTTAGGTTGAGCATTAGTTCCGCCAACATAGGACATGTTAATATGTCCGCCCTGGTCTATTTGAACCAGACTGAGGAAAGATATATCAACTCTGCCTGTGCAGGCCAGGTCAAAAATCTCATCCAGTCCATAATAGGCGACAGCTCCGTCAAGCCTGTTGCTGGAAAGGGTTGAGCCGACGAAGGCCGGTTTATCCCAGGCAGGATCAACGCCATCGGTGATGGTTAATTCAGTGAAATTTTTTCCTAAAGCTTTGGCGAGTTTCATTGCGGTCATCGGAACGGGGGAAGCCAGGCCGTGGAAGACAACATCTCCGTCCTTGATCTCGCGAGCCAAGGCAATAGTCAGCATTTCAGCAGGTCCGTATGTCATAATTAGACCCTCCCTTCCGTAACTTTTGCCAGGTATTCTTGTACCGTATCCTCTTTAACAGCTTTCAGGTAAGCCTTCATACCGGCATCGTCTGCTTTATTATCTTCAGGTGCAAAGGACCCGTTGAAGCAGATTCCAGGTTTGGCGCCGCCGGGGGCTTCAACCACAGCAGCTACCAGGAAGTGAGGAATTGCTGTCAGGCCTGGATCTTTGCGCATAACTTCGGTGTCCACAATCTTTTCAGTCGTGATAATGGTCTTCTTGGCAGCACGGCTCAGAAGGATATCCTGGAATTTGGAGCCCAAAATGCGCGCATTACCGTAGATATCAGCTTCCTGAACATGAACGATGGCCCAATCAGGCTGCAGTGAACGAACACAAACAACCTCTTCCCCGTTGAATGGGGATTTCATAATGGAATAAAAGTCAGGGTTATACTCCAATAAATCACTGCCAAACATTCCGCCTACCGGCATAAAAGGGATACCATATGCTCCCCCACGGAGAGCTGCGATTATAGCCGTTCACGAACCCTCGACAGCTCTGATTTTGCCGGATTGGCATCCTTTCCGCATTCCAGCGGCTAATCCATATTCATTTTCAAAGCCGAAGAATCCAAAATAAATCGTATCAACACTACCTGCAGCACATAGTACGTCAGAAGCATAACCTGGAGCTGCACCGCAAATTTTTAACCCTTTCCGGTTGGCTTTGCCCAGATGATGAGCAAATGCTGCCGGAGTGCGGTGTAAAGCATTGCCGCCAAGGGCTAATAGTTGATTGTCCTTGACCAGGTCGACTGCTTCAGCCATAGACATGAGTTTTTTCAACACAGGCTTTTCCCTCCTTGATAAATAGTTTTTTTGATTTTTACCTGTAAGGCTAGTTTTGTCTGTGGGTAATTCCCACTACCGCTATACCGGGCATATTCCGCTTCCCTGGTATAGCAAGATGTAGTAATTGACTCGCCTCCTTGTAAATTTTTTTATGATGTTAACTTTTCTATCCAGGGAAAATTGTTAACCAACATTTTGTGCAGTCCGACTTCTTTTACCGAATAGCCTAAAGCCAGACCGAGCAATTGAGTAAAGAATACCACCGGGATCTTGGAAGATTCAGCATGTAAAGCGAATTCCAAATTGGAGTGGCACAACGGGCAGGCTACGATAATAGCTTCGGCGCCGGTAGCCTTAGCCTGGCTTAAGACTTCATTAGTCCTGATGGTAGCAATCTCCGGTCCGCAGATAGAGAAACTACCGCCACAGCATTCGGTCTTATGCGACCAGTCCACGGTCTCAATCCCTAGGAGCTGCATCAGGTTGTCCATGGTTTGCGGGTTTTCCGAGTCGGCCGCTTCTGTTACGAATCTTGGCCGGACCGTCAAACAGCCATAATAGCAAACGGCTTTTAAATTTTTAAATTTGTTTTGGATTTTTCCTTTAAGGGTTTCCAGAACAGCCGGTTGAGCGATAACATCCATTAAATGAATGACATCAACATCCGCAATCTGTTCGCCAATCAGTTCCTGAGCCATTTGACATGTTGCGGGATCTTTAAGATCATGGCTGGTTTTTTTCAGGTTGGCAAAACAAGCTGCACAAGGCGCTGTCACCGCATGCAGGCCGAGCTTGGTAACCAGATTTAAGTTGCGCGCGCCTAGAGCCAGATTCAAGGTATGATCAATGCTATGCCCCGAGGTTGCACCGCAGCAATTCCAATCAGGAAGCTCCTGCAGCCCGATTCCTAGCTTGCGGCAGACTAATTTAGCGGACGTATCAAACGGTTTAGCCATTCCTTCATGAAGGGAACAACCCGGGTAATAACCAATTTTAAGCACCATGAACGTTGCCCCCCTCTTTAACCTTTTTAATAATAAACCTATAAGACTTGCCTGGAATATGAGGCGGCCTCATGCCGATTCTCATCCGCAGAAGCAAATCAATAATCAATTTGGTCGGCGGCAGCGGCGTCTTGGTTTTCCGCGAATAAGCCATCATCAAGAGACCTTCATGCGTCCGGCCGAAGGTTTTGACCTGGCCAAGGAATGTCTTGTGGAAAACGGTTTGCATATTGGGTTTGAGCGAACTATCGGCAATGGCGATTTCCCTTAAAGCATCCATTAACCTGGAAATTCTAATCCCAGCCGGGCAGCGGTCTTCGCAAATATGACAAGCCACGCACATCCAGATGGTTTTGCCCTTCAGCAAACGCTCGCGTTGATTTTTCTTAATCAGCTGAATAACTTGCCGCGGACTATAATCCATGCAGTCGATGCCGCTGCATCCTCCCGTGCAACACCCGCATTGCATGCAGGTATCGAGGTTGACATTGGCTTTCTGTTCAATTTCATTTTGTAAGGAGACCGATTTAACAGCCGACATTGGAGACCCTTCCTTTCAATGAATAATTACTCATTTAAGGCCTCCCGCTGACTTGAAGATAGGATATCACTCCCGCAGCGGCAGCACTGCCCTGATTAAGCGACTCACGTACATCACAGGGAAAAGCGCAGGCTCCGGCATAATAAACCCCTTTGGCTACTTCCATGGGATTTGAACTTTCGGCCAGAGGAAGCGAGTTAATAAAGCCATTGTCGTCAACTTTGCCCCCAACCTTGCTGACCAAAGCGTTGGTACTCTTGAGAGGAACCATGGCAGTCGCCAGGACCACCAAATCAGTCTCCAGTTCGAAAGGAACACCCATCAGAGTATCTTCGCACCTGACAGTTAGGCGGTCATTCTTGGGAAATACCTTGGCGACGCGTCCGCGGATATAGCAGACACGCTCTTCTTCCATAGCGCTGCGGACAAATTCTTCACCATTCTTGAAATTAGCCCTGATATCCATATAGGTTACATAAACATCGGCGTCGGGATGAGCGCGTTTAAGTTCCTTGGCCTGCTTGGCGGTGTACATGCAGCAAACTTTGGAACAATAGGGCATACCTTTGCTCCGGTCGCGCGCGCCTACACATTTAATAAAAACTGCAGATTTAATAGGTCTCTCCAGAACCTTTTCTATATTCTGCTCGAATTCAATTCCGGTAATAACCCCGGGATAACGTCCATAACCGTATTCACCATATTTTGTCCCGTCAAAATTGCTATAGCCTACGGCAAAAATTACAGCCCCAAAATCCCGCGTTTTAGCTTTGCCGTTATTGGTCAAAGTGGCTTTAAAGCCACCGGAAACCGCCTCCAGATCGGAGACTTCCGTTGCTAATTGGACTGTTATGTTGGAATACGTCTTAATCCTGGCAATCTTCTGAGCAACTAAAGCTGAACCGTCGCTTAAATCCGGAAACAAACAGGTATAATCTTTGACATGCCCGCCCAGGCATTGCTCCTTCTCCGCTATGACAACTTGACAACCGGAGGCAGCAAGATCCAAGGCAGCTTGCATTCCTGCAATTCCGCCGCCGATAACCAGGACATCCTTATTAATTATATCCATTAATCCTTTTCCCCCCTCTAATTTAGCAAAATAGATTTTAATTGCGCGTCTCCCGCTTTAGAGAAAACGTTCCAAGACAGGTAAAACGGGAGTGGTGTTCGCTTGAAAACACAACAGGTCTATCGGTGTGCCTAATGCAAAAGCAATTAATTGCGAAATATCAATGACCGGAATATTGACATTAACACCCATTTTTCTTAAGGCCGGTTGTTCACGGTCAAGCGCGACATTGCAGCCCGGACACGTGGTTGTCATAAGTTGAACACCCGCTTCAGCAGCGCTGCCCATTTTTATTGCTAAATGAGGTAGGACTGTCTCCTCGCGATGTGTAAAGCCCCTGCCTACTGAATAACCGCAACAGGCTCGTCTTTCATTATAGAATACAGGGGTTGCCCCGAGTGCGATATAGATTTCTTCTATAAATGTCGGATAATTGAAATCATCAATGGCAACATCCTTGTTAACCAGGTAATGGCATCCATAGTGGGCTGCGATTCTTAAACCGGTTAAAGGTCTTTCTACCATACTCTTGATGCGGTCCAGTTGGCGATACCACAATTCCTGCACATGATAAACGTTGACATGGCCATGAAACTCACGACCGAGAGCTCTCATAGCCTGGTCTGCCACCGCATGGAAATTCGGATTGGAATGAATGAGGTGTTTGAGCTCTCGCAGATAGGCATAACACCCATTGCAAAATGCCGCTACATCAAGCCCCATTGATTCAGGAATGCTTAAATTGCGGGCTGTGGCAGCTAAGGCGAGCTGAGGGTTCATGGCATTGCAGGTCAGCATATAGCCTGTGCAGCAAGTTTGGTCTGCGGATTCGACCAACTCAATATCCAATTTCTTCGCAATCTCTTTGACACTCTTTTCTGTGCCAGGGTATTCAATACTGCCCGTGCAACTTATGAAAAGAAAAATCTTACTTGGTGTCGGTAATTTGGCCACTCTCTCCCGGTCAATAAGGGAAGGTTTATTTAATTCAT
>Ga0208825_1001683_pt1 | contig 16061 bp, 11 predicted proteins | sample AD_UKC113_MetaG_FD_184450 | JGI IMG/M metagenome (GOLD analysis project Ga0208825, IMG submission 184450) | Active sludge microbial communities of municipal wastewater-treating anaerobic digesters from Hong Kong - AD_UKC113_MetaG (SPAdes)... | ecosystem: Engineered > Bioreactor > Anaerobic >...
CCGTTGGCGGGTACTGAGAACGACACGCACCGCTGGTGGCCCGGGCATCTTGTCCCTCCTTACCAAGGTGATGCACGCATTATACCGCAATGCTATCTGGGGAGAGACTTCTGCCAGGATGTACTAGGATACTGGTATTGCGATTCATTTGGGGACTACACTGGTGGGCAAAATTACCGGGCTTGTGATTTTGATGTCGCCGGTATTACTTTGATTTCACCTCCTCCCGGGGCGACGCGCCCATTCCCAGTAACGTTTATGTGGGAAAGCCGTGAGCTGACAGGAGATCAGTACCGGGTCTACCTTGACAATTACGACTCGGGATTTTACTACTCACCTTTAACGACGGGAACCTCGCACACGCTTAGCTCCTTACCTTCAGGGTTTAGTTATGGAACTACAAATTATTGGTCAATTGGTGTCGAAAACAATGACGGCTGGGGAGGGAGCTACTACACGAACGCGTTCACTTTTAGCAGTGCTATGAATAGTTCTTCCATTTCTTCAACTGAGCCAGAATTCTTGAATCAGCCTTTCTGGTTACGCGAGAAGACTCTTGAATCTCACGAGGAGGTACCCGATAATCCATGGGAGCGTCGCCCGCAACCTTGAAGCAATAGCAGTTTTTACTTCCTTCTGGTAATTCATGGAGTCTCTATGCTGCTTTGTGAGCATTGTGGTACCCATAATCGCGAAGGTACGCATTACTGCAAGCAGTGTGGCAAACCCTTGCCCCAGAATGCTACGGCTGAGGGACTGACGCATTGTCCGAAGTGTTCGGCCCCTCTGCGTCCTGGCGCCCGGTTCTGCCGCATGTGTGGCGCGGCATTGACGCCTTCCTCCTCTGCGGTACGGCTTTGCCCGCGCTGTGGCCAGCCGTTAAACCCTAAATCGCGCTTCTGTAAATCCTGTGGCTATGCTGTGGCTCCGGCTTCCACCTCGCAGAACGGAAACTGTGCGAAATGTGGGCATCCACTGCGCCCAGATGCACCATTTTGCCTCAATTGTGGTGCTCCAGTATCCCCATTGGTTGCTCCAACAAAACTGAACTCCCTGCCTTCGGTTATCGGCCGCACTGCCAGCGGTCGGCTGTTGGGCGCCTCCACATTGGTTGACCGTTATGTGATTCTTGAGCGGATTGCCAAAGGAGGGATGGGGGCGATCTACAAGGCTATGGACAAACGCCTGGGCGATAAAATCGTTGCCATCAAGGAGATGAATGCGGCCGTAATTGCATCTGCGGAGCGGGAGCAGGTCATTGAGGCGTTTAGACGCGAAGCTGAATTGCTTGCCACGTTACAACACCCAAACCTGGTCCGAGTGACAGATACTTTCCAGGTCGAAGCTGTCCATTATATGGTGATGGAATACATTCCAGGAAAAACGCTTCAGAAGCTGCTGGATGAAAGCCAGGAACCTTACAATGAGGAGCAGGTGCTTGACTGGGCCCGGCAGCTGTGTAGTGTTCTGTTTTACCTGCATTCGCAGGACCCGCCAATCATCTACCGTGATATGAAGCCAGCGAATATCATGATTGTCGAAGGCACGGATCAGGTGAAGCTCATTGACTTTGGCATTGCCCGATTCTATAAGCCCGGAAAACGCAAGGATACCATTCAATTTGGTACCGACGGTTATGCGCCACCGGAACAATACGGGAAAACGCAGACGGATGTTCGCTCCGATGTCTATGCTTTGGGTGCCGTCTTGCATCAACTATTGACTTTGCGCGACCCACAGACGGTCTTGTTCCAATTCCCGCCAGTAAAGGATTTGAATCCCAAAGTGAGCGGGCGGGTGAATGCTGCCATCGCTCGGGCAATACAGCTGAACAAAGATAATCGTCCTTCCAACATCGCTGAGTTCTGGGCAGATTTGTCGGGTGGCCAGGCTACCGAGTTGCTATCTTCTGGCAACCAGGATGCGACCTCTAGTGAGCCGTGTGCCGATTCCGGTACTTCCGGTTCACTGTTAGACATGGGACATATCACTGTAGGGATGGATGTGCCTCATGGCAGCTTGCGGATTCCCCTGGTCGAAGGTGAAACCGCGAAACTTATCTCAGAGACTGCGTGGTTGCGACTTGAGAAATCCATGGTAGATTCTGCTCAGCAGGATGTTCGCGTGACTCTCGTCATGGCCAGTGTCAAACTTCCCCGCCTGCGCCTGCAGGGAGGGACGATTCAGAAATGGGCTGATTTGCACACCCGTTTTCTGGTGCCGGCGCCACAGAGTTTGCTTGCTCGTGTGCGTGTTGAGCGCGACAGCGGCGTTATAGACCATATCCCGATCCTCGTGCATGTCGATCCTCCTGCATGGCAGGTTACCGGGGGCTGGGCATTGACCATTGGGCTAATGTTGGCGGAAGCTGGATTGGTTGTCGGAAGCCTTGCGGCAATCCTGGTTGCCTTATTCAATTATTGAGGGGGCCTTAAGTGTCACTGCCAATGGGTTGCCTTGTCGAAGGGCGGTATCGAGTGCTTTCCCTCTTGGGCCAGGGTGGGATGGGCGCGGTTTACCGTGCTCTGGATACACGTCTGGATGTTCACGTGGCGCTCAAGGAGCTGTTGGTTCAGTCAGATTTGGACTATTCCACAGCCGAACATCTACGTGAACAATTCCGCCGTGAGGCAAAAATTCTTGCATCTCTCAGTCACCCTAACCTGGTACGGGTCACCGATTCCTTCGAATGGCAGGGAAACGCCTATCTGGTCATGGACCTTGTGCAGGGCACCGGTTTAGATCAGGCGCTTGCCTCTCATGGCGCCTTTTCTGAATCGGAAGTTATCCCTTGGGGGATACAGATTCTTAACGCCCTGGGCTATTGTCATGCTCAGGGGGTCATTCATCGCGATATCAAGCCCCAGAACTTGCTCATTCGACCCGATGGTCAGGCGATGTTGGTTGACTTCGGGTTGGCTAAACTCTGGAACCCGCGTGACCCGCGCACACAGACGGCGCTTCGCGGTATGGGTACCCCAGAATATGCGCCCCCCGAGCAATACGATGGCTCGGCAAGTCATACGGACGCCCGCAGTGATCTGTATAGCCTGGCGGCGACGCTCTACCATGCGTTGACGGGACAGGCTCCACCAACGGCTACCATGCGCATCGTCAATCCCCGGGCGCTGGTTCCGATACGACAACTCAATCCGGCAGTAAGCCCTCACGTCGAAGCCGCTCTCATGCGTGCTTTGGAGCTTCGGCCCGAGAACCGTTTTCCGGATGCTTCGGCCATGTTGGCAGCACTATATGCCAGCATGCCTCGCGCCGCTTCTGTGCCTCCGACGCAGCGCATGCCAGACCATTCGGCGCCTCCCCTAAAGCCTTTCTCGCCAGCGCTTCTCTTGGGTGGGGGATTGTTGCTGTTCATCATCGTGGTGGCGGCTATCTTTGGAATCCGCGGGATATTAGCTGCCCGCCAGCCTCTTGAGGTCTCCACTGCGCCTCCGCTTATCACCCCGGCGCTCCCTACCGCTACGTCATTACTTGAATTGAAGGCGCCTACGGCCACAATTGCCAGGAAGAGCAGTAATCCCGATGCGTCAGCCACACTTTTGCCTTCAGTGACGCCCTTGCCTGTGGTGACGTCTGCCAGTCGCGTCCCTGCGGGAACCCTGCGCTTGTACTTTGATTCTAACCGCTCTGGGAATTGGAGTATTTATAGTATTGCCTTGAATGGTACGCAGGAAACGGCGGTTATTCGTGCTCCTGCCAGCGGGCATGGTGATACCGCGTGTAACCCGCAGACCGGGCAAATCGCCTATGATACTGATCGGGATGGTAATTGGGAGATTTACACAGCCGATTGGCAGGGAGCCAATCAGACAAACCGTACCTCTCATCCCGCGGATGATGAAGAGCCAGCCTGGTCTATGGACGGACGCTATCTGGCTTTCAGCTCTGACCGCAGCGGGAATTGGGACATCTGGATTCTGGACTTGCTGACTCAGGAATTGACTAACGTGACCAGTCATCCTGCTGATGATCGTCACCCGACCTGGTCTCCAGATGGGGAGTGGCTTGCCTTCACTTCGGATCGTGGTGGCAATTGGGACATTTACAAAGTGCGAATCAACAGCGCAGAGCTGACCCCTGTGGTCTCAACCCCCGCGGAAGAGCGCTTTCCCAGCTGGTCTCCTGATGGGGGAAGTATCGCCTACCATGCTCGCCTTGCTGCAAGCGCCGATTCCGATATCTATGTTTGGGACATAGCGGGCGCAAGTTCACAACGTCTGACTTTTGCCGCAGGTGATGATTGGGCTGCAGCATGGTCGCCCGATGGAACACAAATCGCGTTCGTCTCTGAACAGGACGGCAACAACGAGATTTATGTGATGGATCGCGATGGCCGCAACCCGAGGCGCTTAACGTATGATTCTCGCAGCGACACCTGGCCTTGTTGGATGATCGTGCCATAATGGATTTCCTGACATGCGGGTGAGATAGAGAATATTTATGATGCAGGTGAACTGCCCCCATTGTGGGACTTTGAATTCGGAATCTGCACAGCGTTGTCTCAAGTGCGGCGCAAATCTGACCCCACAACGCATCCCTTTCAGCAGCGGTACACCTGCGCCGCCGAAGTCCCTCTGGCAGAAGATCGCGGATTGGCTGGCAAAGCCTGTCGAAATTGACCCTAAAAGGATTTTGGGATCCCGCCCCCCCCGTGAGCGTCCAGACACGCGCGTTATCCCCATAGCCATTGCCGATGGGCAGCAACCTCCAACATCCCAGCGAGTTCCCTCTCAGCCAGGCTCAAATGGGAGCATCACCTCTCCCCCCCGAACGACGGTGGCGCCTTCGCAATTGGCTCCTACGTTTTCCTCGCCCTCTGTGGTGATGCCTTCGGTAACGGCTCCGGTAAAGGAGCAGTTACAGCCGTTCGCTCCCGGATCGTTTCTCAAGTACAATGATGGTCGTGTGCAATATAGTTATCTGATCACATCAGTAGCACGTCTGACACACTCGACCTATTATCATGCGCTTGATATGGTCTGCCGCCGCTGTCAGCGGGTGGCAGCTTACGCCAATGTCGCGCCGTCGGCAGACTTTCTATGCCCTCACTGCCAGGCGCCACTTCAGCCTGTGTTGATTCACGAGCATGCCGTGGCCGAACAGCCTGCGATTTCGCCACGTATTCCTGAATTGCTGAACTTAAGCCAGGAATGTCCGGGCATTCTCAAACATCATGCAATCATCGCTTACGATCGAATTGTCTATGCAGTAACGGATCATCCAGGGAAATGGGGCGTGGTCGTCCGTGGGCGGCAGAGACGGTCATTGGACCAGTCGCTGGCAGCGGTGATTCAGCTTGGGCGCCTTATCGAAGTTTTACATGCGCGTGGCTTCACGTTTGCGGGAGAAAGCTCGGTTTTGATGGAATCACTGATCAATGTCGGGGGCGCCGCCGAGCTCTTCCTGGCGGACCTTGGGGTGTGTGAGCTGTTGGCGCCGGACCTCAAGCAGGCTTACCATCAACGCAGCGCCGACATCATGTTCCTTACCGAATTACTGGTTTATCTGCTCATGGGTAGGGAATCTACTTCAGGCACGTTAGCCGCGATACCTGAGCCTCTGGCGCCGATAATCCAGCACGCGACCCGCAGTGAATACGCGGCTGTGGGCGACCTGCTGCGGGATTTTGAATCTTTACCTGTTACCCAACTGCTTGATCGCCCTCTTAAACCCATGCATGGGCAGCGCTCTGATGTCGGACATCATCACACCATCAATGAAGATACTGTGGTCACCTTCACATTTGATAAGGAGCAGGATCGTAAGACGGTGCCCATAGCCTTCTATTTGATTGCAGATGGGATGGGGGGACATGATGCGGGCAACGTTGCCAGTCGCACCGTATACGAGGTGGTTACCAGTACGGTTCTCAATATGCAAGTGTTGCCTGACGTCCACAAGTCAACTCGGAAACTAGGGGTTGATGTCTCCGGAGAGTTGCTCAAGCATGCCATTCAAGAGGCGAATGCCAAACTACAGCGCCAGGCTCAAGTCAGGGGCAATGACATGGGTTCGACGGTCACAGCGGCGCTGCTGATCGGGCACCTGGCTACGATTGCGAATGTGGGCGACAGTCGGACCTACCTCCTCCGGCGGGGACGACTGGAGCAAGTTACGCAGGATCATTCGCTGGTGGCGCGCCTGGTAGATGCCCAGGTGATCAAGCCCGAGCAAGCTCGCAATCACCCGCAACGCAACCAGATCTACCGCTCCTTGGGGCAGAAGGGGGAGGTAGTGGTAGATACCTTTACGGTACCGTTGGAACGCGGCGACCGCCTGATTCTCTGCTGCGATGGGCTCTGGAGCATGGTGGAAGATCGCGATATCCAACGCCTGGTCGAACAGGCGCGCACCCCACAGGATGCGTGCGATGTCCTGGTGGCGGCAGCCAACCGGGCGGGCGGCGAGGATGATATCTCCGTCATTGTGGTGGAACTGGTATAGCTCCGGAATTGAGGCGCACGACCATGAAAATTAAACCGGTGCATATCCTTCTCGGGGTAGGCATCTTATTTGTCATCGGTCTTCTGGCAATCGCTGGCGGAGGGTTGGCGCGTTTGTGGTTAGATGCTTCCGCGCCTGTGTTGCCCACCACACTCATTACTACACCCCCAGTTGTTCTGAATGCTCAAACAGTCACGCCTGTGCCTTCCCCTATGCCATCTCTCACCCTACCAGGCGCAGAACTTCCCAATCCTCAGACAACCTCAACGCCTCGCCCTACCTCAACGCCCCTTCCCAGTCCTACGCTAACTCCTGTGCCGGAATATGAGACAGTCCGCCTCGGAGAAGGCGTGCTTGCAGTTTGTCGCCGGCACTGCCCGGGGATATCTGAAACCCAGGCGCAAGAGTGTGCTCGGGAGGTCAGCAGATTGAACGGTTTATGGGGCCCAGAACCCCAGCTTTGGGTAGGGCAAAAATTGCTCATGCCCCCCTGTCCACGAGGGGAATAAACGCATGCTGAATTCTGGCCGGGGCTTACCAATTTGAAGTCAACTCGTGTTTGCAGAGAGAGCACATTGGATCTTGAGGAGTGAGGCGCCATGATTCAATCAGGTACTTTGCAGAGCCGTTATCGCGTGCTCCGCCAATTGGGCGGTGGCGGGATGGGTGTCGTCTATCTGGCTGAGGATACGCGGTTGGTGGGGCGCTTATGTGCTATCAAAGAGCTCTCCCCTGCCGACTTGCCCGCAGCCGAGCGCAACTGGTCTATTCAAGCCTTCCAGCAGGAAGCCGCCATGCTTGCGAATCTCCATCATCCAGGCCTGACCGCCGTGACAGATTTTTTCGCTGAGGGCGGCAATTGGTACCTGGTGATGGACTTTGTGGACGGCGAGACCTTGGAGGCGCTGCTTGCGCGTTCGCCAGGGGGGCGGTTGCCGTTGAACGAGGCGCTGGGAATCGTGCACCAGCTCTGCGAAGTGTTGGATTATCTGCACCGCCAGAATCCTCCGGTTATATTCCGCGACCTCAAGCCGGGGAATATTATGCTCAACACGCACGGGCAGGTCAAGCTCATTGACTTTGGCATTGCGCGGCACTTCAAACCGGGGAAAAGCGGAGATACGGTGAACCTTGGCACACCGGGCTACGCTGCCCCAGAGCAATATGGGGGCAGCGGTCAGAGTGGTCCTCAGGCCGACGTTTATAGCCTGGGGGTGGTGCTATTGCAGATGACGTCGGGCTACAACCCTGCTATGGCGCCAACGCCTTTCCCCCTGCCCGCGCCAGGCAGCATCACCCGGGGCTTGCCTCCACATGTAGAGCAGGCAATCATTCGCGCCACGCAGCTGCAACCACAATACCGTTTCCAAACTGTGAAGGACTTCCAACGTGCCTTACAGGGCGGCGGCACACCCAACCTGAATCATACGACCACGATGCCTCCAGTGGGAGGATACCCTTACTTGCCTCAACCCATGGGGGGTGTCTCTGGACCTGCCAGAAATGTCAATACGACTTTGATTATCGGACTTGCCTTTTTAGCACTGCTGTTTTTGGGTGGGGGTCTCGTCGGCTTTAATTATCTGAGATCATTGAATGACAAGACTGTTCCTGCAACCCAACCTCCCGTGGTTTCAGCCGTCACAGAAGAAGTGACTCTGCCTCCAAAGACGCAACCGACTGCTCTGGTAACCTCGCCCCCCACTGATCCTCCGACCTCCAGACCGACATCCATATCCCCTCCCTCGCCCACACCCACACCCCCTCCCTCGCCCCCGCCCACCTCCGAACTGTCGCCGCTTCAATGGAGCAGCATTGGCTATTCCGTGCAGGGGCGGGAGCTCTCTATGGCGACGATAGGTTATTCCGGCAGAACCGCAGTGGTCGTTGTGGGCAGCATTCAGGGCGATCAAACTGGCACGCGGGATGCCGTCAATGCGCTCATCAATCGCATCCATAACGAAAAGAGTGCCATTCCGGCCGGAACCATGTTCTACTTCATCCCCACGATTAACCCGGATGGGAATGCCGCCAATTCACGTTATAATGCCAACGGCGTTGACCTGAACCGGAATTGGGATACCAGTGACTGGCGTGCGGATGCACCTGTGCCGGGTTATACCGAGGGGAAAGCTGGCGCGGGTGGATCTTCTCCCTTCTCGGAGCCGGAAACCAAAGCGCTGCGCGATCTGCTGCAACAATTGCAGCGGGCGGATCTGAAAGTCGTTGAGTTTCACTCTTCGGTGAGTTCCCCCAACAAGATCTATTCCGCAGGGCGAAACTCGGATGGCATTGCGAGAATCTTTGCTGATACGTTGGGCTATTCGATTGAGGATTCCTGGGGCGCCTATACACCTACAGGGGAGCTGTTGACCTGGTGTGGGGAGCAAGGCATTGTCGCCATTGATGTCGTCATCCCACAGAAAGGCCTCTCGTCCATAGACCGCGCCTTTCAAGCGCTGATTGCACTCGCAAAATATTGATGAGCCTGTGAAAACTTCCCCTGAGGTGGACGGGTGCATACGAAACACCGTATATTGATCTACGTCATTTATGGGGTGGGGGCGGCCACAGTCTTAGGGCTGATTGGGCTGGGAATAGGCTGGGCTTTAGGTTCAGCTGCTAGAAAATCAGGCGCTGCTGAACAGGCAAGCCCAGAGATTGGGGTCGTTTTGCCAACAGCGACGGTCATAGTGGCTATGGCAACGCCCACTCCTGTTGTGGTGGAAACCGCCACGCCAGAACCAACTCCCACGCATGTCCCTACGCCCACTCCTGCGCCCACTCCTACACCGCAGCCGTTCGAGGAAGCCTTTATCTACGGATACTCCGTCGAAGACCGTCCGCTACAAGGATACCGTTTAGGAACGGGTGCATCAGCCCGTTTCATCATCGGTGCGATTCACGGCGGATATGAGTGGAATACTGTTGAGGTTGTGAGCAAGACGCTGGAATATTATCGGGCGCATCGCGAGGAGCTGCCTTCGAATGTGGCCCTCTATCTCATCCCGCTCGCTAACCCTGATGGCTACGCCGCGGGGAGGGATGCGATTGTCGGGCGCACGAATGCGCACGGCGTAGATTTGAACCGCAACTGGGACTATACCTGGCAGCCCACCGCCACGCACGGGACCCGACCGGTGAGTGCAGGCACTGCGCCTTTCTCTGAACCGGAGACTGCGGCCTTGCGTGATTTGCTGCTGGGAAAACGTCCGGATGCAGTGATTTTCTACCACAGCGCCATGGGCGTCATCTTCTCAGGCACGGATAGGGGGACCTCGTTTACCTATAATCTCGCCGAAGTTATTGCTGCCGCCACGGGTTACCAGCATCAGACTGAGGGCATTCCCGGGCAAATCACCACGGGAGACGCCATAGATTGGCTCTCAACCATCGGCATTGCCGGCATTGAGATCGAACTGACGACCCACGCCAGTATTGACGAGGCGGAATGGCAGCGTAACCTGAGGGGGATCAAAGCGTTTCTCGATTGGCAGATACCGCAGGCAAGTGTTGCGGATGAGGGAGCGACCACTGAGACGCCACCAAGTGGGGTGCCGACCAATGGGCGACCCACATCTGAGCCGCCAGCAGGGTATAAGTGGTACACTATCCCAGAACATATCACCTTATCACACATAGTGTATGGGATATGCCTGGACATTATTACACTGGATGAATTGGTAGAGCTTAATCAAATTGCTGATCCAAATTTAGTCGTTGCAGGCAACACAATCCTTATTCCTGAAGATTGCCAATGAACTATCCGTGCACTTCACTCTGGTTGTATACGTCTGTTCCCTGCGGATGCAGAGTGGTTGTATGCCTGGAATCCGGTGGGGGTGTATTTCATTGTCACGCCTTCCAATTTGAACAATCATGGTGGTTGAGCATTAGTTTAATCAAGGAGGTGTCATTGTGAATTGTCCTCATTGTGGCAATCCATTGCGCCCCGGCGCCGTTTTCTGTTCGCGTTGTGGCAACTCCACGCAAACTGCTGCTCCGCAATCGCCCGCTGCACCCCAACCATCGGCTGCCCCCTTCACTACTCCTGTCAGCGGCATGCAGCAGCCGCCAGGCATGCCCCAGAACAATCCGTTCTATTCTCCCGGCTCGGTGCCCGTCTATCCCCCGCCCCCGGTTCAGCCCAGCCACATGCCGCCGTTCTATGACGCCGGTCCTCAGGCTATCAGCCAAATGGGAGCAGTTGGACAATCTTCCAGCTTATGGGGCCCCTTTGCTGGTTACGGCGTGCGACGTGAGCATGTCGCCTGGTTGTTACAGGGGCTGGGTCAACGCGCCGAGGATTTGCGCAACACGGTCACGCAGCAGTTCGCACAACGGCAGATTCCTGACGCGCGGGTTGATTTGCTGACCCTTACCGGCAAAGGCATTGCTGTGGAGCAACGTCCATTCTATCGCATCCAACGAGGATTGGCGACGGTCTGGCTTTATGTAGCGCGCTTTGGTGAGGACCTGTATATTTCTCAGGTTTCCTACATCAAGGGGCAGATCAGCCTGGCCCGTATTATCCTGCTAATCGCTATGATCGGCTCTATCATACTTTCTGGAATTAGTAGCCTTGCAATTTCAAGCAATTTGACAGGGGTGTTGAATAGCACATCCTTCTTCGGAGGGCCTTCGGAAGAACCGAACATAGCGCTTTTGGCATCGTTTTTCTGTTGCCTTGGTCCCCTGGCACTGATATCGGAGATTGGCCTCACCTTTGGGCTGATTTTCAGCGTCTACAAATACCTTACCGAGAAGGATTTTCTGGCCCTGCTGCGCGCCAAACCCAATGAATTCCAGGAGGATGACATCGTTTCATTGGAAAAAGCGGTCAATGAGACGGTGCGTCAGAGCGCAGATATCATCGGCATTGACTTGAAGCTGTTGGAACCGGGCAAGGCATATCAGTCTACTCGTAGGCTGATCTAAGATATACAGGTAGAAAGTGCAGGCGCTCACGTGAATTCCTGTCCGCATTGTGGGCAAGCTGTACGTGTTGGCGCGCGTTTCTGTGGCAGCTGCGGTCAGGTGCTTCCAGTCGTTGCCGTCGCGTCGGTTGCTGCACAACCCTTCATTCAAGCCGCCACGATGCCGCATATCCAGCTGGAACGCTCATTGACGCTGGACGCTTCGCTGACGGTGCTCAGTCCTCTGGCACCTGAGCAAGCTGTGTTTGGCTACCGGGTGGCGTGCTTGCCCGATTGGCTCTCCGCTCCTGAGACCTTGGGCCAGACTGATGCAGAAAAACTGTCTTGGGTGCTGCGCACGTGGCAACAGGTGCTTTCCAGCCTGTGGAAGTGGAAAACCTGTGCCTTGGCCCTGCGCTTTTTATCGCAGCCGCAACAGGGCGCGATCGAGATGAGTGTTCTGGCACGGGCGCGCCCGTCGCGCGATGCCGCTTCTGTTGCCCAGGCATTTGCCGCAGACATCCAGGCGCAGTTTGCCGCATTGCGTCTGGGTTTGCAGCCGTTGAGTGCCACCGAGCTTAGTCAGGCGCGCGCGTTGCCTGGTCAGGTCTTCGTGGAAGTACGCCAACATGAGAAGGTGGTATGCCTCAACTTGGGCAATGCCTATGTGATTTACCCTTTGCGCCAGCCTGCTGGAGATTTCAGGTTGGTTTTCGAGACCTTGTTGCGCACCAACACGCCGACATTGCTCAGTCTTCTTCTTGAACCGGTAGACTTAGCGACTGTAGAGCGGCAGGAATTCGCCCGAGCTGCAGCCGTAGCCAGGACCTTCTCGGATTTCCAGTACAGCGGTGAGTACTACCGGGGACGGTGGCAGGATCCACAGGCCGTGTTGGTGGGTGCAGCCTATGCAGAGCTTGTGCGGCGCCTGGATCAACCCTTCCTCTGCGCGGCGCACATTGCCGCGGCAGAAGCTCCTGCAGCCTGGACGGTAGCCCGCGCCCTCTCCGATGCCCTCGCTGTCGAGGCGCCGCCGGCGCAATCGTCGCAAAACGCCGAACAACTCCCGGTGCAGTGTGACATTGTATCGGCCGGCGACCCACAACAGAGTGCTGCGCTGCAATTAGCATTGAATCAACTAACGTTCACGCTCTGGGATACCGTCATTGCCACGCCGGGAAAGGAGCGCCTGCGCTATCTCACGGATGCAGCGGGCGCGGCATCGTTGGTGCGTTTCCCCGTGCCGGGGCGCTCAGGGATGGCGGGTGTACAAGTGCGACAGGTCGCGCCGGGCTACGGGCAGGGAGCGCAACGTGCCCAGGTTGCGGCAGATGAGATTGCCATAGGAACATTCCTGACTGGTGGAGTGGGAACGGTCAAGTGTTCAGCGTTGACCCGCCATGGTTTGATCGTAGGTTTTACCGGCAGCGGCAAGACCAACACCTGTCTCTATTTGATTGAGCAGCTTTGGCAACAGCATCACATCCCGGTGCTGATCATCGAGCCGGCAAAAAACGAGTACCGGGGATTGCTCACCCGACGCGGCTTCGAGACCACGCGCGTTTTCACATTGGGGGATGAAGCCGTCTCGCCTTTTCGCTTGAACCCCTTTGAACTTTTGCCGGGGGTGCGGCTGGAAGCGCATCTCTCGGCGCTCAAGACTTGCTTCAATGCGGCGCTGCCGCAGTTTGGTGTCCTGCCCACGCTAGTGGAGGAAGCGCTCATTCGCATCTATCGGGACAAGGGCTGGGACCTCACGGATAGGGCCGAACCCCAAGAGAAACGGCTCTTCCCTACCCTGCGCGACATGTACACGATGATCATTCGCGTGACCGAGGAGCGTGGTTATGCGGGCGAGGTGCGTGACAATATTCGCGCTGCCGCCGCTGGACGCATTGGCAGTCTGCTCGCGGGAAGTAAGGGCGCAATGTTCAGTTGCCAGCACTCTATTCCGATGGAGATTTTGCTTGGCGGACCCGTGGTCTTGGAGCTGGACACGCTCAACGACAACGAAAAGGCGCTAGCGATGATGTTCCTGCTCATGCAGCTGCGCGAGCATTGCAAGCTCAACCGTCCAGATAATCAGTTAGCGCACATCACCTTGATCGAAGAGGCGCACCGGGTGTTGGAGGAGGTGCCCTCGGTTGCCGGGAGCGAAGTGGCTGCGGATACCCGCGCCGAAGCGGTGCGCTTTTTCGGCGGCATGCTGGCGGAAATTCGCGCCTACGGTGAAGGCATTCTCATCGCGGAACAATCGCCAAGCAAACTGGCAGCGGATGCCGTGCGCAATACCAACCTCAAAATCGCGCACATGCTTCTCGATAGCCGTGACCGCGAGGCCATGGCTGGGGCGATGATCATGGACGAGGGGCAACAGACTTTCCTGGGCAAGTTGCCTGTGGGCCAGGCGGCTGTTTTCATGACCGGGTACGAGAAAGCCACGTTTGTACAAATCCCCCCCGTTAAGGGTGAGGGTTTCTCAGAACGTCTGCCCGAGACTGAGGTCATTCAACGGATGGAAGCTTTCCGTCAAAAACACAGCGCTGCCTATTTGCCCTTCGATGGTTGCCGCTTCTGTGGGAAACCGTGCGCGTATCGCAGGCGTATCGAGCCGTTGACGTTGTATAAGGCGCTCCATGCGGCTTTCAGTGAAGCTCTGCTCACCTTTGATAAGCGCACCGCGCCCGGTGACCTGGCGCATAACTGGGACGACGTGGCTCGCGCCTGCGCCGCTGCGGCCAACCAGGCGGGCTACGCTGGCGAGGTGGACGCTGCTTACTGCTACCTGGCGCACGAGATTGATTTCCCCTTCACCCCAAACATGCGTAAGCAATTCGTCGCCGCTTTTCAGCGCGTTGGAGGCAAATAATGGAAAGCATCAAGCCTGTGGTGGATACCGCAGTTCAAGCCGCCAAGGCCGGCGTCGAGGCGGTGCGGAAAGTCTGGTCCTTGATGGAGGCGGCGGTTGAGAAAAAGCCGCCTTCGGAGCTGCTCAGCCAATCCGCCGTGCGTCGCATTCAGGGGCAGGATGAAGGCGGGTGAAACGTGGATGAACTCCGCGAATGCTGAAAACCGTAACGCCTGGGAAGGGACTTTTGGGATCATTGAGTCTTGTTGGGCGGTGTGCGATACAGGAGGGGGGCATGGCCTTCAATTACATCTACATCATCAATACTGGCGTGCTTCTGCAAGCTTGGGTGACTACATTTTAGGAGGAACTATGGGGCCATTCGAAACGGAGTATGGCGACAAGACGCCGTTTGCTGAGACAACCGACACCAGTCAGCGTGTGGAAGATGCGGAGCTACTGTCCCCTGAACGTCGGGCAGCGTTGGAAAAAAGGATACAGGGGATGAGTGATAATACTTGCATCAAGTCGGATGCCGGAGAAGGGAAGGTTCTTGGCGATCCGGAAGGCGATGCCAGATATCTGCATTCTCAGACCTGCGATACCTGCGCTACCGTTGCGCAAGAGGGTATCATTGAGAAACGCACCGGCATAGACCACGGTGAGGCGGCTTTGGCTCAGGAAGCCTACGAGAAGGGCTGGACGGATGAAGCTGGTGGAACGTATCCCAAGGACGTGGGCAATTTGCTGGAGGCACACGACATTCCCACACAGCGCTGGACGGATGGGTCTGCCAGCGCTGAGACGCTCAAGGAGCAATTATCTCAGGGGAAAGACCTCATCGCCGGGGTGGATATGGGCGCGCTGTATCAGGATGAAGCCTATGCTGGCGTCGGTCATGCCGTATGGGTGACCGGGGTCGAAACCACTCCTGAGGGACAGATTTCTAGCGTGACGGTCAACGACAGCAATCACCCTGACAGTCCACAGACCTACGATTATGCTATCTTCAAGACTGCCTGGGATGGCAGCCATCGGCTGTTGGTCGCTGCTGGATAAAGTCAGCTGTATTACGGAGGAGAAAACCATGCCGAATCAACTAAAGGCTTTTTGTGATCAGCTTCGTCATCTGCCCGCGCTACAATCCTTGATTGTGCTGGAAGATGTCCTTTCTTACCCCATTCCCTATCGCAGCGGTGAACGCCTGGCTTTGCGTTTTTTCTTCTTTTCCAGGGGCAAAGAGAAAGATGCTGCCGGGACCGTGGCGCTCTATCGCCCCCATGTGCGGGTCAGCGCGAGCTATCCGGAGGGTAAACTGCTTGAGTTTGTGGATTTGGGATTTGAGACTGGTGTGGCGATCTCCCGTTGTGGGGAGATCGTCGGTCGCTATCCTCACCCGGAGATGGCGGTTCTGAGTTATGCAGAGGCGCAGGCGCAGAAAACCGCGTATTTCTATGCCCTGCAACAGCTGTTGCCCCTCTATGCGGAGTCGGCGGCGCCCACACCTGAGACATTGTCGTTGGTCAAGTCTTATGTTGAGAGTTTCGAACGCGTCAGCGAACCGGCATTTCGCTCCTATTACGAAGCCCTCAGCCCGCAATTCTTTGCCTGGATCAAGCGCATCCTGGCGTTGTAGAAGGCTGGCGCGTTTGCCTTTTGTGCGTCCATGCAGAATCGCTGAAACAGAATTGAGGTACACCCATGCCTCCTGGTTGACTGACAAAAGTCAGGTGCAAAGGTTAGAAGAGATCGCCTGGAGTTGACGTTGATGGCGTTGGTGGAACTGTTTGTTAGAAGCCCGCGAGGGTTCGGGATCGGGCTTACCCGAAAGGCGC
>Ga0208825_1001694_pt1 | contig 16001 bp, 20 predicted proteins | sample AD_UKC113_MetaG_FD_184450 | JGI IMG/M metagenome (GOLD analysis project Ga0208825, IMG submission 184450) | Active sludge microbial communities of municipal wastewater-treating anaerobic digesters from Hong Kong - AD_UKC113_MetaG (SPAdes)... | ecosystem: Engineered > Bioreactor > Anaerobic >...
ATCTTACGAGCAACAGCAACAATTGCTTTTTAGTAACCCTTTCTAGGTAAGAGACCGTTGAAATAGTCATTCAATTTCCCTGGTCTTCTAATCGCAGAGTGTGCAGGTTTAATAAGAGCCCATCGAAGATATTTGGAACCATGTTTCGTGATGGGTCCAGTGTAATTGATATTTGCAGACTGGTAAACAGATGGGGTAAGTCCTGCCCATTTGGCTAATTTATCTGCGGTTGGAAAATCATGGATATCACCTATTTCTGCCAACAAATTAGATCCAATTACTATTCCAATCCCTGGAACTGACATCAAAATACGTAATTCATTCTCTTTATCCTTGAGGTAAAATTTGATTCTTTCCTCGATCCTTTTAATCTCAACTTGGAGGTTGTCATATATTTTTAACATCGAATCTATGAGGAATATAGCTGAATCAGGAATATACTCAGGAATCTGCTCAAAAAAGACAGGTGCAATCTTTCTTGTTTTAGCGGGTAATGCTTTTACGATCTCATCCTGAGTTTTTCCCATGAAAAAAAGAAATGGTCCATGTAATCCTGATATATGATCTCGTATCCTGGAGAGTTCACCTGTTCCCTGGTAATATTTTAATGGAGATGCCAGAACTCGTGGCTTCACTTATCTTTTTCCTTTCTAACGGGTGTACCCTTCTGGTTGATATCAACTGTGAAATGACTGAAAAACCCTGAGTATAGATTTAAGAAGAATAAGAGTTCAGATGAAAAAGAGATTGGGGGATATAAGCAGTGTTATGCACATCAGACGGTTGCGATCGGAAATTCCATTCTTCTTTGAAAGCCTTGAGAGTTTCCCGGAGTAACAAGCCAGGTTGTACTGTTTGAGTAACTGTATCGCTCAATGGTGAAGTCAGGACAGATTTCTGAGAGTATTGCCATGTTAGTTCCGACTTCCTTGGAAGATAAGCCAAGCTCTTTTGCTATATATTTGGACTTCAGGAAACATCTTCCGTTGTGAAGCTGTGTTTTCAGATAGTTGATAAGGGTTATCTGGTTTTCATTGTACTTTGTGCTGAATCTGCTTTTTGTTAACATTTTTTACCTCTGTTCTGATTAGGGGTGGAGCGTTCAGAATGCCCAGTTTGTAGGAGGAAAGCCTGACATCCTGCCAGGCCATGGGTGTTTTCTGTCTGTTCCGGTGCGAATTTTGTGGGAGTAGTAACGGGCAGATACCCGGTTTGTCTCTCCGTTAATGAGAAGGGTTCTGATTATTGCAATGTAGGAGGACATGCAGAACGCAGGTCACATCTTCTCATCCGGAGAGTGAAGCACAGATGATCCAGACCTGAACGCCCGGAAATGTTCTATGCCTGCTCGGTCTCCCCGTGACATATCAGTATTGAATGAAACAGTGTATAAGATCTGTAGATAAAACCGTTTAAAAACAATCTGAAATTATTTTCGTATGAAATTATTCAGATAAATGAAGAACCATGAATCCTGCGAATGAATCCGGGGGAATCCTTACGTTGGTGTCTGTTGTTACTAGTCCGGACAGAAGAAAGTTTATCGCAGGTTCATCGTCTGCACTGATTCACTCCTGGTGAAATAACTGAAATGAATAGTTGCAACCGGTTGCAACTGGTTTTTGAGAAGTTTTCGATGAGAAGATAATATTTCTCTGCCGGTACTGATGGTGGGGGCGGTTTACTTCAGTGAAGAAGAATCCTTATACTGGGAGTCTAGAAATGGTGTCGTTGAAGAGAAGAAAAATGCCGACGGTGAATTGTCAGATGTGTCTCGACCCTTGCAAGTACTTCTTATTGTATTACCAAAATTGATTTGTACAACAGCCTCATGTGTAATTAAAAAATAGCTTTTACAAAAGGGCCGGTGCTATATATCTTCATCTGATTTCGTCTCTATCAAGGTCCCCTTTTTCACCAGATTTTCCAGACAGAACCTGATATTCCACCCACGGTTCTGATTCAGTCCTGTAATAAAATATGGACGATCACGGCCGTCAATGACAATTTCAACTCCATCCGGATTCATCGTAAGTTTTGTTATCCGTGCATTGAGGAAGACAAATGGGTATGTGCCGTCTGATTGAAGTGGAATTATCCGTTCTGATGAGACAACCACTGTCCCCCGATAGATCTCATAATACTCCCATTCGGTCTCTTCACCAGCTTTGGCATGAGAGTAAATCCGATCTCTCCCCCAGGTCAGAGTAAAAAGTTTCCCGGTTTTTTTCTTTTTGAACACTTCTTTCTGATCATAAATTATCATGGTGTCAATGTAATGGATCATCTCTCCCGGTTTTCTGATCTCCCGAAGGCCAACTGGTATTTCAGTACACCATCGTGGTAATAATCCGGGTTTGGTAGTAAATTCTTTTAAATACCGGGGATAGAAAGTCTCGAAAAAGTAATTAGTATCTGTTGGAATCTGAAGAAGATCTACAAAATATCTGACCAGTCCGAGTGTTTCTTTTTGACCGATGTCGGTTTGTACTTGAAAGAATCTGAAGAGGAGATTGTATTTTTCCTGGTCAGTCAGAGATATTAAAAATGGGATTTCATTAGAACTAATCTTCTCCAACCGGACTGCTTTTTCAAAAAGATATTCCTCAATGAGGCATTTATCTGATTCCATCTTCTGAAGGCATGAGTCACATACATGGGTATGTTGAAATAATTTCGATTTTAGTTCAGCATTTCCACATATGGGACATTCGTGTCCTTTATGAGTCTCTTTTAAAATTCGCTGCGATATATAGTAATCTGAAAGAATAGTTTCATATGAACGACTTTCATCTTCAGAAGGTTCATTATGATGAGGAATGTGCATGATATCAGAATCTGGTTTTGTGATCGGACCGATGATGACGGATGAACCGGATGCGCCTACCTTCGGAAAATTATTTCATCCATAGGTAATCATCGGACACATTTCGTAAATTATTAGTGTCTGGGTATTATAGATACCTCCTATGGGTATGCGTGATGAATTGTTCTCCAAGTGGATCGAAGCGATGAAAGAGGTAAAATTTCCGGTATCATCCGTGGATGAAGTCTATGCCGGATTACCGAAGGGTGCAGAAAGCAATATTTCTGTCGGCGGACTTGTCGTCTGCAATACCGGAGACCTGTTTGGACGGTTCATAAAACCCACCGATTTCCCAATCGAATCCGCCCAGGCCCTTGCAAACCTTATACTGGATCGCGCCGGTCTGTAATATGGCCGAATAATCACGAATCAATCATGGAAAAAAAATTGGAATTCAGCTAAAAAGGGTTTATTAATCCCGACGTTCCACAATCCAGGATTCATTGTCTTCCCTGACAAAAAGAACCGGACTGTGATTAATCCTCATTGGCTGGGGGAACTTTCGAAACCGGACTTCTCCTGAGTCAATTGATCTTCCGTCAAGTGAATATACTGCAGGAATTCCTGCATCATGAATCGCAGAAATCTCTGCCTGACCCTGCAGGGTTCTGATCTTTCCAACCTGTATATATCTCCCGTCTGATCCACCTGCCGCCAGGCCCACGGCTGCAAGAGATCCGATAATGCCCCCTTTTGTGCCATCAAGCCCGATGAGTCGGACTCCTGTGTGTGATGCCATTGTAATCGCCTGGTCCTGGGTGAGGACAGTAGATTTTGCTTCTTTTCCAAAGAGAATGAGAGCTGGTGTGACAGACTCATGGTCAGTCATACAGACTCCCGGATCACTCCCCTTCGCTGCCCGGGATTGAACAAATTGTGCTACCTCTTCAAAAAGTGCATCTCGTTCTTCATGAGGAACTGCATGAACATGAATGACTGCAGCACTATTATGTGACGTGTATGGAATGTCCGGGTGAACATAGAGCTGGTGCCGGGTAATCCCAAGAAGATGGTATCGATGTTCGAGCAGACTGAACAAATCCCTGGCAAGTCTGCCGGTTCCCGGGCTGTCAGGCATATCGGTATCATCCAGTGCAATATATACAGTCATGTTATATGTCCTGTCACCCGGATGCGTGGGTGATAATTCTTCTTACAGGTACACTGAGTAGGGTATCATTCTTCTGATTTGAATCACGAAAAAATAGTTTAGACAAGGAAAGACCATTAATATGAGTTCTGCAATATCAATTGGATATCACTTGATATATTCTTATTAACTATGTTTGTAAATGTAAATAATTTTCATGTTGCCTGACACAGTATAGGTGAGGATGAGAAGTCAGAATATGGCTCTTGAGATCCATCGGGAACCGGAACATTACAATCCGATCCACTTTCCGGACTTTTTGGGTTTCTTCTCACTCCTCATTTTGTGACCTTTAATATTTCATCAAACATGGCTGATCCAATCAGGGATGCACTCTCTTCCGGATGAAGATCAGACATGACTGAAACAATTTTTTGGGTCCCCTTGCTGGTTGTCAGTATTCCCACCCGCTCAGCTCGTGTTACCAGTTCCTGTTCTTCCATCATGGCAAAGTACGGTAGTATATAGTAGTGAGGTACCTCGAGGTACTCGGCAAGGCGCCGGGTAGTTGGAAACCTGATATGAATCCCTTCTTTAGAAAATGTGATTGAAATCGCGTTATCTTCGAAAAGGAAAATTTTTACTGCAGATTCGAAGAGGCCTTCGATTGAGAGCGATGGCATATAATAAGTTTTAGGGTTCGAGCTATAAAGAATAGAGGAAAGAAATTAGTGTTTTTTCTTCTGGTCATCAGGGACAGGCTCAAGCCAGACAATTTCAGCGCCGACTTCTTTTGCAATCATTTCAAGTTCTATCTTTCTGAAATGGGTTGCAACAACCTGGATCTGTCCACCGGTAACTGCCACAATCCGATACTTCGGGCTTTTAACTCCTGCCCCGACCTTTTGTCTTTCACGTACAAAAATTTTCATTTTTGGTCACCTCTTGGAACCAATTGATATATGCTCAAGTGATATACCAGTTGGTTTTCAACAATTTATCTATATGATCTTCACGTATTTATATATTGTTGTGGTGATCCATGCACGAGCGACATGAAATTTTTAACAAACTCCAGGGCGAAACTCTGGTTCGAAAAGGATTATTTGACCGGTATAATGAGCGCCCGCTCATGCGAATTCTTCCTGAACTGAATGTCATCAAGATCGGCGGACATGGGATCATTGATTATGGCCGCGATGTTGTTCTCCCCCTGGTAGATGAGATTGGTGCTCTCTCAAAGGAACATCAGGTGATGATCATCACCGGAGGAGGAGTCCGCGTCCGGCATATCATGGATATCGGGCTTGACCTTGGAATGCCAACCGGGGTACTCGCAGAACTGACCAGTAAGATCTCTGAACAGAACGCAATGATGCTTGCAACACTTCTCGCGCCTTACAAAGCGAAACGAATACACACCAGTGATCTTCTGGAGCTCCCGACACTTCTTGGCATGGGCGCTCTCCCGGTTACGCATGGAACTCCCCCTTATGGTTTGTATGAACACCCTTCAGAGCGCACGAATGGTGGTATCCCTCCCCACCGGACTGATACCGGTGCCTTTCTTGCAGCAGAAGTCCTCGGGGCGAAAAGCTGTATTCTTGCAAAGAATGTAGACGGGCTCTATGACAAGCATCCCCTGAAATCTCCTGATGCAGAACTCATTCCAGATATTTCCGCAAGTGAATTGATTGCAATGGATATGGAAGATCTTGTTCTTGAACGAAAACTCGTCGAACTGATGCTTGAGTGTCGGAATGTCAAAGAAGTTCAGATAGTGAACGGACATAAACCCGGAATGATAACCAGGGCAGTCAAAGGCGAAAAGGTTGGAACCATTATCCGTGCTCAGTAATAGACACCTGGTGTGTTACCCAAATCGGGACTATTCATAGTCCATTTTCTGAACCTGCGGGTATGCCTGTTCAGCCATCAGGTGCTGTTGATTGATGATTTCATTTTTAATTCTAAACACTCCTATAGGCCTAAGCAACAAATATCTGGTATGGATATGCTGCTCTATACCGGATACATCGGGGGGATATGCACAACAATTGCATTTCTTCCCCAGGTTGTCAAGACATGGAAAAGCAGGTCGGCACATGACCTCTCCTGGGGACTCTTATTCCTGCTTCTTATCGGTGTCTTTCTCTGGATGATTTACGGAATAGTCAGTGCCGATATTCCGGTCATGCTTGCAAATGGAGTAACAAGTGTATTCATCGTCTCAATCGTGGGGATGAAATGGTGGTTTGATCACCGGTTGGCTGGGAAAGCAGGTAAATAACTACTGCTGTCTCGTTTTCAGATGTTCTTTTCGGTATATCAGTATCCAGGCCAGAATCAGCCCTGCACAAAACCCTATCGCAAGACCAAACAGGACCGCTAGTACCGCAATAAGGCCGGTAATCCAATAATTATCTGTTTTTAGTCCGTGCTTTGCAAGTTCAACGGCAACCACAATGAGAAGGACTCCGAACATCCCAACAGGAAGGGCATCGGTAATTTCCGGGTCTGCACAGAGTATTCCTATAAGAAAAAGAAGTATTCCCCCAAGTATTAATGAAAGCCCGCCCCTGGCACCAAACCGGTAATGGGCCGCCAGCCCTCCTGCTCCATGACACATGGGAAATCCTCCGAATAGTGATGCTGACAGACTCATCATGCCGACCGTTTTACAGATTTTATCCGGGTTCATCTCTCTTTTAAACAAATCATGTGCCAGAAGAGATGTCGCAAGTATTGCATTTGTCAGGGTCAGGGGGAGCTGAGGAGGAACAAAATGAATTGTTGCATTAAAAAAATCTTCAGGTGATGGAATCTGAAGATTGGGGACAGGAATGGAGATGAAGGTTGGAAATCCTGCACTGAGGAAAGCTACGATAAAGCCTGAAATAATGATGGTCAGCGCAGAGAGATCCGGAATTTTTACAAATCTCGTACTAATTAAAAATCCGGCTACAATCCCTACCGATATGAGTGCAAAAGGTATATCCGGGAGAATAAATCCCGGAATTGCGCTTTTAATGAAAATCAGTGCCAGGCCCAGCTGAACTCCCCTGATAACCGGTTCAGGAATAATCTGTCTGACACGGTCCATCCAACCAAAAAACCCGATGCACAGACATATGATACCCATTACAATACCCGACGCTGCTATCAGGTGAGGGGTGACAGACTCAGCAATGGCAATGGCACCGACTGCTTTGAGCGGTTCAACCGGGATGGGAATTCGATAGTAGAGCCCCGTAATTATGTACCATGCAGCAGCCCACAGAAGCATAAGGGAGATATTCATTCCGCATGATACCGAAACGGCAAAAAGAAGTGGAAGGACAGTTCCAAAATTACCTGCCGAACCGGCCAGCTCTGAAAGAAAATATGAATATCGGGGAACTGACTGATCAGAGACAGGCATGATCATTCTCTTCCGGCATGATGTGGACTGACGGAGCTTTAAATGAAAGCACAACCTCCACCCCTGGTTTCAGGTCCAATTCACGAATTGACTGCCAGGTTACCTGAACCGAAAGGGTAAGTTCTCCGGATTTTACACTGATAAGGCTGATAATACCAAATGGTCGCACTGCATCGATTGTTCCAAAGAGAACATTCCGGGCACTTGACCATCGGTCCGGGCCGGTATGCAACGTGATCTCTTCGGGCCGTATGGCCATCCTGATCTGGGTTCCTACAGGGATGTCACCAATTGCATGGATCTCGATTCCATGTGACAGAATAACTGACATTCCCTCTTCCTTTCTTATGACTTTTCCAGGAAGAATGTTCCCCATCCCGATAAATTTTGCAACGTCAACAGAACAGGGACGGGTAAATACATCAAAAATGGTCCCGGACTGAATAAATCGTCCATTCATCATGACCGCGACCCGATCAGCAAGCCGTTGCCCCTGCATGAGGTCATGGGTCGACATGATGACAGTCGTGCCAAGTTCCTTATTATAATAGCGGATGAGATCTTCGATAATATCGGTTGAAACAGGATCAAGGTTGGCAGTAGGCTCATCAAGAATCAGGATATCAGGTTCGGTTACCATTATCCTGGCCAAAGATATCCGTTGTTTTTCTCCACCGGAGAGGGTCGTTGCTTTCCGGTTTTCATACCCTGAAAGCCCGATTTCATCCAGCTTCTGCAGGATTTTCTCATTTATCGCCTCTTTTCCAAAACCCCGGTACCAAAGACCGATCGCGATGTTATGGTACACCGATTCCCTGAAGGCAATAGGATTTTGAAAGACCATACCGATGCGTCTTCGGACCGGGTCAGTCTCCGAAACATGGGTGAGGGATTTCCCTTCTAACAGGACCTCTCCTGATGTTGGTTTTTGAAGAAGTCCGAGAATTCTCAGCAATGTGGTTTTTCCCTGTCCTGAAGGTCCGATGATTGCAAAGATCTCTCCTTTCCTGATTGTTTCAGTTACACCGGTCAGGACGGGATTTCCATCAAATTCTTTCGTGATATTTCTGATGTCAATCATCTCGTTCCTACCTGTTCTGCACAAATCCCATGAAGAGATTGATAATGAGCGCAATTGCCAGAAGAATAATTCCAAGAGCCAGAGAAAGGTTAAAATTTCCCATAGATGTCTGCAGGGATATTGCGGTTGTGAGGACCCGTGTATGGCCTTTGATATTACCACCAATCATAATTGCTGTGCCGACTTCAGAAATCGCCCGTGAAAAACCCACAATAACTGCAGCCATGATGGCAAATCGCGCTTCACGAAGATGACTTTTTAAAAACTGGAACCGTGATGCTCCAAGTGATCGGATGGTATCGGTAATAATCGGGTCTATCGCCTGAAGTGCTGCAATTGTGAGGCCGGCCATAATCGGGATGATAAGGATGGTTTGACCAAATATCATACCATTCGGTGTAAATAACCATTTTAAATCTCCAAGTGGTCCGGATCTTGAAAGAAGCATATAACAGAGGAGACCCACAATGACCGTAGGAAGTGCATACAGAGTTTGTATAACACTAATCAGTGCCTTTTTCCCATGAAATTCCCTGAAGGTGATAGCTGCTCCAAGCGGAATTGCGATAATGGTACTGAGCAATACCGAAGAAAAGGTTATCTGCAGAGTTCTGATTGTTATGTTCAGCACTTCAGGATCTGCGGTCAGTATGAGGTGAAAAGCAGTCTCAATACCGGTAAGCAGATCGTTCATAATAATAATTGTTGTGAAAAGAAAAGAACGGTGTGGATTATGCCACCTTGTCGGTGGTCTCTTCCACGGTCACGCCCATAACTTCTGCACTACCCCGTCCGGGGTTAAAGTATGGTACCCCGTTCTTTTCGACTCCATAGGTCGAGAGGATATCCTGGACTTCATCACTGATCATGAAGTTGATCCACTTCTTTGCAATCTCAGTGTTGACATCCGGACATTTCTCTTCAGATACACGCATGACCGCATAGACATTCAGGAAGTTCTCATCATTTTCAACCAGTGGGACAAGTGAGAGGTTGCTCTCAAAGGTTCCCCAGGATGCTGAGTCACTTAAGGTGTACCCCTGAAGTTCGTCTGTCATGGTCAGGGTTGGGCCCATACCTGCGCCAGCTTCACGGTACCATTCTGAGGAGTTGATCTCTGCATAGTCATACCCGCCCCATTTCCACAGGAGTTTCTCACGTGAATGGGTTCCGGAGTTATCTCCACGGGATACGAAAACGACGCTTGGATCCTCTGCAGTTGCCTTCTCAATTGCCATGAAGGCTGCTGTTCCGTTCAGTCCGGCTACCTTTGCCGGGTCATTTTCCGGTCCGACTAAAAGGAAGTAGTTGTACCCGAAGACACGACGATCGACACCGAATCCTTCATCAATAAACTTGTCTTCTGCAACACGGTCGTGAACCATCACAATATCTGCATCACAGTTTTTTGCAATTTCAATAGCCTGGCCGGTTCCAACAGCTACATGTTCTACTGTTGCACCGGTCTCTTCCTTGAATTTCTCTTCAAGAAGATCAAGAAGCTTGGTTGCGTCAAGACTGGTGGTAGTAGCGATAAGAAGACGGTCTGCACCATGTTCTCCGAGATTATCAACCTTTTCTGCTGATACTGCCCCACAGAAAAGCATTGCCCCCAGCACAAGAGCAATGATCCCAAACGATAATTTACCGATCATGCAATACGAGATCGTCGTGTAATTATATATATTTGTTTAATTGTCCTCTTGAGTAAAACAATTGTTCAATCAACTGTAATACCAATTGATTTTAATGTCGGGTGACAGAAAATACCAAATAATTCTCCATATATTCTTCATATTTTCCCGCTCATTATGAATTCATGGGTATGAATCATTCCTGCAAAATGAATAAATTTTTATTATTCCTTGTTGACTGGTATTTCATACCGAAAAAGACATCCTGTTCAGAGGTATTATGAGATACTCTGGAAAAAATTCATGCGTTCTATTGATATTATAAATTTCTTTAAATTATAGTATGGGAGATCCAGTCTGTTTAGCTGCATATGAACCCGATCCCATTGTATCCAAAATACCCCTTCTCTCTGCATTGGAGCGCGATTATTTTCTCAAACCATGATCCCATGGTCCGCACCTATAGTAATCATGCTTTCAGTTTTACGGCTCTTCTTTCAAATGGCCCGTTTGTTCTAACTGTGAATCAGACTGAACCTTTTGAAAATTCTCCACTTACTCTCTCAATATGCTCAGATAAAGGGGTACGTGCGAAAGATACCTGTGAAGCATCAGACCTCATCACCTGGTATTTTGCCTTAAATGATAATCTTATGGATTTTCTGGATGCCATATGTTCTGATCCGGTTATGAAAAATCTTGCTCACCGGCTGTATGGCCTTCGTAGTCCGGCTACACCTACCGTATTTGAAGCACTCATAGATTCGGTTATAGAACAACAGATCTCCCTGTCTGTTGCACGCTCTCTTGAGTACCGGTTTATCAGACAATTTGGGAGAACCTGCTTTGTGAATGGAGATCTGCATTATTGCTATCCTCTTCCAGAAGATCTTGCCGGACTTGAACCATCAGACTTTCGAAGATGCGGATTTACGTCGCGCAAAGGTGAATATATCCGGGATATCTCAAGGAGTATCGAGAAAGGAAACCTTGATCTGGAATCATTCAAAAAAGTCAGAGACAATGCTGATATCGTTGAGGCTCTTTGTCAGATTCGAGGGATTGGCAGATGGACTGCTGAACTGACGATGCTTCGGGGACTTCACCGGATGGATGCATTTCCTGCAGATGACATCGCTCTTCGCCGGATGATATCCCGTTGGTATCATAATGGTAAAAAAATATCTGCATCTGAAGCTGTAAAAACTGCTGAACAGTGGGGCGAATATAAAGGACTAGCGTCATTTTACCTGGAAGTTGCCGAGTATTGCGGTATTATTCCTGGTGTCCGGTCTATCTGAGAACACTCTTTCAATATTAGTAAAGACGAAATGATACCATGGATGTGAAAACTTCAAACATCATTACTATGGTAGCCGGTGTCATATTCGTTCTCCTCGGAATAAATAACATCATGCAGGGAACTGCCTGGTGGCATTACATCACGTTTGTTATTGGGATTATCATCCTGGCTCTCGGAGCCTATGGATACAAAACCGGAAAGAGGTTTTAATTACCCTCTTCTTTTGAGAAGTGCCAGGACTCACCGTTTTTCCAGATATCTTTCTTCCAGATCGGGACGAATGCCTTAATCTGCTCAAGTATCCATGAGCAGGCTGCAAATCCCTCCTGACGGTGAGATGAACCGACGACAATGACCAGGATAGTCTCAGTCAGATTCATTCGTCCGACCCGGTGTACGATATCCACGGTATTCAGATGATAGTCGGCCGTTGCCTGCTCTGCTATCTTGTTCAGGTCAGATAATGCTACTTCTTCACACACATCAAGGTCAAGAGCCTCTATCCCGTCATCCCTGACTGTTCCGATAAAGGTAACAATTCCCCCGGTCTCAGGTATCTTTGCAGATTCAATAAACCTGTACGGATCAATCGGGTCACGGGTTATTGCAATCATATCTATCCTCCTGAAACCGGTGGGAAGAGTATGATCATATCGCCATCGGAAAGGGATACTGATTCGGTTTCCATTGGAGAAACCCGTATATCATGATGCATGATCATCACATAACTTCTGATATTTCCCACATTATCAATGAGCAGCTCAGCATCAGAACCGGTACCGGCAAGGGTTCTGACCGCATCAAGAATTGTAGCCCCTTCCGGAAGTTCCAGGGTCTGCTCCTCCCCAAACGTATCCCTGAATCGTGCATAACAGCGAATCAAAATCTTCATCTTATTCTCTCCCCTTCGAGCAAACCGGACAGTTCTTCCGACTCCCGATATGTAAAAATTCACTTCGTCCTGCCTGCCCGTCCCAGAGGAATAATCTCCCAGAGATCATCGTCCCGATTCCGGTCAGGTATTTTATCGCCTCCATAGCCTGCATTGATCCGATTACTCCTGCTGTTGCCCCTATAACCGGGACTTTTCCACTTGGAGGAACAGCAGGTATAAGACAGGACAGACAGGGGCCTTTTTTAGGTATGATACTGGTCATCTGACCTGAAAACCCTTCAACAGCTCCGTGTATAAAGGGAACTTCTGCATTCCAGGCAGCTTTTTGAAGAACAAATCGTGATTCGTAGTTATCCAAGGCATCAATGACCACATCTGCGTCTGCAACCAGCCGATCTGCTGATCCCTCATCAATCCGCCCAGGATATGCAACAACCGATGTATCCGGTGCGAGACTGCCAAGAGTTGCCTCTGCTGAATATACCTTCTGGAGACCGACTGATGAAGCGGCGTGTAAGAACTGCCGGTTCAGGTTTGACTCCTGAATACGATCGTCATCGACGATAATCAGTTCACCAACACCGGCCAGGGCAAGATAGGTTGCTGCAGGCGATCCAAGTCCTCCTGCCCCGGCAATGAGGATTGTGGAATTTTCCAGTTTCTTCTGTCCCTCAGGGCCTATAAGAGGCAATTGTCTCTCAAACCGGCTGGAGGAATATGATGGTTGTATTCTTTTCATGAACAAAACCTGTCTCTGATGTAGGCAAGGGCTTCTTTTGCGTCTTCCTGCTTTTGATCAATCCGCTGTTCTCTGATCCAGTTCATCATCGCGTCTTTCCGGTCTGGATCAAAGGCGCAGTCTTTCAGGATGCGTGGCCATGACCGGTCAGGATACCAGAGCGACTGTCCGGTTTTTAGTATCTGTTCTGCTTCATTAATCGTGAAAAATCCGGTACTGACCCCATGCCGGAGGGTGATCCGGATGTTTACCAGCGCCTCAGAAAAGGCCATGTTTGTTGTAGGGTCACACATAAGGGCTACTTCATCATCTGATTCGATCTCCCCGTTCCTATACATTCTGAAGATCTCACCAATTCCAATCATGCCAAATGGTTCAAGTTCTGCGGCACGGAGCGCACCCATGCTTGAGGCACCGATGACAGTAATTCCATGTTTCATCACTTCAAGGACTTCCCGGTGACCAACGGCGGCATCCTCAAAAAACACTCCGTCGATGATTCCAACCACTTTGGGTCTGATATGAATGATCTCAAGAAGATCAACCCGTCTTACCGGTGGACGGTATTCGGCTGCAAGGATCCTCAGAGCTTCAGGAATCGACAGGCTTGGTCCCAGGAATATAATTACGTCGTGCACGTCTACACCGTTCTCCGATACGTTCGGGATCCATTGCATAGTGTTCAAGTCCAGGCACAATTACTCTGACAACCGGCACCCCAATCTCCGGTCTGGTCAGGTCATGTACGATCACCCGGTCAAGTCCTGCTGCTTTCAAGCGGTCAAGAACGATGTGAATGTCATCCAGAAAGTCATCGGTATGGTATGATGGCATATCTTTGTATGCGATTTCCGCTTCGGTGGTAAACCATTTTTTATTCAATCGCTTGGCGCGGTCGTATCCGACTTTTGAGAGGAAATGAGTTGTTTTTGTATCTTCCCGTGCTCCATGGATCTGTGTGGCCCTGCTCTGGGCTACTTCTGTAAGGGCTCTGAGAATTGCAATCTCACTGCAGAGATGTGATCCCATTCCGATGCACAGGAGCGTCGGATCGCGAAGCTGGAGATCATCTGATACTGCCGCGACGGTCGGGATTCCAAGGTCACTTGTGATATCGCGCAAAATTACATCTACCCCGGCCTCTTTAAACTTGTCAAGAAGTTCACGGGCAACCGGGTGGGTCACGTCTGTTATCGCCGGACCTGCATTCTGTGATGCTTCTACCAATGACCAGGCGTCCCGCTCTATAAGTTCACACAGGCTGTGAAAGACTGCTTCTTCATAGGTATTGCCTGATGCGATTCCGTTAGTACTGGTCCTGAATAACTTTCCCATGATCCGGGGTACCGGATGAAAGACTGCATGTGCAGGAACCCAAACCTCTTCATTGCGGAGGATATCATATCCCTGCCACCAGGGAATCGGCCATTCCGGTTCTGCATATTCGGGAAGAATGAGAGTATCTGGTCGTATTGCATTCTTCTCCAAACGGATCTGGTCATAGGTCATGGTCTTAGGGCTGCGGTCATGGACCTCGGCTGAATATCGTTCAAGTCCTTCCATGATTGCAGATACTCTTGCAGCGATGGGGGTTGCTCCTTTTCCGTTATATACCGTTATGGCGCCTTCGGCAGCAACCGGACGAATACAGGAAAAAACAGGGATGCCTATCCTGTCAAGACCGGTGATATCAGCAACCCTGGTAATTCCGGCCGGCCCGGTGAGGTCATGGACTGCTTCATAAGTCTCTTCTGGAGATCTGGTCCGATGAGTCTCCTTTTGGTAGAGTTTTTTGCAGGACGAGAGTATCATGTGCTCATATACGTTTATATTGGGATCGTAAAGAGTAACATGGTTGCATGCTCATGGGTCTGGTTCTTCTCCAGATAAAAATGAACAGATTTATACGAATGAAATCATAACACTCCAACGAGGGATCTCGATGGACGTTTTCAACACCTTTGTCCGGGATTTAAAGAAACTCCCGGCAGAAGAACGGGACAAGATCATTGAGGAAAAAAAGACAAAATGCATCTGTCCGACCTGTCCGAGTTATAATAAATGCGCAATTGTGGAGCGCGAAAAACTCTTCTGTATGATCGGTCAGAGTTTTCTCTGCATATCATTTGAAGAGGGATGTAAGTGTGAGGATTGCCCGATTGCTAAAGAATATGGGCTTGAATACAAGTATTTCTGTACACGCGGGGACGAAAAAGGTCAGCGATACCTTAATTCAGTCTGGGGTTCAACCCTGGAATAACCCTCTCTCCTTGTATTCTTGTTATTGTTCCAGCTGGTGATTCTCCAGAATTGGGAATTCTGATGATCTGAAGAGTTCTACCAGATTTTCTCCTGATCCATTACATGCTTCGGTAATCACATTCCTGACCTCATTCCACATATCCTTAGCAACATCTCCTGGAACCGGAGTCAGACCGTGGGCAAGAATCGAATCATTCCTGATCATGATGTATTGCTGGAGATCAGAGTACCACCTATCAGCTCCTTTCATACCAAGGTCTTCTAAAAGGAGGAATTTATACCGAAGCCCTATCCTGATGATACCATTCCGGTCAGACTTTCTGGCATATGTTGAAATATCCTGTTTTCGAAGCATTTTTTTGAGATCAGCAAACCGGATCTTCTCTTCATTGTCATCAATCCCGTAACTGAGCAGTAACACCTGGGAGATGAGTTCAACAACCCGGTACAGCCGTGCAAGTGCGTCATCGTACCGCTCACCATCGATCCGTCTCTTCGCGTTGTGGAGAAGGTCAATCAGCATGTAAATATATTTCTGTTGTCTGACTCGAAGTCGTTCTTTCCTATTTAATATCGTATCATCCATCCGGTCAAGTTCCAGAAGTTTTTTCAGAAATTTCCGGTTCTGAGGGATCAGGATATCAAGATCTGGCACATGTTCAAGGTATTTATAAGCCTTTTCATAGTCCATCTTGTCCCAGTGCCAGTAT
>Ga0208825_1001702_pt1 | contig 15943 bp, 14 predicted proteins | sample AD_UKC113_MetaG_FD_184450 | JGI IMG/M metagenome (GOLD analysis project Ga0208825, IMG submission 184450) | Active sludge microbial communities of municipal wastewater-treating anaerobic digesters from Hong Kong - AD_UKC113_MetaG (SPAdes)... | ecosystem: Engineered > Bioreactor > Anaerobic >...
TTATTAGTGGTGTCAACCTTTTTAAGGAATAATCCATCACTCCAATACCTTGTTGCAAAAATAGATGAGTCCGCAGTATTTGATTTACTATCCACATAGTATTTGGTTGCTATTACGTTTGTATCAACAATGCTTATTACTGTATCGGCTGAAGAAGTTATTATATCGTTTATTGTATAATCACTCTTAATAAATTGAGTCCCATCGTATAGCCATATAGGTAAATTCTTGCTACTCGTAGAATTTAGGCTTATTCCTTTGTGTGATGAAGTATCAAGTATATTATGTTGTGCAAATCTATCTGCTATCCAAAGAGTATCGTGTACTACAACATTTGTGTCTGGCATACCAACTGTACCACCTGGGTCATAGTTGGAAACTTTGGGCAGTGATCCATTGCATACATCATATAAATCCCATTTCATATCTAATGTTAATCTTAACTTTTCTGTTAATGTTAAATCCCAATATGCTTCATTTTCAATACTCCTTGCATACATTCTTGTGAAAGGTATTGTTTTCCTTTCATAGGTTATATTGTTATTTACTAACGTTTCAAACTCATATTGTTGTAGACCTATATTTAAAAAAGTATCTACACTACAATGAAAAAACGCTTTATAGCCAACAACTTTGTCTTCCGAAAAATCGCTCCATATATTTCTTAAATCATTCTTTGTTATGTTATATAGATTATATTGAATATTTGGATTATAAAAATCATAAATAGTCCCTTTATTTATTACAACAATTCTTGGACTTGGCTCATTTTTAAACCATACTTTTAAACTTAACTCCATATTTAATTTTGGCGAAACAAACGATACACTATCTTGTTCAAATTTTATTTCAGTTTCATAATTAAAGTATTGCCCTGTAATTATTCTATTGCCAAAATATACTCTATCTTCGCTACAATCTCTTAAATGAGTTAAGTATATTTCTTCTCTTTTAGGGGCTTGCTCATAAGTATAAGATGTATAACCTTCCAATGGTATAACTTTTATTTCACTACCAAAGCTACTACATAATATTGGTTTGGGATTATTATTATAATAGTCCATATCACCTAAAGATAAAAACTTTAAAATCATTGTTTTAAATATTCTTCCATCATTTTCTGTTAACCAATAGCTATAATCACTCGCATTATCAGATAAAATAATAGAAACTATTTGAGAATCGTTAGGTGCTAATTTAAATCTTTGCGGTACAATTTCATACCAATTACCTGCAATACCTTGGTCTAAAGTCTGCACTTGCATATACAGAGTATCGTTATTTTCTATCCCTTTATATGTGTCTTCAGTTAAATTCTTAATTTTAATATAAACAGTATTGTTTTTCCTTATTGCAGAACTGCTAAATCCTAATCCAACATAAAACTCTTGTATTATTTGGATTGAACCCGTACACTCAACACTAAACACATTGCTACCTCTACAACTTGGATTATATGGAGGATCTGGTTCTGGTTCTGGTTCTGGTTCTGGTACGGGTTGCGGTGGTATATTAGTTTTCACACAAGCGGGTACCTTTTTTACCCTCGGGCTTACATTTCTTATCAAACCATCAAAATATGTAATATCGTTTAAATACATTTTTATGGTATCATCACAAATAGTAAAATCGCTTACGCTGGTAACAGTTCCTGTAAATCCGTGTCTCCATATACAACTATCGTATAATTGTTTTAAAGGCACAACATCTTCAAAAGATTTAGCTGGTTTTACACCGTTTAAAGTCATATCGTTTTTATAAACCAATCTATTCCAATAACCATTTGTAAAGCCTAAACAACTATCTTCTGCAAACATCGAACCAGCTATAACGCCATTATTTATAACTAAATATCTGTTTGTCGATATACCGTAACCTTGAAATGGATTATTATGCCAGAATGTTATGCCCGGCAATTCGTTGTCATATAAATATCTCAAATTGCTATTGTTATAATCTCCAAACATTCGCCAAGAGCCATAGTTGGTTCGCCAAATAAAGTTAATACCTTTATCCACATACATATCTGCAGCGAATGTATTAGAAGGTCTTATTTGCTCGTTTATGTAATCAAGGAATGATGGCAATTTATTTTGATTCGATTGGTAATTGCTATAATTAGTTCCACCCCGCCATATATTCAAGGGATAACCTGTATGCCAAGTAGTATCGTTGATACCGTGCTTTTGCATTCCGTTAATTTCAAGTTTGACAGAAGTAAATAGCATTGGTGCACCTTGACTACGGGTAAGTTCTATTTTTAAACTATCATTCTCGAAATAGGCATAAATGCCCGTTACAAAAGTATCTGGATTAGCTGTATAATAATTGTTTGTTATATATATGTTCGTGTCTATTTGTGTTATGTAATAGTTGGTATCAACATTATATATATTGTAATAATAATTTGTATCGATATAATAATTATTTATGTAATAATTTGTATCGATGTAAGTGTTGTTAATCGTTGTATCAAAGTAGTAATTGTTATAGGTATAATAATTTCTCGCTAAATCCACAAGAAAACTATCTAACCTTGTTCTTCTAACATAATGCCCTTTATTGTATATGTGTGCTTTACGTTTTACCTCAAGCGTTGTATCGTTTATTTTTATTACATCCGCTACAACCGAAGAGTCGCTTATTCCACCACCATAGAATAAACTATCATATATTCCTACAGTGTCAAGATTCCTATATAAAGGATATTTGTATATTGGCATAAGTGAGAATGCAAACCTACCGCCCGCCATATATACGTTACTGTTCCATACTGGAACAGCTTCATCGGAATTTGGGTCAAAGTTCGAATTCATATCAGGTATTGCACCATATACTCTACCATTTTCAGTATATTTCGGTGGTGTATAATAATAAGGGTTTTGTGTAGCCTTTCGCCATAATGCATTGTAATACGGAACTGTTCCCGATTGTGTTTGCAATAAATATAAATAATTGCTTGTCAAGGGATTTGTAGAATAATACACCCCAGAAATAGCATAAGAAACAGTATCATATACAACGTTTTCTTTCCAATTATATAATGCATTATCCTCAATACCTAATTTTAAATCTAAATTTGTTTTAAGGTATTGCAATAATGTAATGTCATCTCTTAAATATACCGTGTATAATGTACCAGGGAAATTATCTAACCGAACCTTGTAAAGATTTTCGTAATAAGTTTTTTCATCATCTTTCACTACTGCCTTATACATCAAATAAATATAGGGCAAAGTAGTCCCATAAATCGTTCTATTTGTGTAACCAATATAATGCTCAATATAAACTTTATTGTAATCAATGGAATCATACGATAAAACTGTATGCTTTACCAACTCAAGATTTTTATCAATCGTGTAATCAGTATAACCATCAGTTATAATTGCGTTTATTCTTGCGTTATTCAAAAAGTTACCAAGTAATGCTGTTCTTACAGGCTTATAACTTGTTACATTTCTGCTTACAATCTGCGTCCAATATGGTGCAAGTGGAGTAATGCTATTAGAATAATGCTCTACATTTTGATGAATATGCATCTCGTAATTTTCTATATCTTTGTTTAATACCCAAACTTTGCGATACATTATATAACCACTATCGGTATTACGATAAGCCCAATCCATATACTTATACTGATGGTTTGCCGTATCTCTCCACCACGCACCAGGCACCATAAGTGAATCGTATGAACTTTGTTCTATGACGTGATATCTATCTCTACGTGTGCGTTTGATTAGATTTTCTATTTGTGCACGTGTCATATAACTATTAGGTGCAACATAGATTTCAACATTATCAGGCTCTATCTGCCCATAAGTATAAACTGTAAACAAAAATATAATAATATATTTAAAACGTTGTAGCATACCAATTACTTGCCTCAATTAATGTTAGTTTTATAATTTTTAAATCAAATCTATCGTTTAAAAATTCATTCTTTTTTTCTTTTACTATCATATTTTTTAAGTTGTCTTGTGCTAATTGCTCATAAGAGCTATAAGGGCATTTTGGGTCAATTGAAGTATTGTATTCTATACGTAAATAAGGAGCATTTATTACTTTTTCAAAAAATTGATAATCTTGATTTTTCAAATCAACATATTGATTAAACCCATTAAAGAAAATAAATTCCAAATCAACCCTAAATCTCTTTTTCCATCTTACCCTTATTTCACCAGAAATTAATTTCTTTTCGCCTCTTATCTCTTCGTCCTCTAACGTTATATAGATTTTGTGAGCATAGTAATAAACATAATACCAATTCGTACCATCGGCACTATATTTTATACAAATATTTCTTTGTGGAGCTTTATCTAAATATGGTTGAGACATTAGTAATAACTCCTCATATTAATTTTCGTAGTCCCGTTTACTAAATCTTTTTCCGTAGAAAATACATAATAATTTTTCCCATCTATCTGACAATAATCAAAAATATTAACCTCTAATAAATCCAATTCACATTCAATTATATTGGATTTTGTATTATAAATTCCATACACACCACCGTAGTAATTTGCTATAGCTTTCCCAAATAATCTTCTATACATCGGTAATTCACTATTCTCAACGTCAACTTCATAGGTTTCTGAAATCGTATCAGAATATTTTACAACAAATTTATTTATTGGATATAACTTGCCATTATTGTAACCTAAAAAACATTGTTTCAATGCGTCATAAGGGGTTTGATTATTTTTAGGGCAAAAACTGGTAAATGGTGTATTATATTTTATCATTTTGTCTGTTTGTGGTGCTTCTCCGATATATGAAGTTGAATTAAAAATATCGACTATTAATTTATTATTTGTTACATCACCATAATTTAAAACCGAAACAATACAACCATTACCCTCATTTGTTGTTATTTTCCCGCTCAACCCTTTCATTATGTTTGGAATAATATTATTGTTCAAACTCCCGTTTGTGCGTGTTATGAATTTAAAATTCGTGCTAAATTGATGGATATTAGGAGCTGAACAAGTATAATATACTTTCCAAGTTAAATTAAAATTTGTAATTAATTCCTTAAACAATTCCAAACAATTATTATATTTGTAAAAAGAAAAATTATCAGTGAAATCTTTGTCATCAAAAAATGTTTCCCGATAATCTATAGCCCAACCTTCAATTTGCCTTCTAAAAATAATTAAAATATTCTCATCACTTGTTTTATCTGTATCTAAATACCATTTATTACCAGAATATCTTTCGTAAAATTCTATATTATTTTTTATTTCAATTACAGCATTAGAACTATAAATTAATTTTATTATTGTTTGAAGTAAACTCTTGACAGTAATATAATAATAAGTTACTGATTTTATTTTCTTACCTTCAACCTTGAATATCGGTATTTCACTCGACCCCAAATAAAATTTATTACTGAAATACTCATAACCCAAAGACTCTAAAGTATCTCTTAATCTTTGTATAGATACGTCTTGCAATGTTTTTGTGTATTCTATAACCGTAAAATCATATTCTCTATATTTTTTATAATTGCTATCGTTAACACCAACGTCATCGTTATATGAAATGGTGTTTTTATCTACTTTTCCCCAAAATAATGGTGTGTATTGATATATAGGTTTCTCGTATATAATTCTTACTTCTGTATTTTTACTTACATCAAGTATTGTATCCCAAATACCAGTATCATTCAAAACTTTTATTTGTATATCTTGAAAAGTTATGGAGTTTTTCTCTTCATCAAAACTTTCACGTAATGGTGATAGTTCGGTAATATCATTGTTTATTTCTGTTACATCAGTTATACTCCAATCAACAGGTTCACTTAAATCAGAAACACCAAAATAAATATGTATTCTATGTGGTATAATAGGTGGTACTAAATCCCAATCCGCAACCCCGAAGGCTGCTCTATGTGTTTCTATCGGTGTTATTTTATATATTGTTGTTGCCATTAGAATTTTCTCAAATCGTCAATTTGATTTTGTTGTTTGATTACGCCAACCAAATCCCTGCCTCTCTGTTTCAATATAACAGGCTCTAATTCTACTTTCACAACACTTGAATTATAGATTCGTGGAATATTTTTTCTTTCCATCGCAATAAGCTCTCTCGCAAATGTAATGAAATCTTGCTTTGGTGCAACGACTTCTGTTCCGCTTTCACCCATCAATGCTAATGTCGGTTGCGAAATTATTCCACCAGTTGCAAATGCTTTTACCATTCCCTTGAACGCTTCTATACCAAGCTTTGCCGCTAATAATTTACCAACATTCACTATACCAATTACAGGATTTATAATTGCTTCAATTAGAGTAGCTAAATTTGCACCGATATACATTTTATCTAATGCGTCCGCAATTGCTATTAATATCGTTTTAAATCCTTCTTTTATTAAATCTTTAAATTTTAGGAAACTCTCTTTTGAGAATCCAGACATTATTGCCATTCCTAATCCTTCGCTTGCTGTTTGTAATATCGTAGCTATTTGGTTACTCCAGAAACCCCAACCTTCAATATTTTCATTTTGCAATTTTGCCATTTCTTTGTTATATATATCGAAAATGTTTACAATAGAATCAAAATTATTTGCTATTACAGGATTAATCGATTCTAATGATTTTCTTAATTCATTTAATTCATAATCGGTTAAATCACCCCATTGTATTTCATTCAAAATATTCTCAATATCTTTATTGCCATTAGATAAATTTTCTTTTATTTGATTTATATAATCGTCTAAAGAATTTATAAATTCCTTTCCGCTTATTTGCTGATTAGAATATAACCCAATAGCTTTATCAATATCGCCTCTGCTTTTCAATAGATAATTTTTTAATTCATTAGTTGAAGTCTCTAATTTTTTCTTTCGCTCTTCTTGCATTTTTTCATAAGCTTCATAATTCTTATCACCTAATTCTTTTGAATATTTTTCTTGTGCATCGGTTATTTTGTTTAACTCTTTTAATTTTTCAATGTAATCTTTTTCTTCAACTGTGGTTAATAAACCTTTAGTAAATTTCTCTGATAATTCTTTATATCTTGCACTGTTTATTATCTCATCATAAAGTTTATTCGTCCTCTCAAGATATTGGTCAAAAGTAATTTTATTTGTTTCATATAATGTATTTGTAATGTCTAATAAATTTATTTCTGCTTCTTTTTTAACTTCTGTTTTACTAACTCCACTTATACCTATATCAAATAATTTTCTAAATTCTCTTGCTTCTTGCCCTGTTATTCCCAATTTTCTTGTATTGGTTTGTAATTTTGCTTTTACTGTTTGCCTAATTCTTATTGCTTCTTCAGAACTTTTATCAAGATTTTTATATTGCTCATATAAAGATTCTAATTCTTCTTTTAAACCACCTAAACCTGCTTCTGTTTTTGTTTTGGTTGGCCTCATAGGCAATTGTACTTGATATATTTGGCCTTCCCATTTTCTCCATTGTTCATCTGAAATTGCAATATTATTATTTATAATTTGAAATTCTCTGACAAGCTTTTTAGGGTCAGTTAAATTCTTTGTTAATTTTATTTTCTCAAGATATATATTAAAACTTTCCTCAATACTTTTATTCATTACCTGATAATTGCCAATTTTATTTGCTTGTTCTTTTGACTCTGATGCACTCGGATTAAAAAATCTGCCAACATAATCCCAAAAGCTCGGCCCGCTTTCATACTCTTCTTTTGCTTTTTTGATTATTTCAGCATTCTTTTGCATTAATTTGTCTAATTCAGCTATCGTACCATTTATTTTACCTTGTAATTTTTCAACAGCATTAGCTTGCAAAATATATGAATTTGTTGCGTCATCACTACCTTTTATTAATTCAGGATACATATCTCCAAGTCTTTTTGTAACCTCTACAAGCCTTTCTTTTTCTTCAGCACTTAATTGGTCTCCTCTCCTTACTCTATCCTGTAATTCAATGTATTCATTTAATAATTCTTTGGTTTCGTTTGTTTGTTCAATTTTATCTTTTAGTTTATCATATTCTTCACCTACTTCTTTCAATGCATTGCTTAATTTACTTGCAGAACCTAATGAATTAAACCAATCAACTAATTGCGGCAAATAAGCAATTAGTGCTAATACAGCACCAACTAAAGTTGTTGATAGAACAAAACTTAAAGCTTTGAATGAAGTAGCAGAAGTCATTGCAACTTTTGCTAATAATGGGAATTGTGCTGTTAGTTTGCCTAATAATCCATAAGATAAAGTTGAAAATGAAGCTAATAATGGTTGTAATCCAGTTAAATTTAATGCTATTGTTGCTGTCTTGAATAATAATAAACCAGAAATTAAAACCTTTATCGGTGTTGGAATGTTATTTATTACACCCATTATTTTAGTTAAATGTTTAACCAATTCTGTTATTGTTGGCATCAATGCAGTTATAGCCGCATTCTTAAATGATTTTAATTGATTCTGAAATAATTGTATTGTATTGGCAAGTGAATTTACATTCTCATTATAAGCTTTTGTAGAAGTACCAGCTGAATTTTTCATATCCTCTAAATCTTTTTTAGATTGTTGTGCATTCTTACCAATCATTATAACAGCATCGGTTGCTTCTTTTGTGCCCATCATTTTTTGTATTTCTGCAACATTACCACTTGCACGTTTATATATTTCTGTTAATCCTTCTTGGAATGTATGAGTCTTGAAATAAGCTTCACCTAATATTGTAACTAATGGAGTAATTGAAGCAGAAATTTTTGTCATCGCTTCACTTGTTGGCACTTTCATTTTTGTTATAGTAACGATTGAGCCCATTAGCTCATCTAATTTTATTCCAGCATTTGCCGCTCTTGGTGCAACTTGCGACATCGAGGCCGCTAATTCAGGGAATGTTGTTATACCTTTCCTTACAGTTTGGAATAACCTATCCATTACCATCGCAGAATCTTTGCCCGATAAATTATAAGCATTCATTACAGAAATTAATGCATTCATTGATTCAGGCACTGAAGATAACCCAGCAATAGAACCCTTTGCCGCTGACTCAACAAGTTTCAAAGCGTCACCCCATTGGAAACCAGCTGAAACTGCTTGATACATAGCATCAGCTAATTCTTTTGTTGATTTAACTGGCATTGTTCTACCAAGCTTTTTCAATCTATCACCTATTACACCATAATTTGCGACAACATCTTCACTCAATGAGCCAACATTTCTTAATGATTGTTCAAATTGCATTGGCCCTTCTAATAACCCACCAAAAGCAGATTTTATTGCTGAAAATGTTGTTGACAAAACATTAAGCCTTGTGAAAGCATTTACCCAATTTGTTTCTATTGCTTTAGCAGAATTTTTTACTAATTCTGTTGTATTTTTTATTGTTCCATCTAAATGCCTTAATGAGACTTCGCCTGCTTGTGTATTTATTACTATCGAAAATTCTAAATTGTTACCCATTTTTTACCTTGAATTTTTATTGAATATGTTATAAGCTACCATTATAAAAAAAGGAGCCTAATTATGAAAAAGCTATTTTTATTTTTTGTATTTTTAATCCCATTCACTTTAAATTCCGATGAAAATATTTTAAATTTTCTTCAAAAACATAAATGGGAACCTACTATAAAAGTATCAATTAAATCTTATTATACTTACGAATTCCATAAAGATAAAATAATTGAAATATTTAATGATGATGCATACGATATCAGAAATATCGATACTCTACATATCCTAAAACATCTTATTAAAAATGATATAATCGTTTTTTCTGTTATCGAAAAACATATAGTTTTTGATGAAAATAATAACCAATATTTACAATTAGCCAATATATTACTCAGCATTAGAAAACTTTCTGATAAAACTATTCTTTTGCATAAACAATATTATCCTGATGGAGAAGAAACAACGGGTATTTATAAAATTTACGAATAATCCATATTCTTAATACACACCATCAAAGTCAAATCCGCATAAGTTCTATTTTCATAGAACCATTCCATATCTCTGTAATTCCCGCAAATCGCATAAAGTGCCCTATATGTCATTAATTCATCAGGCAATGATATTTCTTCTCCTTTCTTTTTGGGTTGTGGAAAGTAACTCCTAATTATTGCACAATATTCGTTAACTTCCCGAATTGCTGAAAAAAATCGTTTATAACTAAATTAAAAAAATCTACCCTAAAATTTTTTTCATTTATATTATTTAATGAACCCTCTCCTGTTTCCTCTAATAATAATTTTAAAATATCAATCTCAATATTAATTATTTTTTTTGATATTTCTTTGTTATCATTCTTTTGTACCTTTTCTAAAAAATCATTTAAGTTTACTTCGCCCTCACTATTTTTAAATATCTCTTGAACAGAATTTATTTTATTTATTTTTTTTTGGAACTCATCAACAATATACATATACGGTGGCCGAAGTAAAAAAACACCTTCATCAGTTATATATTTTTTCTTTCTTTCTTTTAAATCTATTACCTCTAAACTCATATACCTCCTATAAATTTACCCCTCATAAGAGGGGTATTAATTTAAACTTCAACAATCACTCTTTGCTGATTGGCTGGTATAACTGCCTGGGTTATTGCTGTAGTTATTCCACTTGGCATTGTTGATATTGTTATAGCAGAATCGTTCCTTGTAGATTTAAATGTGAAACCTACTTTCACGAAATCACTATAATCCGCTTCACTTGTGGAACTAATCTTTCCAGGTGCAAAAAATTGTACTTGCTGACTTGAACCAACGGTACCAACTAAATAAACTAACTCAAAATATTTGTCTCTTGCGTATTCAGCTAAATCCATTGTCTTCTTATCAGCTTGTAATAAATCAATTGTGAATTCATACGAATCTAACACAGCTGATTGATATATTGTTGCACCTGAACCGTCTTTCAATTCTGCTGTCTCTTCGTTAGGTTTTATTTTTGGTGCACTCATTCTTGGTAATGTTACCCAACTTGCACCTGTAACCCAAACGCCAGTAGATGAACATTCAACAAGCCAACCAATAGCATCGGAGTACCTTTTAACTAAATTTGAATCTCTTGTTAGTGTTAACGGCATTTTTCACCTCTATAATTTAATTTTAATGCTGTACTGTTTTGATAAAATATTTCAAATGGGATTGGGAACACCGCTAAATGTCCAAGAATAATATTTGTATCGATATGAGTTATTATATTATTCTTGACAAGCTGTATCCCAAAATATGCGTCCTCACCAATCATAATTTTATTATATTTATCCAAGTATTCAATTACAAATTTGAAATAAGGGAATTTGATTTTGTCAAGAATTTCTGTTTTAAACAATATACAACCAGTACCAGAAAAAACATCTTTTTCTGAAATCAATCCCTTGAATGCGTCCGTGTAGAATACAGGATAAACATTGTCATCTTTGTAATGGAAATGAGCATAACGGAAAAATTGATTCTGGTCTGGATATCTTACTTTCATCAGTGGAGCAACACATTCAACATTATGCAAAAGCAATCGATAGGGTAAATCAAATTCAAACAACATATCTGAATCAATCATTAAAATGTGCGTAAACCCATTATCTTTTGCAAGATTACAAATATTATTCCTTGCAATTTCTATTGGGAACTCTTGTTCAAAATGAATTACCCATCCATTATCATTCACATAGCTATCAATACCCTGATGGTTCAAATACCACTTACCACCGATATAACTTTTCATTCGTTCAAGTGAACGCCTGAAATCATTTTTCATCTCGTCGTGGTTGTGTGGTATACCGATAAATAATTTTACTTCTTTATCGATTTTTTCCTTCTGCTCTTTTGTGATTGGTGCTATTATCATACTTCAACACATTCATATTGTTGTTCATAAATTACGATATCGCCATCATATGAATATAACGAATCACCTTCTGAAAGCTTAAAGCAACTATTCAAATTTTTAATTGGCATTTTATTATCTAAATTCTCAAATGTGCTTTTCATAAGCGAATATAAGTTTTTTCGGTTGTAATATATTTCTATGAAGTAAATCGAAAATGTTAGTATACCTGGATACATTCCTTCATATGGCTTACAACCCTTATAACAAATAAGCACTAAAGGAAAATTATTGAACTCTGAATTTAGATAACTTTCAGGTGTTCCAATATCAACTGCTACTCCACCCTCGCCAGTTAAATTACTTGCCAAATAAGTTGCTAAAGAACTTTCAATTGTTTCAATTGTTATACTCATATCGATATCCTTACTGATGTTAATTTTCTTATTGTTTCATTCTCTTCAATAGTTCCTGATTCATTTATATCATAACTATAAGATAAATTCGCTAATTCATCGTAGAACTCTTTTTCATATAACCGCATTTTTACAGCAAAATTATCATCTTCTTTTCGTGTTAGAGAAGTGAAAATTTTCTGCAACGATTTGAAAATTATCAAGTCATCAAAGCTTGTTTCCACAAGATATAATGAACCAGTGAATTCTACTGAAGTATCAACCTCTAAACGAAAACGATAATATTTATATTCTTCGTTGAATGTTTGGGTTAATGTTCCAGAATCATTTGTAAGCTTAATTGATACAATATTCTTTACAGTATTTTTGTCATTACTGCCTTCAAGTATAAAATAATTATCACCCTCATTTATACTTGTCAACTTTTTTATAACAAAACGCCTTACTCTGTTTTTTCTTTGTGCTTCAACCCAATCGCCAGTATACGAAGAATTTAAAGAAATATCTTGACACAAATATAAAGGAATCATTATAAGCCTTGTGTCTATATTCCTTTTTGTGAGTTCTATTATCGTCCGCTTGAAACCATCTTCAATGTGATTATTTAGAGTGGTCGTATTACTCAACCACTCTAATAATCTTGATTCCTTGATGGTTAGGTCAGTTATTTGTATAAAATTTTCTATCATTTTTTATACTTTTTGAAATAAACTGAATATCTTGCGGTATTATCAACAGAATTACCTGTTGCTTGAAAATCAAGTTTCAATTGCAACCCAAATGGTATACTACCGCAATTACTTACAATCTTGCTCCAATCCAATGACTTCCAGCCTTTTGTGGTTGTAGTCAAAGAATCAATATAAGAGCTCGCTGTAACTTTGGATAGTGAACCATCACCGTATATTAATTTAAAATATACTTTAGTTGAATCATTACTTGAAAAGAATATCTTGACAGAATCACAATCAGAAACAGTAATGAATTCAGTTGTATCAACTTGCGAATTTGTATAGGCTCTTAAATTGTAATATGTAGCTGTTGAACCGTTATATTTTTCTACTCTACCCTTTTGAACCTGTGCATAAGAGACAAAGCTGAAAGCTAATAATAAAAATAATATCTTTTTCATACTCGCCTCCTTATGCAGTTAATAGTTCAACAATTTTAATATCTTTATCGTGGTCTGCTACTTTTGCCCAAGTGCTTGCTGATTGTAATTGTGCGTCAGTTGGATTATTTACACCTGTTAAATTATACTTGACACCAGGAACGTGTACACAGAAATCAACATTGATTACCGCATAATCTGTTCCACCAGCAAGTAAATTATCGTGCCCAACAATAGTGTTGAAATAAGCCATTGCATAATACAATGAGTTATCACCTAATAAATAGGTATGATATACTCCATCCTCATAAGTCATTCTATCACTTACAACAATTTGCATTCCACCGAAAGTTGGGATTCTACCAGTTAGAGCAATATTTTTCCCTAAATCGGAAGCGTTAACAAAGCTTACTAATCCAGCTAATAGCATATCTTGGAATACTTTGCTATGCATAATTATTGTAGATAGTGAATCAGCATTATCCCCAATCTTGAACTTTGCATTAAATATTTTTTGTGCGTCTATTGTCGAAGAAGAGAAATCAGCTTGATGTGTACCACTCAAAGCACCTGCAAATACACCCTTCAAAGTGTATAGCATTCTATCTTCAATTTGTTTCGCAATATATTCTGTCTGTTGTATCATAAAATTCTTGACAACAGAAACACCTGCACGCCTTGAAGCGTTGCTCTCTTCACCTAACGCTATTGCTCTGTGCAAACAAACAAGTATATCTTTGTCTGTTGTTAGTGGGTTGATTGTTAGATTTGTTGCTGGTGTTGGAATCTCCATATTACTGGTGAATTCCTTAACGAATGGCCTGTAATTATAAATTCCATATCTGCTAAAAGGTGGATTCTCATCTCTTTGAACTGCCGCACTACCAATTAGTTTTGCTACTTCTGGAATTTTTGCAGGAATGTATTCATTCCAAACTTCTGGTATTACAAGGCCAGAATAGGTTGTAGCTGCCATAATATACTCCTAATAATTTTTGTTTGTTGATTATTAAGAGCTCCCCCACTGGTTAGCTACTCCCCACCACTGTGGAAAGATTTTTTAAAAGCTTATCGCCACTGCGATTATTGTATAAAATTCTTTAATAACTCTTCAATTACTTCTGGATTCTCCTTCTCTGCTTTCAATATACTTTTACCATCTAACTTTATTTCTTTTTCTGTTTTGATTTTCGGAGTACCAGGGAATAAATGAGTTTTACTATTTTTTTCTACCGATATTTTTGCAATAAGTTTGTCAATTTGTTCACTGTTAAGTGATTGACTAATTTCGTATATTTCAGGGTCAATAGATTTCAATTTCTCAAGTTTTTCTAATCTCTCTTTCTCTTGTTTTTCGATTATACTTTTTCTGAAATTTTCTAATTCCTCATTTACTTTTTTTGTGCTTTCAATATCAGCAAGTAGTTTCTCTTTTTCCTGTTTTGTTTGTTCGTATAATGTTTTAAAATCTTCTTTTTCTTTTAGTCTCTGCTCTTCGATTTCTTTTAGTTTATTTTCTAACTCGCTTGCTTTTTTCTGAAACTCAACCAAACTATTTAGCTTACTTTCGTATTCTTTGCTTTTAGTTTCATATTCCTTTAGTTTGTTTTCAAGCTCTTCTTTTTCTTTTAATAATTTTTCGTTCTCTTCCATTTTATTTTTTATTTCTCCTCTATATTTTTCTTTTTTTTGTACTATCTCGTTCCGTAATTCGTTTATTAGTTCTTGTGCTTTCTCCAATGTTAATGGTTCCCCCATTACTTACTCCTTTTTTTTTCATCTTTAACTTCTTCTTTAGTTTCATTTTTAATTTTTTCTTCAAGATATTTTATCCTTTCCTCAAGTAGTTTCATTTCTCTTAACATTTTGTTTTGAAACATAATGAAATTATCCATTTCAACGTAATTCATATTTATCTCCTTTTGTTTGTTACTTCAACTAAATCACACATACAATTATCGTGGCATTGCGTTGCACCAGAACCAGGTAATCCTAACGCTTTCCATTCATCAAAAGTTTTTACCTGTCCTGCTCTATCAAGACAACCACCACAATGTTGTGCACCTGGATTCATTACCCATTCATACTTTGTTTTGTCATCGAATGTACTCCAAATAACATATTGAGAAACCCCTTTGAGTAATGCCCAGAGTTCGTTGCTTTCATTTTTCTCAAGCTTTGATATTGTACCATTTTTTGATAATAGTTCTTTATATAAGTCCTCGACTATTGCATTCTCATCTAATCCTAATTCGTTTAATTGAATTATTCTTTCCTGTATACCGCCAAGGAACTCAGTCTTATCGAATAGAATAGACTCAAAAAATAATTTTATTCGTGTATTTATATAATCCTCTAAAAAATTTTTGTCTATTGGCATTAGTTTAAATTAAAATTGTTTGGTAAATTGTAATTGTATACTAATAATTCTGTTTTCTTTTTTCTTTTCCAATTTTTTGTAGGTGAAGCTGATAAAAACAATTCTTTACTAATTATATACCATTTGTTTTTGTCAATATATTCCTGTAATAACTCTGACGGATAACAACTTAACAAGAATTTAAATTTTGCTTTAGATAATAATTCTAATAAATTTTTAAAGTCCTCTTCACTATAGCCTTTATAATGTCCCATATCAGCATTATAATAT
>Ga0208825_1001703_pt1 | contig 15943 bp, 10 predicted proteins | sample AD_UKC113_MetaG_FD_184450 | JGI IMG/M metagenome (GOLD analysis project Ga0208825, IMG submission 184450) | Active sludge microbial communities of municipal wastewater-treating anaerobic digesters from Hong Kong - AD_UKC113_MetaG (SPAdes)... | ecosystem: Engineered > Bioreactor > Anaerobic >...
CCTGATCGACAAGATAATCTTTTATGAGTGAGAATAAATCTACCATTGACTCTGCATCCTGTTTTTTGTGGTAAAAGAAAAAGGATACAGAGTCAATCATATTTTACAGAACTTTCGCTACACTGCCTAGCCCTCACCAGAACTACGAGTTTCTCGGTTTCCTGTTTCAATCAGGAAAAGCCTCCAAAAAATAGAACAAAATTTTTGCATGGTTTTTATGTGTTTCAAATATTTAATACTTTCATATTTTCTTTCTGAGTTATATTTCTTGCAATAACTCCACGATGGCACATGTTTACATCGGCTTCAAAGCACATTAGAGCAACACGGTGGCTTCGGCTTAATTCCGTAATTCTATCCAAAAGCTCAGGATGATCTTTTATTGTCGTTTTCTCGTAATTCTCAAAGAGTTTTTCATAATCTTTGAGTGTAAGAAGGTCTTTTCTCTTTTCCCCTTCTATACCAAGTTCGGGAATGTGAAGATATCGAATCTCTGAGTTTTCGAGATAATTCTTAAGGCTATTTTTTGTGAAATCAAATTTCATGCTGAAAGGGTTTTTCCTGACATCAACAAGAACATCTATGGCGTTCTGAATTAAGACATTAAGGAAAAAGTCAATATCTCTTCCTTCATATCCTATAGTAAAAAGGCCAGGATCAAATTTTTTCACATCCTGACAAGGAAGTAGTTTACTTCTTATTGTATAATCAGGAAACTTTCGATATACATATTCCATTATTTCGTTGTCAGAATCGAATTTGTTCACAACTCTATTTATTTTCAAAGTTGCCTTCTGGTCAATCCCTTTTAAAGCTATTTTTCCTTTTTCGATTAATTTAAACTTTTTCTCCTTTTCGATAATATAGCCTTCTTTTTGTAACTTGGAAATATCAGTATAACAAACGTTGGAAAAAGGGCCATAGTGATGCGGGAAAAAATGATAGAACTTAATTAATTTGTCTATTTTCTCTACATGAGATGACAAAAATAGGCTCTTCACTATCATGAATCTCGAAGATAAGTCCTTCTCATGGAGTTTATCTATGGTGTAAAGGAGAGCTCTTTGTCTATGATTCAGATTTTTCATTAAACTACCATCTATCAAGTGTGTTTATGTTCAAAATACTTCCATTTAACGATATTCTATGATTTTTTCATTAGCTATTTTCACAGCTAATGATAAGACGAATTAAAAATTGCTTTATTTATTAAATAGAATTCTGCTCGAACTATAAATCTTTACTTTATGATTAAGTTGTAGTTGTTCATCAAGAATTTAATGTCCATATCATTCATCATATTGAATAATCATTCTTTGTATTGAATGACTAATAGATCTTCTCTATTTTTTCGGGAAAAACCACCCACTATTATGTGCTCATGGTCAGTGAGAAAACTAACCCAAGAAGATATCCAAAAAACTCTGCGATTTTTCCATTTTGCCAATCACACAACCACCAAAACCCATTTTTCTCAACGATCGCTCTTCTCCTCAAGCAACCAGTACCACAGCGGCACATACCTTATCCTCTTTCCATCGACAACTTCCTCGTCAAAGACATCCGATGTGATGATTGTCCCCTCTTTCATCCTGAAGTTCTTCATCCCGGCAAGCAGACCGTTTACTTCTCGTTCTTTTGTTTTCGGGTCTGACAAATCCGAGCAAACCTGTATCAATCGGGTGGGTTTAAGTCCCTCCTTTGTTACAAAATCAACCTCCAAGCCCTTTCGATCCTGCCAGTAGTAGATTTCGTTTTCTGAGTGTAAGAGCTGGATGAAAACGAGGTTCTCGTATAATCTCCCGGTATCGGAGGACAGCTTGAAGGAAACTGCATTGATCATGCCGGTGTCGATACAGTATAATTTCCTGGGCTTGTTCATCTGTTGCTTTAGCGAGTCATCATAATGGCTGACGCTGAAGAGCAGGAATGCGTCCTCAAGGTATGAAATATAATTGATTATAGCATCCGTGCTGAGGGAGGAGTAACTGGCAAACAGCCTTCGGAGAGAGTTGTAGGTATGCGGTTTTGCAATATTCGATATACAGAATAGCGCCAGGTCTTTGAATATCAGAGGATTGCGTATGCCGTACCTTGAAATGATATCCCGGTAGATGATGTCATCAAAGTATGACTGCAATGTTTCTCGATGCTGCACCGACGGGTAGACTATGGTCTCTGGGAATCCTCCTTTTTCCAGGTATTCGTTGAATCTGCGTTTCACAACTGGCCTGTCTTCCGAGTAAGGGAGTGTTTTCATATCAAAGGTTATTGAATGATAATCCAGAAATTCTGCAAAACTGAAAGGAAACATTCTGGTGCTCAGATGTCTGCCTGTTAATAAGGTGGATATCTCCTGTGAAAGCAAGGATGCATTCGAGCCGCTTATTACCAACTTCACATTCTGTTTTCTATCGTAGATTCCTTTAACCCATCGTTCCCATGACGGGAAATTCTGAATTTCATCAAGGAAAAGATACAAACGGTCTCCTTCGGATATCTCCTGAATTTCCCTGAAAGTTTCCAACAGCAGCTGCAGTTCATCCCCATTTAGCGGCTGCAAGCGGTCATCATCAAGATTCAGGTACAATATATTGTTCTTTGGCACACCCCTCTCAAGCAGTTCCGATATCATTTGATATATATAGTATGTTTTACCACATCTCCTCACACCCACTATGTCATTTACATGCGGTGCATCGATATTCGCCTCATACCTGCGTTTCTGCAATGGTGGTAATACTCTTCCCTGCCACTCGATAATGGCACTTTTCAGTTTCTCCCTTGTATCCACAAAGAATAATCAGGAATTTCTCATTTATATACTTGTCTAGTATAATCGATAAAATTTGCTGATTTTGTCGTATATAGACGATAAATTTATGAGATGACATTTTAGATGTAAGCGGCAAGAGAAAAAACAGAAAAACTCAGGCAGTCCATTCTTGCAAAAGCGTTTTCAGGGGAACTTGTTGAGACAGAGGCTGAGATTGCAGGAAGGGAAAGTAGAGATTATAAAGATCTGATATTTACTTGAGAAGATAAAAGAAGAAGAGTATAAAGAAAAGGCAATTCTATTTCTGTTTTTTGAGTCGCTTTCACATCTCCTTTATTTTTACCAAACGTCGAAAGCCATAAATACTTTTAAAAATAATTTTATTAGTGATGTTGCCTGCTTATATGAGTTTACGAAGGCAATTTTTCCAACAAACAGGATATTTAACCAGAATAAAACTTCTTAAAATATCTAATTTTATAAGAACTCGTGCTATTGCTGGTGGGGACCCTTGGCAGATCAATCAGATGTACATGAGAAAACACTCAGCCCGATTTCAGATGAAAGAATTGATGCATTACAGCAGCTCACAATATTTTTAGGATCCTTTCCGGACAGGCAACTGGCTCTGGAAGACATTCTCGGGCTCTGTTCCGATGAAGATAAAACTCTCAGGGTAAAAGCAATAAATGCCCTCAGAACAGTTTTCCCGGAGCTTTCGGATGAGGAAAAAGAAAAGGGCTGGAATAGTCTGCTTGAACTCATAAAAACTGAAGACCCGAAAGTATGGAAAGACCTTGTCCTGTTCCTTATTTTTGCATTCGGCTATGTGCCGGAAAAAAAGAAATCATGGGACTGCCTTCTCCGGCTGGCTGAAAATGAGAACAGGCAGATCAGGGAGCACGCAGTAGAAACCCTGATCCTGCTTTTTCCTTCCATGCCGGACAGGGAAAAAGTCTGGGATGATTTTATAGCTCTTGCAGGAAGCAGTCACAGGGAAATCAGGGAACTCGCCTCAGACGCCTTTATTTTGATATATCCTTATCTGGAAGACAGGGAAAAGGTCTGGGAAAATCTGCTGAACCTTGCTGGGAGCGGAGACGGCTATGTGAGGGACAGAGCAGGAGATATAATGGCACGGGTCTTCCATCAGCTCTCCGATCACAAAAAAGCCATGAAAGACGTCGAAAATCTGACCATGAAACAGATGGACTATACAGCCCGTCGAGCTGTAAAAGTACTCCAGGAAGATTACCCCGAGCTTTCCGAAGCAGAAAACCCTGCTGAAGAGCTTTACAAACTTGCAGCAGAAAAAGCTCCTTATGCAAGATGGAAAGAATCCGGCACAGAAAAAAAAAGGACAGGAAGCTTCAGCAAAAAAATAAAAAAAACTGAAAACTAAGATAAAACATCATTTAACTAATCCAATGGATTCATCAAGATAAGGATCCAGAGAAGAAAGCGCCTGTCCTCTCCTGTACTCGGATTTAATCCCTTCTGCCATCTCACAGGCTTTTTTAATAATTTCTTCTTTTCTTTCCCCATCCAGATATGGAATAACGAAGGAGAGGGCTTCAGGTCTCACATCTTTATCTTTAAGGCTGGAGGCTAATTCAAGGGCTTCTTTTATGGCCTCTTCACTTTTTTGCCCATCCAGGTATGGGACGAGCAAAGCAAGAGCCTGTACCCTCAGATAGTCGGACAGAATACTATATGCCAGCTCAAGGGCTTTTTCTAAAATCCTTTCATTTCTTTTCGAACCGTAAAGATGCGGGGCAAGCGAGGAAAGGATCTGGAATTTTGCATCACTGTATTGGATGTGGAAAGCAAGAGCAAAGATATCTTCGATAAGCCTTTCTTTTCCCGGTCCTCTCAGATGCGGAATAAGAGAACAAAGGACAAGAGACCTTTCGTCTTCATCCTGGATATTGGATGCAGAACAGAGGGCTTTCTCTATATGTTCAGCCAGTCTCGGTTCATCCAGATAAGGAACAATCAGGGAAAGAGCCTGGGACCTTAAGTCCCCATACTCAATTCTGGAGGCAAAGTCAAGGGCTTTTTCCATAAATTCCTCTTTTTCCGGCCCTTCCAGCTCAGACAGAAGCGACATGCGGGACTGAAACTTCTGGGCTTCGCCTTGACCTTTAATATTCATTTCTGCAATTTTTGCCATTCTTATAGCGCTGGGACTGCCTTCTGATCTAATTCCCTGATTAAGCTGAATGTGCGTGTAGTGGCGCCTCAGATTTCTGACATTGATACTGGTTTCGGGAGCGGCAGTTCCCTGGAGAGGAGAATTTGTTTCACAGTTTGGCAGCTTTAACTGCTCTAAATCCTGGACCTTACTTTTTTCTGCCAGAAATTCTTCAAGCATTTTATTTAATTCTTCAAACACTTTATTTTTATTATTTGAACTCTGTTTTTTAAGCCTGAGAACTTCCTTTTCGATTATCTCCTTTGTTGTCTTTTCTTCCATAAAAGATGAAACTTCTAAAGCTAAATCAGGATCCTGCTCAAGAGATTCCAAGATCTCCTGAGTCAAAACCTTCTTTACCTCAGGATCAGAAGGTGAAATTATCAAATCTCCTGCGGCTTCTTTTAACTCAGGCTTTCCTTTAGAACACAGCTTCTCCCATAATTTCTTCTTAATCACCCATATATCAAACCCCTCTTTTTTCCCGGCGATTAAATCAGCCTTTTTAGATCCGATAACCAGATAAGGAATTACAGGCTCAAGAAGATCTGTGATCGTTTGTGCCGTCTGTATGATTATTAAATCCTGTTGCCGCATTATTTCATCCTTCATTTGCAATACATTATGTTCTCTTTATAATAGTTCCAGAATAAAGTGGTATCAGTAAATGTAATACCTGTAATGGGATAAATATGTAACAGATTAATACTTTGATAGATCCTTAAAAAAGATCAGTATTAACCTGTTTATAGTCAATATGATGGAAGAAATAGTGAAGTAAAACTGTAATAGATCTAAGTATCATAATTTTGTAATTATTTAATAAAGTTTGTTTGATTTTCTATTCAAATAGCTTAAGTTAAAACTTTTTTTACTGCCAGATAAAATTCGAAATCAATACATATAATAAAGAAACCTGCCAAACTGGAATATATCATAACAGGAAGGAACTGGAGCAGCAGTTGGTGGGAATTCTTGAGTGACCAGCCAGGAATACATGATAAAACTTTCAGTCAGGTGCCGGATGAGAGAATAAAAGCTGCAAAGCAGCTGGGGGATCTTTTTGAGGCTTTTCCGGATCGAAAGCAGGCTTTTGAAGATCTTTTAAGGCTCTGCTCCGATAGAGATAACGAGGTCAGAGAAGAGGCTATTAATTCTCTTACAAAGGTTTTTCCCAATGTGCCAGAAAAGGAACTGGTCTGGGAGAGGTTTGTAAACCTGACGGCTTATCCTGTAGAACAGATTATGAAAACAGCAGTTAACTCTCTTATCGCGGTTTTTCCTCTGATGCCTGATAAAAACAGAGCATGGAAAGACCTTATTGATCTGATAAACTCAAAATCAAGCCTTGAGGACGTCCGCAGGGGAATTATTCACTCGCTTCCAGATGCCATTTCTGGATTTCAGGATGAGGAACAGGTCTGGAAGGATCTGCTGGAAATGACAACATCAGACGACTTCTATATTCGGGAGAGGGCGATTTCGTATTTAAGTATGGTTTTTCCGAAGCTGCCTGAGGAAAAGAAAGGCAAAGCATGGGAAAATCTTCTTGAACTGGCAGAGAAACCCAGGGATATAAAGGTTAGAGAACATATAGCAAAAAATTTGACAGATATTTATCTGTATGCCCCGGACAAAGATAAAGCATACTCTGATCTTGTAAATCTGGCTGAAAAGAAGGAAGGTTACGTGCTCAAAGAGGTTATCAATACTCTTGCTTCTATCAATTCTCACTTGTATAAAGAACGAGAGAAAGGGAAAGAAAAAGAAATAATTGGGGAAAGAGAAATGGGTGAGGAAGATAAGCTCGAAAACGAGCATGTTAAAGGGAAAGAAAGCAAGAAGCCCGCTTTTGATATCCTGAGGCTGACAGGGGACAGAGACCGGTATGTGAGAAAAAATGCAGTAGAATCTTTTGCAAGAACGTACTCCGAGCTTCCTGATAAAGATGAAATTATAGAAGAGCTTCTGAGACTCAGTTCGGATCCTGATCCTCAGATGAGAAGAGGTGCGATTGAGTCTCTACTTGCTGTTTATTCGAGAAGATCAGGCAAAATACAGGACATCTGGCACGAACTCCTCAAAATGACTGAAGATGAGTATGCAGGTGTCAGAAAGGGCACTGCAGAAATGCTTTCGCATGTCTTTCCGACGGCTGAGGAAAAATCTACAGTTTTTTATGACCTTGTCAGGCTTACTGAAAGCCAGGATGCCCAGCTCAGGAAGAGAGCTGCAGAGCTTCTTGCAGTCTCATTTAAATACTCGGCAGATAAAAAAAGAGCATGGGATGACCTTTTGAGACTTGCGTCATCTGAGGACAGGGAGGTCCGGAAAGGGGCGGTAATTGCCATTTCATCGGGTTATCCAGAAGTTCCTGATAAAGCAAAAGTCTGGAGCGACCTCGTCAGGCTTTCAACTCACAGTGACAGCTTTGTTCAGAGAGCAGCAACAAGAGCTCTTGGACCTGCTTTTTTTTATGTCCCGGATAAAACACTGGCATGGAGAGACCTGCAGGTTCTTGTTAATAACCCATACATCTACGTCCGCAGGTATGCACTCCGCTCCCTCGGAAGGGCTTCCCTCTGGAGAGCTCTTAAGGCGGAAAACGAAGCTGCCTACCTTTTCGGACTTAAAGAAGCAGTCAAATACTTTAAAGAGGCGGCTGAAACCTCTATCGGTACTTTTGTTCCCGAATTTTACCATCCCTTTTATGAGGCTCTCTTACAGATCCTTTTCGGGGAAAGATCTTCAAAACTTGAAAGTGAACGATATCTCTCAGGGGTAACCCGTGGAACAGGGGATCTGGAAGAAAACAGAAAGTTTCTTGAAACTCTGGAAGAATTCTCAGGGCTTCTTCAAGCTGCAGGGAACCTGACTTCCGGGGACCTGCCTGCCCAGAAAAAACTTCTTGAGTCCTGTATTGAGGCTTTTGACAGGGCTTCAGGACTTTTTGAGGCTGTAGAGGAAGATTCTATTCTTGCGCAAAAAACCTTCAATAAAGAATACCAGAAAACTGGAAAAGTAGTTGTGGAACAGAAGCTGAAAGAGACCCTTTCCGGAATCCGATATAAAGCAAGGACAGCCTGCCTGAAGGCAAAAGGCAAACCTTCGGAAAAAATCACGTGTACCGTTAGTCAAAAAGTCAGGGAATGGAGTTTCCAGGATATTGATAAAGATAGAAAAAAACTGGAAAAGCAGCTTGAATCCCTGCTTAATATAGTTGCAGTTCAGATTCCTTATATTCCAGAAAACAAGCATATTTTTGAGAAGCTTGAAGAAATCAGGAAGGAGCAAGACCTTCTCGAACGCTACAGACTGGCTGGCAGAATTATAAGCATGATCCCTGAAGTTAAAATGTTTTCAAGAGATTCAGGAAGATAAGCTATCTTCACTCTCAAGTTTACCTGCAATTTATATTCTATCCTGCCAGTTCTTCTTTTATGTATGGGGCAGGCATCGAATTAACGGAAGAGGATTTTGAATTCTCAAAACTCCCTCTCTCAAAAAAGTTCATCCGCCTGGTATTCGAAAAGTACCAGCTGGAATACATTGCTTATTTCGGCGAAAACATGTTCTATGTCTCAGGGCAAAACTCAGAACCCCTTATGCCCTTACCCAGCGCCAGATACCCTGAAGATATCGAGCTGGTGTTTGATTTTATGACACGAGAAAGAATCCGCAGGATAAAATATGAAAATGGGGTACTTTATCGGGCTGCAGTTCCGGGGCTTTCTGACCACAACGAGCAATGAATTGATCTGTTACTTTCCATTTGCGGTAATTATGTACAAGCGATGCGAAACCAGAGTCAAAAGTCCAGCCATATTTTTTATTTGTCCGGGTTATTTATAGTTTCATCACAATATTAAGTATAAAGTTTCTCTTAATCGTTAACAGAAGGGGTGATAATGATGAAGCTATGGGAGTATGATTCTCGCAGAATTCATGGTGTGCACATGCCACAGCAGATGAGCGATCTTGAAAGAATTGGAAATGAAGGGTGGGAACTGGTTCTCTTAAAAGACGACATGGATGATGAGGGAACAATAACAGCGATTTTTAAAAGGGAGAAGAAAGAAATCATACCTGAATAATCGAAATATTCTCTTAAAATAATCGAAATATTCTCTTAATCTTCTCCATTTTTAAATGTATTTTTCCTTATTAATTTTTAAAAACACGCTGACATTTTCAAGACAAATAGCCTGTTCTCATTAAACGGAATTTAATACGTGTAGAAATGGACTCCATGATAATGGCAGTAAGTTATTTATTTACTTCTTCAGTATTTTAAGTATATGAAAAATTATGATCCTGTTAAAGCCACTTATGCGGTTATAATTCTACTGGTTTCTTTATTTGCCTTATATATAACATCCTCTTTTTTTTACGTTATTGTTCTCAGTGCTCTTTTTGCTTACGTTATTCACCCGGTTTACTTATTCTGTCAGAGATTCATAAAGAGCAAGCAGATTTGCGCTATGATCCCTCTTGGTGCAGTCTTTCTTCTAATAGCGTCCTCAGGCGTTATGATGGTGAAAGCCTTAATGAATGAGGTCTCAAGAATTTTAGAAATCCCCAATACCCTCAACGGGTTTGCAAATATGGATCTCAGAGAGATAGTCGGGCTATTCGAACCGTTTATTCAGACCCATCCAGGGAAACTTACCGAAAGCATAGGCGAGTATCTGAACACCCTTGTTACGGATTACTTACCTGATATCCAGAATAATATCGTCCAGATCTCAACCGACCTTTCGATCCTGACTATAGAGCTGATAGTAATTGTTGTTCTGACTTATTACCTTCTTGTGGAAAGCGAAACTATCGCAGCCGAACTTCCCGGTCTCTTCCCGGACAGGAAACTGGGAATTGTGTTCCTTGGGGAGTTGAATCACATTTACCAGAACCTTTTCGTAGTTTATTTCCTCACCTGTCTCGTTACCGGTGTAATAGGTGGAGTACTTTACTGGGTGCTTGGAGTACCTTATCCCCTGATATGGGGAATCATAACCTTTATAATGGCTCTGCTGCCAGTTGTTGGAGCGGGTACGGTTTACGGTCTCCTTGCACTTTACTATGCCCTCATACAGGACTATTTCACAGCAGGAGCACTGGTTTTCCTGGGAATCATTTTCCTTAACCTTGTCCCGGATTTTGTCATAAGACCAAAGCTTGCCAGAAGCAGAGCTGCAATCCACCCGGCAATTACACTCATAGCTTTTGCAGCTCCGGTCTTCGTTATCGGCCCTATAGGCATTATCATAGGCCCCCTCACATACGGCTTTTTGCTTGCAGTCTTCAGGACGAAAAAAATAATCGGGACTTCCCACGTTCAGACGGAAAACCTGGATGTAAGCTCAACTAAAGAAAAAACTGCAGAGAAATCAACTGGTAATTCGATTGATAGGTTGGCTGAAAGATCAGTTGATGCCTCCAGTGACCATATGTTCGTTCCGGAAATTAACCCATGGCAATAATGAAGTAAAAGCTGATGAGTTAAATGAGACATGGAAATGATCACAGTTAAGTACTGCATTGTGACTGTGAGTTTAAATTGACACTTAACTGGCTATCATAACTTTTTTTTAAAAAAGGTTGCGTTCCCACCTGGATCTTGGAAGTTCCGAACATTTAAGAGATGCTTTTTGTTTTTGGGAAGAGGTTTGAGGTACTTGACTCATAGGCTGTGAGTGCTGTATTATCTCTTTACTTGTGGGATAGTTTTTCGGAGTGGATGTTGAAGTAGGTCTTTTGGAATAGGTCTTTCTGGTTAGGTGTTGAGATGAGAACGCAAGTTATACTATGCACTTACTGTATATAATATTTTCAACAACTAATATCATACTACTTATATATTTGTTAGTTTAGAGATATAACTTTTCATCATTAATATAACCTTATATCACAGATATATTGCACATAATCCAGCCAATTACGGCGCTATCAGTAGAAATATATTAATTTGGATTTTTAAAAAATAATATATATTACCTAATCCATTTCTTCTATAAGACCTGAAGGAAAAAGTTGCTATTTAGTTCAGTATTGTTCAAAACACGGAGGGAGAGGAATAAATAAGCTTAATATTATATTGATGTTGACTATTTTTCTAGTGATAACAACAAGTTCTTCCAGTGCCGCACCGCAGGGAACTATAATAAAAGGAGGTGTGCTGACATACCCAGCAGGCCCCTATCTTACAGAAGATCCCCTATTATTAAGCCTCGAAAATTACACAGGAGACAACTATACACAATCACTGACCGAATCATTTAAAATGACCTGTCCTGAGAACGGGTGCCTGTTTTTTGGCAAAGATAAGCACAATACTAATCAGGGGAACCTGAGTACCGGAATCTGGAATAATCCGTGCAACCCTTTTTGGATTCATTATAAGCCCAATACGGAAACACAGAATTCCGTTTTTTCCTTTTTTGGCTATTCTCCTTCTTTCAACAAAACACCTTTATCCACTCTACTGAATGTTACTTTTCGGTCGTTACATATTATTTAAAAAAGAGCAGGATTAATACCAGCTATCTTTTGTAAGTTCAAAAACCCTGAAACAAACATAGTTTTTAAAATGAGGCTGCGTTCCCATCTGAAAATATCTGGAAGTTCCGAATGTTACTGAGAGACTTTTAGTTTGGAAGAGGTTTGAGGTATTTGTGGGTTGTGTTTTAGTTCATCTCTTTACTGTGGAGTAGGTTTTGGAGTAGATGTTGCTATTGGGTGTTCAGAGATGAGAACGCAATTTATACTAGACCTTCATCATATATAATATTTTTAACACTTAATATTATGTTATTGCCCTATTTCTTAAACCATCTCTCTAATTTTAGTTCATTAGTCTAATATTAGATCATTAAACTAATAATGTGGAACTTATAACAGTAGCACTTATGTAACAAAGTATCAACTGCAAACTACTGAACTGAGAATTACTTATACTCTGAGCTGCTGGCGTCAGATATCTCCAAGCTGGAGGTCTCAGGTCCGCAGGCAATAGTACCATACTTTCGTATCCTTATACTGTATCGGTCAAAACCAATTCCGGATAATTTCATTTCATGCGTGTATTGTATGTGTGGTGAAGGGTATAGAGAAGGTATACAAGGAAAGCAAGGGCAAGGAAATATTTTGTATAAAAGACCCTTGTCAGGATTTTTTTCTGCGTACTGGTTGAAGCGTCTTCTATTATCCTTGAGCAGACATCCCCTTTAGTATAGATTTTCCCTCCGTTTTCAAGTACTGCTGTTCTAAAAAGTGTATTTTCTCCAACGTACGTATATTCGTCCGGGCGGTTTACGGCAGCAGGTCTCCAGGATACGTTCTTAGCTCCAGAAGTTTCAGACATCAGCTCCTCGGTCAGGTTTGCTTCAAGAGGAGTTTCAGAGATTTTGTGAAGCCCAAAGGTATCGGCTGTAACATACGATTCGTACATGTTATTTCCGATGGACGTGATTTCCATCGGCTTTTTGTCAAAATAAAGTTCAGGCGTACCCTCTTTTCCTGTGGTAATAAGGATTCTTCCCGGCTGACTCATCTTAAGGTCAGGAACCTCCAGCTGAATGCCGTCAGACATATCCGTATCCGCAACTGCCCAGTTCAGGGTTCTGGTAATAATCAGGCTGTCATTTCCCGAGTACAGGGATGCAGCCCAGGGGACTCCATTCCCTTTACCGTTGTCTGTTGTAATAGCAGCAACCCTGCCCAGCCCCAGCCTCCAGACCGAAATTATCGGTTTTCCCAGCCTTGTTATAACAAGGCGGTTTGCTTCGGGTTTCGGAGTAACCTCATTATACCCGTAAATTTCATGCTGTATGTCGGAAATGTTGCGGGTAATGAAATGCTTTGGGTCATAAACAACAATTGACCCGCTCGAATATTCGTTTTCCTGGTCTTCGGACTCCTCAGGGTCCTCAGAAAAGCTTACTTTAATCCTCTGACCAGGCTCTATTCTATTGTAATTTTCTGACAGGCCTATTTTGTTCATTAAAAGTTCCGCATAATATTTCCCTTTGGGAGTGACCTGGCGGGTGGTTTTCGGAGCGTGTATATGGACGAAATGAATGCCAATACCGCTGTTTTCGTGAAGATTTTCCGCACACTGGACTGCACGTTCGAACCTGAGGTCCCCCTCAGCTACATTGCCTATTCCGCCGTCGGACACGATTATGATTTCAGCTTCTGAACTATTTTCCTGGCCGTTAAGCAGAGCCCTTGCAGTCATGAGTCCCCTTTCAAGAGATGTGGAATCTCCTGCGGGCGATATTTTGCTGATTTCACCTTCAAGCCAGAGTCTGTTGGACTCTTTTGACATATCCACAAATCCATTTGTTATGTCCTGTCCTCTGCTCCCGAATGTGATCACATCAACCCTTGCATCTTTAAGGAGGTCGCTTTCGAGAAGGACAATTGCATTTGACAGGATATCGTCAATAACCCTCCCTCCAACTCCATTGTTCTCCATGATGCTGGGTGAAGCATCAAGCATGAGAACAACATTTCTGCCTCCTCTCCAGTTAGAGGGCTTGGAGGTAACAGGAAGGAGTTCCTCAAATTTAGTATCCTGATATGTATCCTCTGCAGGATAATCAAAAGAAGAGTCGCCCCCAACCACTACCATGCCTCCCCCGTTAATGATATAATCTTTGAGGGCTCTGGCTTCCGTATCGGAGATCGTTGATGCAGCCTGGTTGTCAACTATTACAGCATCCGTACTGTTAAGAGAAACGAATGATTTGGCTACTCTTACGTCGTAGATCTCCTTCATCGTATTTGCAAGGGGAGAGTCGGGCTCGTCTGTAACAAGAAGGACTTTTGGTTTGGGTGTTACATACACACTTTTCATATACTGGTTATTGACCTCAAAATAATCCAGGTTTTTAACAGTAATGCTTGCCGGATGAAGAGTTGCCTTTACGGTGTGAGGCCCAAGCGTTTCAAACGTATGATTGAATTCTATACTTTCTATTCTATCAGTCTGGGTAATTTCCCTTTCCAGTACTTTCTGGCTGTCAACAGTAACCCTTACCTGATAACTCATTTTGTCTTCAACTGATTTCCTTACATTGACCTTAAAAAATGCCTCGTTATCGATTACAGCTTCGTTTTCCCCTTCAATCTCCACACTCAGATCTTCTTCAACGGTTCTGGGGATAAGAGCCGAAACAGGGAAATTGTTCCTGTAACAATAAGAGAGAGCCTCCTCAACCGGCGTCCCTGAATTGCTCTGCCCGTCCGATACCACAAGCACATAGTTATCGGGGGAAGCCTGCTGAATGATGGCATCCCCAAGAGAGGTATGTATCCCTGAAACCGTTGTAACCGTAACAGGAACTTTTGTATTGAGCTCATCTGCAAGCTCTTTGGACACCCCTTTTTGCAGCAGATCCATGCTGGCACTTTCATCAGAAATTATGGTTATCCTCGACTGGTTGGTCTTCGGAGAGCTCATATCCACAGAATAAGGCGCGGCAAGAGCCAGAATAAGAAGAAAGATCACAAGGGAATGGATAAATAGATGTCTTCGATTTACCTTTCTCCAGAGCCCTAAAAGCACAACAAAAGCCAGAGGGACAAGCAGCATCAGTTCGCTTATGTGTGAAAAATTAAAACCATAAGGAAAATCAAAGGTCATATGATCCTCCTCCTTAACATAACCGCACTCTCGACCATGAGAAGCAGCAGTAAGGCGTAAATAAGGTATTTCCTGGGCTTATCAGGTGATACTGTGCGGAGATCCTCTTTCTGGATAGCTCCATTCTCGCCTGTCAGGTTCAGCCTTCTCTCCGTAAAAGTATTTGATTCACCGGAATCATACAGGTTGACAGCAATGGTTTTCTGGTTAAGCTCGTACAGCCCGCATTCGTCATAATAGACAAAATCGCTGCTGACACTTTCAGTTGGTGTTTTGATTTTGAGGGTCTGATCAAATGCCTGGTACCTGCCCGTGTTCACATTTGTTTCGCTTATATCCTCGATTCCCCACATGTACCTGAGGAGTTTTGCCCAGAAGACAGGATAAGTAGGAGTGGTGGCGAAATTGTTCCATCCGTCGGCTTCAGTAGTGTCACTGAACCCAATGTAGGTTACTGTCCCTTCGTTTATATTCTGCATGCAGACCAGAGGTCCGGCTTCCCCGGCATCTACAAGGACAGCAGCATCCTCTTTCGGGAGGGTGACAAGGAGTTTGCGAAGATAGACCTCACCGAACGAAACATCGTCAAAGATATTTGTTCCACTTCCCACAGTCTCTATTGTGTAACTGCCTTCTTTAGCTACTGATTGTATATCTACCGGAAGAATTGAATAAAGCCCGTGCATCTGTAATGAATCATGCAGGCACTCATTTCCTATAACTATCAGGTCTTTTCCATTCTTTGCATAAGCTGCAATTTTCAGGGCATCGTTAGTTGAAAGGGGCTTATTTTTTGAATTTACAATTATAGTATCGTATTCTGTGGCGTTGTCAGGAAGATCCTTCCGTACATCAACACCAACATCGGGAAGCAGGGATATTGCCGTTACCAGGGGTGACTTGCTGGCAGCCTTATCAATGTCAGTTAATACAAGGATTTTTTTGGGTTTGACTTCAGGGATTGAAATACAGGCAATATTGTCGCATGGTATTGCATCCTCGTTGAGAATTTTCACGGTTGATATGCCCTGAGGGATATTTGAAAACTTTATCTGCTGTGACCCGTACTCTTCAAGCTGCACGGAGTTCCTAACCTTTGAGCTGGAAGCCGTATCAGGATTGCTCTCCAGCTGCACGTCAAGCGTTGCGCTTTTATTATTAAAATTTCTGATAGTGCAGGTGTATTCATAGGTCCCGTCATTGCTGTCTTTCAAATAACCGTCTACAATTGCATAGTTTGCAGTTTTATTGCCCACCTGCCTGAACTCAAGCTCCATATTTTTCGTGTTTGCGATTCTTATGTATGTTTCAGGAGCCCTGCCATCCC
>Ga0208825_1001707_pt1 | contig 15924 bp, 15 predicted proteins | sample AD_UKC113_MetaG_FD_184450 | JGI IMG/M metagenome (GOLD analysis project Ga0208825, IMG submission 184450) | Active sludge microbial communities of municipal wastewater-treating anaerobic digesters from Hong Kong - AD_UKC113_MetaG (SPAdes)... | ecosystem: Engineered > Bioreactor > Anaerobic >...
ACAGCCAATCCCCAGCCAAGTTTGCACGGCGTCATTGGGCCAATGCAGCAGCCATTGGCCTGCACCGGCCAGCGCCAAACTGCCCAGTCCTATCAGCACAAAACCCCACATCCAGCGGTGTAGTGTCATAGTGCGTCGCCTTTACGCGACTTGGCCAAGAATGCAATGCCGATGCCCAACATCGCCAAGCCAACACCTGTGAACGCGACTTGCTGTGCCAACACAGCAGCAATCAAATAAGCAAGTCCTGCACCAAAAAAAGCGACACCTGCGGACTTTGGATTCTTTGCGCATCTCATGGGGTATGCCTTGTCAAGGTTGCTTGACATCAGGATGCAAGGGTTTGGAAAGCATGTCAAGCGACCTTGACATCCTGCCCGGATTGCTGGTTCGCGTTCCATGCCACGCAGATTGTTGACATTAGAATCCGCGCTCCCCCGAATGTTCAGGAACATCGCCGATGTCAATGAGCAAGACCCTGTTGGCCGCAACGATCGCGGCTTTTTTGCTGGCTGGCTGCAACAAGAAACATGAAGCGGCAGGCATCGTCACCTCTTCCACGCAACCATCCCCGGACACGGCGCAACCGGCCTTCGCGGAAAGCACGCCCGCCGAGGCGGGCGATGGCGTTGCGGTGCAGCCGTTCGATCCGCAGTCGGTGCCGCTCAGCCAGGCAGCCTTGGGTGCAGTGCCCTTCATCGTCCTGCCGCATGGCTATGCCCCCGTCAACACGCCGGTGATGCAGACCTTTGCCCGCTTCCCGTTCTGGCTGGGTCGAGGCGTGCATTGGGTGGAAGGTGAGATATGGAGCGCCTTGATCCGCACCGACAGCAGCAACCCGGAGACCAAGGACAAGCAGTATTCGGAGCTCGAGTTCCGCCGCAACATGGAAGCCGCCTTGGCGCAGGCCGGCGCCAAGACGGTGTTCGATGGAGAACTGCCGGACGGTCTTTACGACGACAAGCCGTGGTCGGATGAAATCCGCGGTGCACATAGCAATGCAGTCATTGGGATGGATGCGGGGCATGTTTCAGTGCATGTCATCCGAACCGCCGACCGCGAGGTTTGGGTGCAGATGAGTACCCAGGACACCAGTGCGCAACTGGTGGTGCTGGGCCAGCAAGCGTTTCAGCCTAGTTTCATCGCGGGCGACAGCTTTCCCTACCTGTCGCTGCCGAAGGATTACGACAACAGAAATGCGCCGGTGAAACGCGATTTCGATCGCTTCCCATTCTGGGATGGTCAGCAATTTCAGTGGGTGGAAGGCCGTTTGCTGGCGCAGGATTTTGATGTGGCGTGGCCGGTACGCAGCAAGACCGGTCGGAAATACTCGCTGTACGACACCCGCCGCAATCTGGAAAACTGGATGGCGCATAACGCTGGTGTGAAAGTCTTCGAAGGCAAGGTGCCCGTCGATCAGCTTCCGGAACGAGATGCCAAGGCCTATGAGGACGTAATCGGCAGCGACAAAAGCGAGCGCATGCTGATCTATCGCGGTCAACATGCCGGCAATACCGTTTGGATGCAGCTTCGGCAGGGATGCCTGAGTGGCCAATGGGTGATCGTGGAACGCAAAGGTATGGCGCAAACCGCCGGTCTGCTGCCGGCTTCTGAACTGAAAAAGCAAATCGACGCCACCGGCAAGGTGGCCTTACAGGTGAACTTCGCCACCGACAAGACCGACATCCTGCCGGACTCGCTGCCACAGATCGAGCAGGTCGCCGCACTGCTGAAGGATGATCCTTCGCTCAAGCTCGCCGTTAACGGCCATACCGACAACACTGGTGACGCTGCGCACAACCAGCAGCTCTCCGAAGGCCGTGCCAAGGCCGTCGTTGCCTTGCTGACCGGCAAGGGCATAGAGGCCAGCCGCTTGAGTGCAGCAGGTTTTGGCGCAATGCAGCCGGTGGCCGACAATGGCACGGACGAAGGCAAGGCGAAGAACCGCCGCGTGGAATTGGTCAAACGATAAACCGAATATCCCTGCGTGTGGTCTGCACGCAGGGAAGCCCTCGCTGGCTGCCCCATGTTCGATGCGCCGCAACGGTGCCTGTGCAGATCGACTGCCGGGCGGCACGCCATCGCGTGCCTGCGGTTTCGACGTCCTCCCTGATTTTGGGGCGCCCCCATTTGCCCATAACACACCACTTATCCAGAGTGGCGATCCAAGCCGACAAGGTGGGTGCCAACCTCAGCGACACCTTGCGCGCACAAGCCAACCAGCGCCGCGAGGAGCGCTTTTTGCGCGCAGAAAAATTGGCGCTGGAAGCCCCAGTAAAAATGATGCTGCCGCTGGTGATGTTTTTCTTTCCGCTGATCTTCTTGTTCATCGGTTACTTCATCTATTTGAAGATGCTGCAAGAGGGCATCTTGTGAGGCCGGGCTGGATCGAGCGCGAACACGGCCACCCGATCCCACAGGTTTGGGCTGCTGATCGCTGGTGGTCGCGCATGCGCGGGCTTTTGGCGCGCCCAGCGCTGGCCAAGGATGGCTCGCAAGCAATGTGGATCACCCCCTGCGCCAGCGTGCACACCTTCGGCATGCGCTATGCGCTGGACGTGGTGTATCTGGACCGTAATGGGGCAGTGGTGGGGCTGCGTGAGCACCTGCGGCCATGGCGAGTGTCGGCTTGCGTGCAGGCGGCGGTGGCGGTGGAGTTTCATACCGGAGCATTGGCGCATCTGCGCCCACAGCGGGGCGAACGCTGGCAGTGGCGGTGTGCGCAAGACACAGCGGCCAATGGAGCAAGGACATGACAACACGACACGGCGTGCCCATGGTGCATGGACGAAACACGACGCGCGGGCAAGCGATGGTGGAATTGCTGATTGCCGCGCCGGTGGTGTTTTTTCTGATCTTGATGACGATCCAGATGGTGCTGTTGTACCGCATCAAATCCACCTTGGATTACGCCGCCTTGATGACCGCACGCGCCGGCGCGGTCAGCGGTTTGCACAAGTCCGACATGCAGGCCGCCTTCGCCAAAGGCATGTTGCCGCTGTACGCGCACAAAACGGGCATGACCGAAGTCGAAGCGGCCTACGTCAAAGCGCGCGTGGATTTGGCATTGCACGGCACGATCACCGTGATCAATCCCACCAAAGTGGCGTGGAACGAATTCAAAGAGCGCCAATACAACGGGCAGTACGCGCTACCCAACGACAGCTTGGCGTATCGCAGCCATGCCACCGGCAGCAGTGGCGTCAACGTGCAAGACGCCAATGTGCTGAAAGTAAAAGTCGAATACGCGGCCCCGCTGGTGGTGCCGTTTGTGGGCTGGGTACTGGGCGGAAAATCGAGTTACCTCAAAGCCGGCGCGTTGGAATCTTCGCCACTTTCGGCATTGACCGGACGTTTGAAAATCGAGTCCTACGCCATCGTGCGCATGCAATCGCCGATTTATCAAAGCGAAAGCAGCACCTTGGGCACTGCGGTGGCAGGGGGAACGTCGGGGGGTTCCGGAGGGGGTACTGGTCCGGGTGGCGGTACTGGCTCCGGTGGGAATGACCCACCCGGCGGGGGCGACCCGCCAGACCATGTGTGCACGTGAACTTGAACGACCGTATTGGGGAGATGGAATGAAAAACAGCAGGATTGCTGGGTTGATTCGGGTCAGCCTGATTTTCGCATTCATGGCGATAGCCGCATTGTCTTGGCGCGCAAGCCCGGCGCAAAACTTACCGCGCTATGGCAGCCCGGCAGCAACGCCGGTGTCTAATCCGTTTTTATTTCCCGGAACCCAAGGCGATTTGCCACCCTGCCCGCATGTCTGTCTTTTGGTGTCAGAAGGCGAAAGTGCCGAAGACACGATTGCGCAGTTTGAGCGTGCGAATCATTGCAGGGTGACTACTGGTGATACGGAAGGTGCGCCTGTTGTTGAAACAGGGTTGGGTGCCGATGTTGATGCGGTGATCATGATGTCACCAACGTTTACCCAGTATGTTCTGGAGCTTTTGGCGGATGGCTGGCAATTTGTTTATGGGCCTGTTGATGGTGGAAGCAAGGCTAAACGTGCGCCAGATAAAATTATTGTGATTGATGGGGGTTACCAAGGGAAAACAAACGCAGTCCTTTCAACGCTTGCGCACGAAGTTGGCCATGCGCGATATGCATATACTCCGAATTATTCATCTAAAGACGCATATCTTTCTGGTGTTTTGGCTGACGAGGGGGAGGCGACACTTGTTGCGATCGAGCTTCAGCGTGACATTATTGCCCACGGCGGCCCGCAATTCGGAGTGAATTGCAATCAGGACAATTTGGGGTATTACAATTCAACATATGACACGATGCTGGTTGACGGGAACAGGAATGCGGCAAGACAAGCAATTGGTGAGCGCTACAAGGACCACGAAATAGCAAGCGGGGGAGGTGTAACGTATGGGGAGTATTACGGGGGGTGGTATGATCGAAATTTTCCGTCGCCTTAATGGTCGAAAGGAGGCAGGGTGATTAACTCAAGTATGAAAGTGATGGTTGCTGCAGTGATCGCTTTAGGGGGGTGCACCGTGGCCAAGGATAAGCCTAATGAGGCTCAACGGGATATCACATGGTGGACCCTGGTCAACCAGCAGTATAACTTAATTCCAGACGGTCTTGAGAAAATAAAATCGACTTTCGAGATGAGAGTAGATAAAACAACCGGGACGCGATATCGCGTGAATTGGATTGGGCGCGGAGTTTCGTTGCAAGATGGCATCGATGTATCCAATAGCGGCCTATCAGTCGCAGTAAAATCTCAACGGTCAGATTTGATTGTGTTTAGTTTATATTTTGATGGCCGTTGCATCCCATTCGATGAAGTCAAGCAGCACTATCCTGATATCGGTATGCCGCTGCCATCGTCGCCGCATGACAAGATCGTTTCAACAACTTGGTCGCTTGCAAAAGAGCGAGCGATTATTTACTTCGAAATGGAGAAAATGGACGGCAGCGAGTGCCTTCGTCGCGTGGCATTCGGCCCAAAGAACAAATAAGTGGCTGACTCTGCCGAGGTCTCTGATGGGGTGCGAATCGCATCAAATGGTTATTGATTCTGGAAATGGCTGAGAACTTAATGAATCTATTGCTTTTTGTTTTCCAGGCTGTTTATTAGCGGTAGAGCTGGAGTCTGTAAATTGAACTGTGTAACTGCCCTTTGAGACGATGAAGCTAATTACAGTGCAAATCTCAGCGTGGATCGCAATTGCGCTTGTCGCTTGTGCGGAAGGTAATATGCGTGGTGAAACGCAAACATCCATCGCATCGCCTGCAGTTCAGTCAGCGCCACAGGCAACAATTGCCCAACAGCCTACGACCATTCAGGTGAAATCGGTTGGTCCCGGCGATGCACCGGATGAAGATGCACTGAAACAACTGGTTGGAAGTGCGACGCAAGATGCCACAGTGCAGCTGGTCAACTATCCCGACTTACTACTGTCGAGTCGCATCCTGCACGGCTTTGAGGCGGCTTCCAGGATGCTGACCACCATGGATGGACAAGTCATCAATTGGGGCTTTAAGTACCAAGAGGCAAATCTCCAGTCGGTTGCCATTTCCGACGCCGCTGGCCGCTTGGAATTAGTTGCAGTGGTGGATGACGTTCTGGATCTGGTGTCTGTTCAAGGCACAGTCAGGTTTAACTCAGTTGCGGACTATCAGCGAGCGGCAAAAAAGGATGGCGCCGAGCCGCATGTCGTGCTGGTAGTACGCGACCAAGCGGCATTGAAAGCAGCGTATCCCCTATTCAAGAGCTGGATGCAGGCCAACCTGCTTGGCTTCAATACCTCCTGTGCGAAACGTGCTGCCGCTTGCGCGCTGATGCCCAGCATCGAGGTGCGCACCGAGGCCTATCTCTCGTCCGGGAAGGATGCGGCACCGGTCAAGACGGACGTACCAAACCTTCCCGCCGCCGCGATACCTTTGGAAGCCTTTACCCAGTAAGTGTGTGTGCAATATTGCAGCAAGGAGACTGCGTGATGCGTTTGTTGTTTCAATATATTGGGTTAGCCATGTTGTTGTTGGCCTTGGGGGCCTGCTCCAAGGCCGCACCACGGCCACCCAGTCCGGTGGCGGTTGCGGCCAGCAAAACGCCTGCAGAACAGGTGGATTGGGCGGCCATGCAGGCGTTTTGGAACCGGGCCATGGCACTGCCCGGTATCGACACCGGGCCTGTGGATGCCAGCAAGCGCATGGTGGTGTATTTCGATCCGCACTGCCCCGTGTGCGCCAAACAGTGGCAGGTATTGCGTCCGTATTTGCAGCAGGTGCGCATCCATTGGGTGCCGGTGGCGTATATGGATGCATCCAGCGCGCGGGTGGCGGCGGCAATGTTGGATGCCACCGATCCGGTGGCGGCGTTGACCACCAATGAACAAAATTTCGATAGCAAGGCCAACAAAGGCGGTTACCAGCCCAGTGCTGCGCCATCGGCGGCGCGTGTGGCCCAAGTGGAGCGCAATACCCGCCTCGCCCGACAGGCCGGGGATCTGATGGGCACGCCAACCTTGGGGTTTGAGCTGCTGCGCGGGCAACGCTATTACCGCATGACCGGTTTGCTGGAGTCCGATGCCGCACGTATCGCGGTAGCAGACCTAGGGACCACTGCCGATCCGTGGGTCAAGCGGCGCAGCGGCGTGGCACCAGTACCAGCACCAGCAGCATGATGCTGGGTAATAGGCATTCAATTGCAAAGATTCTTAACGCATTTCAGGACAGGAAGTTATCGATGAACTACGCAGCGGGTCTTTTTTTAAGCATGTGTGTTGCCGCGTCCTTATCGGCGTGCAAGGGGAAAACGGACGTGGCCAATATGGCCAACCATGCTGCCGAGCTTGCACAAACAGCAGCCAAGAATGTGGAGCCGGCGCAGCCTGCGGCCCACGAGTTTGATATCAACCAAGTCCCGCTCAGTCACGTGGCGCTGGGTGATTTTCCGTATATCAGCTTGCCGCAGGGCTACAGCAATGATGGGCGTGCGCATCAAACGCTGGACTTTGCGCGGTTTCCGTTTTGGGTGGGCAACAAGCCGGTTTGGGTTGAAGGTAAGTTGTACGGCACCAGCATGACGGCCACGGAAGGTAAGCAGTTTTCACAGCTGGAAGTGCGCCGCAACGTGGAAGCCATGGTGGCGGAGTTGGGCGGTAAAGAAGTCTTTCAAGGCAAGATTCCTTACGACACCATCAAGTCTTGGGGGAGTGATGTGTTGGGGTTGCCGGCATTTGGTGACCCCTATAACGAACCCGTCACCACCTATGTGGTGCATCGTGAGGACGGCAATCTCTGGATTTATTTTGTGGCCAATACCGCCGAAGCATGGTGGACGGTGGTGAAGGAAAAAAGTTTCCAGAAAACCGCCAGCTTGTTGCCGGCCAGCGAGCTAAAGCAGCAATTGGACAGTGCCGGCAAGGTCGCCTTGCAGGTCAACTTTGCCACCGACAAGACCGAGATATTGGCTGACTCACAACCGCAAATCGCGCAAGTGCTGCAATTGTTGAAAGAGAACAACGCACTGAAGTTAGCCATCAACGGCCATACCGATAACAGCGGTGATGCGGCACATAACCAAACCTTGTCGGAAGGCCGCGCCGCTGCAGTGGTGGCGGCGCTGGTAGCGCAAGGGATAGCGGGTTCGCGCCTTGCCGCCCATGGCTATGGTGCAAGCCAGCCGGTGGCCGACAATGCCACGCCGGAAGGCAAGGCTAAGAACCGCCGGGTGGAGTTGGTGAAACAATGATCTACGTAATGCGGTGGTGTGTGGGTTTGGTATTGCTTGTGACGGCCTGCCTGCTGTCGGCATGCACTGGCCTTTCGGTGCAACGGAACACGGCTGCGGTGAACGTCGAACAAGGTAGATTCGCACCAGCAACGGTCGCCGCCATCGCGGCGGCACGTCAGCAAGGCATTACCTTGCATCTGGAGGTGCTGCCCGCATCGGCATGGACGGCGTTGGAGGCAAGCCCTGCGATACCGGTTGGACGAGCGACGGGTCAGCCTGCAAAGGTCTATGTGATCTTCGACGCCAATTGCCCGTATTGCGCCGATCTGTACAGGTGGCTACAAGGTGACGCCTTCCGTGGCATTAGCATGCGTTGGGCACCGGTGGCGTTTATGAAACAAGACAGCGCCGCCATTGCCGACGTCATTCTGGCCGCAAACGATCCGAGCAAGGCGTTGGATGACTATTTCCGGACGAATGACCTCAAAAGCGACAAGGGCTATGAGTTGCCGTCTTTTGTCATGCAAGCCAAGCATGCGCAAGACTACACTGGGCTGATGCACCACCTGAGGGAATGGGGCGGCTATGCCCCGATGATCATCATTCGCACGCCGGCCGGAGAAGTACTGCAAGTGCATCACGACAAGGGCGAGGCACTGCGTCTGGCGCTTGGCTTGGCGGCAGCGCAATAGGTGCTGCCAAGCCGCACGCAACCTTCACTTGTTGCTGACGTACTTCTCGCGGCGAATCATCGGAATCGGTAGGCCGATGGCTTTGAGCGCTTCGAAATTGGCATCCACCATGTCCGGGTTGCCGCACAGATAGGCGATATCGGTAGCGGCATCGGGCACTAGCTCGGCCAAGACGTTTTGCACATAGCCGTGGCGCACGTCGGGGTGCGCATGCGGGGAATCGGCGGCGGGCAATTCGCGTGACAGGCAGGGCATATAACGGAATTGCGGATGCGCCTCGGCAAACGCGCGGAATTCATCGCCATACAGCAATTCCGCTGGCGTGCGTGCGCCTTGCAGCAGCACCACCTGCACGCCGCGCTGGGCCATTTGCTGCGCCAACTGCGGCAGCATCGCCCGGTACGGGGTGATGCCGGTGCCGGTGCCGATCAATACATAGCGGCGATTGGCATCATTGGGATACAGACAAAAGCGCCCAAACGGGCCGCTGGCATCGACCGTGGCGCCGATGGCCAGCCCTTCGAACAAGGCGGTGGCGGCACCGCCGGCCACGTAGCTGACAGCGATATCCACCTGCGCATCCGGGGCGTCGTCAGGCTGCCGGCCGATGGCGATGGAATAGCTGCGCTTGGCCGCGCTGCCATCGGCGTATTCGAAATGGATCTGGATGAACTGCCCGGGGATGCACGGCAACGGCTGGCCGTCATCACGCAGAAAGGACAGATGCGCCACGGTCGGCGCAATCATGCGGCGGGCGGTCAATTTAAGCGGAAAGTGAACAATGGCCACGGCGTTGCAACACTGCGTGGCAAGAGTGGTGCCACAAGGCTGCCTATACTACCAGCCAACTTGCGCGGCCTTCGCGCACGAGGGCGTTCATGAGCATTTCCACTTCCGCGCCGGCATTGCGCGTCAATGCGCTGCGCAAAACCTACGATAACGGTGTCGTGGCGCTGCAAGGCGTCAGTTTGGATGTGACACCCGGTGATTTTTTCGCCTTGCTGGGGCCCAATGGTGCCGGCAAAAGCACGCTGATTGGCATCGTCAGTTCGCTGGTCAACAAAAGTGGCGGCAGTGTCGAAATTTTTGGCATCGATATCGAACGCGAGCGCAGCTTGGCGATGCGCCAAATTGGTCTGGTGCCGCAAGAATTCAACTTCAACATGTTCGAGAAGCCGCTGGATATCTGCGTGAATTACGCGGGTTTCTACGGCATCCCGCGCGAGCAGGCATTGGCGCGTGCCGAACAGGTGCTGAAAGAGGCGCAGCTGTGGGACAAGGCGGACAAAGTGAGCCGCTCATTGTCTGGCGGGATGAAGCGGCGGCTGATGATTGCCCGCGCCATGATGACCCAGCCGAAATTGTTGATCCTAGATGAGCCCACCGCCGGGGTGGATATCGAAATCCGCCGCGGCATGTGGAAGACACTGAAGGACATCAATGCCGCTGGAACAACCATCATTCTGACCACGCATTATCTGGAGGAAGCCGAAAGCCTGTGCCGCAACCTGGCCATCATCGACCACGGACGCATCGTGGAACAAGGCCCGATGAAATCGCTATTGGCCAAGCTTGATGTGGAAGGGTTTGTGTTCGATATCGAAGGCGAATTGCCACGGGTCTTGCCGCAGATCGAAGGCGCGCAACTGCTGGCCACCGATGCACACACCTTGGAGTTGGATATGCCGCGAGCGATGGATTTGAACCGCGTGTTTGCCGCCTTCGAGGCCGCCGGTATTCGCGTGCGTTCGATGCGCACCAAGAGCAACCGGCTGGAAGAATTGTTCGTGCGCCTGACCGGCAAGGAGGCCGCATGAGCGCCAATCCCAATCTGGTCGCGCTGGGCACGATCACCCGCCGCGAAGTGATGCGCATCTTGAGGATCTGGACGCAGACCTTGATCCCGCCCGCTATCACCATGACCCTGTATTTTTTGATCTTCGGCGGGCTGATCGGCTCGCGCGTGGGGAAGATGGGCGGCATGGACTACATGCAATTCATCGTGCCGGGGCTGGTGATGATGAGCGTGATCCAGAACAGTTATGGCAATGTGTCGTCTTCGTTCTTCAGCTCCAAATTCGGGCGCTATGTGGAAGAGCTGCTGGTCAGCCCGATGCCCAATGGGGTCATTCTGGCGGGCTATGTGGCCGGTGCGGTGCTGCGTGGGGTGATGGTGGGTGCGATTGTGCTATGCATCGCGATGCTGTTTACCCGCGTGCATATCCCGCATCCTCTGGTGACGCTGAGCGCGGTGTTACTGGGCGCCACAATCTTCTCGCTGGCCGGTTTCATCAACGCGGTATTTGCCAAGAAGTTTGACGATGTGGCCATCGTGCCCACCTTCATCCTCACCCCGCTGACCTATCTGGGCGGCGTGTTCTATTCGATCACCTTGCTGCCGGCTTGGGCGCAGGCGGCCACCCATGCCAACCCGATTTTCTACATGGTTAATGCCTTCCGCTATGGCTTGCTGGGGCAAAGCGATGTGCCGTTGTGGGTGGCATATGCCTTGATGTTGGGCTTCGTGGTGGTGTTGGCCACGATTGCCTTGGCCTTGTTGAAGAAAGGTGTGGGGCTGCGCAGTTAAGTCGTCATCGTGCGGTGCCAGTGCCGCGCGATCCATGCGCCAGCATCATCCAACACGGTGTAGGCGGCGGGCACCACCAGCAGGCTGAGGGCGGTGGAAGTGACCAGGCCGCCAATCACCGCCCACGCCATCGGCGCGCGCATGCTGGATTCGCCGGAAAAGCCCAGCGCCAGCGGCAGCATGCCGGCACCCATCGCAATCGTGGTCATGATCACCGGGCGGGCGCGCTTGTGGCAGGCGTCGATCAGCGCGGCGTGCCGCGACAGGCCGTGCTGGTCTTCGGCCATCACCGCATAGTCCACCAGCAGGATGGAGTTCTTGCTGGCGATGCCGATCAGCATCAACAGCCCGATCAAGGCCGGCAGCGACAGCATGTGGCGGGTAATCAGCAGTGCGCCGAATGCACCGGCGGCGCACAGCGGAATCGCGCTCAAAATGGTCAGCGGTTGCATTGGGTGACGGAACAGCAACAGCAGCACCATGTAGATGCAGGTGATGCCGGCCACCATCGCCATGGCGAAACCGGTGAACAGTTCGACGAAGATTTCCGAATCGCCGGTGTTGATGAACGAGACCCCCGGCGGCAAGGCTTTCACCGCGGGCAGTTGTTGCACCTGCGCCATCACCTCGCCCAGCGGGCGGCCATTGAGCTCGGCGGTGAGGGTGATGTTGCGCTGGCGCTTGTAGCGACTGATCACCGACGGCCCGCTGCCATCACGCAGGGTGGCTACCGCCGCCAGCGGCACCGCGCCACGCGCACCCGGCACGCGCAATTGCGCCAGCAAATCCGGCTGCGCCAAGGTGGCTTGGTCGAAGCCGACGCGAATCGGAATTTGTCGGTCGGCCAGATTGAGTTTGGCCATGCGCTGCACGTAGTCGCCGCTGGTGGCGATGCGGGCGGCTTCGGCAATCGCGGTGGTGGACACGCCCAGCTCGGCGGCACGCGCCGAGTCCGGAAAAATTTGCACCTCCGGGCGCAGCAGCGAGGCCGAGGACGACACGCTGCCCAGACCCGGCAGGGTGCGCAGCTCGCGTTCCACCTTTGCGGCGGTGGCATTCAACAGTTCGGCATCGTCACCGGCCAGCACCAATTGCATCAGCTCGCCGGGTTCATTGCTCATAAAGCTCAGGCGCACGCCGGGTAGGTTGGCCAGGCGGTTGCGCACCTCGGTTTCCAGCGTGCGTTGGCTGCGTTGGCGGGTGTTGGATGCGCCCCATTCCAAGGTCAGTACCGCGCGACGCAGATCGGGCAAGCCGCTTTTGCCGGGGTCGCCCAGATTGGGCACGCTGCCAATTTGGGTGAACACTTGCTTGAGTTCGGGGATGGCGTGCAGTTGCGCGCGCGCCTGCTCGGTCATGCGGGCGGTGTCTTCGATGCGCACGCCGGGTGCCAACTCCAGCGACAGCATGCTGCGGCCTTGGTCGGACACCGGAATGAAGGTGGTGGGGATCAGTGGAAGCAAGGCCAGCGAGGCAAAAAACAGTAGGGCCGCCGCGCCCAAGGTTTTCCAGCGGTGTTGCAGGGCCTTGTCCACCCACACCAGATAACGACGCATCAGGTTGCCGTCTTCCTCGGCATGCGGCTTGGGCTTGAGCAAATGCGCGGCCATCATCGGCGTCAGCAGGCGCGCCACCAGCAGCGAGAACAATACTGCGGTGGCGGCGGTCCAGCCAAATTCGCGGAAAAACTTGCCGGACACGCCGGGCATAAAGGCCACCGGTACGAACACCGCCGCCAAGGTGATGGAGGTGGCGATGACGGCGGTGCCGATTTCATCGGCAGCATCGCGCGCGGCGTCCAGTGGCTTCTTGCCCATGCCCAGATGGCGCACGATGTTTTCGATTTCGACGATGGCATCGTCCACCAGCAAACCAATCACCACGCTCAGCGCCAGCAGGGTGATCATGTTCAGGCTGAAGCCCAGCCACTGGATCACCGCAAAGGTGGGGATGATGGAGAGCGGCAGCGCAATCGCCGACACCCAGGTGGCGCGCCAATCGCGCAAAAACCAGAACACCACCGCCAGTGCCAGCAGCGCGCCTTCCCACAGCATCGTCATCGAGGAGGAATACGAGCGCTGGGTTTCTTCCGACATATCGGTCACTTGCCGGAACCTCACGCCGGGGTGCTGCGTGGCCAGCTCGGCCAGCGCCGCACGCACGGCATCGCGCACCTTCAACTCATCGGCCCCACGTGAGCGCGCCAGCGAAAACCCCACCACCGGCTTGCCATCGAGCAGCGCGATCTGGCTGGGGTCGGCACTGCCATCGTGCACCGTGGCCAGTGCGTCCAACCGGGTGTGCTGGCCATTGGGCAGGGCGATGCTGAAGGCGCGCAGGGCCTGCGCATCGGCCACCGTGTTGAGCGTGCGCACACTCTGCTGGCCGCCGTCCTGCTCGGTCTTGCCGCCGGGGCGGTCCACCTGCATCGCCGCCAATTGCTGGTTCACCGCGCCGGCGGTGATGCCCTGCGCCAGCAGGGCTTGCGGGTTCAGATCCACCCGAATCTGCCGGTCCACGCCGCCGATGCGGGTGACAGCCGCCACCCCGTTGACGCCATACAAGGTGCGCGCCACGTAGCGATCGACAAACCACGACACGTCGTCCGGCTGCAACGCCGGCGCATCCACCGCATAGGTGAGCAGCGAGCCGACGATTTCCACTTTCGACACCACCGGCTCCTGGATGTCCTGCGGCAGATCCATGCGAATCCGCGTGACGGCGTCTTTGCTGTCGTTCAGTGCCTCCAGCAAATTGGCGTCGATGCGAAATTCAATGACCGTGGTGGACTGCCCATCCACCACCGTGGAGAACACACGCTTGACGTGGTTGAGCGTGGCGACCGCATCTTCCACCTTGCGCGTCACTTCGGTTTCCAACTGCTGCGGCGAGGCGCCTGGCTGGCTGATGACCACGGTCACCATCGGGAAACTGATGTCGGGGAAGCGCGCCACTGGCAATTGATGGAAGCTCCACAGCCCCGCCACGCACAGCACGAAGAACAGCATGATGGCGGGCACCGGGTTGCGGATGCCCCAGCTGGACAGATTGCCGCCGCCGCTCATGGGGTCTTGCCTGGAGAATTGCCTGCGCTTGGCACCACGCGCACGCGGTCACCGTCGGCCAGAAAGCCGGCGCCTGCGCTGACCACGGCGTCACCGACCTTCAGGCCACTGCGGACTTCGATCAGAGCACCTTGGGTGCTGCCGGTGTCGATACGTACTTGCTGCGCGCGTTGCTCGCGGCCCACGCGGAAGGCATAGGTGTGGCCGTCGCGGCGCACCACCGCCGCCACCGGGATCACCAGTGCGCTGCCCTGCCCGATCGCAATCCGGCCCTGCACATAGGTGCCGGGCTGCACCGGCCCGGGCGCGGGCAGATCCACATAGGCGGTGCCGGTGCGGGTCGTGCTGTCCACGCCGGGTGTCACGGCGCGCACGCGGCCGTGCACGCCGCTGCCTTCCAGCAGCACCGCTTGTCCGGGCTGTACCTGTGCCAGTTGTGCTTCGGGCAGCTCGGCGCGCCATTCCAGCCGGCCTTGGCGGATCAGCCGCAGCAACTCGCTGCCGGCACCCACCACTTGCCCGGGCTGCACCAAGCGTCTGGAAATGGTGCCGGCATCGGGGGCGCGTAGTTCCGCATAGCTGCGACGCAGCGCGGCGGCATCGCGCACCGCACGGGCGGTGCCCAACTGGGCCTCGGCCTGGGTGCGGGCGGCGCGCAGTTCATCCAGCGCCATCGCACTGATGTAATGCCCATCCACCAGCGATTGCCCGCGGGTGTATTTCGAACGCGCCAGCTCGGCCCCGGCGTCGGCTTGCCGCAGCGCGGCGGTGGCCTGCGCCAGATCGCTGTCCAGGCTGCGATGGTCCAGCTCCAGCAGCAGCTCGCCCTTGCGCACCTGTTGGCCCACGTCCACGTGCAGCGCGGTGACGCGCAGGCCGGACAGTTCCACCCCAAGCTGCATCTCTTCCCACGCCGCCACCGGACCGGCGGCCGGCACGTTGCGCGACAGGGTTTGCAGTTGTGCCGGCATCACGCTGACCGCTTGCGCCGATAGCGCGGCGGGAGTGCTGTCCTGTTTGTGGCAGGCGGTGGCCAGTAGCGTCAAGCACAGGGCAAGCCCCGGCAACAGCAGGCGTGAACAAGCGCGCATACACAACGATCCGATGGGAGGCGGTGGCGCGCAGCCTAGCATATAACTAAACCAATGGGTCTATTAACTCACGGCGCGTGCTGGCAAGCGGAAAAACGCCGTCGCCGTTGCCGTGCTGTTGGCCGCTGTGGTGGCCACGTCCTCGCCACGATCGTGCGCCAATTCTTCGACGATATGGGCCAGATACATCGGCTCGTTGCGGCGGTCTTTTGGCATCGGTTTAATGGTGCGCGGCAGCAGATAGGGCGCGTCGGTTTCGATCATCAAGCGCTGTGCGGGGATGTGCTTCACCAGTTCACGCAGATGTGCGCCCCGACGCTCATCGCACAGCCAGCCGGTGATGCCGATGTGCCAGTCTTGGTCCAGATAGTCGAACAATTCTTCGCGGCTGCCGGTAAAGCAATGCACCACTCGTGGGCCAAGTTGGCCGTCGAAGTTTTTCAGCATCGCCATGAAATCAGCATGTGCATCACGCTGGTGCAGGAATAGTGGCTTTTGCGTGTCCACCGCGATTTGCAGTTGCTTCTCGAACGCGCTGCGCTGGGCCGGGCGCGGCGAGAAATCGCGGAAATAATCCAGCCCGCATTCGCCCACCGCCACCACTTCTGCGTGCGTGTGTAGGGCGCGCAATTCGGCGTCGCACTCGGCGGTGTATTCGCTGGCGTGGTGCGGGTGCACACCGGCAGTGGCGAACCACTGCCCGGGTTTGCTGCGCGCCAAGTCGAGTGCTTTGGGCGAATGCTCGCGGGATGCGCCGGTCAGAATGGCGCGGGTCACGCCCGCATCCAGTGCG